>Ga0126308_10000668_pt1 | contig 12098 bp, 8 predicted proteins | sample Plot55_FD_92533 | JGI IMG/M metagenome (GOLD analysis project Ga0126308, IMG submission 92533) | Serpentine soil microbial communities from UC McLaughlin Reserve, CA, USA - Plot55 | ecosystem: Environmental > Terrestrial > Soil > Grasslands | place: USA: UC McLaughlin Reserve, Lake County... | reverse complement strand
CGGTAGTGGGTCAGTTCGAGGGCAGCCGCCGCGACGGCAACGGCAACGACAACGGCAACGGCAAGGGCAACTGCACTTGGACAGGATGCACAGGATGGTGAACAGGATGCAGTGCTCACGGGACGCGCGGCCTCCCGAGCGGCCCTCATCCTGTTCACCATCCTGTGCATCCTGTCCAAGTGCAGTTGCCGTTGCCGTTGCCCTTGTCGTTGCCTCAAACTGACCCACTACCCGTGCCCCCGGTGCGGCGCTGCCCTGACCGATCGTGAGTAGATTCCTGCCCTGCACGTCCCACCGGAAGACCACGTCATGATCAGCATACGCTTCACGTACCTCACCGGCATCAAGCGCCCGATCTTCCGCAACGCGCGGCTGGCCGGGAGCTGGAACGATTGGGCGGAGACGCCGATGACCGAGGTCGTCGCCGAGGACGGGTGTCCGGCGTTCACGGCGACCGTGAAGTTCGGCAACGCGCGGGCGGGGGAGACGCACCGGTGGGGGGTGCGGCTCGACGGGCCGGCGGGGGCGAACGCGTGGGGGATCAACCTCGAGGTCCCGTCGGTGGCGTCGCAGGACCGCTGGCGCGAGGTGGTGCTGCCTAACGCCGGCGGGTCGGCCGAGGAGCGCTACTACTTCACCTGGAGCCGCCGGCTGGGGGCGCAGAAGCACTACGGGGCCGGCCGGACGCGGACGCCCGGGATCAAGTTCGCCGTCTGGGCGCCGCACGCCCGGCGGGTCGAGGTCGTGTTCGCGCGCGCCGACGGCGGCTACATCGCCGACGACGGCACCGGGATCGACCCCACGCGGCCGGCGATCCCGCTGCTGCGCAAGGCGGACGGCATCTGGGAGAGCGCGCCGGCGCGCGGCTTCGCGCGCTACGTCGGGGCGCCGTACATGTTCCGGATCGAGAGCGCGCAGGGGGAGACGGTCTACCGGACCGACGTCCACTCGCGCTGGCAGGTCGGCCGCGGGAGCGTGGACCCGGCGCGGGCGCCGTGGGACGGCGACCCGCGCACGCTCGACGGCACGGTGAGCTGCAGCGTGGTGGTGGACCAGGACGTGGTGCGGAAGCAGTTCGACCCCGCCCCGCGGGCGCCGACCGTCGACGACGAGGAGTTCTGGCGGACCGAGTTCTCCCCCGGGCTGCCGGTGCCGACCGAGCTCCAGGACCTGGTCATCTACGAGCTGCACGTCGGCTCGCTCGGCTACCCGGGGCGGGGGCCCGGCACGCTCGCCGACGCGATGGCGCTGCTCGACTACCTGGGCGACCTCGGGGTGAACGCGGTCGAGCTGCTGCCGGTCTCGGAGTTCTCCGGGGACCTGAGCTGGGGGTACGGCGACTCGCACCCGTTCGTGATCGAGTCGAGCGCCGGCGGGCGCGACCGGTACAAGCACTTCGTGCGCGAGTGCCACCGGCGCGGGATCGCGGTGATCCAGGACGTGGTCTACAACCACTACGACCAGAACGCCGAGCGCGCCGAGTGGCAGTACGACTCGCGGGCGCCCGAGGAGAACATCTACTACTGGTACGAGGGGCGGGGCGCCGACTACGCGCACCCGGACGGCGGCTACCTGGACAACGGCTCGTCGGGGTGGACGCCGCGCTTCCACGAGGAGGCGGTGCGGCAGCTCTTCATCAGCAGCGCGGCGGAGTTCGTCGAGGAGTTCCACGTCGACGGGCTGCGGGTGGACCTGACGCAGGCGATTCATCGCGACAACGTGCTGCACGCGGACCGGGCGACGCCGGTGCCGCGGGCGAACCTGTTCGGGCAGAAGTTCCTGCGCGAGTGGAGCCGGACGCTGCGCCTGCTGCGCCCGCCGACGGTGCTGATCGCCGAGGACCACACGGGGTGGGACGCCGTGACGACGCTGCCTAACGTGGGCGGCCTCGGCTTCGACGCGACCTGGTTCGCCGAGTTCTACCACCAGCTGGTGGGCGCCTCGGAGATGGCGGGCGGGCGGGCGCGGCTGCTGCGCGAGGCCGGCCTGGGCCACGACGGGCCGCTGGCGATGGAGCAGTTCGCCGGGACGCTGCACGCGACGCAGTTCGGCCGGGTGGCCTACCACGAGTCGCACGACGAGGCGGGGAACGCCGGCGGGACGATGCGCACGAGCCGGGTGGCGGTGAACGACGCCCCGCTGCTGGGCGCGACCCGCGACTACGCCGAGGCGCGCTGCCGCGTGGCCGCCGCGCTCTCGATCCTCTCGGCGGCGGCGCCGATGTTCTTCATGGGCGAGGAGGTCGTGGCGCAGAAGCACTGCCGGTTCGACAACATCGCCGACAGCAAGGAGGACCTGCACGGCGAGCGCGCCGGCGCCGGCGCGCGGATGTTCCGCTACTACCAGGACCTGATCCGCCTCCGCCGCGTGAACCCCGCCGCCCGCGCCCGCCACCTGGACGTGGTGCACGCCCACGGGCCGACGCGCGTGATCGCGTTCGCGCGGCGCGAGGGGAGCAACGAGCTGCTGGTGGTGGCGAGCCTCAACAACCACCCGTTCGAGCACGGCTACGTGATCCAGACGGCGCCCGACCGGCTGCCGGCCGGCGGCTGGCAGGAGACCTTCAACAGCGACGCCGGGATCTACGGCGGCCGCGACGTCGGCAACTACGGCGGGGTGATCCCCAGCGACGGCGGGCGGATCGAGCTCAGGCTTCCGGCGAACGGGGTGCTCGTGCTCCAGCGGCGGTAGGGAGAGCGGCAAGTCGCGCGGCCGCGGCCGGCGGGGCGCTGCGTCCGTACCCGGCGATGGATACGGCGACCGTGTGGGTCAATTGGACGGCAACGGCAACTGCATTTTGACAGGATGCACAGGATGAACAGGATGGTGAACAGGATGAAGGGCCCCGGGAGACCACGCCTCCCGAGCGGCCCGCATCCTGTTCACCATCCTGTGCATCCTGTCAAAATGCACTTGCCGTCGCTGTTGCCGTCGCCGTTGCTGTCGCCCTCGAAGTGACCCACTACTCGTCAGGGCGTCGGCGCCGTCGCCGCCTGCGCCGACAGCCGGTGCAGCAGCACCGCCGCGCGCTTGGTGAGCACCGGGAGCATCCGCAGGTCGGCGGTCTCCTTCTCGGTGTGGTCGTCGCGCCCCGAGAGGCCGACGCCGTCGAGCTTCATCGGCACGAGGGCGGCGACGAACGCGATGTCGGCGGCGCCGGCGCGCGACGGGTCCACCGGCGCGACCGGGCCGAAGCCGAGCTCGCGGCTCGCGCGGTCGTACATCGCCAGCAGCCGCCGGTTGCCGGCGGTCGGCGCCATCGGCGGGTAGCCGGCGTCGAAGGCGATCTCGGCCGAGGTGCGCGGGCGGTGGCGGGCGACGATCTCGCGCATCGTGCGCCGGGCGCGCGCCAGCTGCTCGGGCGAGATGGTGCGCAGGTCGCCAGTGACCACCATCCGCTCGGCCACCACGTTGCGCTTGCCGGACGCCGTGCCCGACGTGCCGGCGGTGTCCGCCTCGGCGGCGGTGCCACCTAACGCGAGGCCGGGGTTGAAGGTCAGGTACTGCTCGCCGGCCAGCCGGCGGTAGAACTCGTCGAGGACGCGCGCCGCCTCGTACACCGCGCCGGCGCCGACCGCGGGGGTGAAGATCTGCGACGAGTGCGCCGGCGTCCCGGTCGTGCGCAGCGTCCACGACTCGGCGCCGCGGCGCGCGATCACCGCCAGCTTCGGGTCCCCCGGCCCGTCCTCGAACCCGACCGCCGCCGCCGCGCCCCGGGCCGCGTCCATCAGCGCGCGGCGCGCCTCGGCGAGCGGCTCGCCCGAGTCCTCCTCGTCGCCGTTGTAGACCACGACGACGTTCATCCGGTCGAGCAGCCCGGCGTCCTTCAGCGCCCGCAGCGCGTAGATGATGATGACGTCGCCCCCCTTCATGTCGATGATCCCGGGGCCGCGCGCGGTCGAGTCGTCGAGCCGCTCGAAGCGCTGGAAGGGGCTCGACGGCTCGAAGACGGTGTCCAGGTGCCCGATCAGCAGGAGCCTGGGCCCGGGCCCGGGGTGCTCGGCCACCAGGTGTCCGGCGCGCCGGAACGCGGCCCCGTCCACCCACCGCGTCGCGAAGCCGAGCGAGTCGAGCTGCGCGCGCAGCACGTCCCCCACCTGCCTGACGCCGGCGAAGTTGAGCGTCCCGCTGTTGATGTTCACGATCCGCTCGAGCAGCGCCAGCGCCTGGGCGTTGTGCGCGTCCACCGCGCGGGCGACGGCGCGCTCCCCGGCGGTGAGGGCGGGCGACTGCGGCTGCGCCGGGAGCTGCGCGGCGGCGCGGGACAGGGGAAGGGCGAGCGCGAGCAGCGCGAGGGCGAATCGGCGGCAGTGTGTCGTGTGCATGCCCCAATCCTGCAAGCCCGAACGCGCGGCCGCCACCGTCAGGGACGGTCTGCGCCGTTTGAAATCGACCACAGATGCACCGAGACACCGAGGAGGTGCACACGGAAGAGGAGCCCTCTGCCGGTCGGCTGGACTGAACTGCGGGTGCTACCACAGAGGCACAGAGAACACCGAGGAAGGGCACACGGGAGAGGGGTCCCTCTGCCGGGAGGAGATGCTGAACTGCCGGGGGAGGACCCCGCAGCCGCGGCCCCTTTCAGGGTCCTTCACATCTCGTCCCGGTAGGGGGACCCCTCTCCCGTGTGCCCTTCCTCTGCGTCCTCTGCGTCCTCTGCGGTTCAATCGTTCTTCAGCAGATCCGACCGGCCGGGGTCCCTCGTCCGTGTGCCCCTCCCCGGTGTCTCGGTGCCTCGGTGGTCGACTCCCGTCACTCTCCGCGCAGCGTGGTCGCCGGGTCCACGCGGGCGGCGCGGCACGCGGGCACCAGCGAGGCGAACAGGCCCACGGCGCCGAGGCCGGCGACGACGGCCGAGTAGGTGGGAAGGTCGAGCGGGGGGACGCCGTAGAGGAGGCGGGCGAGGGCGCGGCCGGCGAGCGGGGCCGCGAGGCACCCGGCGGCGAGCCCGGCGCCCGTCAGCGTTAGGCTGCGGGCCAGCACCGACCGAGCGACGCCGGCCGGGGTGGCGCCGAGGGCGATGCGGAGCGCCAGCTCGTGGGTCCGCCGGGCGACGCCGTAGCTCAGGAGGCCGTAGAGGCCGAGCGCCGCCAGCGCCGCCGCCGCGAGGGCGAACGCGCCGAGCAGGAGCGACGCGAAGCGGGGGCGCCACGCGGTGGCGCCGGCGACGTCGTCCAGCGTGCGGACGTTCGCCACCGGCAGCCCCGCGTCCACCGCGCGCACCGCCCGGGCGAGCGGCGCCGCGAGCGCCGCGAGCGCGGCCGGGTCGGCGACGCCCGCGCGCACCACCAGCGTCGCGGCCTCCCACGGGTGCTGCGCGAGCGGCACGTAGATCGTCGGCTCGCGCCCCGGGTCCAGGCGCCCCTGCTTCACCGCGCCCGCCACGCCGACGATCAGCAGCTCCTCCCGCCGGTTCCGCCGCTGGTAGTAGATGTGGCGCCCGACCGGGTCCTCGCCCGGCCAGTAGCGCCGCGCCGTGCTCTCGTCCACCACGGCGACCAGCGGCGCCGCGGCGTCGTCACCCTCCGAGATGGCGCGCCCGCGCAGGAGCGGGATCCCCATCGCCGCGAAGTACCCCGGACTCACCGGGCGCTGGAGCGCGACGGGCGTCTTCTCCTGCGTCGCCTCCGGCGGCCTCCCCTCGATGTCGAAGCTGTTCGACCCCCGGTGGCTCCCCTCGAGCGGCAGCGCGGAGACGAGCGCCGCCGCGCGCACGCCGGGCACGGCGCTCACGCGCTCGACCAGGGCGCGGTAGGTCGCGGCGCGCGAGGCGTCGCGCGCGTAGGCGCCGCCGGCGAGCGAGAGGTCCATCGCTAGGCGGCCGCCGGTCTCGAAGCCCAGCGGCTCGCGCTCCAGGCGCAGGACGCTGCGCAGCAGGAGCCCCGCGCCGACGAGCAGCACGAGCGAGAGCGCCACCTGCCCGACCGTCAGCGCCGCGCGGAGCCCGCTCTCGCCGCGCCCCTCGGTGAGCGCGCGGCCGCCGGCCCGGAGCGACGCCCCCAGCTCGGTGCGCGAGGCGGCGAGCGCCGGCGCCGTGCCGAACGCGAGGCCGGTGACGACCGAGAGCAGCAGCGCCAGGGCGAGCGCGGGGGCGCTCACGCCGACGTGCGCCAGCGCCGCGAGCCCGGCGCCCGCCGGCACCAGTCGAACGATCGCGGCGGTGAGCCACACCGAGAGCACGGTCCCGAGCACGCCCGCGGCGCACGAGAGGAGGAGACTCTCGGTCAGCAGCTGTCGGGCGACCCGCCCCCCCGACGCGCCGAGCGCCAGCCGCACCAGCACCTCGCGCCGCCGGCCCGCCGCGCGCGCGAAGAGGAGGTTGGCCACGTTCGCGCAGGCGATGAGCAGTACGAGGCCGACGGCGCCCAGCAGCGCCAGCAGCGCCGCGCGCGTGTCGCCGACGAGCTGCCGCTGGAGCGGGACGACGTTGGTCAGGTAGCCGGTGTTCGTCCCCGGGTGCTCGCGCGCGAGGTCGCGGGCGATCGCGTCCATCGCCTCCTGTGCCCGCGCGGTCGACCAGCCGGGCGCCAGGCGCGCCACGACCTGGAAGTTGTGCGACCCGCGCTCGTCAGGCAGCGCCGCGGTCCCGAACACCAGCGGCATCCACAGCTCCGCCCCCTGCGGAAACGCCATCCCCTCCGGCATCACGCCGACGACGGTGTACGCCTCGTTGTCCAGGCGGAGCGTTCGGCCGACGGCGTCGGCGCGGGCGCCGAGCCGCCGCGCCCAGAGCCCGCGGCTCACGACCACCACGCGCCCGCCGCGCACCTCGTCCTCCTCGGGGAGGAAGGCGCGCCCGAGCGCCGGCCGCACGCCCAGCACCTCGAACAGGCTCGGCGACACGGCGGCGACGCGCACGCGCTCGGGCGGCTCCATGCCGCCCAGGTTCATCTCGCGCAACCGGAGCGCGGCCAGCGCCGCGAACGACCGGCTCCGCGCGCGCCAGTCCAGGTAGTTCGGCCCGGAGACAGGGAACGCCTCCAGCTTCTGCGCCCGGCTCCGCTCCCACACCACGACCACGCGGTCGGCGTTGGGGTACGGCAGCGGACGCAGGAGCACCGCGTCGGCCACGCTGTACATCGACACGTTCGCCCCGATGCCGAGGGCGAGGATGAGCAGCGCGGTCGCCGTGAAGCCGCGGTCCTTCCGCAGGACGCGGAACGCGTACCGCAGATCGTGCGCGAAGCCCTGCATGCTGCCTCCTGGGGGTGACGTGAGGGATTCGACAGCCGGCGCGCGCCGAGAGTTTGGGCGGGTCCGGCGCGCCCTTGCGACGCGCGGGGCCGCCCTCGTAATTCCGGGCCATGCATCCGTCGAAGCTGGCCGAGCTGCTCGGCGTCGAGCATTCGGTCATCCAGGCGCCGATGGCCGGCGGGGCGACGACGCCGGCGATGGTCGCCGCGGTCTCGAACGCGGGCGCGCTCGGCTCCTTCGCCGCGGCCTACCTGAGCCCCGCCGAGATCGCCGACGGCGTGGCCGAGGTGCGGCGCCTGACGAGTCGTCCGTTCGCGCTGAACCTCTTCGCCGGCGGGCGCGCCACCACGCCCGGGGGCGACCACGGCGCGATGCGCGCGCTGCTGCGGCGCCACGCCGACGCGCTCGGCCTCGCGCCGCCGGAGCTCCCGGCCGAGCTGCCGGACCCGTTCCCGGCGCAGATGGCGGCGGTGCTCGACGCCGCGCCGGCGGCGTTCAGCTTCGCCTTCGGCGTCCCGGACGCGGCGACGATCTCGGCGCTGCGCGCGCGCGGTACCGTCCTGCTCGGGACCGCGACCACCGTGCGCGAGGCGCGGGCGCTCGAGGCCGCGGGCGTGGACGTCGTCGTCGCGCAAGGCGCCGAGGCGGGCGGGCACCGCGGCACGTTCATGGGCCCGTTCGACGCGGGGCTGGTGGGGACGATGGCGCTGGTGCCGCAGGTGGTGGACGCGGTGGCGCTGCCGGTCGTCGCCGCGGGCGGGATCATGGACGCGCGCGGGGCGGCGGCGGCGCGCGCGCTCGGCGCGGCCGGAGTGCAGGTGGGGACGGCGTTCCTCGCCTGCGACGAGTCCGGCGTCCCGGAGGCGCTCAAGCGCCTGCTGCTCGCCGCCGGCGAGGACGCGACGACGGTGACGAGCGCCTGGACCGGGCGCGCGGCGCGCGGACTCGCGAACGCACTCGCGCGCGAGATCGACGGCGCGGGCATCCCGGTCCCGCCCTTCCCGTTCCAGCAGGCGCTGACGCGCGAGCTGCGCGCCGCGGCGGCCGAGCGCGGCGACGCGTCGCGCGCGGTGCAGCTCGCCGGCCAGGGCCTCCGCCTCCTCCGCCGCCGCCCGGCCGCCGAGATCGTCGCGGAGCTGGTCGGCGGAACGGCTCGCCACGGATGAACACGGCGTCGACGCTGCCGGGCAGCATCCGTGCTCCTATCCGTGTTCATCCGTGGCGAGCCGTTCCGCCGCCCTCGAACCGAATTGACATGACGACGAACTTCGAGCAGTATCGCCGCGGCGAGATGGCGCCGCCGCCGGTGGCGACCACGGTCGGCTTCACGCTCGTCTCGATGGGCGACGGGCGGGCGCGGTGCACGATGGAGGCCGACCCGGCGCGGCACGGCAACCCCATGGGCACGGTGCACGGCGGCGTGCTGTGCGACCTCGCCGACGCGGCGATGGGGATGGCCTACGCCAGCACGTTAGGTGACGGGGAGACGTTCACCACGCTCGAGCTCAAGATCAACTTCCTGCGCCCGGTGTGGCGGGCGGCGCTGACCGCCGACGCCGAGGTGGCGCACCGCGGGAAGACGGTCGGGATGGTCGAGGTGCGCATCGCCGACGAGCGCGGCCGGCTCGTCGCCCGCGCGTCGAGCACCTGCCTGACGCTGCGGGGGGACGCCGCCTCGGGGCGGTGACGCGGCGGCGAATGCTCCGCGTCGAGACGATCCATCACGTCAGCCTGCCGGTGACCGACCTGGCGCGGTCGCGGCGGTTCTACGGCGGCGTGCTGGGGCTGCCGGAGATCGAGCGCCCGCCCTTCGCGACCCGGGGGGCGTGGTACCAGTGCGGCGACCGGCAGCTGCACCTGATCGTCGGCGAGCACTCGACGTTCCGCGCGAGCCGGCGGATCGACACCGGGGACGTCCACCTCGCGATCCGCGTCGCCAGCTACCGTGCGGCGCTCGCGCACCTCGCCTCGCACGGCTACGCCGCGGACGCCGCGGACGAGCTTCTGGCCCTGAAGGAGCAGCCGACCGGCGCCGCCGGCTTCCCGCAGCTCTTCCTGCTGGACCCCGACCGGAACGTGATCGAGATCAACGCGGCGCGGCTGGACTGATCCGCACCCGCGCCGCCACCGGGAAGTGGTCGCTCGGGTACTGGCCGTTCCGCTCGTCCCGGATGATCTCGGTCGACAGCGCCGTGACCGGGCCGCGGGTGAGAATCCAGTCGATGCGACGCCGGCGGCGGGCCTCCGCGGCGCCCTTGAAGTCGTGGAACGTTCCCACCGTGTCCGCCTGACCCAGCGTGCGCCAGCTGTCGCTGAAGCCGCCGCCGTCGCCGCCGTCGGCGCCGGTCAGCAGGTCGTACGCCCGGTTGGCGCCGGCGTCGGCGTTGAAGTCGCCCACCAGGAGCACCGGTACCGTCGCCGCCCACGCGCGCGCCCGCTGCGCGAGCAGCTCCGCCGACTTCTCGCGCGACGTCTGCGACTGGTGGTCGAAGTGGGTGTTGATGAAGATGAACTCTCCGCCCGTGCGGCGGTCGCGGAAGCGGACCCAGGTGACCATCCGCGGGATGGTGTTGCCCCAGCTGCGCGAGCCCATGACGGCCGGCGTGTCGGAGAGCCAGAAGTGATCGTACTCCAGCGGCTCCAGGCGGTCGGTGCGGTAGAAGACCGCCATGAACTCGCCGCGGCTGCCGCCTTCGCGCCCCAAACCGATCCACGCGTACGCGGGGAGGTCGGCGGCCAGGTCGGTGAGCTGGCCGTAGAGCCCCTCCTGCGTGCCGATGACGTCGGGGCGCCGGCGCTCGATCAGCTCCCGCATCGCCGGGCGGCGGTCAGGCCAGGCGTTAGGCGGAGTCGCGCTGGCGTAGCGGAGGTTGAACGTCATGACGTCCAGCGGCGCCGCCGGCGCCGCCTCCTGCGCGGCGGCGGCGCCCGAGGGCGCGGCCGCGCGCAGCAGCAGCGACAGCAGCAGGAGCGCGGTCGGCGCGGGACGAACGCGTCGGGTCGGCATGCTTTGTCGGGAAATGGGTTGGGTCACCCCACCTGCTCCGGAGGGGCACGCCCTCGGCGCGTCCGCTCCGGCGCAGCTCCTCCATCGGGCGCGACCGCCTGCGCGGTCGCCTGCGCGGCCTCCTACGTGGTCAACCCCCGCAGCGCCTCCCGGAGCCGCGGCAGCATGCGCTCGATCTCCCCGGGCGAGACGGCGCCGACCGACATGCGGAACCAGCCGCTGTCGTCGGTCGCGCCGAAGGCCTGGAAGGGGACGAGGGCGAGCCCGGCCTCGCGCAGCAGGTACTGCCGGATCTCCTCGTTCGTGCGCAGCGCGGCGCCGTCGCGCGCGCGCTTGCCGGCGAGCGGGAAGCGCGCGCTCAGGTAGATCGCGCCGGCCGGGGCGATCGCGTCGGCGGGGAGGCCGTCGCGCTGGAGGGCCAGGATCCCGTCGTGCAGCAGGTCCAGGCGCCGGCGGATGCCGGTCGTGATCTCGGTGCGGTAGGCGGCCACCGCCTCGGTCGCGGCGAGCATCTGCGCCGTCGCCACCTGCTCGGCGCGGGGCGCCCAGGCCCCCACGTGGCCGAGGAAGTTCGACATCCGCGGGACCAGATCGGCCGGGCCCGCCACCCAGCCGACGCGCACGCCGGTCGCGGCGAACGCCTTCGAGATGCCGTCGACGTAGATCGTGTACGGCTCCATCGCCGGCCGGAGCGTCACCGGGTCGACGTGCCGCGTCGCGCCGAAGGTGAGCATCCAGTAGACCTGGTCGTACATGACGTACAGCGGCCGCTCCCCGGCGGCGGCGCGGCGGCCGTTCTCCTCGAGGACGAGGTCGCAGATCGCGCCTAACGTCGCGTCGTCGAACGCCGTCCCGGCCGGGTTGAGCGGCGAGTTGAGCGCCAGCAGCCGCGCGCCGCGCAGCGGGCGCTCGAGCAGCTCGGGGGTCGGGAGGAAGGAGGCCTCCGGCCCGCAGACCACCGGCACCCCGACCGCGCCGGCCAGGTGGCAGTAGTGGTTGTTGTTCCACGACGGCACCGGATACACCACCCGGTCGCCCGGGTCGACCAGCGTCAGGTAGGTGGCGTAGATGCCTGGGCGCGACCCGCCCGTGACGACGATCGACGACGACGGGTAGTCGAGCCCCAGGCCCCGCTTGTAGAACGCCGAGACCGCCTCGCGCAGCGACGGGATGCCGTCCGACGGCGGGTAGTTGGTCTCCCCCCGCCGCAGCGCCTCCTCGATCCCGGCCTCGAACAGCTTCGGGATGCGGAACTCGGCCGAGTCGAAGTCCCCGACCGTGAGGTTGCACACCGCCGTGCCCGCCGCGCGCATGGCGCGGATCTCGGCGGCGATCTTCAGGATCTCGGAGCCGATCAGCGCGTCGGCCATCGCCGACGTGCGACGCGCGCTGGTCGCCGAGCCGGGCTCGACGAGGGCGGAGGCGGTATGGGTCATGGGGCGGAATCTACCATCGGCACTCGGCGCTCGGCACTCGGTGCTGGGCGTGAACGGGCTGGGTGAGCGCACGGCCCGTCCCTGTCATCCCGCCGCTCGGTACCGGGTCAGTTTGAAGCAACAGGTTGTGGGTCAATTTCCGGCAACGGCAATTGCTGAATGGGCCACGGATCCGTGTCCATCCGTGTTGATCCGTGGCCAACAAGCAGTATCCGCGTTCATCCGCGTTGATCCGCGGCCGGTGGTGGGTCAGTTCGAGGGCAGGCGCCGCGACGGCGACGGCAACGGCAACGGCATTTTGACAGGATGCACAGGATGGTGAACAGGATGACGGGCCCCGGGAGGCCTCGCGTCCCGAGCGGCCCTCATCCTGTTCACCATCCTGTGCATCCTGTCAAAATGCCGTTGCCGTTGCCGTCGCCGTCGCGGCGCCTGCCCTCGAACTGACCCACCACCGGCCG
>Ga0126308_10000666_pt1 | contig 12102 bp, 13 predicted proteins | sample Plot55_FD_92533 | JGI IMG/M metagenome (GOLD analysis project Ga0126308, IMG submission 92533) | Serpentine soil microbial communities from UC McLaughlin Reserve, CA, USA - Plot55 | ecosystem: Environmental > Terrestrial > Soil > Grasslands | place: USA: UC McLaughlin Reserve, Lake County... | reverse complement strand
GCCCGCAATCCGCCTCAGGACGGGCCTTATGCGCGGGTCCTTCCAGTCCGAGACGAGCAAGAGCGTCACGTCGGGCCCGAAATCTGCGTGCATCTCGACGTAGCGTCGCCAGGACGCGTGCCACGGGTGGTCCTCCCCGACCGGCAGGGAGCAGATCTCATCCCGGTAGCGGTAGGTGCCGATCTCCGGCAGCCTGAGGAGGTCGAGCTCCGCTACCTCCGCGGCCCTTCCTTCGTCTGCTCGGCCGTCCCAGCGCCTGAGGTACTCCTCCCAGATCCCCAAGAAGGTAAGGAACTCGGGGCCGGTGTCGATGCGTTGGCCCGCCAGCGACGGGCGGCGGCTCTTGCCCCCCCGGTAGGGAGCCGCTTCCAGGACCGTCACGCGCCTCCCGGCCCTCGCGAGCAGGCCCGCTGCGGCCAGGCCGCCCAGGCCGCCCCCAACCACCACGACCGATCTCATCCTCGTCCCATGTCCTCGGCATCGAAAGGCATCGTTGGGCACACTTTCTCACGCACCGGGCACCTCGCGCCACCACGCCGGCCGGTTCTAGGATGCTAGCCTTATGCGTCTGTGCAGGATCTGGCTTACGAGCACCACGGCGCATAGGATTAATAAACCGAACGTTTGCCGACCATCAAGCCCTGAGCCTGTAGATGGCATAAGGAGCCAAGCCGACCCACAGGATGAACAAGCCCCACACCCTGCCCTTCAGGAGGTTGTAGGCATGGAGGAAGTTGCCCCACGAGTCGCCCAGTACGTAACGTCCCAAACCGAATTCGAATAGGAAGGTCAGCACCATCCACATCATGCGATCGCCACCGCTTGGCCAAGGGAGTGCGGCCTCAACTAGCCAAGCACCCTTTAAGCGTAGACCCCCACAGCACGCAGATAGTCAACGTAGATATTTGGTGTGCCGCCGGCTCGCTTACGTACCGGGCGTACAGGACCCGACGAATCGTTAGGCGTTGACTTTCCCGAGGGCTACGAGGGGCACCCAGGCCAGGAAATGATTTAGATACACGCTCATCGGCTCTTTGGTACGCGCCGCCTGAGCTGAGGCAGCGTATAGGCATGCCAGGTCGATACCTTCTCGGCTAGCTTCCGAGACCGCCGTATGGACGAAGTGCCGAGAGATAGCCTTCCGAGCACTCCGTTGTATAAGCCTAGTAGGGCAGCCTGTCGCGAGCACTTGATCGATCTTGTTCAGCAGCATGCGCAATATGGGTCATGGCGGACCGTGTCCTTCGTAGCATACTGGTGTCAGAGGAACTTATGGCCGCAAGAAGGAAGCGAGATCTCATGACGGCTACCAAGGCTCTCGCTAGGGGTCACCCCTTGATGCTCTTCTTCGTGTTGGCCTTCGCCTTCTCGTGGGTCGCGTGGGCGCCCGCGGCGTTCCTCTCTGGGGGCGACTCCCAGCCGCGGACGCTAGCGCCACTCCTCCACCTTCTCGGCGGCCTGGGACCCATGCTCTCCGCCTTCGTCGTGACCGCCCTGGCCGGAGGATCGGTGGGGCTCAGGGAGTTGCTGGGGCGCGTGTTCCGCTGGCGGGTGGGGCTAGGGTGGTGGGGCGTGGCCTTACTCGGGACCCCGGTCCTGTTCCTCTTGGCCGCGGTGGTCTGTCGCCTCCTGTTCGGAGGGTGGCCCCAGTTCGCCGAGTTCGGGCGCTCGGAAGAGTTCGCCTTCCTTGGGCTCTTGCCGTACTGGTTGGCCAACGTCGTCTTCTTCGGCTTCGGAGAGGAGGTGGGCTGGCGCGGATTCGCGCTGCCGAGGCTACAGACGGGTCCGAGGAGCGCCCTCGTGGCTGCCCTCATCCTGAGCCTCTTCTGGGCCGCCTGGCACATCCCGCTGTTCTCCTTCGCGATGGGCTTGGAGGGCATGGGCCTCGCGGCGATCGCCGGCTGGTTGTTCTCGATCGCGACCGGCTCGATCTTGCTGGCGTGGCTGTACAACTCGACTGGCGGGAGCATCTTGATCGTCGCCATCTTCCACGGGACGCTGGACATAACCATAGGCAGCCCCGCTGGACCGGCAATTGCGAGCGTCATGGGAGCTCTGGTGACCTTCTGGGGACTGGCCGTCCTCGCGTGGGCCGGTCCTAAGCACCTATCGAGGCGACGTCGCAAGCAGGAGGCGCCCGACCTTTCGGCAGGGGGTGAGGCGCGCGTCGTCTAGAGGGCCGAAATTCTCATTACTCCGTTAGCGCGAAGGGCGCATAACACGGGCTCTCCGAGGTTGCGTAAGTAAGCGTTTAGGGTAAGAGATAGCATGGAAGGGAGGCTGTCCATCGTGGTAGTTAAGGAGGGCAGAGCCGCCAGATCCAGCCCCTTAATACGTCTCATCCTGCGGCTCGTGCTTCTCGCGTCGCTGTTGCTGGGACTCGCCTTGGCGTTCTTTCGCTTGCAAGGGATAAAGCCCGTAACCGACAAGACGCGCGCCCTCAACAAGCGCTTCGGCAACCCGGCCATGATGAGGCTTGCGGGGCGCCGCTACTTCTTCGCCGGCGTCATCCGTCACACCGGACGCCGCTCGGGGAGGGAGTACGCCACCCCCATTTGGGCCGTGCCGAGCGCCGATGGGTTCGTCGTATCGCTGCCTTTCGGGGAGGGCGCGGATTGGCTCAAGAACTTGCTGGCCGCGGGACGAGCGACGATCGAGACCTGGGAGGTCTCAGAACCCGTGGTGGTCGATCGCGAGGACGCGCGGCCTTTGCTGCCGAGGCGTGCGCGGCTCTTGTTCGGTCTTGCGGGATCGAGCGCTACGTGAAGCTGCGCGCATCGCCATAGCCGACCGGGCTCGAGGACGGCTCAGAGATCCTCTTGACGATCATCTCACGCGCGAGGGCGCGGGGGCGGCTCCCGAGTCGAGGAAGAACACCTGCGCGGCGACGAGCAGGGCCACGGCTATCACAGCCATCACCAGCAGAGGTACAATCGGGCGCTCGAACGCGGAGAGGTTGCCCGAGGCCTCGAGCGCGCCGATCACGCCGGTGATCCCCAGGAAGTTGTGGAAGGCGATGGTGCCATAGACGTCCCCGGAGACGAAGAAGAACGCGCTAGTCACCAGCCCGATCACGCTCAGGAACACGACCAATGGCACCGTGTTGAACGGCGGGCTGTGGGCGAAGTGGTAGACCCCGAAGAACACGCTCGCGATCAGCGCGGCCAGGATCGCGGACACCCATCTGCCCCTATCCCGCAACAGGGCTTGGGAGACGCTCCCTAACACGGCCCAGCAGACCAGGATCTCCGCTATGGAGCCCACAAGCACCTGCGCGTAGGCGTTGATGAGGACCACGAGGTTCCAAGACGGGGCGCCCTGCAGGGCGTAAATCCCGAACCCGAGCACCGCCCCGATCGCGACGGCGATGGCCGCGTGGCCGAGTCCCCTGAAGCCCGCCACCTCGGCCGACAAGGCGCCCGCCCTCGACAGGAAGCGGATGACCAGGGCGGACCCTCCTATCCCTATCAAGACGTTGGCTATGAGGGCGTAAGAGAGCCTTGCGCCCATCGCCTCGGGGCGCAGCAGGGTGTGGATGCGCCCCTCCAGCAGGTAGGTGGCGAGAACCCACACCAGGTACAAACCGACGGCGAGGGAGAGTGCCATCCGCGTGTTCGGCGTGCGGGCTGCGCTCATCCGTTCACATCCTCTCTTCTCGTTGCCTACGAAGCGCGCTTCCGGGAAGACCAAAGGTACAAGAAGAGGGCCGGGGCGATCGTGCTCCCGGCTCTCGACCCGATGCCCCGGACCCTCTAACCTTGGAGTGACCAAGCCCCGAAGTACCGTATCATCCTACGCGACTCGGTGGGTCGACGCCCTATCCTCTGCCTCCTCCTTCTCCATCATCTCCTTCGTCTTGCGCTCCTCCCACTCTTTGCCCAAGGGTCCCTTGCCTTCGAAGAAGAACAAGACCACACCGTGTATCGTCAGGGCGATGCCCCAACCGATGAGCGGGAAGAGGAACCACCAGATCCCGAAGGCGGTGAGCGCGTTGATCGCGAACAGGCCGAGGTTGACCATCGCGTACACGGCGGCGTGGACGTAGAAGCCCTTTATGGCCTCCACGCGCTCGTGCGCCCGCTCGTAGAGCTGCTCCTGGTTCATGATCCACCTCCTTCCTTTAGTGCCGACAGCGACCATCCGCTCTTCCTATCTCTATGCTCCATCCCTAGCCTAACGCCGGAGTAAGCGACCATCTTGACACAGATTGATCAACCCTGTAGTCAGATCGGACCATCTACGCCCGAAGGAAGCCGATTTGCTTCAAAGAGCGCCATAGATTCCCCCTGTCTCGACCCGCGCCATGGGGGTGATCCTGCGAAGCGTCGTGCGTCGGGGCATCACCTCAAACCGGCCGAGTGACGAAGCGTGCGTTGCTGCGCGGTTGCTGCCGCGCGTCTTGTCCTGGCTTTCCGTGGCGGTTCAGACGAAGCACCCTTGTCCCATCCAGCCTACCTGGACGGGTTTGTCCTCCTCGACGATCACGGGAACCGTGCGCTTACCACCGGAGAGCTCGAGCATGCGTTCGTAGGCGTCGCGGTCCTCTTCCACGTCGTACTCCACGAAGTCTACCCCGCGCCACTCCAGGTCCTCGCGGGCCGCGGCGCTGAAAGGACAATGCGCGGTGGTATAGAGTTCCACCGGTTCCGCCATAATGTCTCCTTGGTATGGATTCGCCAATGCGAGATCTTACCTCGACAGCGCGTAGGAGGGTCACGGCAGCCGACGCCCATGGCAACAACGCACTGGGGAGCGAGACACTGGAGGGATGTTGCACCGTTTCGCAAGACCTCGGCTAATCGTCGGGGTCAACAACGAGTGGATCCGCGGCTGCGAGAGGCCCTCGATCACCCACCCAGGGCCACCCTTGTTTTGCGCCCCAGATTGTAATAGCGTACGGCTTTATAGATCGGCACGCCGCTTCGGAGGCGAACTCTTCAGAGCACGCCACGAGTTGAGAGCGATGTACCCTCATGCGTACCGGCCGGGGAGCACGCATCCTGCGAACGAGCACAGGTAAACGGGAGCGCGGACGTATCGGTGGGGCCCGCGTGCGCCCCCAAGGGCCGAACGCCGATCCGGCGAGAGGCCCGGACGCGCGGTGAGGGCGCCGAGTCGGGAGCGGCGGGAGATCTCCGTGCGTGGCATCGTTCAGGGGGTGGGCTTCCGTCCTTTCGTCTACGCCCTGGCGCGACGACACGGGTTGGCCGGGCTTGTGCGCAACGACGCCGAAGGGGTCCACATCGAGGTGGAGGGGCCCGCGGAGGATCTCGATCCCTTCCTGCGGGACGTGAGGGAGAAGGCCCCACCCCTGGCCGTGGTCGAGGCTCTATCCTGGCGCCCCCTCGCGGCACTCGACGAGACGCGTTTCCGCATCGAGGAGAGCCGGGAGGGGGTCCGGCGTCGGGCCATGATCCCACCGGACGTCGCCACGTGCCCCGAATGCCTGGCGGAGCTCTTCGATTCGTCGGATCGGCGTTACCGATATCCGTTCATCAACTGCACCAACTGCGGCCCGCGGTTCACCATAACGCGCGCGGTACCCTACGACCGGGCCGCGACCACCATGGCGCACTTCGAGATGTGTCCCGAGTGCTTCGAGGAGTACGACGACCCGTCGGACCGCCGCTTCCACGCCCAGCCCAACGCCTGCCCGGCATGCGGCCCGCGGGTGAGACTGCTGGACCGCTTCGGCCACGAGCTAGACGGCAATCCGAACGGCAAGCCGAACGATCCCATCCTGCGCGCCGCTCGGGTGCTGCGCGGGCGGGCCATCGTCGCCATCAAGGGGTTGGGAGGCTACCACCTCGCCTGCGACCCGTTCGACGCCAGGGCGGTCGGAACCCTACGGGGGCGCAAGGTGCGCCAGGACAAACCCTTCGCGCTCATGGTCCGCGACCTCGCGCAGGCGCGGGAACTCTGCCGCGTGGGGCCGGAGGAAGAGGCGCTTCTCACCTCCCCGGCACGACCCATAGTGCTCCTGGAACGCTCGGGGCACGGCGGGATGGCCGACGGGGTGGCCCCCCGCCAGAAGACGCTCGGCGTGATGCTGGCCTACACCCCGCTGCACCACCTGCTCTTGCACGACGCCGGGGTCCCGCTCGTCATGACGAGCGGCAACAACTCGGACGAGCCGATGGCCTACCGCGACGAAGAGGCCCTCGAACAGCTGGGGGATATCGCCGACTACTTCTTGATGCACGACCGCCCCATCCAAGTGCGCTGCGACGACAGCGTGGCACGCGTCGTGGATGGGGAAGTTTGCCGGCTTCGGCGCTCTCGCGGCTATGCTCCGGCGCCGCTGCGGATCGCCGAGAACCTCATCCGGCATACCTTGGCCTGCGGTGGCGAACTCAAGAACACGTTCTGCGTAGCCAAGGAGCGCCACGTCTTCCTCAGCCACCACATCGGGGACTTGGAGAACTACGAGACCCTGCGGTCCTTCCGGGAAGGGATAGAACACTACTGCCGGCTCTTCGACGTGAGACCGGAGCTGGTGGTCCACGACCTCCATCCCGAGTACCTCTCCACGAAGTACGCCCGCGAGTTGGAGGAGGCGGGGCTCCCCGCGGCGGGCGTGCAACACCACCAAGCGCACGTAGCGAGCTGCCTGGCAGACAACGAGCGGCCGGCCGCAGAGCGGGTCATCGGCGTGGCCTTCGACGGAACCGGCTACGGAACCGATGGGGCCATTTGGGGTGGGGAGTTTTTCGAGGGGAGTCTGGAGAGAGGGTTCGCGCGGCGGGCGCACCTGAAATACGCCCCCATGCCCGGCGGAACGGCGGCCATCCGGGAGCCTTGGCGCATGGCGATCGCCTACCTCGTTACGCTTTACGGCGAGGAGGAGGTATTGAAGCTGCCCCTCCGGATGGTACGACGGGCGGGGGAGAGAGACGTACGGCTAGTTGCCCGGCTCGTGGAGCACGGGCTGAACACCCCTCCGACCTCCAGCGTGGGCCGCCTCTTCGACGCGATCGCGGCCCTGGTCGGCGTGCCTGGCTCCCGGCGGACGACCTACGAGGGCCAGGCGGCGGTGGAGCTGGAGCTCGCCTCGAACGGCCCGGCCGGACGAGGTTACCCTTTCTGGCTGCGAGCAGAAGGCGGCGGATGGGTGGTGGAGACTCGGGAAACCGTGACTGGGGTGGTAGAGGATCTCCTGAGCGGGCGCGAGATCGGGGAGATATCCTCCATGTTCCACCGGGCGTTGGCCGAGATGGTCGTCGCGGGTTGCGAGGAGATCCGGGAGGCGGGAGGAGCCGGAGCCGTCGCGCTCTCCGGGGGGACGTTCCAAAATTTGCTGCTGATGGAGCAGGTGGTAGAGTTGCTGACAGGGAGAGGCTTTACGGTATATCGCCACCGGCGAGTGCCGACCAACGACGGGGGATTGTCATTGGGCCAGGCGGTGATGGCGGAGAGGGCCCTTCGGGGGTGAGGAGGAGTAAACCCGTGTGTCTAGGGATACCAGGCCGGATCGTCGAGATCCTCGACGAGGATCTATATTTGGCCAAGGCGGAGGTAGGAGGGGTTCGAAGAAACATAAACATCGGGTTGGTGCACCACGAGGACGAGCGAGTGGAACCGGGGGACTGGGTGCTCATCCACGTGGGTTTCGCCATGTCCAAGCTCGACGAAGACGAGGCCCACTCCGCCCTTCGAGCCCTGGAGCAGATCGGAGAGGAGTACGAGCAGGAGTTGAAGGAGCTCAAAGCCTCCCAGATAGCGTAGCCGTGCGCGAAGAAGGGTCGATGCTGCCAGGCTCGTGTACGTTGGACCACGACGGGTGCGTCACCTGCTCCGACGCCGGCATCCCGGTGCGGGTGATCTCCGTGGAGGGTGACGATGCCCTCTGCGAGGATGCCGCCGACAACCGGGCGCGGATAGCCGTGGAGCTGGTGGCCCCGGTGCGGGCGGGAGAGATCCTGCTGACGCACGGCGGGGTCGCGATCGGGAGGGTTGCCGCCGAGGCTGAGGAGGATCTTAGGTGAAGTACGTAAGCGAGTTTCGGGATGCCGAGCTGGCGCGGGCGGTGGCGGCGGCGATCGCCTCGATCACGGACCCGGATAGGCACTACAAGCTGATGGAGGTCTGCGGGGGCCACACCCACACCATCTACCGGCACGGCATCAAGGACCTGCTCCCTGAGCAGATAGAGCTCGTGCACGGGCCGGGCTGCCCGGTCTGCGTGCTGCCGATGGGACGGGTAGACGAGGGCATAGAGATCGCCGAGCGACCGGAGGTCATCTTCACCTGCTTCGGGGACATGATGCGGGTGCCCGGCTCCAAGGGCAACCTGCTCGAGGTCAAGGCCCAAGGCGCCGATATCCGTATGGTCTACTCTCCCCTTGACGCCCTGCGCATCGCCCGCGAGAACCCGGACAGGGAGGTCGTCTTCTACGCCATCGGGTTCGAGACCACGGCCCCCTCCACCGCGCTCACCCTGCAAAGGGCCAAGAAGGAGGGCATCGAGAACTTCTCCGTCTTCTGCAACCACGTGACCATCGTGCCGCCGGTGCGGGCGCTTCTGGACTCCCCTGACCTCCGTCTCGACGCCTTCATCGGGCCGGGGCACGTCTCCACGGTGATCGGCTGCAGACCCTACGAGTTCATGCCCGAGGATTACGGCAAGCCGGTCGCGGTAGCTGGGTTCGAGCCGCTGGACATTCTGCAGTCCGTTTTGATGCTCATGCGCCAGCTCGATGAGGGGCGCTGCGAGGTCGAGAACCAGTACAGCCGGGTCGTCCCCTGGGAGGGGAATTTGCAGGCCTTAAGGAGCATGGCCGAGGTATTCGAACTCAGGCCGTATTTCGAGTGGCGGGGACTGGGCTTCATCGCCCAGTCGGCGCTCAAGCTCTCCGGGGCGTACGCGGACTTCGACGCCGAGCTGCGCTACTCCACGCCGGGCGTACGAGTGGCGGACCCCAAGGCCTGCCAGTGCGGAGAGGTCCTGAAGGGCGTGCTCAAACCCCACGAGTGCAGGGTCTTCGGCACGGCCTGCACGCCGGACCATCCCCTGGGCGCTTTGATGGTCTCTTCCGAGGGAGCCTGCGCCGCCTACTTCAACTTCGGCCGCAAGTCGCTCGAGAAGGTCGAGATAGGATCCAAGCAGTGAGCGAGCAGGGAGAACAACGCGTCCTAGACACGCTGGAGCAGAACCGCCGAAGGCCGCCCAAGTTCACTGCCCCGCGCATAGACATGAGCCACGGCGCGGGGGGCAAGGCAACCCACAAGCTAATAGAAGGTCTCCTGCTGCCGACGCTCGCCAACCCGGCGCTCGCGCCGCTCTCGGACGCGGCGCTCTTGCCCTTTGGAGACGCTAGGCTCGCCCTTACGACCGACTCCTTCGTGGTGCGCCCGCTAGTCTTCCCCGGGGGATCTATTGGAGAGCTCGCGGTCAACGGGACGGTGAACGACCTGGCGGTCTCCGGGGCCACCCCGATCGGGCTCTCGGCCGCCCTCATCGTGGAAGAGGGTCTCGAGACCGAGGCGCTGGCCCACGAGGTGGAGGCGATGGCGGCGGCCGCCGAGCGTGCTGGGGTCGCAATCGCCACGGGAGACACCAAGGTGGTAGAGCGCGGCAAGGCCGACGGGCTCTACATAATCACCGCCGGAGTAGGGGCCACAGACCAGGAGATTTCGCTCTCTGCGACCGCGGTGCGGCCCGGGGACAAGATCCTCTGCTCCGGCACCGTAGGCGACCACGGGGCGGCCATCTTGATCGCCCGCGGCGACCTGGAGTTGGAGGCCGAGGTGTTTTCTGACACCCGGCCACTCACGCCCTTGGTCGGAGCGCTTAAGGAGGCCGCAGGACCGGGGCTGCGCTTCATGCGCGACCCCACGCGCGGCGGGGTAGGGACCGTCCTGAACGAGCTCGCCCGTGACTCGGGGTACGGCGTCGCGCTCTGGGAGGAGAGGCTCCCGGTCCGGGACGTCGTGCACGGGGCGTGCGAGATCCTGGGTATAGACCCGCTGTACGTGGCGAACGAGGGAAAATTCCTCGCCGTCGTCGCCCCCGAGGCCGCCGACGCCGCGTTGGAGGCTCTGCGGGGCGTCGATGGCGGCGAGGAGGCCCAGATCATCGGCGAGGCGCGCGAGGAACCAGCACGTATGGTCATCATGCATACTCAGTTCGGTGGCACCCGCATGATAGACATGCTGGTCGGGGACCCGCTGCCGAGGATCTGTTGAGGGTGCAGGTAGGATAGGAACGGTGAAGCGCCTAGCGACGTGGGAGCCGGATCTCGCCCGGTCGAGCACCGGAGTCATGCGCGTGCCGGAGTACACGCAGGGACGGGAAGAGGCATGACGGTCGACACGAACGCCCTCGCCGTCCGGAGTAGCGAAGGGTTGCTCCGGAGAAACGCCGTCTTCGAGGCTTTCTTCAGAAGGGAAGCCCCGCGACTCGCTGAGGCGTGCCACCAGATGTCCCGCCGGTTTCTCGCCGGAGGACGGCTTCTGGCTTTCGGCAATGGCTCGGCCGCGACCGACGCCCAGCACGTCTCCGTAGAGTTCGTGCACCCGGTCATCGTCGGCAAACGAGCCCTGCCGGCGCTGGACCTAGGGCCGGACTTCGAGGCCCGCCTGCCGACCATCCTGCGCCCGGAAGATATGGTCATGGGATTCGCCTTTCCCGAGAGGGACGCGGCGGTAGAGCGTGCGCTGCTGGCGGCCAAGGAGCGGGGGGCTCTCGCATTCGCGCTGGCGGGGGAAGCCGGCGATTACACGTTCGATCTCCCGGACGACGACCCCTTCGTGGTTCAGGAGGTCTTCGAGGTCCTCTACCACGTGCTCTGGGAGACGGTGCACGTGTACTTCGAGCACCGAGAACAGGGCCACGACGTCGGGGCCTCCTCCTTCCTCTACCCGTTCTTGGGCACCCAGGAACAGCCGCTCGAACGAGTCGTCGAAGAGGTGCAGGGTTCGATGTTGCAGAAGATGGAAGAGGTCAACGGCATGCGCGTCGCCGTCGCCGAGACGGAATCGAATGTCATGTCCGAGATAGCCGGGGTGATCTCGGAGCGGCTGGAGCGAGGCGGCAAGCTTATTGCCTTCGGCAACGGCGGCTCGGCCACGGATGCGAACGACCTGGTCGCCGACTGCGTGGCTCCGCCGCCGGGCTTTGAGCCCATCCCGGCGGTTTCGCTTGCCGCGGAGCCGGCCAACCTCACCGCGGTTGCCAACGACGTTGGGGTTGAGGCCATCTTCGTGCGCCAGCTCATCGCCCACGCTCGGCCGCAGGACGTCGCGATCGGGATCTCCACCAGCGGGGGATCGGCCAACATCCTCGCCGCCCTCGCCGAGGCCCGCAAGCGGAGACTAGCAACGGTGGGCATGGTGGGCTACGATGGCGGGAGGATCCTGGGCGAGCGACTCGCTGACCACGCCGTCGTAATACGCTCGGACTACATCCCCCGCATCCAGGAGGTGCAGGCCTCCGTCTACCACGTGTTGCGCGGGCTTGTAGATTCGGCGTTGACCGGGGAGAGAGGCTAGCGCGCATGCACGAGCTCGCCATAGCAGACTCGGTGGTCCAGATCGCCGGCCGCCACGCCGACAGGCGGCGGGTCACGAAGGTGCATCTGAAGGTCGGCCACCTGCGCCAGGTCGTCCCCTCCGCCCTCGCCTTTGGGTTCGAGCTGGTGGCACAGGGAACGTCGGTCGAGGGCGCGGAGCTTGATATAGAGGAGGTTCCCGTAGCGGGGAAGTGCCGCCAGTGCGGTACGGGGAATCGACCCACCGAGTTTCCGCTGCGGTGTGGGGCATGCGGCGGTTTTGACCTGGAGGTTTTGCATGGGGAAGAGTTGTACGTGGATTCCCTCGAACTGGAGGAGGTATAGGTGCATCGCACGGCGGTGAAGCAGGTGGTTCTGGAAGGGGTCTTGGACGCCAACGACGCGCTGGCCCAAGCCAACCGGGAAAAGTTCGATCGGGCGGGGACCTACGTCATCAACCTGATGAGCTCCCCGGGAGCGGGGAAGACGGCCCTTCTGGAGCATACGCTGGGACGTCTGCACGACAGGCTTCGCCTGGGGGTCCTGGAGGGCGACGTGCAGACGACCCTGGACGCCGATCGCTTGTCCCGCTTTCACGTCCCGCTGGTGCAGG
>Ga0126308_10000665_pt1 | contig 12103 bp, 10 predicted proteins | sample Plot55_FD_92533 | JGI IMG/M metagenome (GOLD analysis project Ga0126308, IMG submission 92533) | Serpentine soil microbial communities from UC McLaughlin Reserve, CA, USA - Plot55 | ecosystem: Environmental > Terrestrial > Soil > Grasslands | place: USA: UC McLaughlin Reserve, Lake County... | reverse complement strand
TTCCAGATCGAGGCCCCGCAGGACCTGGAGAGCCTCTGCGAGGGCCTGGAGGGCGTCCAGCGCGCCGGCTGCGTCACCGGCGCAGCGGTGATCGGCCCGCCGGACCCGGCCGAGCAGCTGCGCATCTGCGCCGCCCTCGAGGCCTCCGCCGACGCCGAGAGCTGCGTGCGCGGCACGAAGGTCCAGAACCTGCTCGACGCGCCCGCGACCGCCTACGTCGACCTCATCGAGGGCTGCGAGCGCTTCTCGCCGGAGGCCCGCGACGGCTGCTACGCCTGGCTGGGCAAGGCCATCACCGTCGTGACCGACGGCCGCTTCGCCCGCACGGGGTGCCCGCGGCTGCGCTCTGCCGAGGCCCGGCGCGCCTGTGCCGCCGGCGCGCGGACGGCCGACGAGGCGCTCGTCACGTTCAGCTGACGCGCCGGGCGCGTGGCGATCGGAGCAGCGCGGATACCAACGGTCGACTATCGGACAGGAACCCGCTGAAGAAGTCGCCGCTCGGGACGGCGCGGGGTAACGCCGACGCGGCGGCGGTGATACGGCGGATGAACATTGGGCCCTGAAAGTGGTCATCGCGAGGTGTCACTGTCGCCTGTCTCTCCGTACTGCCGCTCGCGCGCCTCAGGCGCCGTGGCGCAGGGTGTCCCTCAGCGCTTCGACGCTCGTGTACCGCGGCTTCCAGCCCAGCTGCCCCTTGGCGCGCGAGGCGTCCATGATCGCCGGGTGGGTCGCCGCCTCGGCCCACTCGGCGGCGGGCGGCGCGAACGGTAGGGCGGCCACCGTGCGGGCCAGGGCCTGCACCGCCCCGCCGGGCACCGGTACGGGCGTGAATCCGAGCTCCTTCGCCAGCTCGGCGGCGGTGAGGATCCCGTCGCCCGTGATGTTGTAAACGCCCGGCGGGCCGGCGGCGACCGCGCAGAGCAGGAACGCCTGGCCGACGTCGTCCTCGTGGATGAACTGCATCGGCAGCCTCGGGGCGGGAACCGGCAGCGCCACCGGCATGTGGCCGAGCAGGCCGCCGAGCCGGCGGCCGATCGGCGCGAGCACGCCCGGGAGCACGTCCTTCGCCCCCAGCGCGTGCGGCCCCAGGACGACCGGTGGGCGCAGGAGATAGAGGTCGAGCTCCGGATGGGCGGAGGACGCCTCCCCCAGCAGGCGCTCGATCTCGGCCTTCTCCTGCGCGTAGAAGAGGTGCGCGGCGGGCCGGACGGGCCAGTCCTCGTCCATCCCGACCGGGTTGTCGCGATGGAAGCCGTACGCCGCGACCGACGACGCGTAGACGAAGCGCTTGGCGCCCGCCGCGGCCGCCGCGCGGAAGGCGTTGAGCGTCCCTTCGACGTTGATCGCGCGGATCGTCTCGCGCGGCGCGTTCCCGGTGATCATGAACGCGAGGTGGATCACGACGTCCGCCCCGGCGAACGCCTCCTCGAGCGCGTCCGGGTCGCGCACGTCGCCCTGCCGGTAGGTCATCTTCGACCACCCTTCGCTCGACGGGTCGAACGGGCGGCGGGCGATGCCGATGATGCGCGCGATGCGGGCGTCGGCCTCCAGGTGCGGGACGAGGCCGTAGCCGAACGTCCCCGTGGGGCCGGTCACGGCGACGGTCAGGGCGGAATCGGTCTTGGGCACCTCACGCCGTTACCCGCTGCGCCGGCCGGGGAACGCGGACTCGGACTTCAGCCACAGCGCGTCGTCGAACAGCAGCGAGCGGGCCGCTTCGAGGTCGCCGGAGAGCGGCCGGTCGGCCATGTCGGGATCGAGGCGGGCGTCCGCCGCGTCGAACAGCGCGCGGACGCCGGCGCCCCGCGGCGGGGCCCCCCGCAGCCGCAGGGCCCGTACCGCGAGCACCAGCTCGGCCGACACCGCGACGGCCATCCTCCCCAGCGCATCCGAGGTGCGGCGGGAGGAGTGCCCGGCGAAGTTCGCGTGGGACTCGATGCCGGACTGCACCGACGTCGTCTGCGACGCCGCGGTCGCGGCGAGCGAGCGCACCTCGGCGGCGGCGGCGTGCGCGGTGTACTCCATGATCATCGCGCCCGAGTCGGGCCCGGGGTCCTGGGCGAGCTGGGGCGCCAGGCCGGTCACCTCCGGGTCGAGCAGCGCGCTGACGCGGGCCGCCACCAGCGACGCGGACTGCGCCATCGCGCCTCGCAGGGCGTCGAGCGCCAGGGTCAGGACGCCGGCGTGGAAGTTCCCGTTGGGGAGCGCCACGCCGTCGCGCGGCAGCATCAGCGCGTTCTCGCCGGCGACGTTGAGCTCGATCGCGAGCACGGACTCCAGGCGTTCCAGCGCGTCGAGCAGGGCGCCCTCGACCTGCGGCACGCAGCGGAACACGAACGCGTCGTGGACGCTTCCCAGCGACGAGCGCGCGCGCGGCTCGAAGTCGCCGAGCAGCTCGCGCAGCCGCCGCGCCACCTCGACCTGCCCCTGATGCGGGCGCACGGCGTGCACCCGCGGATCGAGCACGGCCAGGTCGGCGCCCGCGGCCTCGTAGGACAGGGCGGCCACGGCGAGCGCGGAGTCCAGCAGCCGGCTCGCGTCGTGGAACACCAGCGCGGCCTGGCCGATGCTGACGGCGTTCGAGCTCATGAAGCCGATGCCGTCGCGCGGCCCGTAGCGCACCGGCCGCAGGCCGTGCGCGGCGAGCGCCTCGGCGGCGGGCAGTACCTCGTCACCCACCCAGCAGGCGCCCTCACCGCCGAGTGCGACGCCGATCTCGGCCAGGACGGTCAGGTCGCCCGTGCCGAGCGAGCCGAGCTCGCGGGCGAACGGCGTGACGCCCGCGAGCAGCGCTCCCAGCAGCCCGTCGAGCAGCGGATCGCCGATCCCGGCGCCGCCGGCGCCGATCTGGTTGGCGCGCACGGCCATCGCCGCACGGACGACCTCCACGGTGAGCGGCGCTCCACCGCCGCCGGCGTGGCTGCGCATCAGCCGCCACTGGTGCTCCCCGGAGTCCTCGAGCGCCGAAGGCGCCGAGCGGAGCACCCCGACGCCCGTGCTCGTCCCGTAGAGCAGCTCACCCCGCTCGAGCAACGTGCGCACGAGCCGCTCGGCCGCCGCGTTGCGCTCGCGCGCCGCGGCGCTCATCTGCGCCTCGGCACGACCGCGGGCGACCGCCACCACCCCTGCCGGGGTGAGCGTGCGCCCGTCGAGGACGACTCGTCCCATCGCCGCGAAGCATGACGCCCCGGCGGCGAGGTTGCCTTCGCGCACGCGGTCGCTTAGGTTCGGCCGATGACCGCCCGCGGCAGCCGCCGCCTCGAGCCGGGCCGCGAGCTCGTCGCCGACGAGCGCCCGCGGCCGGCCGAGCCGGAGCACGCCGTGGTGTCGCTCCAGCGTGCGGTCGGGAACGCGGCGGTCGCGCGGCTGCTCGCCCGGGCGCCGACGGCGACCGCGCTGCCGCCCGGCGCGACCCGGCTCGGCGAGTTCCGCCAGTGGGCGGCCGGGCTGCGCGATCTGGGCAAGCTCGCGAAGCCGCCGGTGTCGGTCTCGGACATCGCGGCCGCCAACGTGTGGATGGGCCAGGTGGTCACGGCGCTCGACCTCGCGAAGGGCATCGGCGACCGCATGGACCTGCACGCAGAGAGCTTCCTGGCCCATGGCGAGCTCGAGTCCGAGTACGGCGCCGCCGAAGCCGAGCTGCCCGAGCTCGTGCGGCCACTGATGGACCACGCGCGCGACGCCGGTACGGAGCTTGCGGCGCTCGTGCTGGCCGCCGTCAACGGCTCCTCGGTCGCCGCCGACGATGCGGCCGCCGAGCCGGCGTTCATGCCGCTCGCACAGGTCACGGCATGGCGCGACCACGCCGCGAAGCTGCACGCGCTCGGCGCGACGTTCACGACCATGGGCGTGCAGGACGCCGCCGCGGCGTGTCAGGACGCCGCGCTGATGATGCTCCAAGCGCGGTCGGTGGCCAGCGCGCGCGCCACCTGGCGCGCCGGCGACGCGATCGAGAGCACCGTCGCCGGCGCCAAGACCGCCGGGCGGGCGCGCAACGCGGTCGACGACATCTTCGCCGACTCGGGCTTCTCGGGCCAGCAGTCGGTCGAGAAGCTCAAGGACAAGGACGGCAACGAGTTCGAGCAGATCAACGACTGGTGCGGCATGTTCGTCGCGGCGGGCATGTTCCGGGGCGCGGGCCTCGACAAGGACATGCGCAAGGCCTTCGCGCACACCGACAACGTGTACGACTTCTTCCGCTATACGGCGAAGGTCAACGACGAGCGCACGCCGCTGTCGATCTGGGCCGACGGCCGCTGGTGGCTCGTGAGCGAGTACCACGAGCAGCGCGGCGCGCCGCGCACCTGGATGGAGGGCCACATCGACCTCGAGCAAGTCCGTCCCGGGGACGTGGCGCTGATCCGCCACAAGGGCACCAAGCCTGAGAAGTCGGTCGCCAACCACATCGTGATGGTCGAGTCCGTCGACGCGGCGTCCGGCCGCCTGGTGACCATCGAGGGCAACGTGCACGACGGCATCCGCCCGGACGCGGAGGGCGAAGCCGTGCGCACCGACGGGGAGCTCGCCGGCTCCGCCGCGACCAGGGACTCCTCCGTCGTCCACGTCCGCGACATGAACGACCAGAAGACGCTGACTCCCGGCGGCGGCGGCGCCGGGGCATATCGGGAGCGTGGGGCCAAGACCGTGTTCGGCGTCGGCCGGCCCTCCTTGGTCGACTTCGAGGACCACGAGTACGCGAAGCAGGCGGTGCCCAAGGCGCTCGAGACCACATCCCCCGAGGAGATGCGGAGGAAGGCGGCGACGAAGGCCCTCCTCCAGCCACCCTCCACCATCACCGCGCCGGCGAATCCGGGCTAGCCCGCGGCGCTCAGCTCGCCGGTCTCGGATATCGTCGGTATATGCCCGAGGCATATACCGCTGCCGTCGCCAATCGCCTGGGTGCGATGGCCCTGACGCTGAGCGACGGCATCCGGGAGGCGGCCGAAGCGGCGACGGGGATGGCCGGCGGTCTCCCGGCTGCACTGGTCTCGCTCGAGGAGTGGGCGGACGGCAGCTCGGTGGAGGTGCTCGCCGATGCGATGCGGGTCTCGCACTCGCGCGCCGTGCGCGTGGTCGACCGCCTCCAAGCCGCCGGGCTGGCGCGCCGCGAGCCCGATCCCTCGGACGGGCGCCGCGCGCTCGTCCGGCTCGAGCCGGCCGGGCGCGCGCTGGCCGAGCGGGCGCTCGAGGCGCGGGCGCGCGTCCTGGCCGCCGCGGTCGCGGAGCTCGCCGGCCCGGATCTGCGCGACCTCGAGCGGCTGCTCGGGGCGCTGCTCGATGCGACGACCGTCGACACCCGGGCGGCGAGGGGAACCTGCCGGCTCTGCGACGCCCACACCTGCGGGCACTACGAGGGGACCTGCCCGGTGAGCCGCGCCGCCGACCGGCGCAGAGCGGCGGCGTGAGCGCCAGGCCGCTCGCGCGCGGGGCGGCCCTGTTCGCCCTCGCCGCGGTCGCGCCCTTGTTCTTCAGCGCGGGCGGCGACGTCCTCAACAACATGGTCCTCGCCGCCGCCTACGTCCTGATGGCGCTCGGGCTCAACGTCATCGCCGGCTTCGCGGGGCTGCTCGACCTCGGCTACGTGGCGTTCTTCGCGATCGGCGCCTACACCGCCGCGTACTTCGGGTCGGGCTACTGGGGCATCCACGTGAGCTTCCTGCTCATCCTCGTGCTCGCCGTCGCGGCGACGGCCCTCGCCGGCACGCTGATCGGCGTGCCGACGCTGCGGCTGCGCGGCGACTACATCGCGATCGTCACGCTCGCCTTCGGCGAGATCATCGGGCAGATCGCCTCCAACGGCCGCAGGATCGAGCTCTTCGGCGGCACGCTCACCTCCGGCCCGATCGGCATCGGGCCGATCGACCGCATCGAGCTGCCGTTGATCGGCCGCTTCGGAGCGCTCGACCTGCGCCCGTGGTACTGGTTCGCCCTCGCGCTGGTCGCGCTCGCGCTCATCGCGAACGCCAACCTGCGCCGCTCGCGCCTCGGCCGGGCGTGGCGCGCGATGCGCGACGACGAGGGGGCCGCCGCCTTCGCCGGCGTCCCCCTCGTCCGCACCAAGCTCCTGGCCTACGGGACCGGCGCCGCGTTCGGCGGGATCTCGGGCGCGTTCCTCGCGTCCTACCTGGGCGTCGTGAACGCGTCCCAGTTCGAGTTCTCGTTCTCCATCTTCATCTTCGCGATGGTCGTGCTCGGCGGTCTGGGATCGATCGCCGGCGTCGTGGCCGGCGCGATCCTCCTCTCCGCCGTCAATCACTACCTGCTGCCCCAGGTCCTGTTCGACCTGCCGAGCAGGGTCGGGCTCGAGTTCGACCTATCGGCGATCAGCTCGGGCGTCTACGGCGCGATCCTCGTCGTGATGATGCTGCTCCGCCCGCAGGGGCTCGTGCCGGCCGCCTAGCCGCGGGTGGACGCGCCGGTCTTGCCGGTGTTGGTGGCCGTGTTGGACTGCGTCGCCGTGCCCTGCTTCGTCGAGACGCCGGTCTTGCCGGTGTTCGTCGCCGTGTTGGACTGCGTCGCCGTGCCCTGCTTGGTCGAGACGCCGGTGTCACCGGTGTTCGTGGCGGTCTGCGACTGCGTCGCCGTGCCGGTCGGCTCGTCGTCGTCGTCATCGCCGCCGCCGGGCCCCGAGTTGTCGTCGTCGCCGCCGGAGGTGATCGCGGCCTTCGGTCCGCTCGTGGCGAGCACGTCGTCGGCCCAGATCAGGGGCACGGCGGTCAGCAGCAGCAGGGCGAACAGCAGCGCGGCCAGACGGCGCGCGGGCGGGGTCGCCGCGAGCACGGGCCCGTCGTCGTGGAGTGCGAGGTACAGGTCTGCGGGGTGATGCGGCATGAGCAGCTCCTCCAGGCGGGAAAGGTCTACCCGTGTGACACGGCACGGATCCGCCGCGTTACGGATCCGCGGCTTCAGCGGCGGCCGGGACCCCGGGGCGCCCGGTTCGGCAGGTTCGCCACCAGCGGCTCGAAGCCCGCGGCGAGCTCGCGGGCGGTGGGCCGGTCGTCCGGGTCGCGGGCCAGGCCCGCGAGCAGCAGCTCGGCGAGCGCCGCCGGCATGGCGGGCGGCGGCTCCGGCGGCGCCGCGGTGAGCTGCGGGAACCGCACGAAGGGGTCATCGCTCCTGCCCGCGCCGGACGGCCGCGGGAACGGCCCGGCCCCGGTGGCGGCCCGCCACAGCGTCGCCGCCAGTCCGAAGACGTCCGCCGCCGGGCCGAGGCGTCCCTCCCACTCCGGCGTGCCGCATTGCTCGGGCGCCATGTACGGGTCCGTGCCGAGTATCCCTCGGGTCCGGCTCGCCCGCTCCACCGTGCGCGCGATGCTCAGATCGAGGATCCTCGGCGGCACGCCCATGATCAGGTTGTCGGGCTTCAGGTCCAGATGGACCCAGCCGGCCGATGCCAGGTACACCAGCCCGGCCGCCACGTGCAGACCGAGCGGGACGAGCTGCTGGAGCGGCAGCGTCGGCTCGGCCTTGAGCAGCCGGCGGAGCGTCGGCCCCTCGAGGTGCTCGACCAGCAGGTGCGGATGCGGCCCCTCGACGACCGCGTCGAAGCCCCGCAGGATGACCGGATGCGAGAGCGCCCGCAGCGCCTCCGCCTCGCGCTCGAGGTCGCGCAGCGCCTCCTCGTCCTCCGCCACGGCGGGCCGGAGGACCTTGGCCACCATGATCGCGTAGCGGAAGTCGTCCCACACGAGCAGCACCTCGTAGTGGGACCCCCCGCCCAGCGCCTTGAGGACGCTGCGCCCGGGCGCGAGCTCCTCGCCCTCGGCGAACCCCCAGCTCTTCTCGCTCATCGGCGCCAGCATCGCATCGGCGGTGATCCTGGCACGCAACTCCCGCTTCCTTCGCCTGTTCGGACATGTCCATGCCGGTTCTCGTGGTCGTCATCCTGCTCGCCGCGCTCGCCGCGCTCGCCGCGCCCGCAAGCGCGCCGGCGTCCGGCCGCGTCGAGATCGGCATGGAGGACGAGCGGCTCCTGCTCAGCGACCCGTGGCAGGCGCCGGCCGCCGTCGCGGCGTGGCGCGAGCTGGGCGTCGACGTCGTGCGCCTGCACGCGGGCTGGGCGCGGATCGCCCCGGCCGGACGCCGGCGACCACGGGGATTCCGCGGCCGCGACCACCGGGACCGGCGCTACCAGTGGGGCGCGCTGGATCGCGCGATCGGGCTCGTGCGGGCGAACGGCATGCGCGTGATGCTCACGGTCACGGGCCCCGGCCCCACGTGGACGAGCCGCCAACGCCCGAAGAAGCGCGGCGCGTACAAGCCCGACCCGCGCGCCTTCGCCGCGTTCGCGCATGCCGCCGCCGTGCGCTACGGCGACGACGTCGACCGCTATCTGATCTGGAACGAGCCGAACCTGACGCTCGCGCCCCGGCGCGAGTGCTCGGGCTCCCCGCGGCGCTGCGTCCCGGTCGCGCCGCACCTGTATCGCGAGCTCGTGCGGGCCGCCGGGCCGGCCATCGAGGCGGCCGATCCCGGCGCGGAGATCGTCATCGGGGAGCTCGCGCCGCTGCGCCTGGCCGGCGCCCTCGGCCCGATCAGCTTCCTGCGGGAGATGGCATGCGTCACCGCGCGCCATGAGCCGATCCGTGGCGGCCGCTGCCGCGGATTCCGGCCCGTGAAGGCCGACGCGATCGGTCACCATCCCCACGGGCGCCGGCGCGCGCCCGACCGCAGCAACCCCGCACCCGACTCGGCTCAGGTCGGAGACCTCTCGCGCCTGCTGACGGTCGTCGACCGCCTCACGCGCGAGGGGCGCATCCGCGCTTCGCGCGCACGGCTTCCGCTGCGGCTGACGGAGCTTGGCTACCAGACGTCGCCGCCCGACCGGTTCATCGGGGTCTCGCCGGCGCGGCAAGCGCGCTACCTGGAGAAGGTGGCCTACCTTGCGTGGCGCAACCCGCGCGTCGCCACCGTGACGCAGTACCAGTGGGCGGACGAGCGCGTCCGGCGCTCGGGCACCGGTTCGAAGGCGTTCGCCGGGTGGCAGTCCGGGCTGCACTTCTTCAACGGCCGCCCCAAGCCGGCGCTCGCCGCCTTCGCGCGACCGTTCGTCGCGCTGGAGGACGGAAGCCGGGCAGGCCCGCTGCTGTGGGGCCAGGTCCGGCCCGGAACGTCGCACGCGATCGTGGTCGAGCGGCGCGATCCCACCTCCGGCCAGTGGCGAGCGCGGGCCACCTTCACCACCGATCCCCGCGGGGTGTGGGCGATGCGGCTGGGCACGGGCGCCGACGCCCCCGGCCGCTACCGCTTCACGTCGCGTGACTCCGACGGGACGACGCCCGAGGTGGTCAGCGGCACGGTCACCGTCGGCCGGCCGCGCGCGGCGAAGGCGCCCCGGCTGATCGCCGCCCGCTGATCAGCGCTCGTGGAAACACCATGATCCGCGGGCCTTCCCGGACGCTAGGTTTGGCGGAACATGACCTCGATCTCGCGCTCGCTGACCGCGCTGCTGGCCACACTCGCCGTCTGCATGCTCGCGCCGGCGGCGTCACAGGCGGCGACGTACGCCGCCTGCAAGGCCGTCCGCAACCCCTACCCGCACACCCGCTACGCCGGCGTGGACCTGACCCGGATCCGGGCGCTGCACACGACCTGCACGACCGCTCGGCGCGTGGCTCGCCGCGCGCATCGCAAGGCGCTCAGGCTCACGCCGGACAGCCGCTTCCGGCGCTTCACCTGGCACGGCTGGCGGGTCACCGGCGACCTGCGGCCCGCGAGGGACCGCTACATCGCCCGCAAGGGCGATCGCCGCGTCCGCTGGCGCTTCTGAGGCACCACCCTGCCGCTAGGGCTCCTCGCGCGTGACCTCCCGCGCGGGCTTGTCGAAGCGCATGCCCAAGAAGGAGGGGTGGCGCAGACGGCCGTCGGGGGTCCACTCCATGAACGCGATCTGCGCCACGAGCTCGGGTTCGACCCAGGTCGCGGCGCGCGGGATGCCCTTCTCGGGCTCGAACGGGGAGGTCTCGCGGACGAGCGGGGCCAGCCGCTCGGACAGCTCGCGCAGCGTCGCGCGGGTGAAGCCCGTCCCCACCTTGCCGGCGTAGCGGAAGCGGTCCTCCTCGAAGTGGCCCACGAGCAGAGCGCCGAGCTCGGTGCGCGAGCCACGCGGCGCGGTGAACCCCCCGATGACCAGCTCCTGGGCGCGCGTGCACTTGAGCTTCAGCCAGTCGCGCGAGCGCGTGGACACGTAGGCGGTGCCGAGGCGCTTGGCGATCAGCCCCTCCCAGCCGTCGCCGCACGCCTGCGCCAGCAGCGCCGTGCCGTCGCCCGTCACCTGCTCGGTGATGCGCAGCGGATCGCGCCAGCGCAGCACGCCCTCGAGCACCTGCCGCCGCTCTTCGAGCGGGAGCGACCGCACGTCGCGACCGTCCGCGACCACCACGTCGAAGACGTAGTAGAAGAGCTCGCTGTTCTCGCCGCCGCCGAACCGGTCGCGCCCGCCGACGAAGGCGACCGCCTCACCGTCGATCACGAAGCCATCGGCCCGGTCTGCGTCCAGTGCGGCGGCCAGCGGCGCGTAGCGCTCGTTGAGCGAAAGCTCGTTGCGGGAGTACAGCCGCGTGCGTCCGCCCTCCTTGACCGCCAGGCAGCGGATGCCGTCGAGCTTGCGCTCGAACACCCACTCCGGGCCGGCCGGACGCTCGGCGGTCAGCACCGCCTTCATCGGTGTGAGGAACGTCGGTCGCACGTCACCAGCGATATAGCGGTTCAGCGCAGAACGCGCGCTCAGCGCGCGGTGTCCCGCCGGGGGGCGTACAGGCGAACGGACGCCGCCTTGCCCTTGAGCGGCGCGGCGGGTCGCTCCTCGAACCCGTCGGCCTCGGGGCCGAGCGCGCGCAGGGTGGCCTCCGTGACGAGGAAGTCGTCGCCGGTCTGCCGCGTGGCGGCCTCGACGCGGGCCGCCGTGTTGACCGGGTCTCCGATGACGGTGAAGTCGCGCCGCCCGCCGCCGCCGATCGTGCCCGCCACGACGCGGCCCGAGTTCACGCCCACGCCGACCCGGAGCCGGCCGGCCGAGGCCTGGCCGGCGAGCCGGGCGATCTCGCGTGCCGCCGCGACGGCGCGCCTGGCGTGACCTTCGTCGCGCTCTGGGACGCCGAACACCGCCAGCAGGCCGTCACCGATGAACTTGTTGGCATGCCCGCCGTGCCGGCGGATGACCGGCACGACCGCCTCGTAGAGCTGGTTCAGCGCCGCGACGACCTCGTGCGCGGCGGCGCCCTCGGCGAACGTCGTGAACCCGCGCACGTCGACGAAGAGGATCGAGACGTCGACCTCCTCGCCCGCGAGGTCGGTGCCTTCGGCCAGGACGCGCTCGGTGAGCGCCGGATCGACGAAGGCCCCGAAGGCCTCGTGCAGCTTCCGGCGCTCGTCGAGGCCGGCGACCATCGCGTTGAACGATGCGGCGAGCTCCCCCGTCTCGTCCGTGCTGACGACGGGCACGCGGACGCTCAGGTCGCCGGCACCGACCTTGCGCGTCGCGTCGCGGAGGTCGCTGACCGGCCCCGAGACGGCATCCGCGAGCACGAGCCCGAGCCACATCGAGATGGCCGCACTCACGAAGAACGCGACCACGGCGGCCTGGCCGATCGTGTCGAGCTCTCGTGTCGCCGGCGTCATCAGCCCGGCCACGACGACCCCGGCACCCCACGTCACCATCGGCACCGTCACCAGCAGCCGGCGGTGCAGGGAGACCCTCGGGACGCCGGGCGGCGACGGCCCGGGCAGGCGCTCGCCGATGTCGCCGAGCACCGGGCGCATCGCCAACTCGAGCGCGATGTAGCGCAGGACGGCCGAGGAGACGTACATCAGGTAGGCGACCGGGAAGAGCAGCGCCGCCCGGCCGGCGTGGAGCTCGAGCAGCGCGGCGAGCACGAGGCACGCGACCGCGCAGCCGATCGCCCCGATGACGTAGAGGCTCGGGCGACGGACGAGCGCGAGCGGCAGCGACGCGGCCGCCGACCACGCCTGAAGGGACGCGTCATCCCCGCGGTCGCCCTCCAGCCAGGCCCGGACCGGCGCTCCCGAGCGGCGCAGGTGGACGCCCGCCACGAGGTTCTCGACGACGTACCCGGCGGCCGAGCACGCCGCGAACAGCGCCAGC
>Ga0126308_10000664_pt1 | contig 12109 bp, 8 predicted proteins | sample Plot55_FD_92533 | JGI IMG/M metagenome (GOLD analysis project Ga0126308, IMG submission 92533) | Serpentine soil microbial communities from UC McLaughlin Reserve, CA, USA - Plot55 | ecosystem: Environmental > Terrestrial > Soil > Grasslands | place: USA: UC McLaughlin Reserve, Lake County... | reverse complement strand
GGCCACCCCCGAGAATGGCGACCCGTAGCTGCGGTAGTACCACGCGTACGAATCGTCTTACAGGGCCAAGCCCCAGCGCCGCACCGGTCTCCTCCAGCACCGGGTCGAGACCGCGCAATGCGGCTGCTACCGGCAGGTACACGAACGGGTAGTAGGAGAGCACGGTTATCGTCGTCGCTGCTGGTAGTCCCTCGAACTGCGGCCACAGCGAGGCCCAGGCGTAGCTGTTGACGAACGCTGGCACGGCCAGCGGCGCGACAAGGATGGCCGCCCAGACTCTCCGGCCGGGGAGGTCGGTGCGCTCGACCAGCCAAGCCGCTGCAACGCCAAGCAGGACGCAACCTAGAAGGCAGGTTCCTACCAGCGCCAGCGTGTTGCCCAGCAAATCGGCCACTCGGGGTCGAAATAGCGCTTCCTGGCCCCCGGCCCAGCCGAGTGCGTACGACTCGGCGACGATGTAACCGATCGGGATCAGGCCGAGCAGACTGACTGGTACCGCCACCAGGTAGAGAACCTTGCTGGTACCACCAGATTGCTGAATCGACGCCGCAACCGGCGCCGTTAACGTGGTCAGATCAACCCCGCATTGCTCATCAACTCGATCACTTTCGGTCCGTTGAGCTTCGATGGGTCGACTTTCGGCGGGTCGAGCTCGGACAGCGGCTGTAGCGCTGGGTTTGCCGGCACCTTCGAGCCAACCGTGTACTCGAACTCGGCGCTGTCCGCGAGCGCCTGCTGACCCGTCGGGCCGGTAATGAACTTCAGGAACTGTTGGGCCTCGTCAGCGTGTTTGGCGGTCTCCAGCACACCGCCACCGGAAACAGACAGGAAGCCGCCCGGATCCTTTCCAGTGAAGAACAGCAGCTTTGCGTTGTTGCTGTTCTCCTTGGTCTTCGCCTGGTCGCGGTACCAGTAGTAGTGATAGATGACCCCGCCGTCGATCTCGCCGCTGTTCACGCCCTGCAACACAGTGTTGTTGCCGCTGTAGTTCTTGTAGTTGACCTTCATGGCCTGCAGCCAGGTCTCAGTCTTCTCCTCACCCTCGAGCTCAAGCATGGCGCTGACGATCGCCTGGAAGTCGGCACCGCCAGGTGCGGCTCCCCAGCGACCCTGCCACTCGGGCTTGGCCAGATCCATGATCGACTCCGGCAGTTCCTCGGTGCGCAGCCGATCGGTGTTGTACACGAAGACTGTCGACCGGGCCGCGATACCGACCCACTTGCCAGTGCTGGTGGAGTACTTCTTGGGCACTTGGGCCAGCGTCGCCGAGTCGATATCGGCGAACATGCCGGCGTTCTCCACGACCGCCATCGCCGGTGAGTTCTCGGTCAGGAAGACGTCGGCCGGACTCCGGTCACCTTCGGCCTTGATCTGGTTTGCCAGCTCGAAGTCTTTGCCGTGGCGGAGCACGACCTCGATCCCGGTCTCTTTGATGAACGCATCAGCCCAGATCGTTGTCATCGATTCATGCTGAGCGTTGTAGACCACGAGGGCATTCGGGTTGTCTTCGGCCGTGCCTCCCGCGGCCCCACCGCAGGCGGCCAGCGCGAACATCGCAACCCCCGTTCCGGCGACGGCCAGCAGGCGTCCTACGTGCACGTTGAGACCTCCGCAGTGCTCATGGTTACTAGCAGATCTTAGGTTAGCCTTTGCATACTTAGTTCTGGCTTACCTAATCTACGGGACAAAAGGGGGTGGGATGAGCACCTCGGGGGTCAGCTTTGTCGACCAGCTCACTTCCCATGCGGACCGGCCCGCACTACTGAGCAGCTCCGAGGTCGTGACCTATCGCGATCTGGACTCGCGAGTCAACGAAACGTTGGAACGCCTTGGGGACCAGCGTCGCCTGATATTCCTGGAAGCTACCAACACCGTGTCCGCGGTCACCACCTACCTCGCCGCCCTACGAGGGAACCACCCAGTGTTGCTGGCCGATGGCGGACGGCGGGATCGGCTCTCCGAGATCGTCCACACGTTCGACCCCGACCTCATGGTCGGCCCAAACGGGTGGAGCGAGCGGCATGCGGGCACCAAACACGAGCTGCACCCCGACCTGCGGCTGCTGCTGTCCACCTCCGGATCGACGGGCTCCTCGAAGCTAGTCCGCCTCTCGGCTGACAACCTGCAGAGCAACGCGGAGTCCATCGCGTCCTATCTGCGGCTGACCCCCGACGACCGGGCGATCAGCAGCCTGCCTATGGCCTACTGCTACGGCCTCTCAGTGGTCCACAGCCACCTTGCCGCCGGGTCCAGCATCGTGCTCACGGACCTGTCGGTGATCGATCCGCAGTTCTGGCGGCTGGCCGAGGACCTCGCCATAAGCTCGTTTGCGGGAGTTCCCCACACCTTCGCGTTGCTCGATCGGACCCGCGAGCCATGGTTCTCGCTGCCAACGCTGCGATACGTTACGCAGGCCGGCGGGCGACTGACCCCCACCGAGGTCCAGCGGATCAGCCGTCTAGGTCGACGCTACGGATGGGGCCTATACGTGATGTACGGTCAGACCGAGGCAACCGCCCGGATGGCCTACCTAGAGCCCCGTGAAGCAGAGCAACACCCCCACAGCGTCGGACGGCCGATCCCCGGCGGAACGCTGCGGATCGATAGGCCCAGAGCGGACGGAGTCGGGGAGCTGGTCTACAGCGGACCGAACGTCATGCTCGGCTATGCAAGCAAGCCAGCAGATCTAGCCCAGCCAGGCACTTTAGCCGAGCTCCGGACCGGTGACCTCGCCCGCCGAGACGGCGAGGATCGCTTGACGATAGTCGGCCGAGCCAGCCGATTCGCCAAGCTGTTGGGGCACCGAATCGATCTCGACCAGCTCCAGGGAAAGCTAGGCAGCTACGATCCCGAGTTGGTTTGCACAAGCGACGATAGCCGGCTCGTGGTCGCAGTGACTCAGGCCGATCCGACCCTGACTCGGCGGGCAGTCTCACGGTTGACCGGCCTGCCGCCGGTGCTCGTTTCGGTGCGGCAGTATGCCGAGATCCCGCGGTTGCCCAATGGAAAACCGGATCTGCCCGCGCTTACCGCGTCGCCCGATGATGACCTCAAGCCGGTGGGCGATCTGGTCGATACCTTACGACGTGCGTACGGACAGGCACTTGGCTACGACCACGTCGCCGAGTCCGCAACCTTCGTGCAGCTCGGCGGGGACTCATTGAGCTTTGTCGAACTCTCCGTCCGACTGGAGGAACTGCTCGGAGACCTGCCAAACAGGTGGCCCGACCTGAGCATCCGTGAGCTGGCTGCAACCGCTTTGTCGGTCCCCAAGCCCGCGAATGAACCCAAACCCGCGCCGTCCACCGGAACCCCCCAACCAAGGTTGGCACGGCTCGACACCAGCATCGTGCTCCGGGCGCTGGCCATCACCATGGTCGTCCTCGTCCACCTTGAGATCTGGGGCGTCCGCGGCGGGGCACACCTGCTGCTGGGCATCGCCGGATTCACCTTTGCCCGCTTCCCACTGAGCGCCTCCCGGCAGAGCGATCGAATCGTCGGGCTCGCACGCTCGATCACCCGGCTAGCGGTCCCCAGCGTGCTGTTTATCGCCATCGTCGTCGTGAGTACCGGCGGTTACAGCATCGCGAACATCTTCCTGGCCAACCACTACTTCGGACCACCCCGATGGACCGAAACCTGGAACTTCTGGTTCGTTGAGGCACTGGTCGAGATCCTGCTCGCGATGCTGGCCCTACTCGCCATCCCGGCAGTCCGTCGATTCGAGCGGCGGCACAGCGTGCTCATGCCAGCGCTGCTGCTCGCGGCAGGCCTGCTGGTCCGGTACGACGTGTTCAACTGGGGCGACGTGGCGATGCGCTACGGCCGCCCGCACATGATCTTCTGGCTATTCGCCCTCGGCTGGCTCGCCCAGCGGACCCAAACGACCTGGCAAAAGGTTGCAATCAGCGTCGTAGTGGCTGTCACCCTGACCGGATACTTCCCAGATGAACCTGTACGTGGACTCGTCGTACAGGTCGGACTCCTGATGCTGATCTGGCTGCCCACACTGCCTGTACCGCAGCTGACCGCCCCTCTGTTGCGTGGTTTAGCCGCAGCATCCCTGTGGATCTATCTCACCCACTGGGTCGTCTGGCCCCTCCTGCTCGACCGGCTCGCGCTGCCGCGACTCCTTGTCGTCGCCGGCTGTCTGCTGGCTGGGATGATCATGGCCGCCGCAGTGACCATAGTTCAGCGGAACGTCACCCGCGCCTGGCGCGGTACCGCCGTCACCCTGCGCCACGCCCCAATTGGAACTGAATTTGACACCACAGCCCGCTCCCTGGCGGCGACGCGTTGATTGACACTCTGTGACCGGTTGCCCGGCGGAAGAGCGCCGGCGTTGGAGCTCTCGCGACCGCACGGTGCCTCCTTTCGCTTGGCCACTTTTCCTTTGAGTCGCCTTTGCGCGATCGTGATTCTCGGCTCTCTCTAGGCCGGAGTAAACCGCAGTCCGACGGCCCGTCTGGCGCATGGGAAGCTCGCCCTATGTCGCTTGATAGCCGCAATATCGCCCGGTTGCGCAACGTGACGACGCGATCGATCAGCGCTGAGAACTTCGGCGGCGCCAAGGGCGGCGGCGGTAGGGCCACTCAGGGCACCGGAGCATACGCCGCCCGGGACCTTGGGGTTGGCTGGAAGGTCTCTCCCTCGGTGATCATCGCACCTGGCACCACGTTTCCGATGGCTGGCATCGACGGTTCCGGCGTGATCACTCACGTCTGGCTCACCACTCATCCCGATCACTGGCGGACGTTGGTGCTGCGGGCTTATTGGGACCACGGATCCGATCCAGCTGTTGAAGTGCCCGTCGGCGATTTCTTCGCCAATGGCTGGGGCCGATTCGCGCAGGTCAGTTCCAGCATGATCGCCGTCAACCCGCACGGCGGCTTCAACTCCTATTGGCCGATGCCATTCCAAAGCCACGCCAAGCTCACTGTGGAGAACCTCGGTGGCGCCGACGCGGTGCTCTACTACCAGCTGACCTACGAGACCGATCTCGACGTCACCGGGCTCGGCTATCTCCACGGACAGTTCCGCCGCAACAACCCGCTTCCCGCCGGCAACACACACATTCTGCTCGACGGAGTCTCAGGTCATGGCCACTATGTCGGCACCTACCTCGCCTTGGCCGTCAATGCGCCCGGTTGGTGGGGCGAGGGCGAGCTCAAGGTCTATAACGATGGCGACGACGATTACCCGACGATCTGCGGCACTGGCACTGAGGACTACTTTGGCGGTGCCTGGAACTTCGACGTCCCCGGTCGCGGCTACACCGAATACACCACGCCGTACCTCGGCATGCCCCAAGTGATCAAGCCCGACGGCCTCTACCAGAGCCAGCAGCGTTTTGGTCTCTATCGCTGGCATGTTCTGGATCCCATCCACTTCGCCAACGACCTGCGTGTCGAGATCCAGGCCCTCGGCTGGCAACCCGGCGGCCGATATCTGCCACTGCACGACGACATCGCATCGACGGCCTTGTTCTACCTTGACCGGCCGCACACCCATCGACCGGACTTCCCTCACGTCGACAAGCTGCACACTGGTAGCTGACGGACGACCACGCCCGAAGTGCACGTCATCTGCGGGGCGTTTCTTGGGTGGCCACTAGGTTGGGTCCATTCGCTCACGCTGTTTCGCAGCTAGGTGAACGCTCAATCAACAACGAAGACGACGACGACGCAGCTACTACAAGTCCAACACCGTGACCGAGGTCAAGGAATACCCCGGCTACGCCCACCTGCTGCCCGCCCAAGAGGGCTGGGAACAGATCGCCGACGACGCCCTGGCCTGCGCCGTGGAGCACGCGCGCTGACAGGGGTGCCCAGGCCCGGTCAGCAACGTCGGCGGGGTCGAGAAGATCAGTCATCGACACTCGACCGGTATCGCGAACGGAACGAAGGTCCGACACTCAAGCCAGCCGTGAAGCTCGATCGCTCAACACCGGCTTTGGCGAACTAGCTCAAGCTGAAGAGGATCAACATGGCCCGCCAGATCTCCCTCCTAATCGTGGGCGCCGGCAACCGCGGGCAGTTGTATGCCGACCTTGCCGCCCGCGACCCTCGTGTTCGCATCGCCGCCGTCGCTGACCCCGACGAACGCCGCCGGACCACCCTTGCAGAGCGGCACGCCGTGCCATCGATGCGCCGGTATTCGGATTGGCGAGACGTCATCGACCAGCCCCGGATCGCCGACGCCGCTGTGATCGCGACGCTCGACCGGCTGCACGATGAACCGGCGCTGGCGCTTGCCGAACAGGGCTACCACCTCCTGCTTGAGAAGCCCATGGCCGTGACGCCCGCCATGTGCCGCTCAATTGTCGAAGCGGCGCGGGCGGCTCGGGTCACACTCGCCGTGTGCCATGTCCTTCGCTACACCCCATACACCCGGGTCCTGCGGCGACTCCTCGACTCGGGCGTCATCGGTCAGATCGTGTCGGTGCAGCATCTCGAGCCGGTCGGCTGGTGGCATCAGGCGCACTCCTTCGTACGCGGCAATTGGCGGCGCACCGACGAGTCGACGTTTATGTTGATGGCCAAGAGCGTGCATGACATCGACTGGCTCAACCATCTGGTTGGGCGGCCGGCGCGTCGGGTGTCCTCGTTCGGTGGCCTCCACCACTTTCGTCCCGAGCAACGCCCCTCGGGTGCCGGTGAGCGCTGCGTCGACTGCGCGATCGAGCCTGATTGTCCATACTCAGCGAAGAGGATTTATCTGGGCTGCTTGGGCAACCCCGCCGCCGAGCGGTGGCCGTTGCAGACTGTCACCTCCGCCCGCACAGAACAAGGTGTGCTGGACGCGCTGCGAACAGGTCCCTACGGTCGCTGTGTCTACCACTGCGACAACGACGTGGTGGACCACCAGGTGGTCAACCTCGAGTACGAGGGCGGCGTGACCGCGTCGTTCACGATGACCGCGTTCACCGACTTCGCCTTCCGTCAAACCAAGATCTTCGGCACGCACGGATGCCTCGACGGCAACGGCCGCGAGGTGGAGGTGCTGAACTTCCGCACCGGGAAACGCGAGCGGCACCTCAGCGAAAGCTCCAGCGAAGATGACCCGCACGCCGGCGGCGACACCGGCCTCGTCCACGCATTCATTGAGGCCCTCGTCTCCAGCCGGCCCGAGGACCATCTCACGAGCCCTGAGGAGAGCCTGGCCTCACACCTTGTCACCTGGGCTGCCGAAGAAGCTCGACTCACGTCCACCGTCGTCCACCTCGACTGACCATCCGATTACCAGTCGTCACCGGCACAGACGCCACTCATCCGCTTCTGCCCCGCCCGACACCACTAGGCTGCGGACCAGCCTCGCTCATGTGGTGCCCGAATCGGCATCAGCCGGAGGATCGAGGTCAACACTCGGGGCACAGCGCGATCTGTGGCGTCGCTCAGCCCGGCTCTCCCGTGGTGCCCGGCGGACCGTCGAGGACGGTGGGCACGTACTCCAGCAGTTGGAGCCCTCCCTCGAAGGTGCGGCTCTCGACAAGGTCGAGCCTGAGGTCGGGATATCCGTCGTAGATCCGATCTTGGCCGGTCGCACCGGTGACGACCGGGAAGACGACAACCTGGAAGCGATCGACCAGTTCGGCCGTGATCAGCGATCGGCACAGACTCACACTGCCGAGCGTGCGCAGCTCGATTTGGCTTTCCGCCTTCATCGCTCGCACGGCTTCCACCGCGTCTCCGGTGACTAGTCGGGTATTTGCCCACCCCAGCGGCTCGGTCAGAGTCGAGGAAAAGACCACCTTCGACACATGGGTCAGCGCCTGGTCGACTCCTTCCTCGCCGCTTGCGGCGAATTCTGCCATCAGCCGGTAGGTCGTCGCTCCCATCAAAACGGTGTGCTCGGGCTGTTCGCCCAGCCAGCCGAGATACTCCGGGCTTTCCATGCCCCACCAACCCGGCCAGCCCTCGGCGGCCCCGTAGCCGTCAAGCGAGGTGATGAAGTCGACCATGAGTCGTTCCCATCAGATTCCTTCCGTCCAAGCGCGGGCCGTTTCCCACGCTAGAACGCGACGGCTGGGGCTCTCCAGGGCCAAATCGCGGCAGTGCGACAGACCAAAAGCAACCGAGCGGCCCGGTAGCCGCCACCGGGGCTCCGTCACCTCAGCCGAGAGTGTCGACTCGCTTCTGCGTTGGGTCCCGCGCCATGGGCAATCGGCTCACGCGCGCGCCGCGTGATCGGTCGCGATCAGAATGGAAGACGACGAAGAGGCCAGTGTCAGTCGTCGAATACGTTCCAGCAGATCGGGCTTCGACTTCGCTGGTCATCGAGGACCAGTTCTCGAACCTCCGCCGGGAGTCTTTCTCGCTGCCACTCCCGTTCCCGAATGCGAGCCGCCCCAGTCTCAGCGGCGGACGCAGAAGCGCCGACCGCCCGGATCGCGTACGCCGCAGCACCCAGATCGTGGGCTGCCACGTGTGCCACCGCTGCGGCTTGGCCGGCCGCGAGAGCGGCGAACCTAGCCGGGTCGGGTAGTCCGCGTGCGGCCGCATTAGCCGCGAAAGCAGCCCGTCGTGCGTCACTCATGCGCACCTCGCCGCGGACCCACCCGCGACCGGCCTCGATCGCGTCGCGCGGTCGGGAGTCGCGCGGCTGGACCTGGCCGAAAAGATGCAGGACGTGTTCGGCGCATAGGGCGGCCCACTCCGCCAGCAGCCGGTGATGCTCGTCGGTCAGCGTTCCGCCGCGGCGCACGGTGATGAGTCGGGGGTCACGCTCGGTGGGCAGGATCGGCATGAGTCTCATCCTCTCGCCATCAGGCGGCGAGCCTCACGTCAAGCCCTAGCGCCCTTATCCCGCGAGACAGACGAGCCGTGGAGTAGCGAACCGGCTCTTGACGGGCTTTAGTGCGGGGACATGTCGTGAGGATGAACGATCACTCGGTTCGATCCACTCCTGCCGGCATTAGTCATGACCCGCGCTAGGCATGAAACCCATGAAACAGAGCATCGACAGCTACGGCTGTTCGTGTTCATCGTCTTGAACCCAGCCACGAAGGTCCTCGCGCGTCAGAAGGGCGTAACAGCGCGAGTACGCGTGAGGGGCGAGGATGGCGGTGTGAAGTACGAGGTTGTGGCTGAGACGTACCGGGATTTGGAGCAGGCCTCTGGCCGATTGATGTTGATTGACCGGCTTGCGGCGCTGCTGGCCGACACTCCCAAGGAGTTGCTGCCCACCGTCTGCTACTTGTGCCAGGGACTGGTGGCGCCAGAATTCGCCGGAGTGGACCTCGGGCTAGCCGAGAAGCTCGCCCTTCGCGCGGTCGCCACGGCGACCGGCACCGAGCCGGAGCAGGTTCTTGCGGCGGTGCGGGAGGCTGGGGACCTCGGCCAAGCCGCCGAGCAGTTGTTGGCCGCGACGGCCGCAGAGCGGGATCCAAGCCTGGAAGTAGCAGGAGTCGTTGACACGCTGCACGAGATCGCGCGTGCCGGAGGGTCCGGCTCCCAGGGTCGCAAGCTCAACCTGCTGGCCGGTCTTCTGGCGCTGTCCACGCCGCTCGAGGCTCGCTACCTGCTGCGCCTGGTGACTGGCAACCTGCGACTGGGGATCGGGACGCCGACCATTCTGGACGCGTTGGCGCAGGTGTACGCCGGCGGTCGGAAGAACCGGACGATCCTGGAGCGGGCGTACAACATCTGCTGCGATCTCGGCTTGGTCGCCGCCACGTTGGCCTCCGACGGGCTGACCGGAGTTGAGCGACTGAACGTGAGGCCCGGCTACCCAGTCCGGGTGATGCTGGCCCAGAGGTTGTCCGACGCCGGCGAGATTCTGGCCAGGCTCGGTGGGCGCTGTATGGCCGAGTACAAGTACGACGGCATGCGGGTGCAGGCACATCGCACTGCTGATGGGCGAATTGAGTTGCTCACCCGGCGGCAGGAACGCGTGAGCAGCCAATTTCCCGACGTTGTAGAACTGCTGCAGGCCGGGCTAGGCCCGCGGGAGGCGATCCTGGAAGGTGAGGTGGTGGCGTATGACGCCGCCGCTGGGGAGCTGCGCCCCTTCCAAGAGGTCATGTTCCGCCGCCGTAAGCATGGAATCGCCGAAGCCGCACGAGACGTGCCGGTCGGCTTGTTCTGCTTCGAGTTGCTGTACGCGGACGGCCAGGATCTCACCAACCTGCCCTACTTGGACCGTCGGGCACGGCTCGCCGACGCAGTGACATTGTCGGACCGGCTGCGGCTGACCACGGCGCTGGAGGTGACGACACCCCAGGGATTGGACGCCATGTTCGACCAGGCTGTTGCTGACGGCTCGGAGGGCCTGGTCTGTAAGTCGACCGGCTCAGACGCGATCTACCAGGCTGGTGCTCGCGGCTGGCTGTGGATCAAACTCAAACGGGACTACCGCACCGAACTGGCGGACACCGTCGACCTTGTCGTTGTCGGCGCGTACACAGGGCGTGGCCGCCGGCGCGGCACGTACGGGGCAGTGCTTTTGGCCGCGTACGACCCGGACGCAGAGATCTACCAGACAGTCGGCCGGTGCGGCACCGGGTTCTCCGACGCCGAACTGAGCGCGCTTCCGACAAGGCTGGCGCCGCTGCGCCGGACTCAGCAGCCCACCAGGGTCGACTCCCGCGTTCCCGCCTACGTGTGGTTCGAGCCGAGCGTGGTGCTGGAGGTGCTGGTCGCCGAGCTCACGCTCTCACCCAACCACACCGCCGGTTGGGGGCAGCTCAAGGACCAGGCGGGGCTGTCGATGCGGTTCCCCCGATTCACAGGCCGGTGGCGTGACGACAAGGAACCCCAGGACGCCACCACTGCTCAGCAGCTGATAGATCTTTACCGCACAGCGCGCCGGGAGCCTGCCGGTGCATGATCGCTAGCTACCGTGTGGGCCGCGCCGTTCGTGCCGCTGTCGAAACCGGACCGGACTGACCTGTGGTTCGGTATCGGGGACACCAGGAGCGGGCCGGAACGGGCCCGGGAACGACACAACGTCGCGCCGGGCCCGACCGTGCAACTACGCCTCATCCGGAGGGGGCACCGCCCGTTTGAACTGATACTGGTAGAGCCACGCCGCCAGCACGCCTCCAACGATCGGGCCAAGGATGTAAATCCACCAGCCGGTGAAATCCCCGGCCACAATCATCGGGCCAAGCGTTCGCGCCGGGTTCAACGAGCCGCCCGTGATCGGCCCCGCAACTAGAACTCCTACGAACAGCGCCAAACCGATAGAGAGCCCGGTGGTAGCCGGATCGGCGCGCTCGTCGGTGGCGACGCTCATGATGGTGATGACCAGCAGGAACGTCACCACGATTTCCACGATCAACGCCGCTCCCGATGAAATACCGGTTGGGTAAGTTGCGCCTAGCTTGGCAGTCGTCCGTGCCGCATTCCCCAGGATGGCCCACCACATCAACGAGGCACAGATCGCCCCAACCAACTGGGCCAGGATATAAAAGGAAACAGTTCTCCAGGGGAACTGACGGGTAACTGCAAGCGACAGCGTGACGGCCGGGTTGAAGTGTGCTCCGGATACATGACCGAAAACATTCGCCAGCACCACCAGCACCAGGCCAAAAGCCAGCGCAATGCCCAGGCTCCCCGCGGGTTCACCGGCTATCGGCCTTCCGAGGGCCGTCTCGATCACCACCCCGGTTCCGACAGCCACGAGGAAGAACGTCCCGATGAATTCCGTCAGACTGCTCCTGACAAGGTTTGCGGATAGGGCGCTACCATACAAGCCTTTCTGAGGCATACTTCTCCTTCTGGCAGTGGGTACAGGATTGCCATAGCAGTGCCGAGAACGAATGAACTAGATCCACAATCCTGACGTCGCGCTCGATGCCGTCACTCGGATGCTTGAGCTTCGTGTCCTTACCCTGATCCAGCAGCCATCAAACGAATGGACCAACTCAGGTTCAATTCCATGGAATCGTGCATTTGGGGTTTGCTATCGGAAATGCAATTAACGGAGTGCTTACTTAGGGCCTACGGTGTCGCTTTCCAAAAACGCTCCACTTTTACCAATTCTTACTTTACCCCCGAGCCAAGATGTAATGCGCATAGAAGACAAATAGAAGGTCCAAGGAGTGAACACCGATTCCACGATTGTTTAACATTGTCCTCTATATCGTCTGCGACGAATCCAAATCAGC
>Ga0126308_10000663_pt1 | contig 12117 bp, 11 predicted proteins | sample Plot55_FD_92533 | JGI IMG/M metagenome (GOLD analysis project Ga0126308, IMG submission 92533) | Serpentine soil microbial communities from UC McLaughlin Reserve, CA, USA - Plot55 | ecosystem: Environmental > Terrestrial > Soil > Grasslands | place: USA: UC McLaughlin Reserve, Lake County... | reverse complement strand
GGCGCGACGCCGGGAAAGATGGTGGTTGAGCGATCCTGTGGGGCTCTGATCTCCCCGCGTCCTCTCTACCAGCCCTGCAACAGTATGGAGTATAGACCTTCTTCGCAGAGCCCTCAAACGAAGATTTCGGGCTCCAGTCATCAGGTCGCAGGTTTGGATCGACAGGCGCTGCGTATCACCTTGATGGTTCCCGGTCCGAAAAGCGCTGTTAGCGGTCCGACAAACACTCGAGCAGAGGCAGGTCCATCTGACCCTCATCGCCGAGCGGCGGGACACCAGCAGGACGCGGCCAATGCGAAATTATCGGAGTCATCCTCGACGAGCTCGCCGTCAGCTACGGAGGGCGATGCCAGCCTACACAGGCTTCCCAAGATCGGTCAATCCGAACCGCATAGGAGCTGCGTATAAGACATAAATTGGCGGGCGGCTTTCTGGAAGGGCGAGGGTGCTTATGTTGGCAAGAGAACACCCGTGCGAATTCGAGAGAGTAGGGGAGGCAGGGGATGCTGAGGCGGGAACGTTCGCCACAGGTTTTGCTCAGGTTTGCGATGGTGTCCGCAGCGGTGGGAATGCTCATCCTGATCATAGTGACTTCCACGGCGCAAGCCACGGTCAGCATCTCTCGCGCGGAACTGAACGGTACAAAGCTGCGAATCGAAGGCCAGGCGGCCGCCAACAAGACGATCACTGTCAACGGAGTCGCCATGGGCACCAGGGATGGTACCGGTGCCTTCAGGATCGAAAGGGACCCCTTCGCCAAGCCCGACGATTGCATCGTGAACGTGAATGACGGATCGGCAACCGCCGCTTCGGCGAGGTTGTCCGGCTGCACGGTGAGTACGCCGTCTTCCGCATCGCTCTCCACACTAAACCTCAACCCGACGGCCGTGGTGGGCGGTAATTCCGCAACTGGGACCATCACCCTCACCTCCGCTGCCCCGTCCGGCGGCCTGCCGGTCTCGTTGTCCAGCAACAACACCGCTGCGGCGACGGTGCCCGCGAGCGTCACCGTCCCGGCGGGATCCACGAGCGCGACCTTCACGGTCTCCACCAACAGCGTGAGCAACAGCCAGTCCTCGACGATCATCGCATCCGCGGGAGGGATAATAAGGTCTGCGACCATCACGGTGCAGACGGCCTTCGCGGCCGCAAACGGGAGCATCTCGATTATTCCCGGGGGAATGGTAGCGGCCGGATCACCTCTCAACCCGCAGGGATAGACTGCACCATTACAGGTGGCAACGGAACCGGCAACTGCAGCGCGTTCTTCCCGACCGGCACCATCGTAAGGCTTGACGCCCGTCCTGCGGCTGGCTCGAGTTTTCAGGGCTGGAGAGGGCTTCCGGGCTGTAGCGACCCGTCCAAAGTGAAGGTGGCAGCAGGTACCAACATAACCGGTCAACCAGGGTTCACCCTCAAATAGTCGCGCCAACTGGCGCGGATGAGCGACGGTGCTTACGTTCTCGCGTCGTCCAGGTAGGCGCCATGGAGCGGGGCATCCACGCTACCGGCATCGTTTGTCAATTGCGGACTACCAGCACGGGGCAGTGGGCGTGGCGAACCACCGAGTCGGAGACGCTGCCCATCAGGGCCCTCCTTAGGCCCCCATGACCCCTGCTGCCCATCACCACCAGGCCGGCCCCCAGATCCTCGGCCAGGTGGATGATCTCCCTTCCCGCATCTCCCATCGTCAGATGCGCCTGCGCAACCGTACCACCCGCCGAGCGTACCCTTTCCACTTCCGCATCCAGCAACTCCCTACCCCTCTGCTCCGAGCGCCTTTCGAGGTCCTCCGCGAGGATCGGGTCCGGCATCTCTATCCCCTCCGGATCGGTGGCTTGCGAGTAGAGCAGGGCGCTGGGAATGACGTTCAGGACATAGGTTACGTGCAGCTCCGAGTCGGACATCCGTGCCAAATCCACCGCGGTCCTGGTGGCCAGTTCGGCTTCGCTAGAACCGTCTGAGGCCAGAAGAATCTTGGTAGGAAAGATGCTCATCTCGTCCTCCTCACTCGACGTCACCTCCGCAACACGTATCATGGCAGTCGTCCGAACCCCACGCACGGTGTAGTAGGGTGCTCGCTAGTTCGGCTATCACTTTTTACTCTTGCGGTGTTCGGTCACGGTAACCCTCTGATCCCTCCGCCCTAGAGCGAGGTGCCGTTTTTAGGAGCTTTCTGCTTTGCGGGACTGACGTGTGGGAGGGCCTCCTGTAATGTGTCCACTGAGCCCGAACGCAAGCCCCTTCGAACGGATTCGGTATCGGACCTCATGCGTCGAGCACTTCGCGGGCGGCCCTCTCACCGGAGCGTATCGCCCCGTCCATGTAGCCGTTCCAGACCTCCGAGGTCTCCGTCCCGGCCCAGTGGATGCGGCCCACGGGCTCCCGCAGTGCCTCGCCGTAACCCGTCCACACCCCCGTCCCGAAGCGCCCCCCGTAGCAGCCCCTACTCCACTCCTCGGCCGCCCAGTCCCTCTCGACGTACTCCTCGGGGTCCGCGGCGCGCGGTCCGAAGAACCTCGCGAAAACGGAGAGGACCAGCTCCTTGCGCTCCTGGGGATGAAGCTTTGCGGCCCTTCTGGCGTGCCTCCCCTCCAGGAAGCCGAGGAGCACGCCGCAGCGAAGATCAGGCGGCGAGTTATCGAAGATGACGCTCACCTCGTCCTCAAAGGAGAAGACCGACCCGGAGAGCCCTTCGGCGCGCCAGAACGGCTCGGAGTAGGCTATCTGCACCTTGGTGACGTAGCCCATGGGCACCTGCTGGGTGAGCTGGTCTCTCAGGGGCGGCAGCGCCGGAGAGTAGCGGATCCTGCCTGCGAGCGTCGGGGGGAGGGCCACGATCGCGCGGCCAGCCTCGGCGACCCCGCCGTCGTGCATCACCATCACGCTCCCATCGTCCTGGCGGATGGACGTGGCAGGGACGCCGAGCCGCACAGAGTCGTCCAGCCGGTCGGCGAGCCGCGAGGCGAGTTCCTGCGACCCTCCTTGCAGGCGGCTCTCCTGGGCGCCGCCGCGGGTGGCCACGAGCCGGTCGAGCGTGCCGCCTGACCGGCAATAGAAGAGGAAATGCAGGAGCGACATCTCCTCGGTCTCGGCGCAGAACAGGGCAGGGACCATAGTGCGCCAGTAGCCGAGCCCCGTCTCGGTCTTCACGTTGGCGACGAGCCAGGAATCCAGCGTCTGCGCGTCCCAGGTACTCGCGCTCTCAGCGCGCCACGGCTCGTCGAGCGGGACCTCGGCCGCCAGCTGCCCCAGGTGCTCCCACGCTTGCGCGACGTCGGCAGAGGCGTCCTCGGGCAGGTCGAAGTCTTCCCCGCCGTAGCGCTTTACTGTGCCGCCCATAGCCAGGAAGTGCTCACCTTCAGTGTAGGTCGGGAAGAGGCCAACGCCGATTTCCTGGGCGAGAGCCAGGACGCGATCCTGGGTCGGCCCGACCCACTGGCCGCCGAGCTCGACAACGGCGCCGTTTTCGAGCGTGTGGTTCAGAAGCCGCCCGCCGACGCGCTCTCGGGCCTCCAACACGAGGACCGAGAGACCGTTGGCCAGCAGGTCACGTGCGGCGATCAGCCCGGCCAGGCCTGCCCCTACCACTATCACGTCGGCTACTTCGCGATCGTTCGCTCCGTTCATCTTCTTCCCTCCTCCTCGTGGTGGTCCGACCCGAGCAGGCGTTTCCCCGAACAGCGGAAGCACTCTACCACCAGGGGTGAAGCAACAACCTCTATGGAGTAGCTCTTCAACACCTCTTTGCCCACTGCCCTCTGCTCACTTCGGGGCTGTTGATTCGGACACGAGGCGGGCCAACTTCTGGGTGGACAATGCGCTGTCGGCACGCAGGAGCTGCACTTTACCTCCTGAGAGGTCGACCACGGCCGAGGCTTCGCCGCTGCCTGGATCTCCTTCGACTACTACGTCTACGGCCTCGAGTACCTGGGGGGCCACTTTCTCGGGCGCCGCACTGGCGGGCTCTCCGGAGACATTCGCGCTGGTGGCGTAGAGCGGGCCGCCGTTGGCCTCGAGGAGTTTTTGCACGGCTTTGCCTGCGGGCACCCTTACCCCGATGGTCCCGCCGGCAGGAAGATCCAGGACCAGCGTGAGTGGGCCCGGCCAGTAGAGCTCCGCAAGGTGCTCTGCGAGCGGGGGCACATTCGCCGTCAGTTCGAAAGCCTCCCACGCGGAGGCACAGAGCATGGCTATGGGTTTGTTCGCGTCCCTGCCCTTGATCTCACGAATCCTCGGTAAGCCCGACTCCGCAGCGACGAGGCCGACCACCGTCTCTGTAGGGACGAGGGCGACCCTTCCGGCTTTCAGGGCGGCGACGGCCTCGTGGGGCGGGACGGTTTTCATTCCCACGTCAGCAGCACGGCCCTGGGGGTGCCTGCCAGGTCATTACGTACACCAAGCGGTTCGAAACCGAACTTGCGGCCCAGATCCTGCACCTTCTCAGCCTGTTCGTCACCGATCTCCAGCACCACGTCAGCCCCATGTCTCAGGAGCGGGGGCGTCTCCGCGAAGATGCGCCGGAAGAAGGCGAGCTCGTCCGTGCCGCTGTAGAGGGCGACGGGCGGGTCCCACTCTCTCACCTCCGGGGCGAGCCGGCGAGAAGCGCTGGTCTCGTCGACGTAGGGAGGGTTCGAGACGAGGAGGTCGACCTTGCCTTCCAGAAACTCCAGACCGGCGGCCACGTCCGCGAGGTGGAAGCTCACGTCGGTTCCGTTACGGGTGGCGTTGGCTCTGGCGGCTTCGACGGCGCTCTCTGCGACATCCGTGGCGTGCACCTCGCAGCGGGGGCGTTCCTGGGCGATGGAGATCGCGATGGCCCCCGAGCCCGTTCCGACGTCGAGAACGACGCACGGGTAGCCCCTGGAGTCTATTCGTTCGAGGGCCGCGTCGACGACGCTCTCGGTGTCGGGGCGCGGGATGAGGGTCTCTTCGTTGAGGTCGAGGACGAGGTTTCGGAAGTAAGCGTAGCCGAGGATACGCTGCACGGGCTCGCGCTTTTCGCGGCGCGAGATCCAGGCCTCGTAGAGTGACGTCTGCTCGGCGGTCAACGGTCTCTCCAAGACGGCCAGCTCGGCGCGTCCTATGCCGAGTAGCTCGGAGAGCAGAACTTCGGCAGATGCCTCTGGTTCCGCGATGCCACCACGCTGAAGCCTCGCTGCTGCCCGACGCGCGGTTTCTCGGGCGCTGGCTTCGCCTGCGCCGGAACGCACCGATTTAGCCCGGAGTTCCAGCCGCTTCGGCGGCGAGCTTGTCGGCCCTTTCTTTGGCGGCGAGGGCCTGGGTGAACTCTTCGAGGTCGCCGCCGAGGGTGGCCTCGAGGTTGTGGGAGGTGACGCCGACGCGATGGTCAGTTATGCGTCCCTGCGGGAAGTTGTAGGTGCGGACCTTCGCCGAGCGGTCGCCTGTACCGACCTGCGCCTGACGGAGGGCGCCTTCCTGTTCGGCCCTTTCGCGCATCTCGCGTTCGAGGAGACGAGACTTGAGTATCCTCATGGCCTGTTCCTTGTTCTGGAGCTGGCTCTTCTCGTTCTGGCAGGTCACGACAAGGCCGGTCGGCTTGTGCGTGATCCTGACCGCGGAGTCCGTGGTGTTTACGCTCTGGCCACCGGGACCGCTGGAACGGTACACGTCGACCTCGAGGTCTCCCGCGTTGATCTGGACCTCCACATCCTCGGCCTCGGGCAGGACCGCGACCGTAGCCGTCGAGGTGTGGATACGGCCCTGGCTCTCGGTCTTGGGCACCCGCTGGACTCTGTGCGTCCCACCCTCGTGCTTGTAGACCGAGTAGGCGCGGTCGCCACTTATCTCCACGGCGACCTCTTTGTAACCGCCGACCTCGGCCGGGCTGGAGGAGAGGGTGCGGTGCTGGAAGCCGAGACGGTCGGCGTAGCGGGTGTACATGTCGTGGATCTCACCCGCGAAGAGGGCTGCCTCATCCCCGCCGGCCCCGGCCCGGATCTCGATAATGACGTCCTTGTCGTCGTTGGGGTCGCGATCGATGAGCTCGGTCCTGATGCGCTCGGAGAGGTCTTCGATCCGCTCTTCGGCATCCCTCGCTTCGGCCGCGAAGAACTCGCGCTCCTCCGCGTTCTCGGCCTGGGGGATCAACTCCCGCGCGTCCCGCTCGGCCCCCATGGCTGCGAGTAGTTCTCTAGACAACTCCGCTCCGCTCCGCATGCGAGCGTGCTCTTTGGCGATGCCGGCGTAGCGCCGCTGATCGCTGAAGATATTCGGGTCCGAGAGTTCTTGGGTTAACGCATCGTAGCGGCCGAGCGTCTCCTCGGCCAGCTTCACTACCTGACTATCCAATCTAAATCACCAGTTTGTTCGTAGCCTCGTTGGGCTCGAGGTCTGCTTCCTTCTCCATGGAGAGGACCTTGTTCAGGGAGGCCATCGCTACCTCGACCATATCGTCTGTGGGCTCCCGCGTGGTCAGCTTCTGCATCTGCAGGCCGGGCCAGACGAGGACCCGCACCAGCGCGCTGTCCTGGTGGCGCGCGCTCCACATGATGAACTCGAACGCTATTCCCGCCACGAGCGGGATGACGACCACCCAGCTGACTATCATGTACAACCAGCCTTCGACCCCGAGTAGGGAGAAGACCAGGATGGAAAGCACTAGTACGTAGAGCACGAAGCTCGTCCCGCAGCGGACGTGGCTCGTGTCGAGCTTGCGCGCGTTCTCGGGGACCAGGTCCTCACCCCGCTCGTAGACCTTTATCGCCTTGTGCTCCGCACCGTGGTAGGCGAAAAAGCGCTTGATGTCCTTGCTGATGAGCGTAATCCCTAGCAAGTAGGCGACGAAGATCGCGATCCTTATGAATCCCTCGACGAGGTTGAAGAGGACCGGGTTCTCGATACTACCGCCGAGTAACGAGCCCAACCCTTTGGTCCCGAGTACGGGGGCCACGAGGAAGAGCCCGAAACCGAGCACCAGCGCGAAGATAAGGGTACCCGCGATCTCCTTTTTGGAGAGCTCTTCCTCCTCCCCCAAAGCCACGTTGGTGGAGAGAGTAAGCGCCTTCATCCCGAGCCAGAGGGTCTCCCCCAGTGAGAGAGCTCCCCGGATTATCGGGAGGCGGAAGACTTTGCTGCGGCGGGTTATGGAGCGGAACCGTTCGGCCCGCAGGTCAAGATCCCCCGAGGGGGCGCGGACGGCCATCCCCCAGAAGTTGGGGGAGCGCATCATGACGCCCTCCATGATGGCCTGTCCGCCGACCCTCACCGCGTCTGGCCTTACTGCCTGTTCTGGCGGGCCTGGCGGCGATTCTGGAAGCGCTGCACCCTACCGCCGGTGTCCACTATGCGCTGCTTGCCGGTGTAGAACGGATGGCACTCGGAGCAGAGATCGACCGTGATCGTTTCTCCCGCCGTAGAGCGCGTCTCGAACTCGTTGCCGCACATGCAACGCACCAGCGTCTTCGTGTACTCCGGATGTATACCAGTCTTCATCGTTTACCTCCTGCTTTCGACTACACCAACTTATTCTACCGCGAAGAATGGGGAGTAGGGAGCGATTCTCCCTACTCCCCGGGCCGCGCAGCGGCCCCTATCCGCGGACGCGCTGGAGCTCGCGCAGGAACTCGGGGTTGGTGCGGGTCTCTTTGAGCTTCTGGATCAGGAGCTCTATCTTCTGGCTGGAGTCGAGAGCGTTGAGGATGCTACGGACCTGCCAGACTCTCTGCGCCTCGGCCGGCTCCATGAGCAACTCCTCCTTACGCGTGGAGGAGTCTTCGATGTTGATGGCAGGGTAGATCCTGCGGTTCGCCATCTTCCTGTCGAGCCTGAGCTCCATGTTGCCGGTGCCCTTGAACTCCTCGAAGATGACCTCGTCCATCCTGCTCCCCGTCTCGACGAGCGCGGTCGCCAGGATGGTCAGAGAGCCGCCGTTCTCGATGTTGCGAGCCGCCCCGAAGAACTTCTTGGGCGGGTAGAGTGCCGCCGAATCGACACCACCGGAGAGGATTCTTCCCGAAGCCGGAGCCGCGAGGTTGTAGGCCCTGGAGAGCCTGGTTATGCCGTCGAGCAGGACTACGACGTCCTCTCCCTCCTCGACCAGGCGCTTGACACGCTCGAGGACGAGTTCCGCGACGGCGATGTGGTTGTCGGCGGGCTGATCGAAGGTCGAGGCGACTACCTCGGCCTCTTCCACGCTACGCTCCCAGTCGGTGACCTCCTCGGGGCGCTCGTCGGCGAGCACCACGAACAGCTTCGTCTCCGGGTAGTTTGCCGCGATGGACTGGGCTATCTGCTTGAGGATCGTAGTCTTGCCAGCCTTCGGCGGCGAGACGACCATTCCGCGCTGCCCCTTACCGATAGGCGCGACGAGGTCTATTACGCGTGGGGCGATGTCATTCGGCTTCCACTCCAGGCGCAGCCGTTCCATCGGGTACAGCGGCGTCAGGTCATCGAAGTTCGGGCGCCAGCGGCCCTTCTGGGGCTCCTGGCCATTCACCGTCTCTATGCGGACCATGGCCGGGTACTTCTCCCCCTCGCGGGCTGGCCGGATCTGGCCTACTATCTGGTCGCCACGCCTCAGGTTGAAGCGTTTGATCTGGCTGGTCGAGACGTAGACGTCGCCCTTGCTCTGGCTGTAGCCGCCCGTCCTCAGGAAGCCGAAGCCGTCGGGCAGAACATCGAGGATACCGCTCTGTACGTTCTCCTCACCGCCCTTGCCGTCCCTGTCACCCCGCTGCTCCTGGCGGCGGTCCTGACGGCCGTTCTTACGGTCGGGGCGGCCCCTGTCCTGCCGCCGGCGTTCGACCTGCTCCGTGGTGGCGAGGTTCGTATCCGCCTCGCCGAAGCCGTCGACGGGTGCGGCGGTTGGTGTCTCCGTCGCGCCGTTGGGCTCGGTTGTGGTTGTGGGAGCTTCCTGGGTTGCTGTGGCTGTAGAACCCCCATTGGTAGTAGTTTCGTTCTGCTGGCTCGCCGCCTGTTCGGTTGCGACCTGGTAGATCATCTCCGCCAGCTCCGGCTTACGGTACTTACGGTACTGCTTTATTCCTAGCTGCGAGGCGATCTGATGCAGGTCGCTCAGGCGCTTGCGCTCCAGGGTAGCTCGTTCGGTCATGTTTCTACTCCACCTCTCCTGTTTACAATGCGGGAAATGTCTTTCCACGGATTTCTTCGCGAGACTGTCAAAGCTGGAAACCCCGCCGCCCGGCTTCGGGCTCTAGGGCATGGATGGTGTCCATGAATCTTACCACACGAGGCTCTGTCGACATGACGACCGTGTGCGTCCTGGCTCCGCCCCGAAAATACCTGACCCCTTCAAGGGTCTCGCCCGGGGTGATACCGGTCGCCGCGAAGAGCACGTCGGTGCCCCGGATCAGGTCGTCGAGCGTTAGTTTTTGCTCGGGGTCTGCAAGACCGTACTCTTCGAGCTGCTCGACCTGGGAGCGTTGCGTCGGCCACATCCTGGCCTGCATCTCCCCTCCGAGGCACTTCATGACCGCCGCGGCGAGAATACCTTCAGGGGCTCCTCCGATACCGATGATGGCGTGCAGATCGGCCCCCCTCATCCCTACGGCGATGGCCGGGGTAAGGTCGCCTTCTGGTCTGATCTGAATACGCGCGCCCGTCTTGCGGATCTCGTCGATGAGGCTTTCGTGCCTGTCACGATCCAGGACCGCGACGGTGATCTCCGACGTCTTGCGGCCGAGTGAATCCGCTATGGACGCGATGTTCTCCGATACGGGTGCATCTATGTCGATTGAATCCCTCGCCCCAGGGCCGACGATCAACTTGCTCATGTACATATCCGGGGTCCTTAGCATGGTTCCCCTCGGGGCCGCGGCGACGGCCGAGATAGAACCCTCCTGCCCCTTTACGAGCAACTGCAAACCCTCGATGGGCTCGACGGCGAGGTCGGCCTCCGGCCCTCGGTCGCCTAGCGAGTCGTCCACGCTGACGATCCCCGGATGGCTCTTCGGTGCCCTCAGGCGTCCCTTCTCGTCCAGGCGCTGCTCGCGCAACACCGTTACCCTTCCGGATACGGGGACTCGCTCCAACTCCTCGCGGAAAGCTTTCGTGGCGAGCGTGTAGGCCCGCTCCGAGTCACCAGAACCTTCGAAATGTGCCACTTTCAGCGCGACCTGTTCGGTCACCGCCGCATACTCCACGGCAGCCGCAGCTATGGATCCCGAGTGGGAATCGGTAACGTTAATGGGCTCTCACCGAACCTCCCATAACCCACCATGGATAGACCACACACCATCGAGCGCTCTCGTGGCTGGGCCTGCGTCGAAACGGTACGGAGTGGTTCCAGGGAACCATCGTATCTGACGCTCCAATTATACACCAGCGTCAGGGCGTCGGCCACCGGCTCACGACTCCTCGTTAGCCACCGCCTCCCTGGCGAGGCGTAGCAGAGCCAGGTCGAGACCCTCACCGACGGGGTCGTTGTCACAGTAGAGGACGGGCTTACCTTCTTCGGAGCCCCGGCGCGTAACCACGTCCACCGCCGCCGCTTTTATCTCGGTGAGGTAAGCCTCGACGCCGGACATACCTTCGAGGTCCACTTCGAGGCGCTTTCTGTCGGAGAGGTTGCCGGAGGCGGCGACCACCTCGCATCCGTAGTGTTCCTCGAGGTGGCGGGCGAGGGTGTCGAGTACGGCGGAGGGCGCCGTCGAGACGTAGCCGACCCGCCTACCCTCGACCTTCCCTACCGGGCGGGGTCTGAAGACCGTCGGGATCACCTCCAGATCAGGCCGCACTTGGTGGACTGCTCCTACGAGATCACTTACCTTCTCGCGGCTTGCCATCGGCTCCTCGCTCATGGTGAGGAGAAGCAAGTCCGAGAGTAGCAGGCGGTAGGTTCCCAGGAATCCCACAATGTACTCGGGGTCCTGATTGGCCCCGGCGACGAGCACGCGCCTCTCCACGCTGACAGGGGGCATCGCCGCGCCGGAGCCATCGAAAACCGTTACGCGGGTGTCGAGGCTGTTGGCGATCTCGGCCCCTTCGAGGACGTTCGAGACGAAGGGTTCTCCCGCGAGGCCGCCACCGCACCTGCGGCACCCCACGGTAATGACCCTGCTCAGGGCCGCCGTCTCGTAGTAGTCGCTCGCCGCGTGCGCCCCACGCCCGAGGGCCTCGAGCAGATACTCGCTCCCTACCTCCATCTTGTGACCCTCGATTACCTCGGGGCGTGGTGGGCCTCCGCGGCCCATCGAGACCACACCGGGGTCGAAGCCCTCGTGGGCCAGGAGTCGCGCCAGGTAACCCGAGATCGCCGTCTTCCCCACCCTCTTGCCCGTCCCGATCACGGCCAGCGAAGGCTTGGTCGAGACGGGGCGAAGCTCCGGCGGCGCCAGCTCGAAGTCGCTGCCGAGATAGCGCGCCCCGGCGTAGAGGGCGAGCGAGGCTATCTTCATCCTCTCCTTGTAGCCGATCACAGGCTCGTCAGAGAGGTCGACTACAACGTCGACGGCGTATGCGGCGAGGGCCTTCTGTACTGCAGAGATGGGGTCCTTGTCTTCGACCAGGGGGACGCCGTAGTCGGTGCCTTCCTTGATCTTCTCGGTGCCTCCGAGGAAGGCAGCGGCCACGCCTTCTGCTCCGAGAGATCGTTGCACGCTCTGCATCGCATCGATGACCACGGGAGGATAGTGCTCGCCGTCGATCAGGAACAGCGCCCGCACGAGGCTCTAGCTCATCGATCGCCGTTGGCGACGGTCCCCTGGTCTGCCATCGCCCTGGACCTCCTCGTAGTGCAGGTACTGGTGGGTTGCGGCGTCGAAGTCCACGATCAGCTCGCGGTCCTTGAACGGGTACTTGCGGAACACCTTCACCCGCCCGTCTTCGATCTCTATGATGTTGTAGCAGGGGCGCGTGTTACCCCTGAGGCGAGTGGTCGAGGCCGTGCCTGCATTGACGATGAACATGTCCTCGAGCCGCCAGGAGTAAGGCACGTGCTTGTGGCCGGAGAGTACGAGGTCGACCTCCGTATCCGCGAGTAGCTCGAGCACGTCCCCGGCGTCGTAGATGATATTGCGCTCCCGCCCCGTTCCCGGGATGGGGATCAAATGGTGGTGTATGACGAAGATCTTGAGCTTGTCCTCGGCCATGGCGAAGGTCTCGTAGATGAACTCGTAGTGCTCGCGTCCCACCCTT
>Ga0126308_10000661_pt1 | contig 12137 bp, 13 predicted proteins | sample Plot55_FD_92533 | JGI IMG/M metagenome (GOLD analysis project Ga0126308, IMG submission 92533) | Serpentine soil microbial communities from UC McLaughlin Reserve, CA, USA - Plot55 | ecosystem: Environmental > Terrestrial > Soil > Grasslands | place: USA: UC McLaughlin Reserve, Lake County... | reverse complement strand
CTAATTTAGCCCACATCTGTTCTGCGGACTACATACACTAGTGTATTGCATCCCACCGAACCCGGACCACCGACTATCTAATTACCCGCTGAAAAATAAAAATGGGACCTAAAAATATGTCAAATATGGTTCACAAACCACTGGCCCCACTGAGTAAGCGGGTTCATATACCTTGGTCAAGCATACAGATGTCAAGAAGTTGTCAGGGAGGGTAACAGATGCCGGCTAAGCTAACAACCGCTATTAACAAGATTAAAACAGTTCCAAATCCAACTAATGCTGAGTTAATAGATCAATTTTACCATTATATGAAAAGCGGTGATAAGGCTAATATCTATCCTAGAATAGTTGCTACATGATTAACTAAATCTTCAATTGCTTTTGGTTTCCTAATGAAGCATTTTATCTCATCTAGTTGTGGAAATGATTCCTTGAACTCTTGACGATAGTCTTCAAATGCTGTGATGAAACATGCTTTGAGCCTACTATCTATATTTTTCATTTTCTTATATAGTTCAAAACCATTGAGAGGGGACATTCTAACGTCCAATAACGCTAAACCATATGAGTTGGGCTTGAAATTGGATAAGGCTTCTAAAGGGTTATTGTAGGCATCAACTTCATAACCATTCATTTCCAAAATCATTTTGAAACTGAAATTAAATCTGCTTCGTCGTCTACAAGCAGGATTTTCTTTAGATTACTTGTATTGTTTGCATTTGCAGCAGGGGTGTTAAAAGACGTGGTATTAGAAGAAGAAGAAGACAATGACCTTTCACTAATTATCTCCATTCTGTAAGCGGTGGTACTCTTCTTTTCGCCTTTCCATTGTTACCTTTAGAAATCCAGAGCTTATCTAGGTTTTGCTCATATATGATTGGGAAAATGATAATCCAATAAGAAGGAAAAGACCCACTGCTTTCAACTCTCTACATATCCACAAAATGATTTATGATTTATAAGAAGACCTTTTGATAATACACCATACAGATGTAGCTACCTCTTTTTATATATGACATATGAGTAATTATGATAGTTGATACATTCCACTTCGCAGCCTCCTACATCTGCTGTGCGTGAGAAGACTGAGATATTATATGGTACAGAAAATGTACTAGGTTCACTATTAGACTTCCTGTCTAAAGCCAAAAGGATAGACTCTTGTGGTGACAGTAAATCTCCATCCTTAGCTTTTGAAGTTGACATATATAGAAAACTATTGGCAGACATCAAAAACAAGGGCATTAGAGTAAGACAGGTTACGGGTATAACTAAGGAAAATATCCGTTATTGTAAGGAGCTCTTGAAATTTGGTTATGAGATTCGTCATCTAGATGATATTAAAGCCAATTTTTCTGTTAGTGAAACAGAATATCTTGCTACAGCAGCGGCCTTGAGAGAATCACAGCCAATACCTCAGATCATTTACAGTAATGTTAAGGATATTGTAAAACAACAAAGGTACGTGTTTGAGAGTTTTTGGAATAAGGCTATACCGGCTGAGATAAGAATAAATGAAATTGAAAAAGGAATTGAATTGGAAAATACTCACGTAATTCAAGACCCACAAACCATACAAAAATCGTTTGTTGATATGGTAAAATCAGCCCAGCATGAAGTTTTGCTGATACTTCCTACAATTAATGCTTTTCTCCGTGAACATCGTATCGGGATAATACAACTCTTAGTGCAGGCAGCAAAAGAGCGTAGTGTGAATGTTAGAATTCTAACCCCAACTAATGATGTTATTGACGATTTACTAAAAAATATGGAAGTATTACCCTATCAAGAGGGAGAGCGAACGAAGGATTTTGATCTTGATCTACGAAGTATCAATATGTCATCTGAGGAAACCGCAGTAAGTACTGTTACCATAGTGGTAGTAGACAAAAAGGAATCTCTAGTCTTTGAAAAAACAGATGACACAAAAGAGAATTTCATTGAGGCTGTAGGATCAGCTACTTATTCAAATAGTAAACCGACTGTCATGTCCTACGTTTCAATCTTCAAGAATTTATGGAAACAAGTTGACTTGTATGAACAACTAAAAACCCACGATAAGATGCAAAAAGAATTTATCAATATTGCAAGCCATGAGATGAAGACTCCTACTCAGGCTATTGTAGGATATGCTGACTTGATGAAGAAGCATCCAGAAAAAAGAGATGATATGATGCAGGCAATATCAAGAAATGCCGTTAGACTTCAAAGATTGACAAATGACATATTAGATGTTACAAGAATCGACAGCAATACACTCAATCTACATAAAGAACTATTCAACCTAGATGACGTGATAGCAAACGTAATACAAGACCATTTAGGTTATATTGAAAAAGAAAACCTAAATGTGAAACTATTGTATAATTTTAAACGGGATATAAATGAGCCTATATCCGTAGATGCAGATAGAGATAGGATTGCCCAGGTTATTTCTAATCTATTGAGTAACGCTATAAGGTTCACATCAAAAATAATGGATGGAGTCATATTTGTCTCTGCAGAAAGAAAAAAAGATAGTAACCAAAAGGAAATTATTGTTAGTATAAAGGACACAGGTGAAGGTATTAATCCTGAAATACAACCAAGGCTATTTACCAAGTTTGCTACTAGGTCTTTTTCTGGTACAGGTTTGGGTCTGTATATTTCAAAAAGTATAGTAGAAGCCCATGGGGGGAAAATGTTGGCTGAAAATAACCCTGACGGAAATGGAGCTACATTTACTTTCACTTTGCCATTAAGCAAATCATCAGCTATGAAAAGGATGAATAGGTAATCAAAAGGTGGCGAAAGAGAAATGAAAAAGAAGAAGAAGAAGATCTTGGTTGTGGATGACGAACCTGATAATGCTTCTATTTTCTCCATGGGCTTAGAAGATGTGGGATTCAAAGTAGATGCGTTTACTGATCCCTTGTTGGCTCTTTCTAAGTTCAAGTCACAATATAAGAAATATGAGCTTCTAATTCTTGACATAAAAATGCCGGATATGAATGGCTTTGAACTATTCGAAGAAATAAGAAAGATAGATAATAAAGTTAAAGCCTGTTTTTTGACAGCTTTTGGAGAGGGATATACTGAAGAATTTGGCAGGAGATTTCCATCTTCTATAAATGTCAGTTTTATTAGAAAACCAATAAGAATAGATGATTTAGTGAAAAAAGTAAATGAGTTGGTGATAACATAACAGTGCAAATACCCCTATCTCTAATGTTCGAAGGAATGCATGAAGATAAAATAATTAAAAACAACCATAAGTATGAACATACTTCCCTCAGTGAACATGCTGACTCACAGAAAGAATCTGAGAAAGTGACTACCATAGAAGAGAATAAGCTATCCAAAGCAATTTTAATTGTCGATGATGATCCTGACATGACTTCAATCTTCAGTTTGGGGTTGCAAGATGAAGGTTTTGAAGTATATACATATAATGATCCTCTAGATGCATTATCTAAATTTAGACCAAAATTTTATGATCTCTTGCTTGTTGATATTAATATGCCTAAAATGGATGGCATTGAACTGTCTAGACAGATTTTAGAATTAGATTCCAATGTTAAGATATGTTTTATTACTGCAGGAGAAGCAAACATTGAGGTATTAAGAGAACTCTATCCTACCAGAGATATAGGATGTTTTATTAAAAAGCCTGTCACAATAGAGAATTTAGTTAGAAGAGTAAAGTCAGAATTAGAATAAAATAGCTAAAAATAAAAGGTTAGTTACCATTCTAAGGATGGTTTCCCATGCACATGTAATTGAGAGCTTTAGTGACTCTGCTTCATCTGTGGATCACCATCCCAATACCTTTGCAGACTTAGCGGCAGCATCATTGAGTGCTTGCTTAGGCTCTTTAATACCATACATAACTTCGTCAATAGCTTGTTTGATATGAGCAGATATCTCAGGATACTCTGGTATACTTGGTCTGGTGTGTGCAATTTCAATCATGCTAACTAACTGGCTATAGTACGGAATTGTAGCATTTGCTGCTGTTGAATAATTGCCTTCGCCTATTGGTATTTGTGTTGGAATATTTGCGTGAGCGGCTAAATAGGGAGCAAGGATTTTTGGTTCCAATATTGTTGTAATAAGCTCCCATGCCAAATCCGTATGTTCAGATGTCTTTGGAATGCTTAACAACCATCCACCCATAAGGGCTGCGCTGGTGTGATTTTCATCTGGTGTGGGAAACAACGGCATAAAGCCGACTTTTTGCTCAAAATCCCTCTTCTTTTCAGGCGTGTGCGGAGGTGGGATGTGATGTTGCAATGCTTCTAACATGACTGCAAATTTTCGGTCAAGAAATTCCTTTCCCCAAAAATGTTCTTTTTGGGGTATTATTCGTGCATCTATTTGATCTTTTATGAATTCTAACGCTCTAACACCTTCCGTACCATTATAGCCCGGAAACCAATAATGTCTTTTAGTTGGATGCCCTGGCCTACTTTCAACTATTGCTCCTCCAAGCATCCAAAGATATGGGTAAAAGGACATGTCAGGAGAATGATTGGCTGCAACAAGATGTACTCCCTCAATGCCTTGCGGCCTTAGTACTTCATTTAGTTTCTTTGCAGATGCAATATACCCGTCCCACGTTTTCAAGGAATTTGGATCAACCTCGGCCTTCCGTTTAGGTCTTTCCAATACCACATTCCTCTTACATCCGCCCATGCCCAAATAGCATATATTTATCATTATAAGCACCTCCATCCCAGTGGATTTCATACCAATCTGGAGATCTGCCCCATTTTTGAGTATAGTTTGTAAGATCTGTAAGTAAGCCATTTTCAGCAAACTCTCCAAGCCAAATTTGGTCTACAGTAATAAGATCAACAGGGATTTTATCAGACATTGTCTTTAGTAATTGTCCTCTGGTCTTATCGTATGGATATGTAGTATAATTTATGTTAATGTCTAATTCTGGATGCTTTGCATTTAATTCCTGAATTGACTGTTGAAGCAAAGTCCTCCATCTCTTCGGATCGCCTTGGTCTTCAAGAATAGCCCTAAGTGTCACTTGTTCTTTCTGTTGGGAATAAGACATTATTGGAAAATTACTTAGAAACACGACTACTAGGAGTCCCAAGGTAAGAATAAGCCTAGCCCTATATGAAGAACTATTCAAACCCAGGATGATTGAGACTGTTATCTATTAATAGTTTTTTTAGGTTGCCACATTAAAACAACTTTACACAATATGGTCATATCAAATAGGTCCTGGCAGTGAAGAAAAGTTTGTTTATGGTAGAGGATCCCCGGAAGTGGACTTTAGACCAGTTATTGCCAGTCACAAAACTATGGAAAAACCATAGAAGTATTTGGAAAGAATCCTGATATGGATTCAACCGCTTTGATGGTTTATGCAACATCTTGGATACTCCTTACGATTTTAGAAATAAAAGAAAATGATAGCAGTAATAGCGAGGGTTTTTTGAATTTGTACGAAGAATCATCGATGTTTTTTCTTGGTAATAGTAAGGAGATAACAAAAATAGAAACTTAAATTATATCCTTTAACAGCTAAAGTTCTCAATTTTGTAATCCCTAGAATGGAAAAGGCTACAGCATATCTGGCTAACAGAGACATTGATAGGAGCTGTTACAGAAACGTTGAAGCGCACCAATTAAATAAATATGACACAAGGTCAATGACAATAATAATATGCGGCATGACAATAAAATAGAGAAAAATGCAAAGGGCAAGGTCGCAGTAATAACAGGTTCAAGCAAAGGAATAGGAAAAGCAATTGCATTAGCTTTTGCAAAATCGTCAGAATATTCAGCGATCGTAATAAATTCAAGAAAATTAGATGAAGCTGAACTTGTAGTAGACGAAATAAAAAAAACAACTACTTGTGATACAGTTGCAATCAGTGGAGACGTATCACACGAAAATGATTGCATAAGATTAATTGAAGAGACGATAAATAATTTTCAAAGAGTGGACGTATTAATCAATAATGCGGGAATACAGGAAGATATCCCCTTTACAGAAACAACATTGCAAGATTGGTATAACATAATATCAGTAGATCTGACTGGTCCTTTCATCTGCAGCAGAGAGGCAGTAAAACATATGCGATCACAAAAAGATCCAACTGGTGGTTGCATAATTAATATATCATCTGTACATCAGATAATTCCAAAGCCACATTACATCCCATATGCAACATCTAAGGGAGGCATTGATATGATGACAAAGACCATGGCACTAGAACTTGCAGTTGACAATATAAGGGTAAATATTGTGGCTCCAGGTGCGATAGACACAGACATGAATGTAGACTTACGTAATAACATGGAAGAGCGCGAAAATACATTAAAGAGAATACCGATGGGTAGAATAGGAAAAGACATAGAGGTAGCCAATGTAGTTGAATTTCTTGCATCTTCTAAGGCAAGCTACATAACAGGAAGTACCTTTATAGTAGATGGAGGAATGACTTTGTATCCATCCTTTGGTTTAGATCATCAGCACAATTCTAGTCATATCTTTCCAAGGCATACTATAACAGGAAAAGATTAAGCTCAACGCTGGAGGCTTTTAGTCACTTCGGGATTGCTATCGGGGTATGGGAAGTGACATATAGAATTCTATTCAGTTTAAAACCGTTTTAGATAATCGCAGTATTAACAAAATACTTATAATTTTTTATAGACAAGCTGCCATACGTATTAGCCATAATTTAACCCAATATACTGTAATATTTTTAGAAAGATTGTTTAACCATTGCCCTTTCGAAATGTTGTCAATCAAAATATAATCAACAATTATTTTGACTGAATTGCTCTTCGCAGTTCATCATACTCTTCCTTACTAATTTTACCTTTGCCTAATTGTCTTTTGATTATGGTAACAGGATCTTTATGTTGTTTGTCCTGATTAGAATACTATTACTTGTATCCAATACTTTTCGTATATTTGATTCATCGCTGGTGGTGGTCATACGGGTGCTATCAAATCCCCACTACTTAGTTATCTATAAACCTCCACTCATTTCTTATATCCAGCGGACCACTCTTGCCAATATGATAGAGCTCTGGTGAGCCTATTCTTATATCAAGCAAAAGAACTTGGAACATGCAATGCTAACATAAATCCTTTAGTAGTAGACATATTCTTCCATTCTGTTGGATATGGCAAACTAATTGGGGTAAAATCAAGAGGTATTCTCTCAGGTGGATGAGATTTGCACAAATTGGAATTGTAGCCATAATTCTGTCGGGAGTCGTACTTGCTTTTCCTGGCCTCACATTATTAACTATCGCACTTTTGCTTGCAGTGGTGTTATTTGTAGTAGGAATTGAGAGGATAATAGCTGGACTGTTTCTTCAAGGAACTTTTAAGATCGTTTTCCAGCTCTTTTAGTTCTTCCTTTAGGGGAAGAAGAGGGACTTGATTTTTTATTGGTTTTTTTAAGAATGTCTACAATAGCTATTCTTACAGCAGATATTCCTGTTCTAAATGGAAATGATCCTTCTGCATGATCTGTAATGGGATTTATCCATTCATAAAATGCATGAATATGAGGATGTCCTTCAGATGCCAGCTTTGAAAGCAACATATCACAATACTCATATTGTCCAAACCTACTTCTTGCAAGCATTTCTATTCCTGTTGTCCAGGGCCAGAATGTCTCATTGTGATATTGATATGGCTTAAGAGTCCATGGGCCTGTGGCTTTTAATGCAACTTCAGTCACTAGCGGCCACTTTTCCTTCCACGCTCTATTTTTGATTGCGTCAAGAGTGCGTATTGACCGATTGTAAAGACTCTGATCTAACCCTCCTGAATTCCTATTTTCTTTCTTATTATGATTTGTTGTAATCATTAGACTATCGTTTGTTGTATTCTCTGTAATTGCAACCAAAAAAAGAGACACATCTTGTGTAAGAGTTCTGTAAGGACCTCCAATATGATGTGTTTTCTGTATATCAAGATAGCATCCATCTTTTTCTGACCATAGCTCATGATTCACCGCATTTATAGCCCTATCTTTTAATTCTGCTACCATACCAAGTTTATTTTTTCTTCCAAGCATTGATAATAATGTAGATAAATTACTTAATGCAAGGATCCAACACGCCTGGCTGTAAACTATTTTGCCAGCTCTGAGAACAGTATCCATCCAGTCCTCATTATGATTTTGTTCCAACAAATCATCATTATCTAAATCTCTTCTCATTAGATACTCAACGGCTTTCAACATACGAGGAAGAACAAAGTCAGCAACTTTTAATGGATCTATGATTCCAACCTTCGAGAGTAGTCTGGAAATATAGTCTGATGAATGTTCAGAAGCTATAACTGAAGTTCCCGCTGCTCTTGAAGATGGAGTCTTAGTTACAGCCTGTCTATCTTTTAAAGATCTGGCTAGTATCCACGAAGAGGTGGAGATCATTAAAGCCGTAGAATCGATATCTGGATTTTGCCCATAGACTTCAGAAAATCCAGCTTGGTATATTGTAGTAGGCAGTGCTCCTTCAAACTCTTCTTGTTTATCTTCATCTACTACTTCGGACAAAAATTTCATTTCTGGCGAGCCTCTACCATAAACAAACTTTTCGTTATTAGATGATAATATCTGATGAGACCATATTTGATAAATCTGCTGCATTACTCCAGGAATGTTACCATATAGAAACCAGTCTTTGAGAATATACGCTGCATCTCTGCACCATATAGCCTGGTAGATGCCGCCGGGGATTTACACCTTGAAGTGCGTGCTCCTGAGTTCTATCTAAAAATTTCTCTGCTTTTTTAACGATTAATCTCAATATGTCTGAGTTATAATTGCTAATTTGCACTGTATTTGTGTAATCACTCTTTTTAATAAGATTTACAGCAAAAGCAATTTCTTTCTTTGACTAAATCCTTATCAGCTATGTTGTGATATTAGAAATACAGATTTGGTAGGAACAGACTGTGAAACCAATTATAGAGAATCAAAACGGTATGGGTGAAGATCTCTCCAAGTATTTCAAGTGCAGATCATGTGGAAATCAATTCGATAACTTAGGCGACATGCAGAGACATATAATGTCTGAACACATGCAGAAAGGAGACATTCCCGATAACCGAATAAGTAAGGTAAGAATGGAATAGTGACACCATACATTAAAAAGTACTTATCAATGCCATATTGCAATACGCGTCTATCTCTTTTAAAAAATATTATTAATTGACCGCGTCCTCATGTTATTGTAACAAAGAGGATTTAAATTGCATATGAATGGCATGGATGGGAATGAAAAAAATGGTAAGAATGCAGGTATAATTTCAATTTCAAGAACATACCACGATCTATCTCAGCTGGTGAGCCAAGATATGCTAGTTTATCCTGGTGACCCACAACCCCAGTTTGAACCATTTGCTACAATGGAAAAGGATAAAATCAATGTTACACGCATAGTCATGGGCTCACATACAGGCACACACGTAGATGCCCCTAAACACTTCTTTGCGGATGGAGACGGTATCGATAAAGAACCCTTAGATAAATTCATAGGAGAGGCTATAATCGCAGACTTATCAGATATGCCTAGAGGCAAGGGTATTTCAGATGCTGACCTTGATAACTATTATAGAGTAATTAAAAGAAATGATATTTTGCTTCTTTACACGGGAACAAACGATAAATGGCAAAAAGCAAGATCATCTAAAAGTAACAACTTTACGTATTTGGAAGTGTCTGCTGCGGAGTGGATTATGGATCATGGGATTAAGTGTGTAGGCATAGATACATTGAGTGTTGAAAAGTATGGATTTAAAGAAGGTTTAACACATAAGAAGCTGTTATCGAATAATATTGGAATAATTGAAAACCTTAACTCAAACATGAGGGGTTTTGTAGGCAAGAGAATGTTTCTTGTTTGTCTGCCACTAATGCTAAAAGCTATAGATGGTTCTCCGGCCAGAGCTATACTTTTTGATATTGCAAGCTAAATTAGCCGACTAACTAACTAACCGACTTTCTAAAACATACACGTCATTTACCTTTATAGCATACATAAGTGCAAATAGATCCATTCGACTATGGTTATAGTCAGAAACTGGAGAAACGTACCACCTGTAATTGCGCATAAAAGTGGTTTGGATTGGAGATTGCTCTCAATGGCTGGTTCTAAAACTAGCGGGGATATTGAAGCTGAAGTTGAACCAGAATATAGATGTTTAAAAATGATAACATATGTCTCGCTGGCTAAGTTGCAGCCTAGTCTTTCTTATGAACGCCATACCCATGATGACCACGAAGAAGTATATTATATAATTGCAGGCAGAGGCAATATCAAAATTGGAAATGAGAAGACAAAATTCAGAGATGGGGATATCATTTACATACCAGAGAAAACTGCTCACTCTATTACAAATGATGGAGAAGAGATGGTTGAATTTCTAGCATTTGGGGGCCATACTGCAAAGAAGAAGGAATAGCTTTATTGGACAAACGAAAAAAGATTAAAAGATTATTTACTTGCGATGGCCTAACAAAGTCATAAACCTTGTCATCTGCAGGATCTCCATTATCGTCCTCATCCAAAATAGAACTATCAACACAAGACAGTCAAAGTATGCAATTGGGAATTATAGGACTGGGCAAAATGGGTGCCAACCTTGCACTTCAGGCCCTTGATAAGAACATTAAAGTTGTTGGTAAAGCTAGAAGTAAAAAGCCTGAGCTAGAAGATAGAGGTGTTAAAATTGCAACCGATTACAGAGATTTTGTTTCACATTTAAAACATCCTAGAATTATTTACCTTTCTTTACCTGCCGGTTCTACCGTAGATTCTGTTCTAAATGAACTTGTACCATATCTAGAAGAGGGGGACGTTATAATGGATGGCGGCAATTCATTTTATCTGGATTCTATCAAGAGAGAAAGAGAGATATCAGAAAAAGGAATTTATTTTCTTGATTGTGGAACAAGCGGCGGGCTTGATGGAGCAAGATACGGTGCATGTTTTATGGTTGGCGGGAGAGATGAAGGTGTTAAAATTGCCGAATCTATTTTGAAGATTTTGGCAATTAATAATGATGGGTATATACATACAGGTAAACCAGGAAGTGGCCATTTCGTAAAGCTGGTCCATAATGGAATAGAATTTGGAATGTTACAAGCTATAGGTGAAGGTGTTGCTTTGTTACGGCAACAGAATGGATTTGGGCTTGATCTTGCTCAAATATTTAGGAATTGGTCAAATGGATCAGTAATAAGAAGTTGGCTTGTAGAGCTAATGGAAAAGGGTCTAAGGGAACAAAAAGACATGAGCAATATAGAAAGTTATGTCGAAGATACTGGAGAGGTAGATTGGTTAATACAAGATGCAATCAATAAGGAAATTCCAATTCCTATAATTTGTCAATCAATAATGGAGCTATTCAAGTCTAGAATAAAAGACAGCGACACTTACAGAGCAATTGCATTGATGAGACATGGTTTTGGTGGTCATCCATTTGGCAGAGATGACTATATCGCAAAAGAAAGAAAAACTAGCAGAATCCAAAAGGTCTAGAGGCTAAAAATTAGACTATCGAATATCAGTTATTTATTGATGTCGTTCGATCTCCTTACACATCATAAAAGCATCGACATTACAACTCAATAATTTCAAAAGCACCATCAGTGTTTGCTTTATAATAAACGTTCGCATGTTTATCCACACGACATAATATATTTTGGCTTGTTATAATTTTACTTTTTCCACGGTCATTAGGTCTAATGCAAATGGCCAAGAGCCACAAGCCCAGTAGCCGAATGATGGACCCGTCACTCACTCTTCCTTACTCGACATACTCAATTTCTCCTTGTTTGTCTGAACAAACTTGATAGCATCTGATTAGGCAATAATGACAATGAGGGTATAGATATTTTTCTCGAAATGAAAAATGCCCCGATGATTCCAATAACAGCTCCAGGTCCGAATAAGAACATGCTGGTGATTCACTTTTTAAGAAACCTTGAAGTATTCAAACCAGGGTAATAATGCATAAAGTTATCGGCGAAAGCAAAACATTTTCCAAAATACTTGTAGCTGTAGATGAATTAAAGACATCTACTGCTTCCACAAATAGAGCAATAGATTATGCAGTAAATATGGCTCAAGACTATGACGCACAATTAATTATTCTTTAT
>Ga0126308_10000659_pt1 | contig 12143 bp, 12 predicted proteins | sample Plot55_FD_92533 | JGI IMG/M metagenome (GOLD analysis project Ga0126308, IMG submission 92533) | Serpentine soil microbial communities from UC McLaughlin Reserve, CA, USA - Plot55 | ecosystem: Environmental > Terrestrial > Soil > Grasslands | place: USA: UC McLaughlin Reserve, Lake County... | reverse complement strand
CCTCCAGAATTACTTTTAGGGTATAAGTAAGGTCTTGTTCATCATCAACCACGAGAATCCTTTTTTTCTCTACCTTTGACCTAGTTGTTATGTTTCACATTATTATCTGAATACCTTGGGACAGTAAAAAGGATATCGGCCTCGGCGATTGTATCGCGTTCTACAGGTCTTTCTTTGAATCTTATCCTAAGCCTATTGTGTAAATAAACTTAGACAAATGCCTTTATTATTCAGTGGCTTGTAAATCTGTTGCCTTCGAAAGGAGATATAGATAGTACGTAAGCTTCGGCTTACGGCTATCTATTTCAGTTGTTCTTCTGTTGCTTCTATTATCGGGTCTAACTTCCTGGTCTAAAAATAGTGTCGCCAACTCTAAAACATGCACTTTCATTTTATCATACTAGAAAAGACATAGAAAATAATCTACAGAAATGCACATGTGTAATCTGACCGTATTCATATAATACTGACCACGAATAGTAGAATGTTGAAGGCCATAGGTGTAATATCAGCATTAGTTACCTTTGTTGTCCTTGTGCCATCTCCGAATATAACTACAGATATATTCTCGGGACGGAATACTGATAGCCAGAACGTAGCTTATAGCCAGCAGGATACAAAAACCGTAGAAACTGAATCTTCCGAAAGCTTAACGCTTGAGGGTTTATCGCCTCGGCGAAAGTGACCTTGCAGTAGCCTGTTCTGTGATTCCAGAGCGATTTTAGGATCTTATCTAGATATAGTGTCTTAGATACATAAGCTAATTGTTAATTACTTTGTTGATATCATAGTTGCAAAAAGGTGGAATAGCAGCGACCAGTCCTCAGCCTGCTTCTATACCATCCACAAAGTCTATACAGATTAACAAAATTGACTATTTTTTTGATCAGTATTCTTTCATTGGACGGCTGCATTCTCACTTATGCTAGTGTATGGTAATAGAGGATAGATGTATATGACAGTTTTATCCAAGAGCAACAGTTTTCCCTCATCTACCCTCTATTACTATTGTAACAAAAAGTCGAGATTAAACGTTGGATTCTATTATTAGAATACTCTGTTGGTAATATTAAAATACATAATAGTTGGATATAGTTTAACCTTCTTTTCCTTATGCTTTATCAATCAAGCTTTTTTGGTCGTTTTTGGTAAGGAACAAAGCTATCCTAGGTATTTGCTGTTAAAGATACTTTATTATTTGTCCTTTCTAATAACGATAAACCCAAACACATATGGTTGAATCAGAAGTTTCTAAGTTTTATAGAAGAAATCTCTGAAGAATGTTTGTTACCTGAAAGAAGACCATATACCTGTGCAATGAAGCATAATTTCTCCAGCAACCATAATTGACTATTAGCTCTCCATATTGATAGCTATTACTTATAACACTAACAACATTTCAACTAGCTCCCCATGGTTTGTCGTAACATATGTGAGAGGATATATTCCAAAATAGTAGTTGGCGAGTCCCATTATTTTGTTGGCAAGAAATATTGTAGACGGTGGGAGTGTTACTTTATCATCGAGTTAGGTTTGTTAATGATGTTTATTTATCTGAAGAGAAAGATCGTACTAATCAAACTTAAATATAACAGATGGTAGGGCGTTTGTCAATGAGTGGTGGGACAAATCCAATAGTACCTTCATCACTTTCTATAGTAATCGCAGTTTTCTTAGTTGTTACAACTAGCGCTTCTATGATTGGTATTGGTATTGGTTTGAATTCACCTCATATAGCATTGGCACAGCAGCTGCAACCTCAAGCTAATCTAACATCTGTTGAACAACAACAGCTCATGGAAGGCATCTCTTTTGAAATTGACAATATGACGTTTTCCCACCATACAACTTCTGTGAATGGAATTCAGATGCACTATGTTATCGGAGGACATGGTGATCCTGTAATTTTGTTGCATGGATGGCCACAAACATGGTACGAATGGAGACATATTATGCCCTCATTGGCTAAGAATTATACCGTAATAGCACCTGACCTTCGAGGACTTGGAGATTCTTCTAAGCCTTTTTGGGGCTACGACGGTAATACAACTGCAAAAGATATCTACCAATTGGTATCCCAGTTGGGGCTTAATCAAAAAATTTACTTAGTAGGACACGACATAGGGGTTCTGACAGCATATTCTTACGCTGCTTCCCATCCTAACAATGTAAGTAAACTAGTAATATTGGATGTTCCGCCTCTACCTCCTCCTGGTTTTGAAGACTGCTGCTGGTGGATTAGGTTTCATCAGACACCTGGCATGCCTGAAGCACTAACTGCTGGAAAAGAGCGAGAATATCTTTCATGGTTTTATAGATTTGCATATAACCCAGAGGCAATCACTGAAGATGATATAGACAAATATGTTGCCAGTTATTCTGCACCTGGAGGAATGCGTGCTGGCTTTGAATATTATAGAGCATTCCCAATAACTCTAGAACAGAATAAAGAACATGCTAATGTCAGGCTTCCTATGCCTGTTTTAGCTCTTGGTGGAGAGTATAGCTTTGGTACTGCGGCATTGACTTCAATGAAGTCTCTTGCTACAGATGTACGTGGCGGCATAGTTCCTCTCTCTGGACATTGGATTCCCGAAGAGCAGCCAGATTTTCTTGTTAAACAACTTGCATCGTTCTTTAGTGAATAACAAAAGAAGATACTAAAAATATATTTTGTCAATGTTGTGGAATGCAGCTCCGGACTACTCCAGCAGAAAGAGAATATAGGAAAAAATCAGAGCTAGAAAAAACCGATTACTGCTGTATTACGATGATTACCTTGGCCGAAAGTGATAAGATTTTTTGTGTTAGTTAGTTAGTTAGTTAGTTATACTCTTTCAATTATCTTTGCACTTCATCCATTGTAAATGCCTTTAGTGTTTCACTTCGTACATTGCCTAAACTTGCAGTAGCTAATATAGTTGACATTATAGTCTCATCGTTAGGGGCTTCGACAATAGTTACCATATCGTATTTACCAAGAGTATAATCAAAACTAACAAGTTTTCCACCTGCTTTTTCTACAGCGGCTTTGAAATTTTCTGCTCTCTTTATGGTATCTTTGACATTTCTTATTCCTTGTTCTGCCCAATTCAATAAAATGATATAGTGCGGCATCTAATTGGCTACATTATGATTGCATTTTGGATGCCGGAAGAATTTGCTAGCGCCATTCTGCGTACGTTAAACCATCATGGATACAGTCTAGAAGGAAGATAGAGGATGTTTAGCCCGATCCCATATCCAGAACTTTTGTCTCCTGCATGTTGTAGCAGTTAGGTTTGTTTTGGACCCAAACCTGATTGTTGTGATTATAGCAGCTATTGAAGCCTTAGCTGTTATCTCTGTCAGGTTTGTAAAAAGAAGTATAAAAAAGGTTGTGACTCCCCGAGCTGTTTGGCCTAGGGTTATATTGGTGGTGGGAGAGCAAATGATTACTCAAGATGGATTTTTTACCTATACAATCAAATACCGTGTAATAAGTGAAGGAACAAATGAACTAACTGCCAAACTATCCTGTGATATTGGTCCTTTCAATCCTACAAAGTACGATTCGGTAAATGTTATAGGTATTCCCCACTAGGACTCAAGAGATCCCTAAATACGATCTGGAACAAATAATCACACGTCTTCCAGAAAGGTGAAATGTGATAAGTGTGGCATGATAATCGAAGGTAGACAAAGGAATCTGATGAGACATAAACAGAAATATCACTCTGCTTAATATCATCCATACAAAAAGAAAGATAACTGGCTCCGACAACTCTACTATAACCTATTTAATCAATGAGGCATAGCTCAGCTTACCGTAGCTATATGGTGTCAAAAAAGTTACTGATGTTTGGACCCCTTCCCATAAGGATTGTAGCTGGAATTACCTTTATAGCTCACGGGCTGCCAAAGTTTGAAAACATTGCAGGGATTCAAGGCTTTTTTGGTAGCATGGGTCTTCCTCCTGAGCTTGCCCTTCCTATAGGTCTGCTAGAGGTTATTGGCGGAATATTTCTGCTTGTTGGTGTGGTAACCAGAATCGCTGCAGTACTTTTAATAATAGATATGATTGGTGCTACTCTTCTCGTCAAAATATCAAAAGGCTTTGTGGGAGGGTATGAACTCGAATTGTTGCTAATAGCTATAGGTATAAGTCTGTTGTTAACAGGACCTGGAAGAATATCTATTGAACGGGATGTATTGAAAAGAGAAATATTTCCTAGAGGAAGGTCAATCATTCTGCAGCAAAGAGAAGACGAACAACGAGTTTAATCTAATAAACAAGCTCGTAATGAGACTGCTGCTCAAAAGATTTTGGTCATGTATTCTTAATCAAGTTAAGCTTAAATCATAAAGTTACCCCTGAAATGACATGTCTATAGAACCATCTAGACTAACAGATGACGAAAGAAAAAAACTAACCCATATTCCAGATAATATTGAAATAAGAGACGTGTTGGAAAATCTTTTGTTTAACCTTTCGTTAATGGGTATACTTATAGATGACAATGTTCGCCAAATCATTCACAATAGATAATGATAAACTAACAGCAATCAAAGGGTCCTAAAGGTAGTTCAGTTTTTTTAGCTTTTTTGCTTATTTTTTGGTATTTAGCATAAAAACCTCGGTCTATAACTGCTTATTTGCTCACATAGTCATCTTTCCATCCAAACTTTTCTTTGCCCTTTTAGCTGTACTAGAATATTCCATTGGGCTTTTAGTTTTTGCTATCTACCTGAGTGTATAGTGTTCATATAATATAATGTCAAGAAAATACGATAGGTTATCGATTGCCTATGCTTATTGGTGTGTGACTATTGGACTTAGCCTAATACTATTTGTTTAGCTAAGGCAAAACAATAGAAGCTTAATTTAGATGAAAACCCAGTACTAATAATATTAGGGATAAGATACGAACATGAAATATATGATGTTAAGATCAAAGAGTCGTGCAAAGGATAGTAGGAATCTTAGTATCATTATTCATAGTAATAGCCATAGGCGGAAATATATTCAGTAATGTTTATGGCTCTTCTCAATTATCAAATGGTATTGCAAATCAACAGAAAGTAGTATTTCTTACTTTCGACGATGGTTATAAGAGCCAATACTCTAATGCTAAACCCATCTTGGATAAATATGGTTTTAAGGCTACGTTCTCTATCGTGTGCAACTATGTAGGGAGAGATAACAGAATGACTTGGGAAGAAATAAAATCGTTACAACAAGAAGGTCATGATATAGCCTCTCATACAATGAACCATTATGATCTTTCTAAGCTCCCCCCACAAGAGATTGAGTATGAAGTATCCCAGTCAAAGCAATGTCTTCTTGACCAAGGCATAAATCCTAAGAGTTTTACGTATCCTTTCAATGGAGGCTCAGATGAACCATCTGTTATTAGCACTGTAGCAAATTATTATGATCTTGCCAGGACTGGGACAGGTCCACTTGCTCATTTAAGCTGTAACGATGATTGTGCCACAAACAAATATTCTATAATGGGCTGGAGTCACGATGCTGAGAAGAAAAATAATGCTTACAATGATCAACAAATGCTTCAGAGATTTATAAAAGTCGTTAATAGTCAGAGCAAATACAACACACATGATGAGTTTAATGCAGTTCCTATACTAATATGGCATAAAATAGATAATACGTTAGAAGAGTATTCAACCTCCATTGGTCTTTTCGAAGCAGAGATGCGATATTTGTATGAGAATGGATTTATAGTTTTGACAATGGCAGATTTAGTCTATGATGATGCCAGCAAGTATTTGAAAATAAGCAATGAGAATGATAGTATGCGTCCACCTATTCCAAACAATCAAAACTTTGCAGCAAGGATAACCGACGTAGAGGATAATAACACTTCATCAGCTGAAGAAGAGTCAGATATAGCCAGCGAAAAAGATGTAGAAGCAGAAGGAGAGGATGCTACTATTGAAGAGAACTATAATACGATAAACAATTGGAAGGAGGAAACTGAACTAACTTCTAAATCACAATTAGACTTTGATGACAATGAAGAGCAGAAGGATAAAACGGAAGATAGGATACCATGGGGAATATTGCAGTTCATAGATGAACCCTGATAAGTATCAATTCCCGACGACTTTATTTTAAGAGTCTACTAAAATAGCTCAGGCTATCAAGAGAAGCATTGATAAAGACAAAAGATATAGTCCAGAAGCTAGGTTATGAGCTAATAAAGGAAAAATATAAAGAGATGATAGTTGATGCAGCAGAATCAGTCTTAGGATATTTTGGTTATAACAGGACTGTCTATGGAAACAAGAAAAATGTAGTAACTAGAAAATGGTGGTGGTTAGAAGAGCTAAGACAGGAAAGAGAAAAAGATATCGAGGCAGAGACGATGGAACAACAAAGACAATGGCAGAGATAATCGAGATCAGGGATATGTTTGCTTTACTTATAGCTAATAAACTCTCAAGTCTTCTACTTTGATTCTATCCTTTATACTCATGAAAAGCTCCACTATCTTGTCTTTGTATTGCATATGTTTCTCCTTTAATCCCTGTTGCAGCACCTTTTGCATCTATCGGCTGCTCATCTTCTCTATAAATTTTTGGCATTCTTACCTTTCTTCTAAATTTTGAGGATATAACATCAATATCATAATATCCAAAGTAAGACCTAACTGCTGTCAGATATAGTATTATGCTGTTAACAGAAAGTTTCGAGGCCATTAAGAACGAGACAAAATCATCAAGTAACTCATATACATTGATCTCATTTTTGGCCAAATGAATGTAAGATGGTTTCTACTGTAAGAGTTGTGTATTTTTCATTCAAAAAGTTCTGGAAATGTGTGAGACCTAGATGGTAGGCATTCTTTGATTCTTTGCTATTACGTTGTATGCTATCTAGGAATGCCTTCACATTTGTCAGCGCTTCTACTCTATGGCGAGTAAGGGAGGGATTTTTAAGCACAATTTCGCTAATCTGCGAATATTATATTAACTTTTTTAGTTGGGGTATTGGCCTTTAGTATTCCATTTGCATTTGCCATTAACAATATTTTTTCTATTGATCTTTTGCCCACTTCACCCATATCCACTGTAAGGTTATTCACATACATTTTGATAAATTTGGTAATTACATTTTTTTGTTGTCCTCTACCGTATTTCATTGAATAGTCTACTGCTGCATCAATATTATCAAGTGCATAAAGTATTGAATTCCTAAAAAGTTCATCAAACTTTTTGATCTGTATAGGTGTCATAGATTTGGAACTTGCGACATTGATTCCTAAGGGCAAAGGTAGACCATCCACTTTTTTGGCCCACCATTCTCCCAGATCTAGAACTTTATGGAGCCCAGAATTATTATGCTCGTAGGTAATTTGTGCTTCATGAATCACTAGACCTGCCTCCACCTTACCTGATAAAACTGCTTCCACAATTAGATGAAAAGGCATTTCCTTTTCTTCGAATTTGCCTATTGCTAGATTTAGCAATAAATTGGCAGATGTCATTCTTCCTGGAATTGCAATTGTACTGTTTATTAATTGAGAATATGATAATTTCCTTTTCGAAATGACAATGGGGCCATAATTTAATCCAAAACTCCCTCCACTTCGCAAGATCACATAGTCTTTTAAATAGGCGTAAGCATGAGCAGATACGGCCGTAACATCGAGTTCTTGTTTTAGCGCACGTTTGTTAAGAGTTTCAATGTCTTCAATGACATGTCTTATTCTGAACTCTGGAGAATTCACTTTGCCTGAAGCAATACCATAAAACATAAAGGCATCATCAGCATCAGGAGTATGGCCTAATGTTATATCGTTCAAACTCTATGTCCATATGTTTCTGATAGACAATATTTCTTTTTTCCTCCTGATGGCAAATTTTCATCTATTTACGCAGTCATCAAATACATTCGATAGAAAATCTTCTAAGCGACTCCTCTTTTCTTGATACTTAGTTTCTCTATACTGCTATATATTATCCATTTTGTTATCAGAGATATAATTTCGATTGTATTTCAACTTATTTTTGGATCTTTGCTTTCTTCTTATTTTATAAGGGCTTGCAAAGTTTAGCTGCAGTTTCTGAAAAATCCTTCTTTAGTGATTCAATGTGTTTAACCCAAATCTAATATAGTAACCTAGTATGATATAGTTATGAGGCTTTTTGCTTCGTTATTATGCTTCTAATATGAAGTTTTTTAGGCCTATAGTGCTTAGATATTTGTATGAACGTAAGGTATGAAATTCGAAAACAAATCTATAAGGAACGTTTAATAGGCCTCCCAAAAAATTTGGATTGACGTATGCCGAAATTTAAGTCTACACAAGATGTTATACGAATTATCGGTAATAAGGACCAAATTCGTAATTTTGGAGTTATTGCTCACGTAGATCATGGCAAGACGACAATGAGCGACAGTCTTTTAGCTGCTTCGGGTATTATCTCTCCTTCAGTCGCAGGTCAGGCTCTAGCGCTTGATTCTATGAAGCTTGAACAGAACAGACAAATGACTATTCGGGGGGCCAATGTTACTCTTTTTTATGAAAGTGAAGGAAAGGAGTATGTAATTAACATGATTGATACACCCGGTCACATTGATTTTACTGGAAGAGTCACTCGTGCTCTTAGAGCAATTGATGGCGTAGTGGTTGTGTCTGATTCCGTTGAGGGTATCATGACCCAGACAGAAACGGTTACAAGGCAGGCGCTTGAAGAACGAGTAAGGCCTGTTCTTTATATTAACAAAATAGATCGACTAGTAAAGGAATTAAGATTAGATGCAACAGCAATGCAAAAATGGCTTTCGAACATAATAGCTGAATTCAATAAACTTATTGATATCTATGCAGAACCAGAGCTTAGAGAAAAATGGAAGGTTAGTATTCAGGGAAACAGTGTAGCATTTGGTTCTGCAAAAGATAGATGGGGTTTTAACTTTCAAATCGCTCAAAAAAGAGGTGTGAGTTTCAAGGATGTGTATGAAGCTTATACTTCAAATGATCCTAATGGAATAAGATCTCTTGCAGAAAAAGCACCGTTACATGAGGCAGTACTGGGAATGGTTGTGCAACATCACCCTCCGCCTCATGTTGCTCAGAAATATAGAATTCCAAAGATTTGGCAAGGCGATTTAGAATCTGAAGTTGGAAGATCTATTTTAACATGCAATGAAAAGGGACCCGCAGTAATGATGGTTACGACCATAAATGTTGATCCACAGGCTGGAAGAATTGCAACAGGAAGACTTTTTTCTGGCACTATCAAGGATGGTGATGAAGTATATTTGATTGATGCGAAGAGATCAGGAAAGGTTCAATCAGTGAACATTTACATGGGCAACACAAGGGAAGTAGTAAGCATGCTGCCTTCAGGCAATATTCCAGCATTGCTTGGCCTTGATTATGCTGTCGCAGGCGAAACCATTGCAACTATAAAAAATATTCCACCATTTGAATCAATCAAATATGTCTCAGAACCTGTTGTTACAATTGCAGTAGAACCGAAACATCCAAAGGATCTGCCGAAGCTCGTTGAAGCATTACGCAGGCTTACGGTGGAAGATCCAAACCTTATTGTCAAGATAAACGAAGAAACTGGTGAGACACTTATGGCTGGAATGGGTGTTTTGCACTTGGAAATAGCCACATCTCTCTTGCAAGAGGCAGGCCTTGAAATTACAACAACCCAGCCTCTGATTAATTATAGAGAAACCATTCGTAGCAAAGCAGGTCCTATAATGAGTAAATCTCCTAATAAACACAATAAAATCTTTATGCGTATAGAACCACTTAGTGACGACGTTATTGAGACATTAAGAACCGGTCAAATTAAAGAGGATATGGATAAGAGGGTAATGGCCAAAGTTCTTAGAGAAAAGGGCTGGAATGCAGACGAAGCAAGAAGTGTTGCTGCCATAGATCCTGGCGGCAATATGTTAATTGATGAAACCAAAGGTGTTCAATTTCTGCAGGAATCAATGGATTCAATAAGATCTGGATTCGATGATGTAGTCCATTCAGGACCGATTGCTCATGAATCGTTACGGGGTGTTAAATTTGTATTACATCACTTTGTTCCACACGAGGATCCTGCACACAGAGGTTTAGCGCAATTAATGCCTGCATCGAGAAGATCTATGTTAGGGTCAATGCTCATTGCGGAACCGGTATTACTTGAACCTGTGCTAGGAATTGAGATTAAGTGTCCTCAAGAGCAAATAGGTACAGTAGCAGGCATATTATCTGGTAAAAGAGGAAAGTTACTCAATGTTGACCAAAAAGGTATAATTTCAATTATACAAGGTGAAGTTCCGGCGTCAGAAACATTCGATTTGTCTGAGGTCATGAGGGGGGGAACCGCTGGAAAGGCCATGTGGAGTACATATTTCAAGGCCTGGCAAGTTGTTCCACAATCAATACTCAGAAGTTTGATTGCAGAAACGAGAAAAAGGAAGGGTCTACGTCCAGAGCCTCCAAACCCAGATGAATTTATCGACAAGGAATAGATCCTCATAATCTATTTCCTTCTATTTGGCAGCATTAGAACATCCATACAAGAATTTTTTTGCCTTAATCCTCAATTGTCCTTGATATCATCAATATTCTTCTTGGTAGTATCCAATATTCAATTGTCAATATTCAATTGTGTATTGTAGACTCTTGTAATATGCTAGATACTTTTGTAATCATGAGGAATAATTATGAATATCTGTCTCCTAATCATACTTAAATCGGATGTAATCAGGATCTTGCCCTAACCATTTCAATATAATTCTAGTTCATCTGGTATTATTAATTATTGATGTTGAATTCCTTGCAATATTTGTAACACTAGTTTCAGCAACTATAAATAATTCTCTTACATATTTAATACGTGGAAAATAATTCTGCCCCAACCACAATCTCAGGCCTACTTTCCTCTCCTGTGGGTATTGTACTAAAACCTGACGTGATTATCCTTGAAAGTGATGCAACTGTTAATGAGGCAACTAAGCTAATGACAGATAAAAACTCAAGGAGTGTTCTTGTTTCTAATAGGGGAGAAGTCATAGGAATTGTAAGCAAAACAGATATACTATTTAGGGTAATTTCTCAAAATAGAAGTCCTGACAAAGTCAGACTTCGAGAAATTATGACATGCCCAGTACTTGCTGTTCGTCCTAATAGCACCGTTGCTGAAGCACTTTCTGTTATGGACAAGCATAAGGTAAGACAGATATTTGTTCATGCTTATGCAGCTGTTCTTGGAATGGTCACCAGAGATGATATATATCAACTAATAGAGACAATATCAATTTCTTCACAAGAAACTGCAATTAGTGGAACCCCTGTTTGCCTTATAGATTCAAAATCGATATCCTATATCAAAGATAGCAGCAAAGTGAACTTCTTATGTCCATATTGCGAATCACCTTTCGATACAAAAGAAGGTTTGTCAAAGCATATGGATAGAATTCACCAGGGTGGAGCTGGTGTACTTGAAGGAGACATACGACAAATGTTCGAATAGTTACAATCACGTATTTGTCCATTATACAAGAATATCACTCACTACTAGTGAACTCTTTCTTAATGAGAATCTATTCTATCACTAATAAAGAAAAATTTTAATATATTACTTTAAAAACAATTTGTTCTTATTTATGCCTCTACTTGTAGGATCTCAAGCTCGCTTATGGCTTTTGTTTCAACAAAATCAAAGATAACTCCCTAATTATTATAAACAATCACAGTATCTTATTATCTATGCAACTGGACCTGCCGAGATATACAGAACGGTTTGGAACTATAAGCTTACACGGAGTTCAACGTGTTTATGAATTGGATTCTGGATTTAATAGTGGCGGGCTAACATCAGAATTCATCCGACGAATAGGTAATGAGGAGATTTCAGAGATTGAACGGAAGATGGCGATCGTTATACCCATTAAAGGAGAGCGGCTGAAATTGCTTGAGGGAGTATTAAGTGGTATACCACATGATTGCCTAACAATTATTGTTTCTAATAGTCCAAGACAACCCGTAGATAGATACAAGCTGGAAAAAGAGGCGCTAGAGCAATTCAATAGATTTGTAGGCAGAAATGCACTAATATTGCATCAAAAGGATCCAGGGCTGTGTTACGCCTTAAGACATGTCAATTATAATAGCCTCTTT
>Ga0126308_10000658_pt1 | contig 12145 bp, 18 predicted proteins | sample Plot55_FD_92533 | JGI IMG/M metagenome (GOLD analysis project Ga0126308, IMG submission 92533) | Serpentine soil microbial communities from UC McLaughlin Reserve, CA, USA - Plot55 | ecosystem: Environmental > Terrestrial > Soil > Grasslands | place: USA: UC McLaughlin Reserve, Lake County... | reverse complement strand
GTCCGCCTGGGGCCCTTTCGGGCCTTGTGTGGTGTTGAACTCCACGCGCTGACCTTCATCGAGCGACCGGAAACCGGTCGACTCGATGGCGCTGTAGTGGACAAACACATCAGCGCCGCCGCCGTCGACTTCAATGAAGCCGAAGCCCTTCTCGCCGTTGAACCACTTGACAGTTCCTTGTGCCATGAACATCTCCTAGCGTCTCAAGGTCGCACCTTACGACTCTGGACTGCTGTCGGACGCTAGACAGTGCCAACGCCCACGCAAAGCTCCGGGGACGTAGCACTGACCACGGCACAAGACTTGCAACAGCGTGCTAAGCGTTGCACACACTGCCATCTGCTGACGAACGTTGCCACGGACCTGAGGTGGGAGTCAACGTCGCAGAAAGAACAGAGCGCGCCCTCCAGGGCCTGCCCATCTCGAGGGGCTGGTCGAGCGTGCCGCCACGGACGAGCCGCAGTCCTGGGTGTCCGTACTGGGTGTTGACCGCCACCTGACAGGTCGGACACCGGAAGATCCGCTGCGTGCCGCCGCCGTCGGGAGGTGCCTCGACCGGCTGCTGGTCTCCCCCCAACACGCGGTCGTAAGCGGGTCCGCTTACGGCCGCGGTTCGTCCCGTCTGGCCGTGTTATCGGCGGCCGGCGGGATTTCTAGTGGCCTGCCTTGCGGGATTGCTGGATATCCCCAGCGGAGATGCGGCCGCAGGGAATGGCCTTGACATTGTTCGCCTGGGTTCACGCCCGGACAGCGCTGTTATCCACCCTCCGGTCGCTGCCTACTGCGCCGGGCAGTCTTGGGTCAAGCTTCGCCGCCCTGATCAGGGTCGTCATACTCGTCGTGCCGCTCATCTTCACGCTCTTCAGCTTCGCGCACGAGCTCCAAAGCGCGCTTCGTTATCGCACCCGGATCGTCCACGTCGTACATATCGGTGGCGGCCTGGTCAACCGCCCAAGCGGGTGGATCTTGAGCGTTCGGATCTTGGTTTGGGTTGGCCACAAGGCAACCCCTTCCGCTCTCGCTGCGAATGGATACGCTCATTCCTGACACTACGCGCCTTGCATCACACGCATCTGCCACTGGCCGCGCTGCATCGGGATGTGCGAATGACCTAGTGGCGTGTCGTTGAGACATGTTTACGTTTGCGGTTGATCTTGTCGAAGGATCTCGTCGGCGGGTTTGGTCCAGATGAATGGATGTTTGCGGGCGTTCCAGCCGGTGATGAAGGCCCGGATCTTGATCATCAGGTCGCGTACCGAGGGGAAGCTGCCGCGGCGGATGGCTTGGCGTTCGATGATTCCGAACCACACTTCGACCAGATTTAGCCACGATCCTGAGGTCGGGGTGAAGTGGACCTGGATGCGCGGGTTCGCCGCCAGCCAGTCGCGGATCTCGTCGCGTTTGTGCGCGGCGTAGTTGTCCATCACCAGATGCAACTCGCGGTCGGGGTAGGCCCGGGCCAGGTGTTTGAGGAAGGCCAGGAATTCCTGGTGTCGGTGCCGCTGTTTGCAGATTCCGGTCACCTGGCCGGTGGCGATCTGCAACGCGGCGAACAAGGTGGTGGTGCCGTGGCGGACGTAGTCGTGGGTGCGCTGCTCGGCGTGTCCGGGCTGCATCGGCAAGGTCTTCTGAGTCCGGTTCAACGCCTGGACCTGGGACTTCTCATCAACACAGAGCACGATCGCGTTCTCCGGCGGCGCGAGATACAGGCCGATCACGTCGCGGACCTTGGCCTCCAGCTCGGGGTCGGTAGAGAACTTGAACGTGTCGGCCTTCCACGGCTTGACCCCGTACTCGGCCCACACCGCCGCGACCGTGGCATGGTTGACGCCCAGCCGCGGAGCGAGCAGCCGGCTCCACCAGTGCGTCACCCCCAGACTCTTCGGCGGCGGCGTCAACGTGGCCGCGATGATCTTGGCCCGGTCCACGGTGCGGGGCCGGCCCGGCCGCTGCTCCTCGACCAACCCGGCCAGGCCGCGCTCGGCATAGCGGGACCGCCACAGGTTCACCGTCGGCCGGGTCGCCCCCACCCGCTCAGCGATCGCGTAATTCGCCACACCGTCGGCGGCCAGCAACACGATCCGGGCCCGCCGCGCCATCGCCGCCGGCACCGTCGACGATCGGGTCAGCCGTTCCAGTTCAACCCGGTCACCCTCCCCCAAGAGCAACGGTCCAGCTGTCTTGTTCGGCACACCTCATTGTCCCACCCAAAGGTATAGTTACTTAGCCGACACGCCACTAGTTGGGCGTACCGGCCGCCTCGGTGGCCAAGGGCCAGCGTCCGACGGCGACGTCACGATCGTTGAGCCGGAACCCGCCTACGACGACGTGGCCGAGTGCCGGCCCATCCTGCGGTTGCCGGGTGGCCGGCCACGACCGGGTAGCCGGGTCAGCGACCAGCACGCGACAGCCCGCAGACGGACGCCCTTGGCCCTCAAGAGGAGAAGAGGCGTTCCTTGGTTCACCACTGTCTCGGTAACCCTTCACGATCTGGTACCCCGCCTGCCACCCGGCGGATCCGCGTAACACGGGCCTCGGTCAACCTACGTTGACAACTGCTCCAGCGTCATCGTATGTTGACGTCATGACCGAAGCAGTCGAGGCGGCGGCGGCCGCAACGAGCCAAGACCCCCGCATGGGCTTGCGCGCCGTGGCGGCGCTGCGGCAGCTCGTCGAGCGCCTGGAAGCACTCCAGGTGGACAACGCCAGGCGATGTGGCTGGTCTTGGGAGCAGATCGGTCAGGCACTCGGGGTGAGCAAGCAGGCCGTGCACAGGAAGCACGGACGGAGGTGACGATGTTCGAGCGGTTCACGCATGCGGCCCGCCAAGTCATCGTCCGCGGGCAGGAAGAGGCCCGCACATTCCGGCATCCCTGGCTCGGCACGGAGCATCTCCTGCTCGGCATCCTTGCCCAGCCGGGGGCCCCCGGGGTTCGCGTGCTGACCGACCTTGGCGTCAACCTGGACACCGGCCGTGCGACCCTGAGTCAACTGGTCGGCAGGGGCGGCCTGTCATCACCCGGCAGCGGCGAGAGCGACGCCGACGCGCTGCACACGCTAGGGATCGACCTAGACGAGGTGCGCCGCCGGGCGGAGACGAGCTTCGGGCCAGGGGCACTCGATTACCCTCCGGGCCGCCCGACGCGGCGCCGGCTACTGTGGCGTCGCGGCCGATGCGGCTACCCCGAGCTGACCGGGCATCTCCCCTTTATGCCACGGGCGAAACGTGCGCTCGAACGGGCGCACCGCGAGGCCGCCGCCCTCGGTGACCAGCACATCGGTGTGGAGCACCTGCTACTTGGCCTGCTCGATCCGAAGAGCAACATGGCCGTAGAACTGCTCCGCCACCTGGGCGCGGACCCCGAGGTCCTACGCACCCGTCTACTCGCCGACCTTGGCAAGGCCGCTTGACCCCACTGAGACAATCTCCATCCCGGCAAAGCGTTCGTCATACGGCGACGGTCCGCGTGCTTCCGCGGACGGCGGCCAGGTCGGCGACGCTGATCCGGTCAAGGCTGGTCTGTCGGGTCATGCAGACCGTTGCCAGCGCGGTGATCGACACCCGGTAGGCCCACTCGTCCACCCAATCCTCGGGCCGTCCGGGACCTGGCGCCGGCGGAACTGACCACCGACTCGGACGGGCCCGCGGCCAGGGCCGGCGTGCGACGCGGCAACATCATCACCGCCGTCGGGGACGAGCCGACCCGCGCCCGCGAAGACCAGTTGACCAGTGGTCGGACACCACGACGCGGGCGCCGTCAACGAAGTGGGGAGAGTGGTGGCGTCCTCGTTGACAAAGAGGGAGTTGACGACGAATCCGGTGGCGGTAGAGGACCGGTAAAGCGGTTGGCCGTTGGTCAGTCCGATGGCCATCTGCAGCGGTTCCGCGATGCCGGCGTTACGGCCCGATTAGATTGGCCGCCTCACCGCCGACCGCTGCTCGAGTACGGTCAGGTCGCCGCACCACCTTCTTGGCGTGCTTACAGATGTCGATCTGCGCTGAGTCGCGTATCGCCAAGACGAATTGGGTCCCCGTTCACTGCGATCCGCTGGCAAGCCGGGCGGCGAGCAGTTGCTTGCCCTCCTCGGCGCCCTTGCGGCTCTCGCCTTGGGCGCGGCGGAAGAAGTCGGCGAGCTCGCTGTCCCCGTCCCGGTCGGCATCTTGGATGTAGGTCTCCAGGCGCAGGACGTTGCTCAGGCACGCTTCGACGAACCAGATGAGGTTGTAGTCCTTGTCCGGCGTTCCGGTGACCGCTCCGGTCTCGATGTCGCTGCTCATCGTGCTCGTCCTCTCTGTAAGTTCAGTCGTCCGCGAGGCGGCTACACCCCGCCATCTGGTGCCTAGCCGGCCGGAGGGCCGCTGCCTCAGATCATGCCTCATGCCGGCCAGGAGTGTCTGACGAGGTGGCCGAAGCCCGCGAAGGACACTCCGAGCCTCGGCGTACCAGGCTGCTGCCCGCCCCCATCCGCGCCAGGAGTGCCACCCGGGGCCACCCGCTGGCCGAGCGGCAAACGCTCCACCCATACGGGGGGTTGTCCCGCACTCCGGCATGCAACTCGGCGGCCACCACGAGTGCTGATGCGCGAAACGACCTGACCGGAGATGGTTCCCTCGACGGCACATGCGCTGTCCCGGCAGACCGTCCGCTTACGGCCAGCGTGCTCGCAAGTTCACCTCGTCGAAGGGACTGCTCGGGATCGCCGGTCGCACGCCCTCCTACCAGCGGCCTGGTGGCGACTGAGGCGACAGGCTCGCTCATCGGCAGATCCGGAAGTCGTCTGGCTGCTCAAGCGGAGGCTGGGGATATCCACGAGCGAGAGATTCAGCGGAGCGGTGCTGCCGGACGATCAAGGGACCCGGCTGCAGCAGCGGACGATCTCAGCCGCCTTACTGCCCTTGAGTGCCTGACGCCCGATGGACCGCCAGCGGTCATGTCGCTACCGGACCCTCCACGCCTCGCATCATTAGCAACAATTGATTCAAAAAGAATATCGGTGAAAACGCGAATACGTGTCACCGATATTCCCAGGCACCGTCAGTGCAGTCTCTAGTAGCGCTTGCCAGTCAAGTTCTCGGGATGGCTGACGCTCACCACTGGCCATCACCATCCTCGGCACTGATGTTCACGGCCGCATACATCAGCCCACCGACGGCGAACCAGGCGCCCATCGTCGGATGGCCGAGAGCCAGGAGCACACCACCGATCAGGAGCAGCATGAGGCTGACGATGATCGCCGCAATGATCCGCGTTGGAATGCGGCTAGTCTTCGTAGGCCCCCTCAGCGAAGGTGCGTGCGCCGATGCCCCCCGATCCTGACCAGTTCCTTCAATGCCAGGTGCTCCGGTGCCAGGAGCACGCTCTCCGCAGCTTTGTCATTGACCAAGGGGAGCGAGGGCTCTACGAAAGTTCGGTCTGCGAAAGGCACGCCGAGGCGCTGAAGGCAGGCGAGCGCTATATCTACAACAGCGTGGAGAACGTCATCTACATGGGACAGGACGCGCCGCCGGAGGCAAAATAGGTCCATCAGCCGCAGACCACCTTGAACCGGCATGTCGTGAAGTCCCATGGCTGCCAGCCCCGTGCCTTCCAGAGGTTATATGCGGCTGCGACATTCTGTGCGGGGTCGGTCATCGGCCCTCAAGGCAACTCACTTGGAAGTAGCCATACGAGCCAATGCAGGAGCCATGGTTATCCGCCCCGACCTGCAGCGATAGGGAGCCCTCGACGCGGAACACGTGTCGGGCCCTACGAGACCAGACCTCCGCCCAGACGAGCGGGGTCGCGGGCGTGCGCGCCGCGCTTACGACAGCGCTCGCGGCCGATAGGCGGGACCGGCCGATCTGACGTCATACGCTGAACCCACGAGAGAGGCGCACCGATGAGCGGAACCGAGAACAACCACACTGGGACTCTGGATGAGCATCTGCGCCTCGGCGCCGGCTTCGCGGCCGCCGACCGGCCGCGCATTCTCAGGGCCCTGTCCGCACTCGCGCCGCACCTGTCTGGATGGGAACACGACCAGGTCGACCTCGAGGTGTCACTGAAAGACATCGAAGGCCCAGACCAGAAGGTCACCCTTCAAGCCTGGCTGGCGGGACGGGCGCACCTCTTGGCAACCTCCCACGAGCGCGACCTTGATCATGCCCTCGCGGAGGTGCGTAGAGACCTGATCCGCCAGATTGAGGAAGAGAGGTCGCGGCGCGAACCTCGCAAACGCCGGAAGACCCGTTATCGCACGACTTGACCGGCCGGGGATTCGGCGGCGCCCTGTATCGCGACCCCGCCGTGGTCCCGGTTGGCGGTCCCCTAACGGCGAGGTCTCGGTGGTAAGTCGTGCGGATGTCTGCACCGCCTCGGTCGCGAGCGGCTGGAGGTCGACGTGGGCGGCGAGGGCGGTCTGACCGGCGTAACGGAGGTTCTGGACGGCGGTCAGGATGCGCAGGCCGGGACGGTCGGTCGGTCGCTTACTGCGGGCGTCCCGCCTGGCCAGAAGACCTGAAGCGCTATGCCCTTCGGGAACACCTTGGCACGGATCTCGGAATCTGTTGGAGGCGGCGAGTCTGGCGATTCCATAGACTGGTGGTGAGTCGGCAACCGCGTCGTGCAGCAGGTTAGCTCCTCTTGTCGACGAAGGCTTAGGAGAGCCAACCTTAGAGAAGTTGAGTTGTGGTAGATCACTGCTTTTATCGAGCTTTGAGTGCCGCCGAGCATGAATCTGAGATGTGCCTACTTCTTGTGCACGATTCCTTCACGCCACGCATAGACTGCGGCTTGAGTTCGATCCACTAAATGCAGCTTGCTCAGAATATTGCTCACATGTCCTTTGATGGTTTTCTCGCTTAATACCAATTTTGTCGCCATCTCCGCGTTCGACATTCCACTCGCGATCAACTTCAAGACCTCCAATTCGCGGTCCGTCAACTCCGTGAACGGATTGACCTTCTCCGCGCGCGGTCCCTGCAGTTCTTTGATCACGCGGGCTGCCACGCGCGGATGTAGTACCGCCTCTCCCAGAGCAGCCTTACGAATCGCCGCAGCCAATTCCTCAGAGCTCAGGTCTTTAAGAAGATATGATAAAGCGCCAGCTTTTAATGCAGCAAAGATATGTTCATCTTCGTGGTATGAAGTTACCACCACCACTTGAGAACGAGGACTAGCCTGCTTAATCCGCCGCGTGGCCTCCACTCCATCCATATCCGGCATGATCAAATCTATCAGGACTACATCGGGCACATTCTGCGAGGCCAAAGTCACTGCTTCTGTACCTGATGCAGCCTCAGCGACTACCGAGAGATCAGGTTGTGTAGCAAGAAATGCACGCACTCCTTGTCGCACCACGGCATGATCATCCACAAGCAAAACCGTGATTGCGTCAGACACTATGATCGCCTCAGCTTCGCCACGACCTTTGTCCCCGTGGCCTCTTGACTGGAAATGTCCAACTGTCCGCCAATCGCTGACAGTCGTTCACGCATGGAATCCAAGCCTATGCCTTCTTCCGCACGTCCCGGATCGAACCCGGTTCCATCGTCTTCAACAATCAGCATAACGTTGTCATCCCGATGTGCCAATTCGACAGTTACATAATGAGCCTGGCTATGCCGCGCCACATTCGCCAAAGCCTCCTGTGTCACACGAAAGAGCGTTTCATCGCCAGCTAACTGAGTTGAAGAAGCGCTATCTGTCTTGAAGTCTGCCCCGATGCCATTTTGACGCGACCATCCGCTCACATATTCCCGCAACGCCTCAGCAAGCGTCTTGCTTTCTAAATCTGGTGGGCGCAATTCGCGAATCAGCGTAGTGAGTTCGGCGCCTGCCTGCCGCGCCAGTCTTTCCGCTTCATCTACCGGACCGTACGCCTCCGTCTCTTCATTTAGCAATGTCCGCGCCGCGCCCAATTGCATCACAATCCCAAATACTTGCTGCTTGACGCTATCATGCAATTCTCGGGCCAGACGGTTGCGCTCCTCGATGACCGCAGCTTCTCTCAACTGTTGTTGAGTGGCCTGCAATTCTTCCACCAATTGGTGATTACGATCGCGCGCACTTTCAGCCTGTTGTATTGTGTAGCCGAAAAAACCACCAACGATAAAAGCGACAGAATAAAACAGAACTGCATAGACACCATCCGCACCGCGAGTTGCCAGCATGATCAGACTCAAAACGATGAAGCAAGCCGCTATCCACACCGTAGCAACCCGAGGCGTTGACACAGCAGCAATGTGAACGGCCAGTAAAACAAAGAGGAAATTGAACGCATCGCTATTGTCTGATCCCACCAGGAACAATAAACCGAGCGTCACTGCCTGGACCCCGAGATACAGATTGGGACTTCGTTCATATCGACCTGACCGAAAAACGAAGTGATAAAGCAGTCCAAAGATGAGGACAAGCCCCAACGCCAATAATCGCAACGGTAGACTAGACAGGCCGCTTATGCCCAATACAGACATAGCCGCCACACTCACATAAGTTGCCACATCCAAAAAATGTGGAATGTGAATGCGCTGCATCATACTATCCGACACGCTCTCACTGCCTCTGATTCTCGCTTGCGAAGCTTGCACAGCACGAGCCGCCTCTAGTAATCCCAAGATTCTACTCGATCGCAAGCGACGGCACCTCCGCTCTGAGAAGGAGATTTGCCGGAGCACGCAGACGCCCCCATCGCCTGCGAATCACCGCAACGCTCACCAACCTCGGCCTCTCCATTCCATCAAACGTGTCGTGATCTGTTCCATTCACAATGTCGGATGCTATTGTTCAAAAAGTCGGGATGCTATTGGCTGACGGCGCCAGCAAGCTCAAAGCAGCTACGTTACTCCGTCCCCCATGATTTCAGGCTTGGGAGCTGAGAACGCTTCGCAACTGCCCAGGCTAGGACAACCAAAGCCACGAAGCCAAGCCTGGCCAGCATAAAGATATCGGTCTCCGCAGAAAGCCTGTCCACTGTCTGGATGTGAAAGGAAAGGCCTATGACATTATCGATGAAATGGGCGAACACCGCTGTCCAGAGGCTGCCTGTCCGATAATAGAGGTAGCCGAAGACAAGTCCCCCAACGGTGGCTGCGATGAGCAGGTACGCTGCTTCAGCGGCTGCCTCGCCTGCGGTCGATTGACCGTTTAACCAGCCACTGATCGGAAACACGAGATGTGCCAGGCCGAACAGGGAGGCTTGCAACGCATTCGCTTTCCAGAAGCTAAACCGCAGCATGAGATGCGGAAGGATAACTCCGCGGAAGATCAACTCCTCCATGAACGCATTGAAGAGCTGTCCGACGAGATAGAACAAGGTGAAGAAGAGTCCACCCATCACTGCGGTCTCCTTGTTGATCGCCGCAAACACAAGTCGAGGGTCGTCGCCAGCTAGGCTTAGACGGTAGAACTGGACGCCGTAGAGCACCGCATACAGGATTACCAAGCTGAACATCCCAGTGAAAAGGGCCTTGTCGAAGTTCCTAGCGTGAAGTCCGACGGAACTGATCGGCTTTCGGAGCATCCAGAGATACCCCAATACCAGAAGCAATCCAAGCACTCTTGAGGAAGTGTATGGATCGGGAAGCCCATCAAGTCTTAGCGCACTATCTATCGAACGGAGGGCAAGTACGACGAGGAAGAAGGCGAGCGAAACGATGATTGGTCGTTCAAGAGAGGAGGCGTTGTACCGTTCGGCCCGGGACTCGGAAGACAAGGAAGTTTTCATCTGACTCTCGTTCGAGAAATCGGTTAAGAAACCTAATCCTGACAGTGTGAACACTTGGGTGGTTGTCTGGACTCGAGCCGCCTCAGGTGTTCCGTGATAGCGGTAATCACCGTCATCATGACAACTTTCGCCAAAGGACAAGCACGGAAAAGGCGCTACTGCTAGTATTTGCTACCGTCGTCGCGATGGGAAGAAACATGCCAGCTGTCTTCGACCTGTCCAACCGTAAACGGATGTGAGACGGTAATCGCGCTGATTACCGTTGTGTACCGGCCGCTTCACCGTGGCTCCATACAGAAGACTGACACAATCCCGTAACACCTATCGTTTCGCGTTCGGACGGGTGACGCGCGCTGACCACCGGCAAAGCCCGGCCTCGTAATGACTCCGGTAGTAGTTCTTCTGCATCTCAGCCTGAGTTGGCAAGCGCTGATTTCCCTGCTGGGTGTTGCTGTCGTCCTTGCAGAACGGGCCATGCTCAGGTGGCGCATCTGATGCCTTGTATTGCACCCCGCAGGCTGCTCGAATGCAATTCTCATCTTCGTCTCCATCGACTCTAAAGACCTGTGCCTCTCACGCTAGACGTCGAGACATTTCCTGGGATGCGACCAGAGACCGTTTCCAGGCAGGACCTGAGACGGTTAATCGTCCCTCGGTCGGGTTCTCGTATCGTTGCGATAGCCGATCGACCTGAGACGGCCCGAAGCTGGTTGATCCCGTGCCCCGGCGGCGGGCGGCGGACTCGGTGAACCGCCCCAGCAGGCTTACATGACGAGCATGGCCCGCAGGGTCGAGTGGCACGGTGTAGGCCGCAGCGCCAGCGGTGATGGGGTCGAGCGCAGGGTGATGGTGGGTCTTCGGATCTAAGCATGGGCTGGTCAATTCCGGTATGGCTTTCGGCCGTCAGCGGCGAGCATGATCCGCAGCCGATGATGATCAAAGTCTCTGAAGCCGTGGGCCAGCCGACGGACCTTCTCGATGATCAGGTTGAATCTCCTATGTGTTGTCAAGCCGCCAGGAGTGTGTCTGAGGCGGCGTTGAGGTGGCGGTAGATCTGGCGGGCAAGGTAGCGCTTGAGTCCCCTAAGTCAAGTCGATGTCGGCGAGGGTGACGGTTCCTCCGCTTCCCATGATGTGCCGGTGCTCGGCGCGGTCAAGATCGTTCCTCCGGTGGGGGGCTCCATCTTGACCGCGCCTGCGCTCCGGCGGGGTGGCAGCGGTGAAGGAACCGACTGCTGTGATGCCGGTCGGGGTTGTAGGGCTGGCCGCTGGTCCAGCAGGCCCAGATCACGCGGAGCCAGGCGCGGGCGACGATGCGGGTGGCGTGCGGGTTGCGTTTCCCTCGTGCCCGGGCGTCGGCGTAGAGCGCGGCGGCCCAGTCGTCTTGCATTCGAGCGTTGTGAGCGAAGCTGGTGATGGCCTTGCGGGCGCGGGTATTCGCGGCCCAGCGGAAGTAGACGCCGCGGGTCCGGCCGGAGGAACGGGTGACAGGCGCCGCGCCGCATTCGGTCGCGGCTTGTTCGGCACTGTCCACCCGGTCGAGGATCGGACCGACCTCGGCGAGCAACTGTGCCAGGTTGATCATGCCGACCCCGGGCAGATTTTCGAACAGGTTGCTCCGCGGATGGGCGACAACTCGGACGGCGATCAGCCGCTCAACATCGCTGATGACCGTTTGCAGCGTCTTCAGCAGCGTGGCCTGCGCGGTGATCATCGCTGCCAGCGTGGCCGGCGGTAAACCAACTGGGGCCTCGGGCGCGGCGCGGAGTCGGCTCAGCAACTCGGCCGGGCTCTTCCCGCCCCGGTAGGCGTGTCGCCGACAAAACGCCGCCATCCGCGCTTCGCCGAGGTGGGCCGCTGACGTCGGTGTGGGGTAGTCGGTCAGAAACGCCAACGCGATCTGAGAAGCCAACGACATGAACAACTGCTTGGGCCCAGGCCAGTAGTTGTCCAAGATGGCGGTGAGCTGGTTGGTCGCCGCCGTGCGTGCCCGGACCTGATCATCACGGAGCCGGACCAGCGCCTGCAGTTCGTGCAAGCCGGGGTCGGTCGGTGTTAACCGCCGGAGCCGGTGACCGTCCGTGCGCAGATAGTCGGCGAGCTTGTAGCTGTCACCTGGATCAGACTTCGCTCCGGAAGCCCCCCACCGCGGACGGGCAGCGTAAAAGGCGGTGGGATGCACCGGCACCACCGGATGGCCGGCAGCCAGCAGCCGGTCGACGATCAGACCGCTAGTGCGCTCAATGATCACCGGCACCTCGACGGCCGATCCGTGCCGTGCCAGCCGGTCCAATGTGGTCACCCAGCCCGTCTCCGAGTGCGGGAACGCCCACCGGTCAAGCACCCCACCTGCCTCATCGAGCACGGTGACGTCGTGGGCTCTGCTGGCCCAGTCGAAACCGACGTAGTTCATCACTAGCCTCCTGTTGGAGTTGGTGGTT
>Ga0126308_10000657_pt1 | contig 12148 bp, 10 predicted proteins | sample Plot55_FD_92533 | JGI IMG/M metagenome (GOLD analysis project Ga0126308, IMG submission 92533) | Serpentine soil microbial communities from UC McLaughlin Reserve, CA, USA - Plot55 | ecosystem: Environmental > Terrestrial > Soil > Grasslands | place: USA: UC McLaughlin Reserve, Lake County... | reverse complement strand
GCGGCGCGGCGCGCGCGGTCCATGCGGAAGGCCGCGGCGCCAAGGAAGCCGGTGCCGACGAACGCGGCGACCAGCACCGCCAGCGACAGCATGCGCCTGGGCCTCGCGCGCACGAACGTCGTCCAGCCCACGCGCGCGCCGCCCCCTCAGGCCGAGAGCTGGTACCCGACCTTGCGCACGGTCAGGATGTGCCGCGGCGCGGCGGGGTCGTCCTCGAGCTTGCGCCGCAGCTCGGCCACGTGGATGTCCACCGTGCGCGTCACCACGTCCGCCTGCATCGCCCACACCAGTCGCAGCAGCTCGGCGCGCGAGAGGACCTCGCCGCGGCGCCTGACGAGGGTGACCAGCAGGTCGTACTCCATCGGGCGCAGGGCGACCGGCGCGCCGCGGCGCAGGACGCGGCGTGAGTCCAGATGGATCTCGACCTCGCCGAACTGCTCGACCGAGCCGCGCGTCTTCTCACGCGTCCCCGCGTACGCACACGCCGCGCGCCGCAGCAGCGCCTCGACGCGCGCCGACAGCTCGAGGATGCTGAAGGGCTTGGTGACGTAGTCGTCGGCGCCGGATCGGAAGCCGCGCAGCTTGTCGGCCTCCTCCGTCCGCGCGGTCAGGATCACCACCGGCGTGACGATCCCGGCCTGCCGCAATGCCGCGAGCACCTGGTAGCCGTCCCGCTTCGGGAGCATGAGGTCCAGGATGATCGCGGCCGGGTTGGCGTAGCGCGCCTGGAGCAGCCCCGCCTCGCCGTCCGCGGCGACGTCCACCTCGTAGCCTTCGAGGCTGAACGCGGTCCGCAGCCCGAGGGCGAGATTGCGGTTGTCCTCGATGATCAGAAGGCGGGTACCAGCGGTCATCCGTTTCGAGGCTGAGGTAGCCGGCCCTGCGCGGCAAGTCCGGGACCGGAGGGCCGTCCTGCTGCGTGCAACAGAGTGTAATTTTCTCGATGGGTGTGTCACCTGACCCGGGCACGCGGTTGCGACGCCGCCTATCATGTGACGCAACTCATGAGTGTATCCAAGCGGCGCGCCGAGATCGTCGAGCAGCTCCGGCAACGTGTGCTGAGCGGCCTCCATCTGGGGCTCCTGAGCCACGGGGACCGGCTCCCCAGCGTGCGCGAGCTCGCCCGAGAGCTGTCGGCGAATCCCCGCGCCATCCTCGCGGCATACCGGCAGCTCGAGAGCGACGGGATCGTCGAGCTCCGTCCCCGCTCGGGCATCTTCGTCGCGCCCTCGCCGACCAGCGTCTCGGCGGGGTGGGGGGCGCGCCCGCAGTCGAGCGATTGGCTGGCCGACGTCGTGGCGCAGGGCATCAGGCGCGGCGTGCCGGCGCCGGCGTTCCCGGATCACGTGCGACGCTGCCTCGAGACCCGCCGGCTGAAGGCGGTCGTCCTGGAGTGCAACGACGACCAGCGCTGGTCGATGGCGGACGAACTCGCCCGCGACTACGGCTTCGACGCCACGAGCGTGGACTGCGAGGTCGCCGAGCGTGCCGCGGGCGCGGCCCCGGCCACCGAGCTGCGCGATGCCGACCTGCTCGTGACGACCTCGTTCCACGCGCGGGAGGTGCGGCAGCTCGGACAGCGGCTCCGCGTGCCGAGCATCGTCGTGACGATGTGCACGGAGCTGTTCGCCGAGGTGCATCGGCTCCTCTCGCGAGAGTCGGTCTACTTCGTGGTCAGCGACGCGCGCATGGCGCTCAAGCTGCAGAAGATCTTCGCGGCGGCGCGCGGCGCGTCGAACCTGCGGGTGCTCGTCCGCGGCCGCGACGACCTGGCCCGAATTCCCGCCGCGGCGCCGGTGTATCTGACACGGCTCACGCGCGAGAAGCTCGGCGGCGACCCGCTGCTCGCGCGGACGCTGCCGGAGGCGCGCGTCTTCTCGGCCGAGTCGGCGCGCGAGCTCGTGTCGTTCGTGCTCCGCGCGAACCTCGAGACGCTCATGGTCCGCGCGATGGGCGCGACGGGGGAGAGGGCCGACTCCCCTCGGCCCCGCCGCGGCCACTGAGCGGGTGCGTGTACCAGCTGGACGCCGGGGCGCCAGCTGGTACACGCACCCGTCCACGTCAGAACACGATCACGCCCTGCGGCCGCGTGGTGGTCGCGACCGGGAGCTGGAGCGGCGCCACGGTCTCGCTCAGCGTGCCGTCGGCTGCGATGCTGATCGTGTGGAGCTTGTTCCCGTTGGGCGCGGTGAAGTCCGGGTTCGCGTGCTGCGAGACGACGTACAGGAACTTCCCGTCGGGGGAGAGCGCCTCCTGGAAGTCCTGGCTCGTCGGCACCTGCATCCCCATGAAGGTGAAGGTGGGGCCGGGCTCGCGCAGGACGAGGTGCTGCCGCTCGACGGGCGCCTGCGGGCTCGCCGCGTCGTACCGCGACACCGAGTTGGTGAGGGTGTTCGTGGTGTAGATGGTCGAGCCGGACGGGTTCACGAGGATCCAGCAGATCGCCTTGCCGGAGTTGGCCGCGGTCGTCCGGAAGGTGAGCGTGCCGTCGGTGGCGTAGTCGTAGACGCCGAGCTTGTCCTGGAGCGTGAAGCCGACGTAGAGCACGCGCTGCGTGGGGTGGGCCCAGAGCCCGAGCGCCATGCGCGACATCGGCGTGGGGCCGGGGATCTCCATCGGCGTGCCGGGGACCGCGGTGAGGGCGCCGTCGGTGCCGATGCGGAACGCCCGCAGCGACCCAGCCGGCGTCGGCGCGGTCGGGGCCAGGAAGTCGGCGCCGAACACGAGCGAATTACCCGGCGCGATGTGCGCCTGCGACGGCGAGGCGCCGGGGACCGACGTCACGGTGCTGCTCGGGATCGGCGTAAGGCGGCCGTCGTCGCCGATCGTGAAGCCGGTGTAGTTGGGCGTGCCCGTGCCGCCGTTCTGCGCCGGGTCCATCGCCTTGTTCACGACGTACAGCCGGTCGCCGGCGATTCCGACGCTCGACGGGTCGATCCCGCCCGACGAGAAGGGCGACCCGGCCACCGGCGCGAGCGAGCCGTCCGAGTTGATGCGCATGACGGCGATGGTGTTGCTCCCTCCGTTCACCACGAACAGTAGCCGGCGCCCGCGGTCCACGACCATGTTCTGGTCGACGTCCTGCGGACCGAGGATCTGCATCGGGTTCCCGACCCCGGCGCCGCCCGTTAGGAAAGGGCTGCCGGAGAGTGGTGTGAGGGAGCCGTCGGCGGCGCGCCGGTACGCGAGCACCGAATTCATGTTGGCCGCCGGCACGTTGCTCTGCACGTAGAGCACGTTCGTCGGCAGCTCGTTCGTGGGATCGGTCACGCCGTCGTCATCGTCGCACGCCCCCGCGACGATGGCCAGAGCGGCGGCGGCCGCGAGCGCGCCGAGGTGAGGCCGCGACCGACGAAGCGGCTCGCGCACGAGTGGTAACGAGCGGGCGTCTACTTCAGTGGGCATATGAACTCCTCGAGACGGTCTGCACGCGAGACGGCACCGCGCCGGCCGCGTTGGAGTGCGGCGGTGAGCGCAACAGGAGTTCCAGAGAATCGCTGCCCGCGTGCAACAGCGCGTAAATCATGGCGCATCTGTTGCTCGGACACTCGATGCTGGCGGTACCCCTTCGAGCCGTGCCTCGGCGCCGCCAGCCATCCGCGCGTTCGCCAGAGTAGCGCGAGCGATGGCGTACAGAGCGTGGGCTCAGCCCATTCAGCGTCTTCGGCGCTGCGTACCCGGACGGTCGAGGTAGCCACGTGAGCAGCGACGCAGCTGACGCCCGAGGACGCATCACTCCGCCCGCCCCAGAACGCCCTGGCGAGCCGGACACCGGACTACGCAGCCCGGACGCGGCGAGCCAGCCGGCCGTCCTCCTGGTCGATGATCAGCCCTCGAACCTCCTGGCCCTCGAGGCGGCGCTCGAGCCGCTCGTCTCCTCGCGCGGCGTGCAGCTCGTACGCGCCTCGTCGGGCGAGGCGGCGCTCCGCTGCGTGCTCTCTGCCGAGTTCGCCGTCATTCTGCTCGACGTCGTCATGCCTGGCCTGGGCGGCATGGAGGTGGCGCGACTCATCAAGGAGCGCGAGCGCACGCGCCACCTGCCGATCATCTTCCTCACCGCCGTCGAGCGCGACCGGCGCCGGGTGACCGAGGGCTACCAGTCGGGCGCGGTCGATTACCTGACCAAGCCGGTCGACCCGGACGAGCTTCTCGCCAAGGTCACCGCGTTCGTCGAGATGCACGAGAACCGCGAGCGCGAGCACTGGCGGCAGCGCCGGCGCTACGCCGACCACGTCGAGGCGGCGATCCGCGGGAGCGAGGAGCGCTACCGGCTGGCGGCGAAGGCGACGAACGACGCGATCTGGGACTGGGACCTCGCGACCGACCGCATCCACTGGAACGAGGCCATCTCTGCCCGCTTCGGGTACGCGGCCGAGGACGTGTCGGCGGACGCCGCCTGGTGGGTGGCGCGCATCCACCCGAACGACCGCGAGCGCGTCCTGGGCGGCATTCACTCGGTGATCGACGACCGGGCCGGCGACGGGCACGCGTGGAGCGACGAGTATCGATTCCTCTGCGCGGACGGGTCATACGCCGAGGTGCTGGACCGCGGCTACGTGCTCCGCGAGGCGTCGAGCGGCCGCGCGCTCCGGATGATCGGCGCGATGCAGGACGTGACCGCCGAGCGTCGAGCGCGCCGCGACCTGGAGGCGGCGTGGCGGAGTGCCCAGATGGCGCGGGGCGAGGCGGAGGCCGCGCGCGAGGAGGCCGAACGCGCCTCGCGGGCCAAGAGCGAGTTCCTGGCGACAATGAGCCACGAGTTTCGTACGCCGCTCAACGCCTTCCTCGGGTACTTGCAGTTGCTCGACTTCGGGCTCGCCGGGCCGGTCACCGACCAGCAGCGCGACTACTTCTCGCGCCTCGCCGCGAACGCGAATCACCTGCTGGGGCTCGTCAACGACGTGCTCGACGTGGGGAAGCTCGACGCAGGTCAGGTGGCCGTGCTTCGCGAGGAGCGGCCGGTGGCCTCGGCAATCGACGCGACACTGGAGCTCAGTGGCCCGCAGGCGGCGGCACGTCAGGTAGGCGTGGTGCGCGGCGCGGAGTGTGGGGGAAGCGTCGCCGGCGACGATGTTCCGGCTCTTCACTACGTGGGCGACGAGAGCCGGGTGCGCCAGATCCTCGTGAACCTGCTCTCGAACGCGATCAGGTTCACCAACCCCGGCGGGCGCGTGACCATCACGTGCGAGACCAGCGAGCATGCGGCGCCCGAGGCGCGACTCGCCGGCGGCGGACCGTGGACGATCGTCAGGGTGAGCGACACGGGCATCGGCATCAAGCCGGAGCAGCAGGCCGCCGTCTTCGAGCCGTTCGTGCAGGCGGAGGCGGGCAACACCCGGACGAGTGGCGGCACGGGACTCGGCCTCACGATCAGCCGCCGCCTCGCCCGCCTCATGGGCGGCGACCTCGTCCTCGAGCAGAGCGTGCCCGGGGCGGGCTCCAAGTTCGCCCTCTGGCTGCCGGCGACCGCGCGGCAGGGCCACACGAGTCACGGGGCGGCCGAGACGCCAGCGGCGCGGAGCTCGCGCGCACTTCTGGAGGTGACGAGCCACCGGGTGCACGGCCTTGCCGAGGTGGGTGCGTACCTGCGCGAGCACGTCGAGGACGTCGTCGAGGCGTACGAAGTGCGCCTGCGCAGTGACCCGCTGATGGCCCGGGTGGCTCGTGACTGCCCGCGCGTGGAGCTCGAGGATCACGCCCTGTCCTTCATCTCGGACGTCGTGCAGACACTCTTCATCCTCGAGCAGCAGTCGGCGGGGCCGGAGTCGACGCTCCTTCGCGACGGGAGCGCCATCCAGCGCGTGATCGCCGAGCATCACGGTCGCCAGCGATGCCGGCTCGGCTGGTCGGAGTTCCAGATCCGCCGGGACTACGCGCTGCTCGGCGAGGAGCTCGAGGCGATGGTGCACCGCCGCGTGCCGGAGGGGCGGGGGGACGTGAACGAGGCGCTCGGCGTACTCGGCCGGCTGCTCGAGCGGGCGGAGGCGACGAGCGCACGGGCGCTGCGCGAGGCGCTGGCCGCCTCCGCCAGTGCGGCGCCCTCCCCGGCGGACCGCGCCTAACGCGAATGTTCCCCTGTGCCCGGGCTCCCTCGGCGGTGTGTCTACTCGGCTGGGTCTGCGCCCGCCGCTCCCGTCTCGTTGGCCGCGCCGGTCACCGGCGTCTCGCGGGGGAGCCAGAACGTGAAGGTGCTGCCCCGCCCGAGCATGCTCGCCACTACGACGTCCCCGCCGAGGAGCCGCGCCAGGCGCCGGGACACGCTCAGCCCCAGGCCCGTCCCGCCCGCGGTCCGTGTGGTCGTCTGGTGGACCTGCCAGAACGTGTCGAAGACCTGCTCGAGGTGCTCCGGGGGGATGCCGATGCCCGTGTCCCTCACTTCGAAGACGACCGCGTTCCCACTCGCGCGCACGGTCAGCGCGATGCCCCCGCGGTCGGTGTACTTCACGGCGTTTCCGAGCAGGTTCACGAGGATCTGGCGCACCTTGAGCAGGTCGGTGTGCAGCGTGAGGGCGCCCTCGGGCTGCGCCTCCGGAACGTCCAGGGTCAGCGCGAGCCCCTTCGCGGCCGCCAGTGGCGTCACCAGCGCGGTAGCGTCGCCCACGACGTCGGCCACGCGCACCGGCTGCCGGCGCACGATTTCTTGCCGGGCTTCGACGCGGGCGAGGGTCAGGACCTCGTCGATGAGCGCGAGGAGATGGGACGCGCTGCTCTTGATGCGGGTGAGCTGCGTGCGCTGGGCGTCGGTGACCGGGCCCGTGATGCCGTCGGCGAGCAGCTCCTCGTAGCCGATGATCGCGGCCAGCGGCGTGCGGAGCTCGTGGCTCATCGTCGCCAGGAACGCCGACTTGGCCACGCTCGCCGCCTGGGCCTGGTCCTTGAGCGCCTCCTCGCGTAGCGCGGCGAGCAGCAGCCGCTCGTTCACCTCGCGCAGCTCGTCGAGCAGCGCCGTCCGGCGCCGGCGCTCCCGGACGTCCCCGGTGACGTCGGACAGCTGCAGCATCAGGTAGTCGGGGTGGCCGCCATGCTCGGGCACCGGCCAGACCGTGACTCTCCACACGATGGGATCCTCCGCCACCCCGAGCGACGCGGTCTCGAGCTCGACGTCGAGCTGGGGCTCGCCGCGCTCATACACTTGCCGGAAGAGTTCCTCGAGCCAGCCGGCATCCGGCGCCGGGAGGACGTCCTCCAGGACGCCGCCGAGGATGCGCGTCTCCGGGGCGCCGCTCAGTCGGAGGAACGCCGGGTTCGCGTAGCAGACGACGTGGGTCGCCTGCTCGAGCACGGCGATCGCGAAGGGGGACCGATCGACGTGCTGGCGCAGTCCCTCGGTGATGGCCAGAGCCGTGGGCGCCCCGGCTGACCGGTCGTTCGACCCGTCGGGCATGCCCGGCCCTCCCGGTCGCTCGGGCTCTCGGGTGTCCGCCGGCGGCGGGGCCTGCGCGCTGTCGTTCCCACGGACCCGATGAGTCACGCTCCCCCCTCGCACAACCCACCCCGACCCTCTCCCATCCCCAGCGCGCGGGCCGCCTCTGCTGGAGAAGGCTGTCGAGGTTGCCACACGGCCTGCGCACCACGGTGCACGTCCTGGTCCCGCGCGTGGCTCGCGTGAGACAGCGACGCCCGGCCCGCCGGCGCTACCGCAGGGAGCGGGGTGCAGCTCGGTAGAGCGTCCGGTCGCCCCGCTCGACCGCGCGAATGTAGCTGACGGCGATCAGCCGGTCGAGCGCCTGCCGCACCTGCTCGAGCGACAGACCCGTCTCGCTGGCCACCGCGTCGGCCGGCGTTTCACCCACGCGCAGCACCGTGTCGAGCACGACCGCCTCCGTCGTCGTCAGCTCCGTCTGCCCCACCTCGGTGGCGCCGCTTCGCCGCTCCGGCACGCCGGTGATGATGCCGCGGTACTCGCCGAGTGACTCGCGCATTGCCAGGCCGCTGCGGGTGATCTCGTACGCCCTCAGCGTCCGACTGTGGTCGCTGCCGCGCATCTTGACCACCGCGAGCACCTTCCGCAGCTCGCCCTCCAGCTCCACGTACCGGAGCGACACGATGTCGTCGGTGAGGAAGGAGATGTTGTAGGGGGAGAAGCGCAGGTAGTCGCTCGACTCCGAGATCTCCACGATCGAGAGAATCGTGATGCCCAGCGTCGTCAGCGACACCATCATCCGGTAGAACGACTCCCGGAAGTCCTGCCGAAAGGTCGGCGCGAGTGCCGCCTCGAAGCCCGAGAGCGAGTCGATCACCACCCGCGTGGCGCCGACGCGCGCGATCCGCGCCCGGACTTCCTGCAGCGTCTCGTCCACCGAGAGGTCGAGCGGGCGCAGGTACAGGATGTCCAGCGTGCCGTCCGCGACCATCGCGTCGAGGTCGACGCCCAGGTTTCGCGCGCGCGCGACGTACGCCTGCGGATGCTCCTCGAACACGGCGATCACGGCGTGGTCGCCCTGGCGCGCGCCCTCGGCGACGAACTGGGTGCCAAGGATCGTCTTCCCCGAGCCGGTGGGCCCGGTGACGAGCACCGAGTCGCCCGCCGGGATGCCGCCGCCCATCATCGCGTCCAGCGCGGCGATCCCGGTGGAGAGCCGCGACGGGGATGCGGGTCGCTTCTGCGTGGTCGTCGGCGCGAGCAGGCGCGGGAAGACCTCCACGCCGTCCGCGGTGATGCGCATCGAGTGGAGACCCGGCTGCGGCGCCTGGCCGCGCACCTTCGTGACGCGGAGCTTCCGCACGCTCGCGTTCCGCTCGACCTCGTTCATCAGCCAGAGGACGCCGTCGGCGACCGTGAACACCGGGTCGCGGGACTCGCCGTCGGCGAACTCACCGATCAGGAAGGTGGTGGCCTCCCAGCTCGTGAGCCGGAGGGCCAGACGTTGCACGAAGTGCTGCAGCGACAGCTCGCTGACTGGCGGCCCGTCGACGGCGCGGACGACCGTGCGGAAGGAGTCCACGATGACGATGCCGGGATTCGCTCGCTCGACCTCGGTCGTGATCCGCTCCAGCAACGCGTCGAGGCTCTGCCTCAGCACCTCCTCGCCGAGGTTGAGGAAGCGGACGTCGCTTCCGACGCGGGCGGGGTCGAAGAAGCCGAACTGCTGCTGGTAGCGCAGCATCTTGATCGGCGGCTCGCCCAGGACGGTGAAAAAGAGCCCCGGCCGCTCCGGCGTGGCGGTGGCGAACAGCATCTGCTGCGCGAGGGTGGTCTTCCCCGTCCCCGGCGCGCCGGCCAGGAGGTTGAACGAGTACTCGGGGAGGCCGCCGCCCAGCACCTCGTCGAGGCCGGGGACTCCCGTGGGGAGCTTCCGGATCACGACGCGCTGCGGCGCACGCGCTGGCCCGCGCTCTGGGTCAGTCACTGGAGACATCCTCGTGAGGCATCCTCGGGAGAATGGGGTGGTCGGCGCGCGGGGCGGCAGACCCGTTCGGCCAGGCCTGCTGCACCAGGCGCGCGACCAGATCGGCGCCGATGAGGCGCCCCAGCAGGGCGAGCACCGCGGCGATCAGCGCCACCAGCGCCGCCGTCACCTCCACCGGGTCGTGCGTGCCGGCCAGCTCGGTCAACCCGGAGAGCGTGGGACGCCGGTGCTCGCCCTGGAACTCCAGGCGTGCGTCGGACAGCAGTGCGGGATGCCCGGCGCGCGCACGATCCAGGGCACGCGCGAGCACCGCCTGCGACCCGTCACGTCCGAACCAGATGGCGAGCTCCTCGTGCAGCTGTCCGAGCACGCGGCTGGTCGCGGCGACGGCGTCGCCGGGCGTCCCGTGCGCGCCCGTCTCGGCGGCCAGCAGCCGGCGCGCCAAGTCGTGCTCGTCTCCCGCTGGCGCTCCACCCGCCGGCGCCGGCATCACGACCGCGCGTCCGAGCGGCGCGCCGTCCCGCCAGCGACCAGGTGAGGGTGCGGACCAGGGCGACCGATGCTCGGCAGCAGGTACGTCGCACGGAATCGCACCAGCTCCGGCATGGCGTCGTCGGGACGAGTGAAGTGAGGTGGCGGAACGGCAACCTACCACCGCACGCCAGCGCAGGCGAGTCCTGAAGCTCCGCCGGGCGGCCTCCTGCGGGGCATGCTCGCACGCTCCGACGCCCGCCCGCGGCTCCTCTCCTCCGAGGACACCATGCCGCGCGGTGACAAGTCGCCGTACTCCAGTAAGGAGAAGCGCAAGGCGGAGCACATCGCCGAGGGTTACGCGAAGCGCGGCACGTCGAGGAAGACGGCGAAGGCGCGCGCGTGGGCGACGGTGAACAAGGAATCGGGCGGCGGCAAGAAGTCCGGCTCGGGGCGCGGCAAGACCGGGTCGCGCGCGTCCTCCAAGAAGGGCGGCCGCAAGGGCAGCTCCAGTCAGTCCACAGCGAAGCGGCGGGCCGCGGGCAAGAAGGCGGTTTCGGTGCGGTTTCTCCCCGCAAGATGCCGGAACCGCGCCGCGAGAGTCCGGCAGCCGACGCCGGGACCTCCGTGAATGACCAGCAGTTGGCAGCCAGCTGACTTGTTAGGCAGACGCCTCCGGATCAGAAGAGTCCTGGTTCGAGCCGGCTCACGAGCTGACGACTGCCTCGAGGTACGGCCGCATGACGTTCGCCACGCGGCAGACGTCGGCGTAGCGCCACAGGTCGTCCGCCGAGCACTGCTTCGCCCGCCAGCAGTCGCGGAGAGCCTCGACGGCCACGTCGACGCCGATCTTGTGGCGGTACTTGAAGCAGTCCGCCACGGTCTTCGCCGGGCCGTAGACGCGGACCCGGACGCCGTCGACGACGTGCGTCTCGACGCCCGCCGAGCGCGCCGCGCCGGAGAAGCGCACGATGCGGAGCGGCAGCTCGGGCGCTCTCGGAAGCCGCGCCTTGCGGTCGATCGCGAGCCAGAGCTCGGCCGGGTTCTGCGTGGTGAGGCCGTGAAAGCGGAGCGCCGAGAGCAGGCAAACGACGCCGTGCGGGATGCGCGCGCTCGCCGCGGCCAGCATCTCGTGCTCGCTCCGCGCCGCGTTCAGCGCCGCGTCGGCCGGGACGTAGAGCCCGCGGCCGCGGCGCTCAAGACGCCCTTCAGCGCGAAGGCGGCGGAGCACCTCGCGGGAGAGCCCGTGCCTGGCGAGGTCGCGCGGCCGAAGCACGCCGCGCCGGCGGGCGAGCTGCAGCACACGGTCCTTTGCTGTCGTTCGGGCGGTTGGCTGGTGTCGTTTCGTCGGCATATCCCAATATATGCCGACGTTCAGGCTCGCGTAGGGCAATGACGTGCGGATTCCGAGTGTGTCAGGTATCTGTATGTTGTCCGCCCAGTTGAAGCGCCGACGCCAGGACTGGAACCGCCCGGGCGTCTACGGTGCCATCCGCCTCGCCGCCACCGAGCAGGGCGCGCTGGCCGAGCGGGCGAAGTACGCCGCGCAGGCCGCGCTCGCCGGCCTGCCGTTCGGCGCACACGACCTGGTGTCGCTCGAGGTCACCGTGCGGCGCGCGCTCGACCTGCGCGCGCGCTTCGCGGTGCAGCGGCGCTTCGGCGTGACGACGGCGGAACTCCGCGCGGACGGCGCGGGCGCTCACGCGCGGTGCCGGCAGACGGCCGACCTCGCGCGGGCCCGGGGCGACTTCGTGCTGTTGGTAGTGGGTCAGTTTGAGGTAACAGCACCGGCAACGGCTTTGACAGGATGAACAGCGCCGGGATGCACAGGATGGTGAACAGGATGGCGGCCCCAGGAGAGCTCGCCTCCTGAGGCCGCCATCCTGTTCACCATCCTGTGCATCCTGTCAAAATGCTGTCGCCGTCGCCGTCACCGTCGCAAGGCCGGCGCCCTCAAACTGACCCACTGCCTCATCGTCTACCCGGAGGTGCCGCCGACGGACTGCGAAATTGATGTGGGCCCGGACCACGTCGCTCTGCCCTAACGACAATCTCGTCTCGCGCGTGACTCGGTGAAGCAAGTACGTCTCTCGCAGATCGAGTCACGGCGCGGGAGGGGGGGCGGCGGCGGTCGGCATCAGGGGTCACGGCGCCCCATGAAACACCATGGCAATTACGCGCTCACGCCTGTCAAGCGTGAACGGCAGTTCCATGGGGCGTGCCGGCGTCAGCCGCCGGCCACGTCGATGGTGGGAGAACAGTCGGCCAGCCGCACGGCGTCGGCCATGCCGACGATTACTTCGCGGGGTCCCTCGAATGGTTCCCGG
>Ga0126308_10000653_pt1 | contig 12175 bp, 7 predicted proteins | sample Plot55_FD_92533 | JGI IMG/M metagenome (GOLD analysis project Ga0126308, IMG submission 92533) | Serpentine soil microbial communities from UC McLaughlin Reserve, CA, USA - Plot55 | ecosystem: Environmental > Terrestrial > Soil > Grasslands | place: USA: UC McLaughlin Reserve, Lake County... | reverse complement strand
CGTCAGGCGGCGACGGGGCGACGAACGGCGGCGGGCTGCTGCTCGCCGCGCGGCCGGCGCGGGACGGGCTCGGACGCGCGGACGGCGCGGTGGGTCCGGCGCCGGCCCGCGACGTCGTGGAGCGGCACCACGTCGTGGAGCTGGACAGCCTGACGCTGGCGCTGGACAGCACGAGCGCGTACGCGCTGACGCGCCACCCGGCGCGGATCACGCTCCACGAGGCCGGCGTGCAGATCGACTCGCTGGAGCTGCGCCACGCCGTGCGCGGGTGGATGCGGGTGGACGGCGGGATCAGCGACGCCGGGAGCGTGGACCTCACCGTGGCCGCCGACAGCCTGTCGCTCGGCGACCTGACGCGGCTGGCGCAGACCAGCTCGCCGGTCGGCGGACAGCTCAGCGTCGACGCGCGCGTGACCGGCACGCGCGACCGTCCGCTGATCGCCCTCACCGGCGCCCTGGACAGCGTGGCGTTCGGCTCGACGCGACTCGAGCGCCTGCTGGCGCGCGCGAGCTACGACTCGACGCGGATGAACGCGAGCCTGGACCTGCTCCGCGGCGGCCGCCGCGCGCTGACGGCCGAGGTGTCGCTGCCGGTGAACCTCTCGCTCCGCCCCGTGGCCGAGCGCCTCTTGCCCAACGACTCGCTGCGCGGCAGCGTGCACACGGACAGCGTGGGGCTGGCGGTGATCGAGGCGTTCTCCGACCAGGTCAGCGACACGCGCGGCTCGCTCGAGGCGAACCTGGACCTGGGGGGCACCTGGCGCCGGCCGGTGCTCAGCGGGCATCTCGGGGTGTCCGGCGGCGAGATGTCGCTCGCCAACGCGGGGATCCGCCTGCGCGACCTCGCCGTCGACGCGGCGCTCACGGGAGACAGTCTGGCCATCCGCCGGGTGGTTGCGCGCAGCAGCGGGCGCGAGCGGTCGCTCGCGGGGGACACGCTCTCGCTCACCGGGTTCGTCTCGTTCAAGGGCGTCAAGGACTTGGACGACCTGGATCCGCTCCGCATGTCGCTGCAGCTCTACGCGCGCAACACCGTGCTGATCGACAAGGCGCGCGTGGCGACGCTCGCGGTGACGACGACGAGCCCGCTCACCCTCACCGGCCCGTACAACGGCGCGGTGCTGCGCGGCGCGGTGCGGATCGAGAACGGCGTGATCGCGATCCCGGAGCTGGTGAAGAAGCAGGTGATCGACCCGAGCGACCCCGAGCTCTACACGGTCGTGGACACGTCGCTGTACGTGAACCGTACGCTCCTGTCCAAGTACTCGCGCAACCCGGACGTCGACCAGTTCGTGCGCTACCTGTCGGCCGAGAACGTGACGGTGACGATCGGCGACAACGTGTGGCTGCGCTCGGCGGAAGCGAACATCAAGCTCGGGGGCACGCTGAACGTGCGCCGCGGCGGGAGCACGCGCGAGGACATCGCGCCGCAGCTCGCGCTCGACGGCGCGCTGGAGACGGTGCGCGGGACCTACCGCCTCGACCTGGTGGCGGTGCAGCCGGTGTTCGACGTGGAGCAGGGGACGCTGCGCTTCTTCGGCGACCCGGACCTGAACCCGACGCTCGACATCAGCGCCGTCCACACGGTGCGGCAGCCGCGCACGGCGGCGGCGGCCAACCGCCCGGACGTGCGCGTGCGGGTGCGGATCGAGGGAACGCTGGCGCAGCCGACGCTGTCGCTGTCGAGCGCCGACGAGCCGCCGATCCCGACCTCCGACCTGCTGAGCTACCTGATCACTGGCGAGCCGTCGCTCCAGCTCGGCGAGACGTCGTCGTACGGCGGAGAGGTCACGTCGATCCTGCTGCGGACCGGGAGCAGCATCCTGAGCAGCTTCGCCGAGAGCCGCCTGGGCTTCTTCGACGTGATCCAGCTTCAGGCGGCGGGGTCGGACGCGGAGGGGCGCGGCAACCTCACGTTCGAACAGCTGACCAGCACCCGGCTCGGGGTCGGCAAGCAGATCGGCGACCGCACCTTCGTCTCGCTCAACACGGGACTCTGCCCGCTGCTCGGCTCGGGCAGCGGGCAGGCGGGCAGCGAGAACTTCCTCTCGGTGGACTACATTCGGGGCCAGCTGGGCGGCAAGATCGAGCACCGCTTCAACCACGGCTTCTTCGCCGAGCTGGGTATCGAGCCGGGGGCGTCGTCGCAGACGTGCACGCGGAGCGGCGTGCAGACGCGGCTGCTCAACCCCACGCCGTCGCAGGTCGGCTTCGACCTCTTCCGGCAGTGGAGCTTCTGAGACGCGGGATGACCGGATGACGGGATGACGGGATGACGGGAGGAACGACGCCGGAGCATCCCGAGGAGCATTCCGAGCGGGCGCCGGCCGACGAGCGCTCGCAGCGCGTCGGCTTCGCGCGCCCGTCGTCGCACTTCTCGCCCGCGTCGATCTCGCGCGTCCTGCTGATCGCGAACCCGGCCTCGCGCGTCGGGCGGCTTCGCTACCCGCTGGCGGTCGAGGCCTTCCGGCGCGCGAAGGTCCAGTGCGAGGCGGTCCTCACCGAGCGGGTAGGGCACGGCGCGGAGATCGCCGCCGAGCGCGCGGCGTCGTTCGACGCGGTGTTCACGCTGGGCGGGGACGGCACGGCGATGGAGGTCGTCGGCTGCCTGAGCGGCAGCGGACTCCCGGTCGGCATCCTCCCCGGCGGGACGGGCAACCTGATCGCGCGGACGCTCGGCATCCCGCTCGACGTGCGCCGCGCGGTGCCGGCGCTGCTCGGCGGGCGCGTGGCGCAGGTGGACCTCGGCCGGCTCGACGCGGCGCACGGCGGACGCCGCTTCGCGTTCGCGGCGGGGGTCGGGATCGACGCGGCGATGATCGAGCGCACGCCGTCGGCGCTCAAGCGCAGGATCGGCGTGCTGGCGTACGTGATCGCCGCCGCTGGCGCGGTGATGCGCCGCGACGAGTTCCGCGTGCGGGTCATCGCCGACGGGCACGCGGACGAGCGCGCCGCCTCGGCGGTGATGGTCGCGAACTTCGGCGCCGTGCTGAATGACCTGCTCACGCTCGGCCCCGGCATCGCGCACGACGACGGGCACCTCGACGTCTGCGTCTTCTCCCCGACGACGTTTCTCGACGCCGTGCGCGTGGTGTGGCGGATGCTGCGCAAGGACTTCACCACCGACCGGTGCATGCTCTACGTGCCGGGCCGCCAGATCCGCGTGGAGATCGACCCGCCGCACCACTTCCAGGCCGACGGCGAGCTGCTGGGCGAGACGCCGTTCGAGGTGACGGTCGAGCCGCTGGCGGCGCGGATGCTGGTGCCGGAGCGGCGCCGGCGGCCGCGGTGACGGCGTCAGGCGGGCGGAGCGGACAGGGCGGACAGGGCGGACAGAGCAAGACGGGAGCGGCGACGGCGGGGGCGACACGGGTGTCGCCCTTACGAACGGCCTCCGGGTCGGGCACTCCCGCGGGGTGTAGAGATTCTCTACATTCCGCCCGATGGTGGAGCCTCGTGCGCCGCGACTGACGCCGGACCGTTCGTACGACATCGACACAGCTTCGCTGCTGCAGAGCCTGCCCGCGGAGCAGAGCGAGGCGGTGGCGCAGCTCGTCCGGGAGCGGGACCATCTCTTCCTCCTGCACGAGGCGCTGATCGAGGTCGAGTTCGCGCCGTCGCTGGAGCCGCGGCTGCGGATCTTCGTCAACGCCATCCGCAAGATCGGCTTCGGGCGCGTGACGATCACGCTGCGCGACGAGCAGCTCAACCCCACCTTCGTCGTCAGCGCCGGGCTCACCGATGAGGAGGAGCGCGAGCTGCGCGAGCGGCCGGCGAGCGGCGAGCTCTGGCGGCGGCGGCTGCCGCTGATGGAGCGCTTCCGCATCAGCCAGTCGTGGTACCTGCCGGGGCGCGACGTGTGGGTGGCGACGGAGTTCGGCAGCGCGCTGCCGAGTGTGCTCGAGCCCGGCGACGACCCGGAGTGGTCGCCGCACGACTCGATGATCGTCCCGATCCGCGGGCGCGACGGGCGGATCGCCGCGCTGCTGATGCTCGACGACCCGGTCGACCGCCGCCGGCCGACGCTCACGCGCGTGCGCACGGTGGAGCTGTTCGGCCAGCAGGTGGCGTGGAGCATCGAGCAGGCGAACCTGGTCGAGATCGCGCAGCGGCGCGCGGGCCGGCTCCAGCGCCTCCAGGACGTCGGGAGCCGGCTCGCCCGCTCGCTCGACGAGCGCGAGATCCTGCGCGAGCTGGCGCGGCAGGTCGGGCGGGTGGTGGAGAGCGAGGGCATCGTGATCGCGCACCCGGACATCGAGGCCGGGCGCACCGAGTTCCCGCTGCGCATCGTGCGCGGCGTCGAGCGCCCGCGCGAGTCGGCACCGATTGCCGGCGGGCCGATCGCCGAGGTGGCGCGGACGGGGCGCGCGGTGCAGGCGAACGAGTACGACGCGGCCGCGCTGGCCGCGGTGGGCGCCGACGACGTGCTGGGCGACGCCGCGACGCCCACGCCCTGCTCGGTGCTCGCGGTGCCGATGATGCTCGGGATCAGTCTCGTCGGCGTGATCGCGGTGCACGCGCCGGGGCGCGGCGCCTACTCGGCCGAGGACGAGGAGGTCCTGGTGACGATCGGCGCGCAGGCGGCCACCGCGCTGACGAACGCGCGGCTGTTCGCCGAGAGCGAGCGCGACCGCCGGCAGAGCGAGGCGCTGGCGGACGTGGCGCGCGCGGTCGGCGAGTCGCTGCGGCTGGGCGAGGTGCTGAACCTCATCCTGCGCCACGCCACCTCGCTGCTCCAGGTCGAGGGGGCGTTCATCGCGCTGCGCGAAGGGGAGTACCTGCACGTGGTGGCGGGCGTTGGCGGGGCGCAGCTCCTGGCCGGGCTGCACATACCGCTCTCCGGGAGCCTGAGCGGGCGCGTGGTGCGCGACGCACAGGCCGTCATCGCCAACGACGCCCTGACGAACCCCGAGATGTACCGGCCGCTGCGCCTCGTGGCCAACATCCGGAAGACGCTGATGGTCCCCCTGGCGACGTCGCGCGGGGCGATCGGCGCGCTGTCGGTGATCAACCGCGCCGCCGACTTCACCGAGGCCGACGCGCGGGTGCTCCGGCGGCTGGCCGACCTGGTGGCGGTGGCGGTGGTCAACGCGCGGCTGTTCGAGGAGGCGGCGGAGGCGACGCGCGAGTGGACGGTGGCGTTCGACGCCAACGCGTCCGGGATGGTGGTGCTCGACGAGGCGGGGCGCATCCAGCGCTCGAACGCGCGCGCCCGCCAGCTCGTCGGCGCCGAGTCGCACGACGAGATCGCGGGGCGCGACTTCCACGAGGCGCTGCTGCGCGAGCCCGCGCCCGCGCGCAGCGCGATCGCCGCCGAGCCGCCTGACGACGGCGACGTCCTGATCGGCGGCGCGGGGAACGGCGGCGGCGGTGGGGGCGGGGGCGTTCGGCCGGCCGCGCCGGACCCGGTGCTGCGCGCGCTGCACGGCGCCGCGGTGGGGCGCGGGACGCTCCGCTCGGCGGCCCGCGGGCTGATCTACGACGTGGTGGCCGCGCCGCACCCGAACGGCGGCGCCGTGGTGACGTTCGACGACGTCACGCAGCACCACGCGCTGGCGGAGCGCTACCGGCTGGTGCTGGAGACGGCGAACGACGCCATCGTCATCACGGACCTCCAGCGCCGGATCGTGTACGCCAACCCGGCGGCGCATCAGCTGCTGGGCGCGAGCGGGGACCTCACCGGCGTCCAGCGCGACGAGCTCGTGCTGCCCGAGGCGGCGGCGCGGGTGCGCGAGACCGAGGAGCGCGTGCTGGCCGGGGAGCCGCAGCGCTTCGAGATGGTGATCCACCGCTACGGCGGCGAGCGCCGCACGGTCTCGGTCAGCGCGGCGCCGCTGCGGGAGTCGGTCGGGCAGGTCACCGGGATCGTCGCCTCGCTGCGCGACGTCTCGGACGAGCGGCGGGCGCGCGACGCGGTGGCGCAGTCGGAGTCGCGCTACCGCAACCTGTTCGAGTCGGCCGAGGACGCGATCTACACGATGGACGCCGAGGGCGCGTTCACGTCGCTCAACGCCGCCACGGGCGAGCTGGTAGGGCGGCCGCGGGAGCAGCTGGTGGGGCAGCCGATCCTGCCGCTGCTCGACCCCGCGGAGAGCGACGTGGTGCGCGGCCACTTCGAGCGTGCGCTGGCCGGCGAGTCGTCGCACTACGAGTGCCACCTGATCCGCCCGGACGGCTCGCGGCGGCTGCTGAGCGTGACGAACACGCCCGTGCGCCAGGGGGCGCAGGTGGTCGGCGTGCTCGGCATCGCACGCGACGTGACCGCCGAGCGCGAGCGGGCGGCCGCGCTGGCGCGCTCGGAGGCGCGCTACACGCGGCTCGTCGAGTCGGCGACCGACGCGATCTTCACCGTGGACGAGCGCGGGCACTTCACGTCGGTGAACCGGTCGCTGGAGCTCGCCACCGGCCGCCCGCGCGAGTCGCTGCTCGGCGCGAGCGTCCTGGAGGTGGTCGACGCGCGCGACCACGACGAGGTGTGGCGGCTGTTCACCGCGACGCTGGCCGGGCAGCGCCAGCGCGCCGAGCTGCGCTACATGGCCGCGTCGCGCGCCGAGCGGACGGCGTCGATCACCACCACGCCGGTGGAGGAGGGCGGGCGGGTGAGCGGCGTGCTCGCCGTGGTGCGCGACGTGACCGAGGAGCGGCGGCTGGTCGAGCAGCTGCTCCAGCAGGAGAAGCTCGCGGCGATGGGGCAGCTGGTCAGCGGCGTGGCGCACGAGCTCAACAACCCGCTGGCCGCGGTGATGGCGTTCTCGCAGCTGCTGCTCGCGTCGCCGGACGTGCGCGGCGACGACCGGCAGGCGGCGGAGACGGTGCAGCAGGAGACGAAGCGCGCGGCCAAGATCGTGTCGAACCTGCTGACGTTCGCGCGGCAGCACCGCCCCCACCGCGCGTACACGGACCTCAACCGCGTCCTGCTCGACACGCTGGAGCTGCGCCGCTACGCGCTGCGCATGAGCCGCATCGACCTCGACGTGGCGCTCGAGCCCAACCTGCCGCCGACGTGGGCCGACCCGGCGCAGCTCCAGCAGGTGCTGCTGAACCTGATCACCAACGCCGAGCACTCGCTCCAGGACTGGGGCGGAACGCGGCGGCTGATCCTGCGCAGCGCGCTGGCGGGCGAGACGATCGTGGTGTCGGTGGGGGACACCGGTCGCGGCGTGCCGCCTGACGACGTGGCCCGCATCTTCAACCCCTTCTTCACGACCAAGCCGGTGGGTGAGGGGACCGGGCTCGGGCTCTCGATCTCGGACGGGATCGTGCGCGAGCACGGCGGGCGCATCCGCGTCGAGGCGCGCCCGGGCGGCGGGGCGACGTTCGTCGTCGAGCTGCCGCTGGTGTCGGCGCCTGACGAGGCGGTCGCACCGGCGGCGCTGCCGCCGCCCGCGGGCGGGGCGGGCGCGGTGCTGGTCGTGGTCGCGGGGCGGGAGGCGCGGGAGGAGGCGGTCCGGCTGCTGGGCGAGCGCGGCGTGCCGGCGGACGCGGCGGCCACCGGGGCGGAGGCGCTGGCGCGGCTCGGCACGCGGCGCTACGAGGCGATCCTGCTCGACCTCGCGCTCTCCGACATGCCGGGCGACGCCGCGTACCAGGAGATGCGCCGCCGCGATCCCGGCCAGGCGGCCCGCGTGGTGTTTGTCACCGACCGCGGGGCGACCGACGCGGCCCGCGCGTTCGTCCAGGCCACCGGCCGGCCGAGCCTGGCGCGCCCGTTCACGGCCGCCGCGCTGGCGGAAGTGCTGGGGGTGGAGGAGAGATGAAACCGCTGCGTCCTGCGGACTACGGCTGCGCCCTACTCGACATCCCGTGGCGAACGTTCTGATCATCGACGACGAGGAGGCGATCACCGGCGCGCTCGCCAGCTTCCTCAGCCGCAGCGCCGGGCACGCGGTCACGCGCGCCCACAGCGGGCGCGAGGGGCTGGACGCGTTCGAGCGGGTGCGGCCGGACGTCGTCCTGCTCGACCTGTGGCTGCCCGACGTGAACGGCCTCGAGGTGCTGAGCCAGGTCAGCGACGGCGACGCCGTGGTCATCATGATCACCGGCGGCGCCGACGTGCCGGTCGCGGTCGAGGCGATGAAGGGCGGCGCGGAGAACTTCCTCACCAAGCCGCTCGAACTGCCGCACCTCGGGCTGCTGGTGGAGCGCGCGGTGGAGAAGGCCCGGCTGCGCAAGATGAGCCGCTACATGTCGGCGCGGCGCGGCGCCGCGCTCGGCCCGGTGGGCGTCTCGCCGACCATGCGCGACCTCACCGAGCAGATCGAGATGCTCGCGCGCAGCGACCGGACGACGGTGCTCATCCTCGGCGAGGGCGGCTCGGGGAAGGGCCGCGTGGCCGAGTACATCCACGCGCACAGCCCGCGCTCGGACCGCCCGTTCGTCGAGGTGAACTGCGCCGCGCTCACGGCGTCGTCGCTCGACTCCGAGCTGTTCGGCATCGAGCGGTCGCTGGCGGCGATGCCGGGCGGGCCGGCGGGCGGCGGCGGCGGCGGCGGCGGCGCGGGCGCGGGCGCGGGCGCGGGCGCGCGCCCCACCAAGCCCGGGCTGTTCGAGGTCGCCGACGGCGGGACGCTGTTCCTGGACGAGATCGGGGACCTCGACCACACGCTCCAGCCGAAGCTGCTGCGCGTGCTGGAGGGGAAGAGCTTCCGGCGCCTGAACGGCACCGACGACATCACGACCAACGTCCGCCTCATCGCCGCCACCAACAAGGACCTCGTCAACGAGGTGACGGCGGGGAACTTCCGCGAGGACCTCTATTACCGGCTCAGCGTCATGCCGGTCTACCTGCCGCCGCTCCGCGCGCGCTCGCGCGAGGACCTGGTGCAGCTGGTGGCGAGCGTCTACCAGGACCTTCGGCCGCAGCTCCCCGACTCGCCGCCGGCGCTGGCCGACGAGGCGCTGGAGCGGCTGCTCGCGTACTCGTGGCCGGGGAACATCCGCGAGCTGCGCAACGTCCTCGAGCGCGCCATGCTGATGGCGCGCGGCTCGCCCCGCATCCTCCCCGCGCACCTGCCGGCCGAGGTCCGCGCCGCGTCCGGCGGCGGGGGCGGCTCGGCCGGCGGCGCGGGGGAGCGCCACGTGCCGCGCACGCTGGATGAGGTGGAGCGCGCGCACATCGAGCGCACGCTGCGCGCGCACAACGCGAACCGCACGCACGCGGCGAAGGAGCTCGGCATCTCGCGGGCGACGCTCATCAAGAAGATCAAGCAGTACGCGCTGGACGGGAAGCGATGAATCCTTGTGGCGGGGCGAAGGGCGAGTTGCCGGTAGGCAGCAGTGCAGTTGCCGGTTGTCGGTTGAAGTTGTGAGTTGTCGGTAGCACCGGGCATCCGGGATGCGCAGGGGGCGAGGCATGCCTCGCCCCTACTGGCAACTGAGAACTTCAACCGACGACTGGCAACTCGACTACTGACAACTGACAACGCGCCGTTCGGCCCCAGCGCACAACAGTTTGGAGAGACTATGACCCAGCTTCACGAACGAGACGCGATGGTCTGCCGCTCCTGCGGGCGGGAGGAGCGGGCGTCCGAGGGGTACCCCTGCCGCGACTGCGGCACCTTCATCTGCCTCATCTGCAACTTCCGCGGAGTGCTCTACTGCCGCGTTTGCGCGGAGAAGCCGGAGAACCGCGCGGCGGCCGAGATCCCGCCGGTGCCGGCGAACGACCGCGGCCGCCCGCCGCTGTGAGCGGGGCGGCCGCCGCGGCGGCGGACTTCTCCCGATTCGGCGCCGCGGTGGGGCACGCCACCGACGCCGAGGGGGCCACCGGCCTAACGGTGGTGCGCGGCACGGACGGGCCGTTGCGCGGGGCGGCGGCCGTGGTGGGGCGCGCGACCGGCACCCGCGAGCTCCAGGCGCTGGTGCCCGGCGGGCTGGCGGGGCGCGTCGACGCGGTGCTGCTCACCGGCGGCTCCGCGTACGGGCTCGACGCCGCGGCGGGCGTGATGCGGTGGATGGAGGAGCGCGGGCGCGGCTTCCCGATCGGGCCGGGCGTGGTGCCGATCGTCCCGGCCGCGGTCATCTTCGACCTCGCGCCGCTCGGCCGCTACGGCGCGCGCCCCACCCCCGCGATGGCCTACGAGGCCTGCGACGCCGCGCGGCCGGTGCCGGCCGCCGAGGGGAGCGTGGGCGCGGGGACGGGCGCGACGGTGGGGAAGAGCGCCGGGATCCAGTGGGCGATGAAGGGCGGCGTGGGCTGCGCCGTGGCCGAGTCGGGCGACGCCGCCGCCGGCGCGGTGGCGGTGGTGAACGCGTTCGGCGACGTGCGCGACGAGCGCGGCGCCATCTTGGCCGGCGCGCGCGCGCCGGGCGGCGGCTTCGCCGACGGCGCCCGGCTCCTGGCCGAGGGCGCGGCCCCGCTCGCCGCCCGCCCGTCGGACGTGGTGCGGACGCTGAACACCACGCTCGCGGCCGTGCTCGTGAGCGCGCCGCTCCCGCGCATCGCGCTCCAGCAGCTCGCCGCCGCGGCCGCGGCCGCGCTCTACCGCCGCATCACGCCGGCCGGCACCTCGTTCGACGGCGACATCATCTTCGCCCTGGCGCCCTTCGGGGACCCCCAGCGCGAGCCCCCCGACTCCCCGCCCGCGCGCCTCCAGCTCGAGGCGCTCGCCGTCCGCGCCCTGGAGCACGCGATCGAGCGCGCGGTCCGCCTGGCACGCGGGCGCGACGGAGTGCCCGGCCTGGGGGATGAATAGGACACGGCAAACACTTTTCCCGCGCTCCGATGCCTGGCTCTCTCGTCTCGCTCCGCCTCGTCGTCCGCTCCGCCATCGCGCCGCTGCACGCGGAGGCGCGGGTCTCGAGCGCGCAGACCTCGCAGCGCCTGGCCGGGCACGCGCTGGAGGTGCTGGAGGAGCGCGACGGGGACTGGCTCCGGGTGCGCGGCGAGGACGGCTACGAGGGGTGGGTCCATCGCGGCTACACGCGCCCCGCGCCTGAAGCGTTAGGCGGGGGCGGCGCCGACGACCGGCGGCTCTCGCTCGGCTGCACCGCCGGTCGGCCCGACGGGCGCCGGCGCGCGCTCCCGCTCGGCGCCTGGCTCGAGCCGGACGAGACGCTGCACGAGGGCGCGGTGATGCCGGGCGCCGAGATGGCCTCGGCGTTCAGGCGCGACCCGGAAGCCATCGCCGGCAGCGCGGCGACGCTGTTCGACGGGACCAGCTACCTGTGGGGCGGCGTGACCACCTGGGGCGCCGACTGCTCCGGCTTCGTGCAGACGATCTTCTGGCTGCACGGCGTGCCGCTGCCGCGCGACGCCTGGCAGCAGGCCGAGCTCGGGCGCGACGCGGGGACGGACGTGCGGGCGCTGCGCCCCGCCGACCTCCTCTTCTTCTCCGACCGCCCCGACCGGCGCATCACGCACGTGGGCGTCGCGCTCGGCGGCGGGCGCATGGGCCACGTGGCCCTCGGCCGCGGCGGCTACGCCTGCGAGCAGCTCACCAGCGCCGGCGGCGACCCCTACGTCGCGAAGCTGGTGGAGCGGTTCGTGAGCGCGCGGCGGGTGGTGTAGGGCGGCAGCACGCGGCACTCCTCAACTCACCATCCTCGCCCCCGGCATGATCGGCGAGCCCGGGCCGGTGGGCGGACCGCCGCCGGAAGTGCCGGCCGCGCGTACCTGGACCGGCAGCTCCACCTTCGTCGAGGCGTCCAGGTCGATGCTCATCCGGAACGCGCCGGCCTGGTCGATCGGCAGGTCGATGGCGGCGATGAGCGGGAAGTCCATCTCCGTGACGCCGGGCGGCGGCGGCGCGATGCTCAGCTCTCCCGCCGACGACCAGAGCTCCTCGCCGCGCGGGTTGGTCCACCGCAGCATGAGCGTGTGCGTCCCCGCGTCGGCGCGGTTCCCCTTCAGCCTCACGACCAGGTTCGCCCGCGGGTGAATCGCCGGCAGCGCCCCAACCTGCACGGTGTCGAAGACACCCAGGATGTTGAGCTTTCCCTCCTGGGAGAGGTTCGCCGCGTCGGCGAAGAGCGCGAAGGAGATGTGCATGGGGACCAATAGTAATGCTGCGACCTGCGTCCTGCGTGCTCCACTGAGGACGCAGGACGCAGGACGCAGGTCGCAGGTGTACGTTTCGGCATGGCTTCCACAGTCGCCGACGTCGCCGCGGGGCGTGAGGACGGCGCCGCGACGCGGCCGGGCGTCTGGGTGACGGACCTGCTGCTGTTCCTCATG
>Ga0126308_10000652_pt1 | contig 12177 bp, 12 predicted proteins | sample Plot55_FD_92533 | JGI IMG/M metagenome (GOLD analysis project Ga0126308, IMG submission 92533) | Serpentine soil microbial communities from UC McLaughlin Reserve, CA, USA - Plot55 | ecosystem: Environmental > Terrestrial > Soil > Grasslands | place: USA: UC McLaughlin Reserve, Lake County... | reverse complement strand
TTCGCTCGCCCGCGAGGATTCCTCCGGTTGGCGCCGCCTGCTCGAGCCGCGCGGCGACATTGACCGCGTCACCCGTCACGAACGACGATCCCTCGCGTGCCTTCCCAACGACCACGTCGCCGGTGTTGACTCCGATCCGGAGCGCCAGCTGCGCATCGAACAGCTCGAGGAGCTTGTGCTGCATCGACAGCGCGGCATGAAGCGCGCGCTCCGCGTGGTCCTCCTGAGCGGCGGGGGCTCCGAACGCGGCCATCACGGCATCTCCGGCGAACTTTTCGACGGTGCCTCCGGCGAGCTCGATCTCCGCGGCCATCGCGTCGTAGAAGCGGTCGAGGAGGACACGTGTCCGCTCCGGGTCTTGCTCGCCTAGCTCCGTCGAGGCGACGAGGTCCGCGAACAAGACGGTCGCGAGCTTGCGCTCGGCGGGCGGTGGGGAGGCCGGCGCCTCGACCGACGCGCCACAGCGCGGACAGAACCGAGCGTCAGCAGGAAGGTCGGCGCCGCACGAGGCACATGCGGCCATGGACGAATTCTGACGCAGACGCAGCGATCTGCCTAGCGCGCCTTCACCTCGTTGACCAACGCTTGCTGCTCGCCCGTCACTTCGGTGATCCACACGATGAAGTAGCGCGCGGGAACCGCGCGGATGATCTTGAACACGCGCGACCCATCGACCTGAAGCGTCATCGATGCGATGTGAGGCGTTCCGGTCCGGGAGCTCGCCGTCTCGATTCGAGCCTTGAAGGCCGAACCCGTCGTCGTGACCCTGACGGACTTGGGAGACACGCTCCGGCCCGCGTCGAGCATCAGCCCAACGCCCTGCTTGACCGCCGCGAGACCGTCGTAGTAATGCTCTGTCGGCCAATACGTATCCAAGTTGCGGTCCGTCGCGTTGGCGACTTCGCCGTCGTTTTCGGTCCCGTCGCCGAAGGGGTCGTAGGCGCCTACAGCCCTCAGCTTGACCGGCGCGCTCGATGTCGAACCGTCGTCCGATCCGAGGCTCAACGAATCGCGAAACAGGAACAGGCCGGCGGCAATGGCCGCGATCGCCAAGCCTGCGACCAACAACACGAGCGGCCACAGCCTTCGCCGCTCGGGCTCGCGCGTCCGCGGCCGGCTCTCCTTCAGAACCGTACTGCGCACGATCATCGTCGGCTCGTTCTCGCCCTCTTCGCCGAGCTGCCCTCGGCACGCCTCCAGTTCGTCGACGAACTCGTGCATCGAGGCGAAGCGATCTGCGGGGTTCTTGGCGAGCGCGCGCTCGACGGCCGCCGCCAGGCGAAGCGGCGTCTCGGGCCGCTGCTCCAACACGTTCGGCACCGGCTCGCGCACGTGCCGCATCGCGACCGTGACGAAGTTGTCGCCGGGGAACGGCACGTCACCCGTCAGCAACTCGTAGAGGACGGCGCCCAGCGAGTAGACATCGCTGTGCGCCTCCACGGAGTCGCCGGTCGCCTGCTCGGGCGAGATGTAATGGCTCGTCCCCAGGACCACCCCGCTCTGCGTAACGCCCTCGACGTCGAGCGTTCGCGCGATGCCGAAGTCCGTCACCTTGGCGCGGCCGTCACCATTGAGAAGCACGTTCTGCGGCTTGACGTCTCGGTGGATGAGGCCATGCTCGTGCGCAAATGAGAGCGCGCGGCCGACCTGCAACGCGAGGTCGATCGCCTGGCGGATGTGGAGCGGTCCCGTCGACCTCACGAGCTCCTTCAGGTTCTCCCCCGCGACGTGCTCGAAGACGATGAATTGCCGGCCGTCCTGCTCGCCGCGGTCAATCACCGTGACGATGTTCGGGTGGCTGAGACGAGCCGCTGCCCGCGCCTCCCGCCGAAAACGCTCGACGTACTCGTCGTCGTCCGAATATCGGTCGTGCAGGAGCTTCAGCGCGACGGTGCGCTCGAGCAGCCGGTCGTGCGCGCGGTAGACGTTGGACATCCCGCCCGTTCCCACCAGCTCCTGGAGCTCATAGCGCCCCGCGATGACTTCGCCTACCACGGCGAAGTCCATTTTCCCTATGTCTGGTTAACGAAGCGCCGTTGCCAGCGCTTCTTCCCAGACGTCGAGCGCTTCATCGAGCTCGGCATCCGTCAGAACGAGCGGCGCGAGCACGCGGATGCAGTTCGAATAGATGCCCGACTTGAGCAGGAGCAGACCTCTCCGTGCCGCCTCCTCGACGACCGCCGTCGCGAGCTCCGGATCGGGCTGTTTCGTCGTCCGGTCGCTGACGAGCTCGAGCGCGAGCATCATTCCGACGCCGCGCACGTCGCCGATCGCGTCGTAACGCTCCTGCCAAGACTCCATCCGCGCTCGGATCGTTTCGCCCAGCGACGCCGCCCGTTCCACCAGGTCGTCCTCTGCGAACACATCGAGGACGGCGAGCGCGGCGGCCTGCGCGACCGGGTTGCCTACGTACGTCCCGCCGATCGCCGAGTCGGGCGGCGCATCCATGATCTCCGCGCGCCCGATCACGCCCGACAGCGGTAGTCCGGCGGCGATCGACTTCGCGACCGTCATCAGATCGGGCTCGATCCCACTGTGTTCGATCGCCCACATCTTGCCGGTGCGTCCGTAGCCCGTCTGCACCTCGTCCACGACCAGGACGATCCCGTGCTCGTTGCACAATGCGCGCACGCCTCGCAGGTACTCCGGAGGAGCGACGACGAAGCCGCCCTCCCCGAGCACCGGCTCGATCACGATCGCGGCGACGTTCTCGGGTGCGACTTGCGTCAGGAGCGCGCGCTCGAGCGCGGCAAGCGCGGTTTCGACGTCCGGGCCGCGATATGAGTGCGGATACGGAACACGGTAGACCTCCGGCGCGAACGGACCGAGGCCGGCCTTGTACGGGTGGGTCTTGGAGGTCAGGGTCATCGCGAGCATCGTGCGGCCGTGGAACGCGCCTTCGAAGCAGATCACCGCCTGCCGCTTCGTGTACGAGCGCGCGAACTTGATCGCGTTCTCGACCGCCTCGGTGCCGGCGTTGAAGAATGCGGCCCGCGCCGGACCGGCGATCGGCGTCAGCGCGATCAGCCGCTCGGCCAACTCGACGTACACCTCGTAGGGGACGATCGTGAAGTCGGTGTGGCCGAAGCGCCCGAGCTGCTCCTGCGCGGCCGCGACGATTCGAGGATGCGAGTGGCCGACGTTCAGGCAGCCGACTCCGCCGGTGAAGTCGATGAACGTGTTGCCGTCGACGTCGGTGATCGTCGCGCCGCGCCCCTCCTCGATCACGATCGGGAGGTAGATCGAGAGCGGCTCCGCCACGACCTTCGCCTTGCGCTCGAGAATCTCGCTCGAGCGGGGGCCGGGGATCTCCGTCCGGAGATCGATCGTGCGCGTCATCGCCATCGTTGCGGCACGATATCGCACGTGTCGGAGCCTGACGCACGTGCGCGGCCACTCCTCGAGAGCGACCTCGGCGACGACCCGTTCGACCAGTTCGCGGCGTGGCTCGACGCCGCCCGCGCGGCCGGAGTCGAGCTGGCCGAGGCGATGACGCTCGCGACCGCGAGCGGTGATGGACGGCCGTCCGCGCGGATGGTGCTGCTCAAGGAGCACGGCCCGACCGGCTTCGTCTTCTTCACGGGTTACGAGAGCCGAAAGGGACGCGACCTTGCGGAGAACCCACGCGCAGCGCTCGTCTTCTACTGGCACGAGCTTGGGAGACAGGTTCGCGTCGAAGGAGAAGTCGAGCGGGTGCCGCCGGCCGAGTCAGAGGCGTATTTCCGTACGCGGCCTCTCGGCAGCCGCCTCGCCGCGTGGACGTCGCTCCAGAGCAGCGTCGTCGCGAGTCGCGACGCCCTCGACGTCCGCTACGCCGAGTTCGCCGCCACGTACGGTGACGGTGACGTGCCGCTACCCCCGCACTGGGGCGGCTATCGGCTGCGCCCGTCGTCGATCGAGTTCTGGCAGCACCGGCAGAGCCGGCTGCACGACCGGCTGCGCTACCGGCTGGACGGGACGGTCTGGGTTCTGGAGAGACTCGCACCGTAGACCGGCTTCGGCTCCGGCCGGAGCGCCTTCGCGGTGTAGAGGCCCTCGGGGTTCCACAGGAGGAAGCCGCCCGCCTGCGCCCGGCGCGCAGCGTCGACCTGATCGGCGACGTCCTCGAACGTGTAGTCCTTGCCGAGCGAAAAGTCCTGTAGCCACGGGACGAGGATCGCCTTCCGGCCGCGTAGTGCCCGCCGGAAGTCCTTCAGCGTCCGGAAGACGATCGTGCCGGGGTCGGCGTTCGGGTCGGGGATGTCGTACTCCCCCGGCCCGTAATGGGACGGATATGCCATCGGCGAGATGGTGTCGACGTACCTCCCGATCTTCCGGGGAACCTGGCCGATCCCCAGGTTGTGATTGGCTGCGAGCCCGAAGAGGTCGGCGCCGACGCGCACGCCGAGCGGATGGAGCTTCCTCGCGGCGTACTGCGCGAAGCGGCCGATGGTTACGCCCTTCTTTTCGCTGACCTTGCCGGGATACTCGATGATCGAGACGTCGCCGTCGCTCGGGAAGCGAACGTAGTCGAACTGGATCTCGTCGAACCCGGCTCGCGCAGCTGCCTTGCCGATATCGACTACGTACTCCCAGACGCGCTTGTCGTACATGTTGGTCCAGCCGAGGCCGATGTCGTTCTTCCAGACCGATCCGTCCGGATTCTTGATCGCGTAGCTCGGATGAGCCTCCGACAGGATCGGGTCCTCGAACACGACGACTCGCCCGATCACGTAGATGTGCTTGGCGTGAGCCTCCCGGGCGACCTCGTACGGGTCGTAGTAGGGGTGCGCTGCGCCGATGTTGCTCGCGAGCCTCACCTCTGGATTCACGAACCCGACCTCTCCGCTCTCATCCTTGAGGTCGACTTCGATCGTGTTGAGGCCGCGCCGCCGAAGCGCGAGGTAGCGCTCGAGCGCTCCTTGCTCGCCGAGCAGGGACATCGTCACGTGCACGCCGCGAATCTCCTTCGGCCGCTGCGTCTCCTTTGGCTTCGCCGGCCTCTTCATCTTCGCGACGGCGTCTGTACCGGCCGTGTTCGGATCGGAGCTGCCACCTGCAAGCGTTGCCACGGTCGCCGAGATCCCAGCAGCGATCGCGACCACCACGCCGAGCGCAACCAGCCGGCGTCGTCGGTAGACCTTTCGGCGGCGGTCGTGCCGCGCGCGCAACGCTCGGCGAGCCTCTGGCGAGAGCTCGTCCCTCATGAGGCGATGAAGTATGCCCGCAGCAGCCGTTTCGAGGGTCGCGGCGCCTAGAATCGCCGCGTGATTCTCGTCACCGGGGCCTCGGGCTTCATCGGGCCGAAGATCGTCCACGCTCTGCGCGCCGAGGATCGCCCTGTTCGGTGTCTGGTGCGCGATCCAGAACGCGCGACCCAGCTGCGCGCGTGGGGTTGCGACCTTGCCGCCGGCGACGTGACCGACTCAAACAGCTTGCGGCGGGCGGTCGAGGGGTGCGACACGGTGATCCACCTCGTCGCGATCATCACCGGCAGTCCAGAAGACTTCGATCGGATCATGACGCGCGGCACAGAGGCGCTGGTTGCCGCCGCGAGGGCCGCCGGCATTCAGCGGTTCGTGCTGATGAGCGCACTCGGCACGACCGAGCAGACCAAGGATCTCGTGCCCTACTACCGCTCGAAGTGGGAGATGGAGCGAACGGTGATCGCGTCAGGGCTCGAGCACGTGATCTTCCGGCCGAGCTTCGTCTTCGGCCGGGACGGCGGCGTCCTGCCGACGTTCGTGCGCCTCGTCCGGTACGCGCCCGCGATTCCCGTCATCGGGCCCGGGACGAACCGCCTGCAGCCCATCTGGGTCGACGACGTCGCCGCGTACTTTTGTAAGGCCGTTCATCTGGCAGACGCCGCGAACCGAACCTTCGAGCTCGGCGGTCCCGATGTCGTCACCTGGAACGAGCTGTACGACCGGATCAAGACCGTGCTGGGGAAGCGCCGAGCGAAGATCCACCTCCCGTTCGGTCTGATGCGTGTCAACGCGGCAGTGCTCGAGGCACTGCCGGGACCGACTCCGGTAACGCGCGACCAGCTGACGATGCTCGAGACAGGAGACAACATCTGTGACAACACCGCAGCGCGCGAGACGTTCGGAATCGAGCTCGTGCCGCTGACGGAGCAACTCCGCCGAGCCGTATGACACGGCACATCGTCGCGCTCGGCGGCGGCGCCGATAGCGATGAAGGGACGGCGAAGCTTCTCGACTACGTCACCGACCTGACGCAGAAGGAGCGCCCGCGCATCTGCTTCCTGCCAACGGCCGCCGGCGATGCGAACGAGGCCGTCGTCCGTTTCTACGAGACATGGGCGGGTCGTGGCGAGCTCTGCCACGTGAAGTTCTTTCCGTGGCCGCCGCCGCGCCTGCGCGAGCACATGCTGTCGCAGGACGTGGTCGTCGTCTCGGGCGGCAACACCGCGAACATGCTCGCCATCTGGCGGTTACACGGGTTGGACGCCGTGCTGCACGAGGCATGGGAGCGGGGCGTCGTCCTGACCGGCGGGAGCGCCGGGATGAACTGCTGGTTCGAGGCCTGCGTCACCGACTCCTTCGGCCCTCAGCTCGAAGCGCTCCACGACGGGCTGGCGTTCCTCGCCGGGAGCGCGTGCCCGCACTACGACCGAGAGGAGCTACGCCGGCCGACGTACCGGCGATTAGTCGATGACGGCTTTCCGACGGGCGTCGCCGCCGACGACGGCGTTGCGCTCCACTACGAGGGAACGGAGCTCGCCGAGGCGGTGAGCGTCCGCGAGGGCGCGCACGCGTACCGGGTCGAATCCGGCGCGGAGACGCCGCTGCCGACGCGCTGGCTGTGAACGACCTGGAAGAGAAGATCGTCGCTTGGGCGGAGCGAGAGGACGCGGTCCGGGCAGCCGCGATCGTCGGCTCTCGCGCTCGTGTCGACGCACCGGCTGATGAGTGGTCGGACCTGGACGTCGTGCTCTTCGCCCTCGATCCTGCGGCGCTGCTCGAGCGCGACGACTGGGTGAGAGCGTTCGGCTCGGTGAAGCTGACGTTCCTCGAACCGACGGCGGTCGGTGGCCAGCGGGAGCGGCGCGTCCTGTACGAGGACGGGACGGGCGTGGACTTCTCCATCGTCTCGTTCGAGCTGACGGAGCACACAGCCGCGGCGCAGGTGGCAGCACGGGGGATTCGCGTGCTCCTGGACAAGGACGGCGAGCTCCGGCGTCGTTTGAGCGAGGTTCCACCGCGGCAGCGGCCGCCGCTGCCCACTCAACACGAGCTGAGCGAGGTAGTGCAGGACTTCTACTACCACGCGATCTGGGCAGCGAAGAAGCTGCGTCGCGGTGAGCTCTTCACTGCGAAGCAAGCCGTTGACTCGTACATGAAGCGGCTGCTGCTCCGAATGCTCGAGTGGCACGCGCGCGCGCACGATCCGGAAGTCGATACGTGGCACGAGGGACGGTTCCTCGAGCGATGGGCCGATCCCGCCGCGCTCGAGGAGCTGCGGCGGGCGTATGCCTACTACGACGAAGCGGACGTCCGGCGAGCGCTCCTCGTGACGATGGAGCTATTCGGACGCCTCGCCCGCGAAACCGCGGAGCTCCTTGAACTTGCTTATGCAGAAGGCGCCGCTGCATTCGGAACCAAAATGGCACGAGACCTGCTCGCTTGAGAGAAAAAGCGCGCCGATCCGCCGCCTTTTGTGTGGTGGAACAAGCGGCTCAGTCCGCGGGCGGAGCCGCGCTCCGAGCGAGCGCAGCCCACGACACTGCTGGATCGAGCGCCGCAGTGAACGAGGGCTATGGGGGAACCATGGGGTTCCTCCGTTTTAAAGAAAGAGGCCGCCCGAAGGCGGCCTCTGTTCTCGATACCAGCGTTGGAGTAGTAGGAGCGCTTCCTGCCGAGGTCCTAGGCCCTCAGCGGCGCTTACAGCGAGTCCCCTACGCTGGCTAGGCGGTTCCCATTGGTCCCGGGGACACGCCCCTACCCGCTGGTACCTCCACTGCCCGTACTGGAATCTGTCAAGCCGGACCACCTCCTTTCCGCGGTAGCCCCACTCTAGCGAAGTAAAACGGGGGGACCACATGGTTCCCCCGTTGGCGCCCTCCTTCGCTGCCGCGCTCGGTCCGACATGTCGAGGGCTGCGCTCGGGCGAAGCCCGGCTCCGCCCGCGGGCGAGAGCGCGAGATCCGGCAAAAAAGAGCCTCTTCGGTTGCCAGCCCGACCGTGCGGGTTACGCGGGCGTCGTCACGTCGTCGGGCTGCTGGAGAACGACCGACAGTTCGAGGCCGCGGTCGATGGGGACCGTCACCGACTCGAGCGTGGGGTCGCCCTGCCGCGCGCGGGAGTACGCGCCGAGCGTCTCCTCATGCGAGAGCACGTTGTCAGCCACCACGACCGCGCCGCGCTCGAGCTTCCCTCGCGCGAGCGCGAACAAGTCCTCGTACATCTCCTTCTCCGCGTCGAGGAAGGCGATGTCGAAAACGTCGCCGATACCAGGCAGCGTCGCGTACGCATCGCCTTCCAACAGATCTGCGGTGCCGTCCAAGCCAGCGTCGGAGATGTTCCGCCGCCACGCCTCGCACTTCGCCGGGTCGTGCTCGAGCGATAGGACGCGGCCGCCGAGATGGCGGACGCCTGCAGCAAGCCAGATCGTCGAGTAACCCCGCGAGCCTCCGATCTCCAGCACTTCGCAATCGGTTTGGGGCGCAACGAGCGCGAACACAAACTGACCCGTCGTGCGGGCTACCTGGCGCGCGCGTTGCTCGCGCGGTACCCCGGCTGCGCGCTCCTCCGCATCTTCCCGCTCGAGCCGCTCGAGCACGCGTCTCACGCGCTCGTCGAGCATCACAAGGCCGCTCGATCGCGCTCGACCGCGTCGCGAACGTGGCAGTCCGCCAGATGGTCGTTGACGACGCCGATCGCCTGCATCGTCGCGTAGACCGTCGTCGGGCCGACGAAGCGGAAGCCGGCGGCACGCAGGCACTTCGACAGCTCGATCGACTCCGACGTCTGCGGGACCCACTTCTCGGGAGCCGATCCGTCGCGACGATACGACCACACCAGCTCCTCGAGCCCGCCGTTCTCGCGAAGCGCGATCGTTCCTTGTGCATTCGCGATCGCGGCCTCGATCTTGCCGCGGTGGCGGACGATCCCGGCATCGTCGAGCAGCCGCTCGACGTCACTGTCCCGGAACGCGGCCACCGCTTCCGGGTCGAAACCGGCAAAGGCGGCGCGGAAATTGTCGCGCTTACGCAGGATCGTCAACCAGGAGAGGCCGGACTGGAACCCCTCGAGACAGAGCCGTTCGAAAATTCCCTGCTCGTTCCGCACGGGGCGCCCCCATTCCTCGTCGTGGTACGCGTTATAGGCAGCGTCGGAGCTCTCCCAGCACCGCCGCACGCCCCTCGCCGACATCTCCCTACGACCGGCGGAGCCGGCCTCCGGGAGACGTCTGACGCCCCTGGCGGCAGGACGCCGCGCCCACAGCGCTTGTCCGTACCTGTTGTACTGTCCTGCGCGCCGCGGGCTCGCCTCCTTTGCCAGAGACGCCCGGGGAACGCGCCGTCTTCGATTTCACGCGACCTTGACCTTGACGATCCCGTCCTCGACGCGCACCGGGAACGTCTCGACGGGAATGTACGCCGGGAGCGTCAGCGCCTCGCCAGTACGAAGGTCGAAGTTCGACCCGTGCCGCGGGCACGTCACGACTCGCTCCTCCGGATCCCAGTCGCCCTCACAGAGCGGACCGTCGTCGTGCGAGCAGCGGTCTTCGATCGCGTATAGGTCGCCGTCGACGTTGTAGACGCCGACCGCGAGCTCGCCCGCGCGCACGATCCTGACGGAGCCGGGCGGAAACTCGTCCAGCGGGCAGACCTCGAGATCGGCCAACTACTTGAGCTCGAGCTCGTCCAAGCCGGCCCACTCCTCAGGAAGGGGCGTCCCCTTCGCGCGGTGGAGCGCGACCTTCAGCACGCCAAGGCCGAGCAGAGCGCACTTGAGCCGGACGGGCGTGAGCGGGATCCCGATCTCCTCCAGCAGCTCGTCCTTCGGCAGCTCCGCCACCTCGCTGGCTGTCTTTCCCTTGACCATCTCCATCAGCATCGAGGTGGAGGCCTGGCTGATCGCGCAGCCGCGGCCGTCGAACATCACGTCCTTGATCGTGTTGCCGTCGTCCTCGAACGCGACCGAGATGGTCACCTCGTCGCCGCACAGCGGATTCACGCCGTCCGCGCGCGCGTCCGCTTCCTCGATGACGCCATGCCCGCGCGGGTTCTTGTAGTGATCGAGGATGACCTCGCGGTACATCTGATCAAAAGACATGTTTCTAGGCTAGCCGAGCAGCTTGTTTGCCTTGTATAGGCCGTCCACGAGGCGGTCGATCTCCTCGGGGATGGTGTACAGGTAAAAGCTAGCGCGGTTTGTCGCGGCGACGCCGAGCTTCCGCATCAGCGGCTGACAGCAATGGTGCCCAGCGCGGATCGCGATGGCGTCCATGTCGAGGATCTGCGCCACGTCGTGCGGATGGATGTCGCCAAGGTTGAACGAGACGATCCCCGCCCGCCGGTCGGCGGGAGGCCCGTACAGCTCGATCCCCGGAACCTCTGCGAGGCGCTCTAGAGCGTAGGCCGCAAGCTCGTGCTCGTATGCGGCGATCGCGTCCAGCCCGATGTCGTTGAGATAGTCGATCGCAGCCCCGAGGCCCACCGCCTCCGCCGAAGGCGCGCTCCCAGCCTCGAACTTGTGCGGCAGCTCGCCCCACGTCGTCGTCTCGTACGCGACCTTGCGAATCATGTGGCCGCCCATCAGGAAGGGCTCCATCGATTCGAGCAGCTCGGCTCGTCCCCACAGGAATCCGATGCCGCTCGGCCCGCACATCTTGTGGCCCGACACCGCGAGGAAGTCGCAGTCCAGCGCCTGGACGTCGACCGCGCGATGCGGCGCCGCCTGCGCCGCGTCGCAGACGTAGATCGCGCCTCGCTCGTGCGCCCACGCCGAGAGCTTCTCGACAGGGCTGATCGTGCCGAGCGAGTTCGAGACGAGGTTCGTCGCCACGACTTTGACCCTCGAGTCGGCCGCGACCTCATCGAGCGCGTCCAGGCGGAGCTCGCCCTGCTCGTCGAGCGGCAGCATCCGGAAGTCGGCACCCATCCGCTTCGCGATGTACTGCCACTGGACGTAGTTCGAGTGGTGCTCCAGCTCCGTGACCATCACGAGGTCGCCCGGGCCGAGATTGTTGAGGCCCCAGGAATATGCCACGAGATTGATCGCCTCCGTCGCGTTCCGAAGGAAGATGATCTCGCGCGCTGACGGAGCGTTCACGAACGCCCGCGTCTTCTCGCGGGCCTCTTCGTAGCGAGCCGTCGCGCGCTCCGACAGCGCGTACACCCCCCGATGAACGTTCGTGTAGGAGGTCTCGTAGAACTCGTCCATCGCCGCCAGCACCTGCCTCGGCTTCTGCGAGCCGACGGCGGAATCGAGGTACGCGAGCGGCTTCCCGTGGAAGTGCTGCTCGAAGATCGGAAAGTGCGCCCGAAGCTTGTGAGCGTCGAGGGCCGGCTTCGTGGGCGTTACGGCCACGGAACTATCGTACTAAGGCGAGTTCGGGAGCAAGCGTCCGCGGTCGGCGGCGCCCACCTCTTCCGCTTCAATACGTTGATGCGCGCATCCCGCCTGCTCGTTTTGACGGCGGCGGCAGCGCTTCTCACCGGTTGCGGCGGCGGTTCTAGCGCCACCCCGTCGGGAGCCTCGACCAACTCCGGCAAGGCCGTCTTCGCGGATGCCGGCTGCGGGAGCTGCCACACATTGTCGGCCGCGAAATCGACGGGCACGATTGGCCCAAACCTCGATCAGCTGCGGCCGACGAGAGAGCAGGCGGCCGACCAGGTGCGGTCCGGCGGCGGCGGAATGCCGTCTTTCGACGGCAAGCTGTCCGACCAGGAGATCGACGCGGTCGCCGCGTTCGTTTCGAGCTCGGCGCAGCCGAGCGGGCAGAACACCGGTGCTCCGGTTGGCTTCAAGCCGAACACGACCAAGCTGTCGTCGTGCAAGACCGGCGATGCAGCTTGCTACCTCCAGGCGTTTGGAAACCTCGCCTACGCGCAGGGGCCCGCCAACGCGCTCACCCTCCTTCAGCGGAAGATCGACACAGAGCCCGCGATCGAAGCTACGTGCCACCCGATCGCGCACACGATCGGCGCGGGAGCGCTCCTGCGCTACC
>Ga0126308_10000651_pt1 | contig 12180 bp, 11 predicted proteins | sample Plot55_FD_92533 | JGI IMG/M metagenome (GOLD analysis project Ga0126308, IMG submission 92533) | Serpentine soil microbial communities from UC McLaughlin Reserve, CA, USA - Plot55 | ecosystem: Environmental > Terrestrial > Soil > Grasslands | place: USA: UC McLaughlin Reserve, Lake County... | reverse complement strand
GTCATTTTCGAAACTTTCTGAATTGTTTCGGATTTGCATAGTAGATTCTTCTATTAGTTCGTACTTACTTTTCTTTAGTATCTTTCTTATGTACTGTTCAGTTACACCATAGCCCTCTAATCCCTTTATCACATACTCTAAAATGAATTCTATTGGCATATCGTCAGCCATTAGCTTATCGGCAAGCTCAAATTCTAGGCCCAAGCATTTCAGCCCAAATCGTTATCTGCCGATTATTACGGAAAGCTGAAATTGTTAGGTTTAAGGCTTTTGCTCGTAAGACATTAAATGGCCTGTCGAACTATATCAAATTCGTATGCAAATGACCTGATTCGAAAATGTACTAGGGATACTATATGTCAATAATTTAAGCTACATTGCTCTAGCTGGACCTCAGTCATAAAAACATTTTTAAACTCTAACAACGTAGCCCTTTAAACATAGAGCTTTTACATACGCCAGATACGAAAATATTGAAAATTGAAAACAGCGGTTGAAGGGTAGGCCATCTGTGTTTTCTCTTTTAAGTCATGCAAAACTATTCCTTATGAAAATACCTTATAATGAATTTTAGCGAAGACACACCACCAATTCCTCAGGGGAATGAACAGTTTGTCTGCGGAAGAGTGTTAGCTCGTGGTGGATTTGTCACACTGACACATATATGTATATTATTATAACAGTGTCTATAAGGCACGATAGTTATATCTTTTATTTGCTAATACGATAGTAAGTTATCTCCATTCACCTTCAACCATTCAATTTTATCTTGATAGTTTGGCATATATTTATACAACAGGTCCCAATAATGATGTGAATGTTCTTTTATTTTTAGATGGCATAATTCATGCAATACAACGTAGTCTATAACATCTTCTGGAGCCTTTACTAAATTTAGGTTAAGATTGACTACACCTTTCTTAGTAAGACTTCCCCATCTATTTTTCAGATTTTTTATAGATATTCGCTTTATCCTTACTCCAACTCTTTTTGAACACTTTTTTACTTTATCTTCAAAAATACCCTGAGCCTTTTCTATTAACCAATCTTCATATAACTTTTTGAGGACGTTCCTAGAAAGTTTTGCTGACTTTATATCGACTTCGAATTTTCCGTCAACTATTTCAAGATTGTTTGTTGCTTGACTCTTGTTTATTGTCATTGGATAATTTTTTCCAAAATAAGGAAGAGTTGTATCTTCTCTAAAGGAAGGCTTTTTGAGTTCTGGTTTTATTTCTCTATGCTCTCTCTGTTTCCTTAAAATCCAACTTGCTTTATCCAAGACAAGTCTTCGAATTTCTGTTTTATCTTTGTTGTAGGGAGTTCTAACTGTAATTGTGCCAGCATCTACAATAAGTTCGGAAGTTTTAATGCGCCTAGTTTTGATAATATGATAGGGTATAGTTGTTGTTCCATACTTTACTTTGTCTTTCTGTTGAATCATAGGTCTCTTTTTGCTAATTCTATGATTTTTGTTGTCAATTCATTAGTTTTATCTTCAGGATATCCATTTTCAGATAATATATCATAAATACTAATACTCAACTTCTTTTCAGAGCTTCTCTTACTCTTCCAGCCTACAATTCCAGCTTCTTCCTTCACCTTATTATATATCGAATTTGTTATATCTTTTGGGCTCTCTTCATTATTTTTTACAGACTGTAATAGTCCATATACAGCAAACTCAAACTGTGTAGAGAAGCCCAGCTTCTGCCCTTGTCTTTTAGTATTTAGGGCTTCATTGTAAATCTCTTTTATCTTATTAAAATAGCTTGCATCTTGTATCCTGTGGCTTTCTTATTCTATGATCTTCTCTAATCGCTCTCTTAATTTTTCATAATAGACTGGATTTGTAGGAGCAAATTCTTTGATTATTTGTCTTGCCTTATTTTTGACTAGAGCTGTCCTTGACCTTTCAGTTTTGAATTTAGCTGCTTATCCAAGGAAATTATCATAAGTGACTTCTCTTGGGTTCATAAGTTCAGCTATATCTTCATAATATTGTTCTGTCAAGGTAACATTTTGTACTAACAGATTTAGCTCGTTCTGCAAAGTATCTCAGTTCCTGCTCCTTAAGACAACACGATATAATATGACGTAAGCTGCATATACTTCTATTGACGTGCTATAGCAATAGCTAAATAATACTGTATACAGTATTATATTGCGGTAAAATGTCCCAAATGCAATAGAGGAATTAATTCTACATACATAAGAGAAGGCGAAAGAGCACTTTGGAAAAAGATAGGATATTTTTGTTCGGCATGCAATATCCATTATGATATCGATATAAAACCACACGTCAAAGGTAGAGCATCTATTGACTATAGGAGGTATAATTAAATGCAACATAGCGAAAAGAGACAAGAACAAAAGACCCAAGAGAATGGCATTAATCCAGTTTTACTAAGTAGGACTGAATTGGATTGGCTACTTGGCAAAACTAAAGTCTCAAAAATATTTGAATACCAAATAAGAAGCAGGATAAAAAGGAAAGTCAAAACTTTGATGGAATTAGAGCTGCCTCTGCTTGTTAAATGTAATCTTGTAGACAACAGCCTTGGCCGAGATTTGGAGACGGGAGCTAATATAATGACCCAAGCCTTGGTAAGGCAAAGGTCCCGGTAGCAAAGGAACCGCTTCAGGTTTGACTGCGAACTGCAAGCTTGATTGTTCCCCCGCTACTTTACGTATTTAGCCTCACAGCTTATTCTATCTACTAGCAAAGTGACTGAACCCCTTTACCACAAGGGATATAATCCCGCCGAACCCGTGATGATAGCAGTGCTTTTTAGTGGGTCCTAACGTAATAAAAGGTCATGACCAAGTCCGAAATATCCTCTGCCTACACTTCTTGACTTCTATTTGGTCTGTGCTAAATCAAGAAACATTTTTGCTATATTTATTTATCCTTAAGACAACAATTTGTGGACTACCTTCTGAAATCTTCTGATGTAGCTGGATAACGAGAAATTACGTACCAAATTGCTTATTTCAATTCTTTCTCCGTCGTATATACTAAAATTAGAGGCTATCTTATCTGCCGCTTCTTCTAATGTTTGAAAATGATATTTTTTGGGAACATATTCTGCTGGTCCACCTACACCAGGAACTATTGGCACCAGGCCGGAAGCCATAGATTCTACTACAGACATTCCAAAATGTTCTCCAATCATAGGATGGAAATATGTTTTAGCTTTTTTCATAATTGATAAAAGATTATCAAAGCTAACATCGGTTCGAAATGTGATATAATCTTCTAAATTAAGGTCTCTGACCATCTTGCAGAGAGATAGATAATAATTTAAATCATGCGTATAGTCAATATTACCAACTATTACCATTCCATTTCCAATGGCATCTCGCTTTAGCAGTTTTGCAAGCATGATTGCATTTTCTATTTCCTTTTGCTTGTTTATTCTGGCTATTACAAGAATGATATCTTCCCTCTCATCTCCTAAAGACGGGAAAAGAACTGCGTTGTGAAAAGTCTCTATATCAACAGGTGGCCTTATGACATGAACTTTTTTTGTTTTCCCATTGAACACCTTCAATATGGAACTTCGGCTGAATTCAGAATTAGTAATAATTGTAGAATTTGTCATCAGCTTTTCGTAGCATTGTTTGACCATTTTAAAGCATTTATCCTGTTGTTGAACGTTCTTAGAATTATCCGTTGATTTCATTCCTGTGTGGTCGTGGTCTTTTATCCGAAGATCTCTTCTTACGTATTCCAGATTTTTAGATTTGATATACTGGTTTGCTATAGGAAAATGGCAATATGTAATAGCATTATCTTTGGAAAAATAGTTTTGATAATAAGGAAACAAGTCTGGATGTGTATTTATGTGAATATCATACTGATCCTTCCTTGCCTTATTATTATTTCCATTAAATGAAGGTATAATTTTTACTTTTCTTGCTTTCTTTATTACTGAAACGAGATCTTTGCCATAGGCATTTGTTGACCTAGAAAGATTGGGTTCTGAGTAAGTCGTAATATCAAAATCAATATCCATTTCAGATATTGCTTGCATTGTTGCAAACGATACTCTTTCTCCTCCGCCGCAAGGATTGAAATCATGATGAATGATGTTTGATTTGATTTTAGCTCTCAACTGGATGTACGTATGTCTTCATTATTTCTTATTACTCTTCTAATGTATCTAGATGCTATAACTCAATTTAACATGAAACACTAGTGATTAGAATATTGTCTGTTTGCATACATAAAAATAAAGGCCATAGAATTATTACTAATGCAATAATTCAATTATCCTTACATTAAACTATAGTAGTGTATACTATATTACAATATTCCTAATGATTATCACCAATTTTTTAATTTATAACCATTGGTTTCTGACATTTAATCTAGAAAGGCACAAATTATAACATTAACAATTGATATTACTGACGTTTCAGCTAAAGCTGTAATTTTTTTACTATTATTGCTTTTGTGCAATCATATGTTTATCTCCGCCATCATAGGTTTTTTCAAAATTTGCCCAAAACGAAAATGCAAGGTTACTACTAATACTTCTACTTTATCATTTTTCGGTTGACTCTGGGTTGTTTCTAACGATAGGCCTTTTCTGCCTAAGGCTATACCGAATTCTAACATATAATTCACGGTTGACAGATTTATGCTGATAGGATGACAAAAATGTCAACACATAAATAATACCCTGTCAATACAAAGAGCATGTTTTGGAACAATAAAAGGATATTCAAATATGCATTTATTGAAGCTATTGTTTCTATTGTTCTTATTCAAAGTATAGTCAGCAATGTAAATGCTTTAGCAGAAGTTTCATCAAATAATTACTTATCAATCAATGGCGGAAAAAATGAAATACAAATGCAAAATGTAGGTCAAAATCATTTCCGTATAATCCCCACGACTTTTAACCAGCAACAACAGTCTGTTTCTCCTCAGATTGATCAGAATAAAACACAAAACACAGAGAAAACTCTTACAGATATTTTCAGACAAACACAAAATTCTACTGTTCAAATAAAAAGTACAAAGCCCAGTACTAATGAATTCATCACTGTTAATGGCAATCCAATAACTCCAAATAATGTAGCCTTAGGTTCAGGATTTGTATATGATAAAGCGGGACATATTGTAACTAACAACCATGTAGTAGAAGGAGCTGACAGAGTAGAAGTTACTTTTGTAGATGGCAACACATATTCAGCTAGGGTAATAGGAGGCGATCCCTATACAGATCTTGCGATACTGCAAATTACTGATAATAATTTCCCAGTTGAAAGGGTTGTTCCACTGACAATCGGAAATTCATCTAATCTCCAAGCAGGAGAAAGAGTTGTAGCAATAGGCAACCCATTTGGCCTTTATGGTTCTATAACTGAAGGAATAGTCAGCGGTCTTGGAAGGCTGCTTCCAGTATCGGAAGCAGAACCCGCAAATCCAGAACAAGGAATATTTGGTCCTGTAAAAAATACTCCTGGATTCTCTATTCCAAATATTATACAAACAGATGCTGCGATTAATCCCGGTAATTCTGGTGGTCCTCTGCTGAATATGAATGGAGAGGTAATAGGAATTAACACCGCCATATTTTCAAATACTGGTTCATACTCTGGAGTTGGTTTTGCTATTCCCTCCGACACATTGAAAAAGGTAGTACCATCTTTGATTCAGAGAGGTAATTATGAACATCCCTACTTAGGCGTTTCCGGTATAGATGTAACGTCGGATATCGCTAAGGTCATGAAGTTAAACGAGACAACAGGATTTCTTGTGACAGATATTACGTCTGGAGGTCCTGCTGATAAAGCTGGCATACGCGGAGGAGATGTTTTGACAGATATTAACGGAACAGAAGTAGAATTGGGAGGAGATGTAATAATAGGCATAGACAATACAACTGTTAGAAAAATAGATGATATACTCTCATACTTGGAAACAAAAAAACAAGTAGGAGATACTGCAAAATTGACAATAGTTAGAGATGGAAGACTACAAGAAGTTAATGTGACATTATCTGATAGATCCCTATCTCAGGAAGATGAACAACAGCGACAGCAACGATTACAATCTTCTCAACAGCAAAAACCTTCACTTGGGATCTCGGGAACCAACGTTACTCCTGAAATTGCAAAAGCAATGAATTTGACCAACCAAACAACAGGGTTTCTTGTAGTAGATATAATCGCTGACGGGCCTGCTCATAAAGCTGGATTAAGAGGTGGATTTGCTATTACTAACATTAACGGAACAGAAGTAGAATTGGGAGGAGATGTAATAATAGGCATAGACAATACAACTGTTAGAAAAATAGATGATATACTCTCATACTTGGAAACAAAGAAAGTAGGAGATATAGTTCATTTGCAAATATTTAGAGATAATAAGGTTGAAGATGTTGCTGTAACTTTAGGACCAAGTCAGAACTTACAACAAGGCCCCTCTCCTATGAACCCGCCCTTACCCCCGGATTCAAATATGCCACAGCCTTTACCGGTGCCACCAGGTTCGTCAAACAATCCATTAGATGATTTTTATAAGAACTGTATAAACATAGCAGGAAAGGACTTGTGCGACCAATTATTTGGTAGCAGGAGGTGAGGAACAAGATTAGGGCTTCTGGGGCTTCATCCATCTTGTCGCCACACCTTTTACACAGACATCACTAGCGATACGGTGAACAAATTCTTAGACGCATCTTAATTAAAATCTACTACGTAAGCGGAATTGTTATCAAAATAACTACAGAATCATCCTTTTAAGCGTTTGAAAGACAAAGTGTGCTTACGCGTTTAATTCAAGGCAATTTAGAACAGACTATATTTTGACAAACAGCATTTTGGTAAAGACGCCATATAAACAAACAATGAACAAAATAAGGTCTAAAGTTTCTTTGCTTATGTTTTTTAGCAGATTTCTCATTTCGGCACAAAACTGTACTTTCTTTTTCAACTCATGACGAGAGCGTCCACACAACCCTAAAATTGGTGTCACGCCGATGTGACCCCCATGCTTATCAAAAGAACACTGTAGAGATGTCCAAGATGCAATGAACTCAGACCTACAAGACATGAAAGCGTGATCCGACATATAGGCCGGAAACATGGTTCATTGGGAGAACCAGTAAGTGTCACCACAAGAGAGACACGTAATCAAATGCTTGCCTCGGGATCTCTTGCACCAGTAAAAAAATCCTTCTTAAGAAAATCGGACGTCGACCCAGAGTTTTCTGACAATTCTTCCACTATTGCTTCAGAATATAAAAATGAGCAGATAAAAGATTCCAAAAGATCTGATTTATTCGATAGAACGATAATGGTTAAGCAGCTCGAACTCATCGAAGAGACTAACCAAAAAGTGCAAAACATCATATATCAGAACTCTACAATTATCGCAACTTTGGCTGAGATCTACAGACTCAAGGGGTCCCGTAACAACAACTCAGCTGGCGACTTCGCTTGAACTATATATTATAAGTCTGATCTGTAAATTATTGGACTCGGACGCGTCTTACGCACCCTATAAGATCGAATGTCCCCGTTTTAGGGCTGTCTTTGCCATTACGATGCAGACACACATGGACATGTCAGACTCATCGTCAACTAACAATGTCTGTCTCTGCTTACATTTTGCAATCTATGCCATCTTATCTTACAAGCCCGCTGAATAAGTTTTAAGACATACATTCAACAAGAATACTGTTTAAAAGCAGTAGCAACTTATAATATACTGTCATCTGCGGCCATCTTTGTCAGGGCATTATACTGAATATAAGAATTTATGAAGTATTGAAGTGCAAATACACAACCGCTGGTCATGTATCGGTTCTTTCTCCGATCACAAGTGTATGTCTCGTAGATGATAAGTTAAATGCTATTGCTTGGAGTGATAGACAATAATCCTTCATTAATAGCATTATTTTGACTCTCAAAAAGTGACCGGGTAGAACGGATTACGTTTAACTAATACCATTACGACACTATTGATATCCACCAATCCCGTTAAGCATTAGTTGTAGGAGTTTTGAAGACGAAGGTTCTAGGGTCAAGTAAATTAAACTCTTCCAGGAAAGTGGTAAGGGTTTCTTCTGAGATATTATGTAAGTCTATTTCGCCCCTTCTCACCTTATCTAGTGTAGCAATTGCCTTTTTAAAACGTGCGATATTCATTACTAATCCATAATAATCCCTTACTCTTTCTAATGTTGTTTCATAATGTCTCTTATCTCCAGATGCTGTGGCATCGGATATCACTATTACATCATATCCTATATTAAATCCGTCTCTTAATGACGTCTCTACACAAATTGAGGTATCGATTCCAGTAAATACTAACAAGTTAATGCCTTCGCTTTGAAGCCAGACCCGTAGTTCTGTATCTTGGAAAGCAGAATCTCTTCGTTTGATCACTACATGATCTTCCTCTTTAGGCTTTAGCTCGTTGATCGTAAGGCCATCCCATGTGCCTCTAATACAGATCGGAAACTTTAGCCGCTCTTGTCTTGATTTAGGCAGTAAGTTATGAATTTTTGTCAACATATCAATCCCACTAGCCTCTCTGACTGCCTCAGTGTAAAAGATTGGGATTTCCATATTCCTACAGAAATCGATTAAATCCTTAAGCTTTGGTATTATCTCCCTGTAATTTGGGGTGTTCATCCCTAACCTATCATACGAACCACCCTTGCTAACAAAACCATTCTGCATATCTACAACGATTAAAGCAGGTACAATCTTGCGTCCTGATGGAAAAGGGGCTTGAAACATTCAGATGTACGTAATATTGTGTATAATATAAGCATGTATATAGTTGTTATAGTTGCTATATGTACAGGTATTTTTTGTTACTCATATTGGCTGATAGCACATACCCACTGCGACAGAGTGCATTAACAACTACTGAGATAGTATGCTTGATAGAGTTACTGTTTAAAGGGATTTCTGATATATACTAATATTGAACTGAACCTGCGTTATTTAAATGCATTTTGACCATGTTTATCTGTAATCGAGTCATGAAAGCATATTATACTCTCACTTGCATTTCTGCTTCTTTTTGTTTCCAAAGTAAAATAAAATAAAATGAAATAAAACAAAATTTGGTCTACTCAACTTTTATTACTCTTTTGTCTTTGGGTTTTGGGTTTTATCATTTATTTTTTCTTGAGGACTATTTCAAGTATACAATTCTTGCATGTAGATTTAACAGTTTCAGTATTTGCCCCCAGACGCATCTCGGTGACACGATGATATTTCCTCTGGGTCTTCGCTCCTTACTACAACTGAGTTATGATAATTTTTTTGATATGTTCCTTATCTACTTAACTTAACACGCCCGATAGCACATAGACAAAGGTTATATAATGATTTTATACTTAAAATCATCAACTACGATATTATTATGTCAGTAGAGCGTACGCCTACATGGCTTCGTTTTTTTTCAGATAATTGCTGGTATAATAGCGATGGTATTATCCGGGGCGGTTCTTGCAAGCCCAGTATCAGCTGTTTTTATTATAACACTTCTATTCTCTATCGCTTTGATATTTTTGGGAATCGAGAGGTTTACTGTTGGCATAACTTCCTCAGGAGGATCTAAAGGATCACGTTTAGGCAATATCGTACTAGGCATGATAACAATAGCAATATCTGGACTTGCCTTGATTTTTCCATTGTTTGCTTTTGAAATAATGGTATTTTTGATTTCATTTGGATTGCTATTTAGTGGTATTGGACGAATAATGCAAGGTGTCTCATCCAAAACAGCAGATATATGGTATAGAGTAACTATCATTGGATTTGGAATTTTTGCTATTGTGTTTTCTGTTTTGGTTTTAGTTTATCCAATACTATCTACAACAATAATGCTATCTATTGTATTTCTGATTTTAGGAACAGAATGTATCATGGCAGGCACAACCGGTCAGAGAGCCATGAATTTAGAGGATATGAAAAGATCTTTAAGGTAGTTGTATGTTGAATTTGCAATAAGGTAGATACATTAATTTAACAAATAAATAAACAACACATTGAGAGATAGATACATAATAACTAATCCTGAAAAACTCGATATTTTTAATCAAAATAATTGATATTGACTTACTTAGGAAGCCTGCGCAGATGCACAAACACTATAATCTTTTATCCGTCTATTGTATTTAGTAGCTATAACTTAAGTTTGACTGTAAGACCATTGACTTCTATAGACGAGTCTACAATGCGTATACGTCAGATAACGTAATATGATCTCTGTATACCATTCACTTTTTTCAAGACTTGATGTTGCTGCTGATACAGACATATTTTCTTAGATACTTCTTATTGATTTTGATAATATAGCATAATTTGATAGACGCTACAACTACTCTATACTGCCAACTTTTGCTGCCTCGTTTATTAATAGAAATTAGCCGCGATCGTAAATAAAAGGACGCTCTAGTTTAGAGATCATCAACTATATATGTAACTGAGTAATCTCTTTCTATAAAGTGGAAACGGTAAGAAGATCGCCGCCATGGCTACGAATGTTACAAATAGTCATTGGTTCAATAGCAGTTTTATTCTCAATAGTAGTTCTATCGTTTTTAATTATTTATCCAGCGGCGACTCTATTAACAGTTATTCTCTTTCTCTCCATAGTATTTTTAATTGTTGGAATTGAAAGGATAGCTACTGGAATATCTTCCCTTTCACCAACAAAAAAAGCACGCTATACAAATATAGCACTGGGAATAGTAGTTTTAGGGCTCTCAATCTTTCTTATGGAATTTCCAATATATACAGCTGCGTTTTTAATAATTCTAGGGGCTGTAGCACTATTAGTAAGTGGTATTGCCAGAGTTGTACAGGGTTTGTCAAGAGATATACCCAGACTTGCTAAGGGTTTGAATATTGGTGTTGGAGCATTAAGTATTGTAATATCTTTTCTTGTTATAATCAATCCTATCAGGTTTGGTTTAGTCCTCTTGGCAACATTATTAGCCCTTACACTTCTGATAGTAGGAATAGAAATGATTTCTTTAGGAGCTAGAGGCAATAAAAAGGGAGAAGACAGTATCATATCGAGTAGTAGATTTACTTAAACGATGAAGTTATTTGCATATCCATTAAACATAGAAAATACAATCCCTATCCCTTATCCTCTTCTCCCCTGTGCCTTCGTCTTATGAAATCGATTTACATGTAGCAAAAGTCAGGCGTTATATGGTATTAGATACCATACAATGGTTAGATATATATAATACTATAGCTGCTAAATACTGGTATGTCTAAAAGAGAACAAGATTCATCTGTATCTATATCACAACTAAAGGAACAACAAGTACTAATAAACAAGGCGTTGGATGAAGCCAATGACAATATTAAAAAGGCAGCCAACGAATTAAAAAAAGACATTTCAAAATATGCTGAACAATTTACTACTGTACAAGAGAGAGCAATTGAATCAGCTAGGGATATTGCTGGGGAATATATCGAATCACAAAGAGAAATAATTAACTCATTTTATCAGTCAGTATGGACTCCATATGTAGAGAATATTGCAAACAGAACAACTCCATTTCCAGGAGTATTTTCCCTACCTAGAACCGAAGTATATGGTAATATAACTAGAACTGTATTAGTATATACTAGTAGTGTGGTCGACCATTTTGTAACGACTACACGACTAGCAAATAAAGCGGCATTTGCAAATGCGGAACTAATTAACACATCGTTACAACAAACAAGAATTAATGCTAGAGAATATTCTAGAATAGGAGTAAATACTGCCAAGAACTTTCACGAGGCAGCAAACGAAGCGGCCAAAATAGGATTCTCTGCAGTAGAGTCAACAACAGTGTCAACACAAAGAAGACAATAATAATAAAGAAAAATCAAAGTCATAATATTTTTTTCATTTTTTTCTTGTCTTGTTCTACAACTATTTAGTGAGTATAGAGAAAAGGCACATCCATTAGTTACGGCCTTACATACAGTCAAAAATACTTTTAGTAGAAAATCCAAACAGTACAAATGTGGTCAGTGTAAACAAGAAAGCCAAAGGTCATAATTGAATGAGCGCATGTTTCCCTCATTACCCTGTGTGATAAGCAGGCAGCACCTATTGTACTTTTTTGCGAAGTATTGTCATATTCCTTCAGAGAATCTATCTTTTTGGGCTATTCTATATTATCCTTACATACC
>Ga0126308_10000649_pt1 | contig 12186 bp, 9 predicted proteins | sample Plot55_FD_92533 | JGI IMG/M metagenome (GOLD analysis project Ga0126308, IMG submission 92533) | Serpentine soil microbial communities from UC McLaughlin Reserve, CA, USA - Plot55 | ecosystem: Environmental > Terrestrial > Soil > Grasslands | place: USA: UC McLaughlin Reserve, Lake County... | reverse complement strand
TCAGGGTGGTGGCCCGCTTCGGCGACGCCTGCAACGTGGTAGGAGATCCCGAGACGGTGCGTCACAAGCTGGAGGTGCTCAAGCGGCACTGCGAGGTAGTTGGGCGTGATTACGAAGAGATCACCAAGTCGACCGCGGTGACAGTCCAGCTGGTCGAGAAAGAAGAGGACGCCAGGGGGGCGGAGGTAGCGTCGACCCGCGGATCGTTGACGTACGCGGGCACCCCCGAGATGGTGGCGGAGGAGCTGCGGGCGCTGGTGGAGGTGGGGATCGATTACTTCATAGTCACCATACCGCGCAACGCCTACGACCAAGAGCCGCAGACCCGATTCGCGCGTGAGGTCGTGCCCATGTTCGCCTAAGTATTTTGCGTTGTTCCTGTCATGTTCCGCATACGAACTTCGGAGAGCACCCCTTCTAAGCAGTTCGCGAATAAGGCTCTCAGAACGTAGCGGGAGTCCACGATGAAACCGGGGAGGCCCCGGCCCCCCGACAAGTACCGATTACACCAAAGTCCCTTAGAGAAACCCCCCGAGGACGAACCTCGTGGATATGTACTTCCGAGAACTCCTCTTCTAGGACGTTCGTGAATAAGGTGGAGAAGCGGGCAGACGGCTAGGTTGCGTCGCACTTTGCATTCCGAGGGAGCGGCTTGCTAGTATCGAATACATCTATCTGGCAAGGTGGAGAGGAGGCTCGATGAGCAAGTTAGACCGACAGCCGGGATGGCAGCTCGAAGCGAGCGGCGCCGAGGCCTACGAGCGTTATCTGGTTCCTCTGTTGTTCGCACCGGGGGCGGAGTATCTGATCGAACTGGTAGCGCCGCGGACGGGGGAGCGGGTGCTCGACGTGGCCTGCGGGACCGGCATCGTGGCCCGCCGCGCAGCGCAGCGGGTAGGCTCGGAAGGTACGGTCGTCGGTATCGACATAAACGAGGGCATGCTCGAGGTGGCCCGCAAGGTCTCGTCGGACGCCCACCCGGCGATCGAGTGGCAACAGGGGGACGCAACCGACATGCCCCTTCCGGATGGCGCTTTCGACCTCGTCTTCTGTCAGCAGGCCTTGCAGTTCTTCCCCGATCAGTCGGTGGCACTTCGCGAGATGCATCGCGTCTTGGCTCCGAACGGGCGCCTAGCGCTGAGCGTCCTGCGGTCCACCGAACACAACCCGGGATATCGCCTGTTTGCCAAAGCCTTGGAGCGGCACGTGGGACCGGACGCTGGGTCGATGATGCGCTCGCCTTTCCCCTCGCTGAGCGCGGAGGAACTGCGCGAGCTTATCAGGAGTGCGGGGTTCCGAGAGGTACAAATCCTCTTAGGGATCGCTCCGGTGCGTTACCCCTCTGCCGAGGAGCTCCTGCGGTGGGAGGGGGCCAGCTCGCCGCTAGCCGGACCGATCGGGGCCTTGAGTGAGGAGGTTCGCGAGGCCCTCATCCGAGACCTGGGCCGGGCGCTACGCACGTACACTGACGACGCCGGAATAGTCTTCCCCGCCGAAACCTATCTCGCCGTCGCACTTCGGTAGCGGTGGCACACGGCAGGATAGGGTGGGCTGCACCCGCCCTAGCGCTTTTCTTGAGATCATCTATGGGTCAAGCCTAGGTCATAATATGACGCTGGGCTGATCACCGCCTCTGGTTACGAGGGCTGGGCGCAACTTCGCAGAACTCCTCTTCTACGACATTCGTGAATAAGGCAAGAGGAACAACCGGGGGTAAACACCCGGCCCTTCAGCCCTTCTCTAGGTCGCCAAGCCCCTAGGGGGAGGCCTCCATCCTGCGCTCGACCTGCACCAGGAGCTCCCGCTCCTTGCTATTTGCAGGGATAGGCTAGAGGCCGAGCAGCGAGGTAAGGTTTTCTGGAGGAGATCGTTCAAGGGATAGCCATGAGGGTCGCACGCTTGCTTCACCTGTCCGCTATCGCGGCGTTTATCCTCTCCGTCGTAGCTTTCGCGCTAGGGAGCACCTGGCGTTCACGGCCCTGTTCATGGTGGCCGCCGTGGGCTTCTTGGCGAACCTCATCCTCCGGGGGATGAGGCGATAGCCCTGGTCGGCCACGAAGGAGAGCGTGCTTCCGAGAACACCTCTCTAGGAAACTTTGGATTTCCGGTAACGCTCCTTCTCGAGAAAAGAGCGGATAGGAACACCCGCCGCCTCTTATCGGACGCAAGCGTTCCCGGCACGCCCAACGGCTACCGGCTTGCGCTCTTAGCCGCGGTGATAGCATCCTCTAACTCTTCGGGGCGCTCCGACCCAACGAGCACCCTCTCGCCACTAGATAGCCGAAGTTGCACCCCACGTCCGCTAAAGGGGCCGCTAGGTCTCATCCCGTAAAGGTACCGACCGCCCTTCGCTACACTCAGGCCCCAAAAGTGCCATCCCCAGTATTCGCTGCTTAGCAGCGAATAGTAAGTACGTACCTCCCATCGGCAGATGTCGCTAAGAGTTATATCTTTCTGCGTCATTCGGCGGGGCAGCACATTCCACTTAAGAGCGTGGGCAAGGCGACTGTGCAGATGGGGCAGCTATCAAGTTCCTAAGAAGGTCTTATTGTCGGCATCTGAGTAGCCGAGAATACCCATACTCTCGGCTACTCGGTAAATAGGCTGCCCCTCGCCGCTTAGCCGATTGTCGTCCAACTGTCGTCAGGCAGTGCCGTCCCGACGGCACCAGCGATCTTCTCTTTTGCCGTTTTGCAGCACTTTTAGGAGTGGCGGGACCCGGATTCGAACCGGGGACACCATGATTTTCAGTTATGTACCAAGGTCTTTAGGTACGCGGTAAACTCTTATAGGTAAGCGCATTGCTGTTCACCGTGTATCGTTAGGTATCGCCTGGTGTTGCCGCTACTGTTGCCAGGCCCCGGCGCGAGCACCGGGGGCTTTTTCTGCGAGGTGTATGCTGCTTATCTGTGGGCGAAGTTAGATACCGTCACGTACCGCTCGATACTGTTTGAGTCCTCAACACCCTTCGGGATGGACGTCGTGTTTGCACAAGGCTTGGTCACGCTACTGTTACCATGATACCTTAGCCAACCATCGATGATCCTTCGATAAAGCGCATCTCTCCCCTTATCGCTGCTGAGGCTCTTCTGCGTGACGCTCTACATACTGATACTCCGACTGGACTTCTAATTCCAGTGACTTTCTCCAGCAACCACCTCTGCTTTCTCAACTCCTGCAGTGCCTGCGGCTTCAAACTCCGGCCGGGTATGGCCCTCCAGTGCAGTTAGCCCCTTAGTGAAGACGAGGTATAAGATGGAAGAAGCAACTACCCCCACCAACCACGAATACGTGTACATCCAGGAGAGGGGCTCGAAGAACTGCCCCGCAAAGATTGGTCCTGTCGTAATCACTAGAACGGCTAAACCTACCAAGTTAAAGCCGCGGTATGAACTGTACCGACCATCGCTACGGTACAGCTCGGGGACGTCGACTCTAGACTTTCGCAAGACGTAGTAGTCGGCCAACAAAATCCCGGTCGCGGGACCGAGGAAAGTCCCGACGTTGTTCAGAAGCGAGAAAAGGGTGTCCGGATCCTGCATCCACCTCCACGGCATGTACAAGAAGCCGATGATGATCGCAGCAACCATGGCGCGCCTGAAGGTGAACAGCCGTGGGAATAGATTGGTAAGATCGTACGCCGGTGATACTAGATTGGCGGGGATATTCGTAGATAGGGTGGCGATTACGAGGAGGACAGCACCCACGAAGGTGAGATAAGGGTTGCCTATCGCAACCAGGACATCGCCGGGATTCCATAAGGTTTTACCGGTGGTCGCCAATACCGAGGACACGATTATCGCTGACATTCCATAGAAGAGAAGGGTGGCGACTGGGAACCCGATCGCCGTACCCAAGGTCTGTTCACGATTAGAACGAGCGAAGCGCGTAAAATCCGCATAATTCAGAATGAGTGTCACCCAGCTAGCGCTCATAAAAAGCACTGTTGCCGGAACCAGTCCTTGTATCAAGAAAGCGCTCGTCGTTTCGTAGTCGGAAGGCGTCTCGAAGATAGGGCCTAGTCCACCTGCCTGGACTACTGCCCAGACGGCCACCACGCCCGTTACTATCAACCCCAAAGGACCTGCCCATGATTCGAAACGGCGGATTGTTTCCATACCATGGTAGATAACGAGGAAGCTGAGGGCCCAGAACAAAAGCAGGGAGATCCCAAGGTCGAGTCCCACACCGAAGATCTGGGTATTGCCAAGATCACGCCACGCAGGAATCAGTGAACCGAGGAGGGCGTTGATAATGGTGGCGGCCAAGTAGTTCTGAATGCCAAACCAGCCTATCGCTGTCAGGCCGCGGAGTATCGCGGGTACGTTCGCGCCAAACACTCCGTAGGCAGTCCTCGCCCAGACAGGAAATGGAATGCCCAGCCGCGTACCCACACGCCCCGTTAGGCTCATAAAAACAAGCTGGATAACGCTGGCAAGACCGACAGCGAGCAACGCCTGCAACGCAGAGAGACCGGTAGCCATCATGCCACCGATGACTGTGAATCCAAAGATATTGTAGATCATCCCCGCCCACAGGGCGGCGAAATTAAATCCAGTCCAGTTTCGTTCCTCAACAGGAACAGGCACTAAATCCTTGTTGGTTAACCGAGGGTTCCCCTGCTCCAGTAGCTGCCTGCTGGTTGCTTCGCTAGATGAAGACGCGATCATTATTTCTCCTCCGCGCTCCTTGCGCTTCCAACGTGTACGGTGAACACCAGCGCCTAGTCGTTACGTCATTATTACGTCATCTTCAGGGCCCGTTCTACCTCTTCGAGGGCTGCGCTGACCTCAGTCGATCGGCTCTTCGGTTGTAGGTACCGGGGGTTCTTGAGACCCGTACCGGTCACGTGCACGACTATCGTCTCATCGCGACCGATCAGCCCAGCCTCAAGCGCGGGTTCGAGCCCAGCAAACGCCGCCGCTCCCGCGGGTTCGGCCAGCAGCCCGCTTGTGGCCCCAAGTGTTCGGATTGCCTCCAGCATCGCTTCATCGGAGACAGCGACAAAGCCGCCCCCGCTCTCGCACATGTCGCGCAGCACCAGCGCCGCGCTGATTGGCGCGCCGACCGCGATACCGTCCGCAATGGTCTCAGGATGCACCGGCTGCACGGATTGGGCGTTCTCCCAGGCCTTTATCAATGGCTGGCACCCTTCGGCCTGCACACCGACGATGCGTGGAAGCCGATCTGTTGCGCCGCAAGCCATCAGCTCCCGGAAGCCCTTAACCATCGCGCTCAGGGTCGGCCCGTCCCCCACGGGGATCACCACGACGTCGGGCACTTCACGACCCAACTGCTCCCAGATCTCGAAAGCTACCGTTTTCTTTGCCTCCAGGGTCAGCGGGTTGACACCCGTGTTACGGTCGTACCAGCCGAAAGCGCGAGCTGCCCGGCGGGAGAGCTCGAACGCTGCTTCGTACCCCTCCCTGACCTTGAGCACTGTGCCACCCACGAGCAGCATGAGCTTCAGCTTCGCCTCGGAGACCTCCGCAGGGACGAAGATGATCGCCTTCACGCCGGCCGCGGCCGCTCCGACGGCGAGCGAGACAGCCACGTTTCCCGTTGAAGCGCAGCTCACGGTACGCACCCCCTTGCGCAGTGCGTTCTCCAAGACGAGCGCCGTAGCACGATCCTTGTTGGAGCCGGTCGGCGTGCGGGTTTCGTCTTTGAGCCACAGCCTCGGCAAACCCGTCGCTTCCCGTAGCCTGGGTGGCGCAAGAAGGGGGGTGCCACCGATCGCGAGAGGGTACAGGAAGTCTCCCCCCTCGATCGGGAGCAGAGCCCGGTAACGCCACATGCCGTCGCCTGTCGGAGCTTCGGGAGGCATGAGGTCAGGGCCGTATGGATAGCAGAACTCGACCCTGCCCTCGGCACCGGCAGAGAGCGCTTGAGCGGGATCGTCGTAGCGCTCTACCGCACCGTTTTCCTGGAGCACCGTCGCGGACGTCACCTTCCCCAAATTAACGCTCCTACTCGGTCAGCTGCTGTGCGAGGGCGGCGTAGCCGCAAGCTGCCGCCCTGAGCTGATCGACCTCGATGTACTCGTCTACGCGGTGCGCGAGCTCCTCCTCCCCTGGTCCGAATCCAATCGTCGGGATACCAAGCCTACCGGCCGTGCCACTACCGTTGGTGCAAAACGCATAGTGTGTGAGCTCAGAGGTGATCCCCGCCCGCTCGAGGCCGGCCGACGCCCTGCGGACCACCTCGGCGTCGTCGTCGAAGTACCAAGCGGGGGCGAAGTTGGGCGCTCGCACCCGCTCGCCAGTGTATGACTCGAAGTCATCTTCGGCGATGGTCGCCTTCGCTTCCGCTTCGCTGCCTGACAAGGCTTGTTCGATGACTCGCCGCACCGGATCAAGCACGTCCTCTTCGGTTTCGCCGGGCAAAGTGCGCCGGTCGAAGGTGGCAACACAGTAGTCTGGAACGACCGAAAGACCAGGATAAGGCCTCGAGATGATGTCCGTTAGCACTAGTATGCCACCGCCGATCGCGTGGCGAGGCGGAGGCTCCAAGTCGCGTAGCTCCCGCACGATATCCGCCATCGCTTGCGCCGCGTTCACGCCCAGCTCCGGTCGGGACGAGTGCGCCGGTCGGCCGAAGACCTCGACCCTAATCTCCGCTCGGCCGCGTTGCCCGCGGGCCAGCTTCAGCGACGTTGCCTCGCAGATTACGACGAAGGCTGGATTTACCCGCTTGGCCACCCGGGCGAGGGCGGGCCCTTCGACGAACTCTTCCGCGACGGTCGCCGAGACGACGATCTTCCCCCGGCGCAGGAGGTCCTTGGCGGCTGCGGCGCCGTAGACGGAAGCCGCCAGTGGTCCTTTCATATCCATCGCACCACGCCCGTAGATACGCCCGTCGACTCGTTGGCCCTCTGGACTGTACGACCAGGCCGCCGGGTCTGTAACACCGACAGTGTCCATGTGGGAGTCGATGAGTATGCAGGGCCCGCCCCCAGCCTCGATAGTGCCTGTAACGTTGCCAAGCTCGTCCACCTCGACCTGAAAGCCGAGCCGCTCAAGTTCAGCAGCCACTAGCTGCGCGACGCCACGTTCCTTTCCGGAGGGACTCTCCTCCCGGATCAGACGCAGCACGAAACTGGTCAGCCGCTCTTCGTCGATCACGAATCCCTTACCCGTCTGTTTCACCTAAATCCTTCTTATTAGCTCCTCGGGAGCGGCTCACGAACGACGCCGCCCGGCAACCTCCCGGTTGACGCGCCGTTTACGAACACGGGTTGACCAGCCACAAACACCCGTCTGATGCCATCGGGGAACTGTTTTGGGTTCTCAAAGGTTGCGGTATCGGTGTACTGCGCGGGATCCAGCAGCACGAGGTCTGCCCGCAGACCTTCTTCGATACGCCCGCGATCCGCAAGGCCGATGCGATCGGCGGCGCGAGCGGTCAAGCGTGCGACCGCCTCTTCAACGGGGATCAGATCGTCTCTCAAGGAGTACCGACCCAGCACACGAGCGGCGGTGCCGTAGAGGCGGGGATGCGGGTGCTCCCCAAAGATGCCGTCCGAGCCGATCAGTTGCAGTGGGTGGCAAGCGATGGCCTGCACGGTCTCCTCTGTGGTGTAGTGGTCGACCATCGTAACGTCGAGGTTCGTATCCTCGAGGAGATCCATTACGGTGACGAACGGGTCGCAGTCGCGTTGCTCGCTGATCACGGCCAGCGACTTGCCCACGACCTCTGCTTGACTGGGCGGTGCGTGGGTGATGACTATGCCCTCGGCCCCGCAGGCTCCGTAAAGGTTCTCCCAACCGGGCAAACCCCGTTCTGCGTCGCGCCGCATAGCCTCTCGCTGGTTCGGTTGCCTCAACCGAGCCAGGGTGGCGGACGCACCGCCTTCCTGGGCCCATGGTGGTAGCAACGCGGAGAGCACGGTGCTTCCGGCACTGTAGGGGTACTGGTCGAAGGTAATATCTATCTCGGTCCGCGCCCGGTCTATGAGCGCGAGAAGCGGCTCGACCAACCCCGGATTGCCGACGACCTTCAGGTGTGAGAGGTGCAGCGGAGCGCCCGAACAGCGGGCTACCTCGACCATCTCCCCGACTGCCTCGATCACCCCGTCCGCCTCGTTGCGCACGTGTGGGACGAGCGGCGCCCCGAATCGAGCGGCTTCCTCGGCGAGCTCGATCAGCTCTTCGGTCTCCGAGAAGGCGCCGGGCATGTAGATCAGACCGAAGGAGAGGGTGCGCGCACCGGCATCGAGGCCCATGCGCACCTCCCTCCTCATCGCCCGAAGCTCCTCCGGGTCGGGCCGCCGGTCGGCACCGCCCATGGTGCAATCCCGCACCGCGTTGTGTCCGATGGAGGGCACCAAGGTGGTCGCGGGCCGCGTCTCGGCGAGCGCGCTCAGGTACTCCTCGAAGGTCAACCACATCCACCTATTCGGACCGGGACCCTCGAGCGCTCTCAGATACGACTGGCGCTCATCGCGGCGGTCCTCCGCGACGGGGGCCGGCGCCAGCCCGTCCGGGTTGATCAGCTCCGTGGTGAAGCCCTGCGCCACCTTCGGTTCGAGGCGTGGGTTCCGGAACGGCTCCAGCGCCGAGTGGGCGTGCATGTCGACGAAGCCCGGGCAGAGCATCAGCCCGGTTGCGTCGATCACCTCCGCCGCACTCCGTGAGCGAAGGTCGGGGCCGACCGCAGCGATGCGGCCATCTGCGACACCCACGTCGACTTGCCGTGCAGCCCCCTCGCCAGGGAAGGTCCGTGCGCTCCGGATTAGAAGGTCGAACGTCATCTACTTCTCGTTATTAGGCTCTATCCTGGCAGGGTAAGCAGCTGCTGCCGTCCTCTGTAGAAACGTTCCGAATCCCCGCTCACCGATGAACTCGCCGTCTCTATACACGATCTCGCCCCGACATATAGTGGTGCTCACTTCACCGACTCGTTCTAGCCCTTCGTAAGGGCTATACCCAGCCTCGCTGTGCATCTCGGAAGCCTGGAAGATCCCGCGAACATTTGGGTCGTATACGGTCAAGTCGGCGTCGGTACCCACCATAAGGGATCCCTTACGCGGGTACAGGCCGAAAAGACGAGCCGGGGTCGTGGACAGCAAGTCGATGAGTTGCTCAAGAGACATTCCACGGCGCACCACACCGTACGTATACATGAGGGGCAGCGTAGCTTCGACGCCGGGAATACCTGGGGCCACCTCGGTGAAGTTGTTAACCCCCTCTCTCTGGGCTAGGGTGTAACCGACGTGGTCGCTACCGATGGTCGAGACGTCGCCGTCGAAGAGGTGTCTCCAAAGCCCTTCCCGCTTCTCGAGACTTCGGACAGGAGGGGTCATTATGTAGGGTCTCGGGTCCTCCCTTAGGTAGACCGAATCGTCCAGCACTAGGAAGTGGGGGCAGGTTTCGGCGATAGCTCGGATGCCGCCGCTGGCCGCCTTTCTGACCATCTGTACGGACTGAGGACTGGAGAGGTGGACGAAGTAGACGGCGGCGCCGGTTGTAGAGGCGAGGTAGAGCAAGCCCGCTACCGCAAGCTCCTCGATAACTGGCGGTCGAGCCTCTCCATGGTACCTTAGCCCCTTCTTGCCGTGCGCGAGGTACTCTGTGGCGAAACCCTGAATTAGATCGTCGTCTTCGGCGTGGATGCTTACGGAGATGCGCTGTTTGGCAGCTTCCTCCATCACCCGCAGGATGGAGTGGGCGTCCAGGTAAAAACCCGCCTGCTTGTAGGTAGTGTAGACCTTAAGGCTGGTTACGCCGGCCTCCCTGAGTGCCGCCAACTCCTTCACCTGTCCGTCAGAGATGTCGGTCGGGTTGCAGTGGAAGGAGAAATCGACGCAGGCCTCTCCCTCGCATTCCTCTCGCCGCTTCTGGACAGCCTCCAGCAAGGACTCTCCGGCGTGCTGCTCGGCGAAGTCCAAGACGGTGGTGACTCCCCCGCATGCCGCGGACCGCGTGGTGGTGAAGTACCCGTCGGCGGTGGTGAAGTTCCCGCTGGTCAGGAGCAGGTGCACGTGCGGGTCCACGGATCCCGGCAATACGTAGCAACCAGAGGCGTCGAGGACCTCCGCTCCATCCTCGTCCAGGTTCTCCCCCACCCGTACTATCTTGCCGCCTCGGAGGAGTAGATCTGCATAAGATCTGCCCGAGGCACTGACCAGCGTGCCTCCCTTGATTAGGATCCTGCCCACCTCGACCCTCCTCCATCTAGCAACTGGCGCGTCGCAGGTAGCATCTCGTCGCCCTTCAAGCTCCCGGAAGTCCCTGCCATGGTCCTGATCCGGTGAACAGCGCGGGGATGGCAAGCTGCCTGAAGTTAATCTCCGCTGCTGTCCTACACTATCCTGGTGCCATAGCACTTGTTCTACACACGAGATCCTTATCCTTTCTATGGAAGACCAGCGACCTCCCTGCTAGCGCAGAACCTCCACCCCTCTCGCCCCGCTCACGCAGAACTCGCTGACTATTGGGCGATCTTCTATGAACTTCGGGCGCACCCCTGAATCGCCCTATCGTCGGCGTCCGTTATGTAATATAGCAGACAAGCAAACGTTAGTGGAACTGAGCAAAATGCCGCTCTCTCTACAAGGAAGACCCACTGGCAGTGGAAGAGAAAGCGCAGGAGGACGGGCTGGTATGTGGGCTACCTGCGCGGGCACGGCGAGCATTTTCGACTTCGTGAGCACCGTTGCCATGGGAACCATCATCGGCTCCACGATCATCTCCTCCAGCATCGCCCTCACGACCGGCCTCATCGGGCTCACGGCGCTCGTCGCCCTCCAGTGATCGATGGCCTACGCTTCCTCGCGCAGCGGGCGCTTCTACCAAACCACCACGAACACGCCCCGGGATCGAGTTGAAGCCACACTTCCGCTAGATAGGGAACTGAAAGTGCCAGATGTAGTATCCGACCTTAGCCCCGTAGTGCGGTGAAGAACCTGGGCGTTATTCGGCGTAACACGGCGGTATGCTGCGGACACTTTCTCCCCTGTGGGTAAGCGACTTTTCGGCTTAAGTTAAGGGAACCCAAATCTAACTCGTAATGAGCAGGTCAGCAGTTCGAGTCCGCTCGTCGGCTCTTTGTTTTTCCTTAACCCCGAGCGGTTATCCAACCTGCGAGAGCCCGAGAGGCACCCGCCGCCGGCGTGCTTCTATCCGTTCCAATAGAAACGCAGGGTTCCCAGGAAGGATAAGGATGCGCCAGGCAGTAGTGGATGGCACCATCCTTGTGTTGGAATGGCGTGACTCGCCGAGGAAGCGGATCGGGAAGGAGCAGATACATGTCCGCACAAGAGAACAAGATCGTTTCTTGGCGCCTGCAAGAGGAAGTCTTCGGTCAAGACAAGCTGGCGTTGGTGGACGAGTTACTGGCCCCCGATTACGTCAGCCACGCCCCCGGCGACCCCGAGCTGAGTCGCGGCCCCGAAGACATCAAGGAGATCGTTCGCGCGTACCACGCGGCTTTTCCGGACCTTACCTTCACCGTCGAGAAGCAGGTCGCCGAAGGGGACCTGGTGGTTACCCGGTGGATCGCCCGCGGCACCCATCAGGGCGAGTTCATGGGCGTACCCCCTTCCGGCAGACGGATCGAGGTGAGCGGGATGAGCATGGACCGCATCTCAGGGAGCAGGATCGTCGAACATTGGAACAATTGGGAGGCCCTGGAGATGATGGAACAGATAGGTGCCATCCCGGAGTCCGAGCATACCCAAGGCATTTAGGGCCATGACTCAGCTGTTTTTTCATGGGCAAGCGTGGAGTGACCCTGGATCTCCTGGACCCTCGCTGTACGGAGTTCTCCAACGCTGGCGGTAGACTCCCTCGGGTGGCATCATGCTCATGGATCAGGTTCCGCGCTAGGCGAAGCAGGAAGGAGGAGTGGAATGTCCGAAGAGAACAAAGCGTTAGTACGCCGCGAGCTTGAGGAGATATTCAATGAGGGCAAGCTCGAACTGGCCGACGAACTGCTCGCTTCCGACTACACGGTACACGACTCCGCCCTGACCGAGCCGGTACATGGCATCGCAGGCTTCAGGCAGCTGCGAGCAAGTTACCACGACGCCTCCTCCGACGTACGCACCACCATCGAGGATATGATCGCCGAAGGCGACAGGGTGGTTACCCGTTGGACGACCTGGGGCACCCACGACAGGGGGGAAATGATGGGTGTACCTCCTACCGGGAAACGGATAGAGGTTACGGGGATAACCGTAAACCG
>Ga0126308_10000646_pt1 | contig 12193 bp, 15 predicted proteins | sample Plot55_FD_92533 | JGI IMG/M metagenome (GOLD analysis project Ga0126308, IMG submission 92533) | Serpentine soil microbial communities from UC McLaughlin Reserve, CA, USA - Plot55 | ecosystem: Environmental > Terrestrial > Soil > Grasslands | place: USA: UC McLaughlin Reserve, Lake County... | reverse complement strand
ATGATCCTGGAAGGGCGCCGGTCGCCGGACCTGCGTCCCGCGAGGATCGCTACGGCGAACATCGTCAGTGACAGTGGGGCGAGTGACAGGCCCGTCTCCAGAGCGTCGTACTCGAGCTTGATCTGCAAGAAGATCGGCAAGGAGATCATCGCCCCGCCGAGCGTGACGTTCTGCAGCATCTGCCCGGAGATCCCGACGGTGAAGTGCGGCAGCCGGAACAGATCCGGATCGAGCAACGTCACCTTCCCGTCGCGGTGGCGCCGCACGAGCCAGCGGGCGAGCGCCCACAGCGCGACCGAGCCACCGGCGATCAGCAGGACGACGTAGTCGCCGCCCTCCTGCCACACGAGGATGCCCAGTACCACGCCGCCCATCCCGACGACGGACAGCGCCGCGCCCACGGTGTCTACCTGGCGGTCGCCCGCGTACGGGACGTCCTTGAGAAGCCCGATCTGCGACAGCACGACGGCGATGACGACCGCCTCCAGCAGGAACCCGACGCGCCACGACAGGTACGTGGTGACGAAGCCGCCGAGCAATGGGCCGACCGCGGCGGCGATCGCCGCAGCCGCCCCGACGAGCGCATACGTCTTCTTCTGGGCCGCGCCTTCGAAGTTGCCATGGATCAGAGACTGCATGGCGGGCAGCAGCAGGGAGGCGCCGAGGCCGCCGATGATCGCCCAGAACACGATGATCGCCGTCAAGCTCTGCGCGACGGTCATGGCCAGGGCGCCGAGCGCGTACCCGAGCAGACCCAGCACGTACGCCCGCTTGCGCCCGAACAGGTCACCCACCTTGCTGCTGATCAGGATGAACGCAGCCGACACCAGGGCCTCGAGCGCGATCGCGCTCTGGACCGAGCTGACCGTCGTGTCGAGATCCTCGACCACCGCCGCGATCGACACGTTCATCAGGGACGTGTCGACGACGAGCACGAACATCGCCGCCGCCAGCACGAGCGAGAGGCGCAGGTGCCCGCCTTCCTCCTGGGTGGCGCTCATCGTGCCACGCTCGCACGGCCAAGGCGCCTGCCTCAAGGGCGCAAGCATGTACGCGCGTGGGTGGTACGCCCTCCCCTGCCGCTAGACCTGCGCGCCGACCAGCACCACGGTGACGGTCACGAGCAGCACCCCGCCGATCGTGAACGCCGCCACGAGACGGAACGCGAGCGGCGCGTGCACCCCTTCGACGATCGAGCGTTCGAGTTGGCGCTGGCGGCGCGCACCGAACACCAGCAGCCCGAGCGCCAGCGCCGCGTACCCGCACCCCAGGAGCACGTACGGCCAGGGGGCGACGTCGAGCAGCTCGGGCGCGAAGCGCCCCACGGCGAGCGCGCCGGCCGTCGCGGTCAGCGCGGTCCGCCACCACGCCAGCCATGTGCGCTCTGCAGCCATGGAAGTCCGCTGCCACACGTCGACTTGCGCGGTGGCCGGCGCGGGCGACTCCGGCTCGGTCACCGGGTCGGTCTGGGCCATGCGCGGATCATCCCATGTGGATGACGTCCCCGAGCGCGAAGCGTGGTGCCGTCCCCTCATGAGCGCGATCACCATGGACGCCCGTGCGCCTCGAGCTCGGTAGCCCGATCCGGTGCGCCGACGCGGCCTTCGGCGAGTTGGCCGACGTCGTGATCGACCCGATCGCCCGACGCGTGACGCATCTCGTCGTCCAACCGCAGCATCGGCACGACGCGGCCAGGCTGGTCTCGATCGACCGTGCCAGGTCGACGGCCGACGGCATCACGCTCGACTTCAGCGTGGAAGAGCTCGAGCGCTTGGAGCCGCTGGAGGAGACCGCCTTCCTGCGCGTCGGGCAGGTGCCCGTGGCGGATCCCGACTGGGAGGTCGGCGTCTCCGAGATGTACGCCCTCCCCCTTTACCCGGGAGTGGACGGCATGTCGGTCGCCGTCGACCTCGACGCTCGAGTCACGTGGTCGTACGACCGGGTCCCGAGGGGCGAGGTCGAGCTCCGCCGCTCGAGCGCGGTCACCTCGGCTGACGGGCACCACCTCGGCCACGTCGACGGCTTCGTGGTGGAGGACGGCCGGATCGCGGCGGTGGTGCTGGAGCGCGGCCACCTCTGGGGCCGGCGCGAAGTCGTGATCCCGCACGAGGCGGTCGAACGTGCCGAGAGCGACTCGATCGTCCTGACCTTGACGAAGGACGAGGTCGGCGCGCTCGAGGGGCACCGCGTGCATCGCTGGTTCTAGATAGGCCCGACCCAGAACGGCATCCGGGGACCCCGGGTATGGGATGCTGAACGACATGCCGGAAGTCGGGCTCGCTCAGGATGCCCTGTCCAGCAGGTCGCCGTCGTACGCCTCGCGCGCATGGCTCTCGAACTTGACCTCGAACCCCCGCGCCCGGTACGTGTTCGGCATCATGAGCCTCGCCGTGCTCTACCGCGGCGCGGCGGAGATCGGCTACACGCTGCAGTTCGCCGGCCCGGTCGCCGCGATCATGTGGCTGCCCGTCGGGGTCGGCATCGCGTTCCTCTACGTGGCCGGACTGCGCTACTGGCCCGGCGTCCTGATCGGCGACCTGCTCGCGAACGACTACGCGGCCCTCCCGCTCGGCTCGGCGCTCGGCCAGACGGCCGGCAACGTGCTCGAGATCCTCGCGGCGACGCTGCTGCTCCGCACGCTCATCCCCCGCGGCGATCCGCTCGGGAGCGTCGCCAACCTCGCCCGCATGCTGGTCGCGATCGCGCTGGGAACCCTCGTCAGCGCGACGATCGGCTCGCTCTCCCTGCGGCTGGGGGGCGTGATCGCAGATGACGAGGTGCGCGACGTGTGGCGCACGTGGTGGCTCGGCGACGCTTCTGGCGCGCTGATCGTGCTCCCGCTGGCGATCGCGTGGGCGCGGGTCCCGTCTCGCTCCTGGAGGCAGCGGCGCGCCCCGGAGGTCGCGGCGATGCTGGTGATCCTCGTCGCGGTGAGCGAGCTCGCCCTGCACGCCGACCGGCCGCTGACCTATCTCGTGTTCCCGGCGCTGATCTGGGCGGGACTCCGCCTGGGCCGCCGCGGCGCCACCCTGGCCGTGGCGGTCGCCGCGGGCTTCGCGATCTGGGAGACCACACGGCAGGTCGGACCATTCGCCTATGCGTCGATGACGGAAAGCGTCCTCAGCACACAGCTGTACCTCGCCATCTCCGCGCTCTCGACGCTCTCCCTCGCGGTGGTCGTCGCCGAGCGCGAGGCGTTCGCAGCCAGCCTCGCGGCATCCAGGGCGCGGCTCGTCGAGACCGCTGACAACGAGCGGCGGCGGATCGAGCGCAACCTCCACGACGGGGCCCAGCAGCGCCTGACCGCGCTGCTCGTCCAGCTGGCGATCGGCGCCGAGCAGTCGCGGACCACTCCCGAGCGAGCCGCCGGCATCCTCGACGCCGCCGGGGAGGAGCTGTCGGAGTCGATCGACGAGCTGCGGGATCTCGCCCACGGCATCCACCCCGCGACACTCACCACCGACGGTCTCGCGCAGGCGATGCGGACGGTGGCGGCGCGCTCGGCGATCCCCATCGAGCTGCTCGAGCTGCCCGCCGACCGGGTCGACGAGACCGCGGAGGCGACGGCGTACTTCGTCTTCTGCGAGGCGCTGGCCAACACGCGCAAGCACGCCGAAGCGACATCGATACGGGTGCTCGCTGCGACGTCGCGCCGCCAACTGCGTATCGAGATCGTCGACGACGGTCGCGGGGGCGCGACAGAGCGGAAGGGCTCCGGCCTCGCGGGCCTCCGTGACCGTGTGGAGGCGATCGGCGGCAGGCTCGAGATCGACAGCCCGGCTGGGAACGGAACCCGGATCGCCGCGGTGGTGCCCGCCGCGCGGGCCGCGTCCTGATCAGCGGCCGTGTGCCTGCCACACCCCCCTCAGCGCGGCGGGCGTGAGCTGTTGCTTGTGCAGGAATGCGGCGGCGCCGCACGACCGCATCAGCTCGGGCTCGGGAACCTCGAGGGAGACGAGCAGGACGACCAGGTCGGGGTGGCGCGCGGTGAGCAGGCGGGTGGCCTCGACCCCACCCATCCCCGGCATCCGCTTGTCCATGATCAGCATCCGGGGTGAGAGCGCCTCCACGGCATCCAGTGCGGCCTCACCCGACTCCGCCTCACCCACGAGCACGAACTCCGGCATGGCATCCACCAGGTCACGGAGCGCCTCCCGGAACAGGTCGTGGTCGTCCACCACGAGCACCTCGACCGGGCGCTGATCAGCGCGCCGCGGCTCCTCCCCTCGCCCCGGAGGGCTGACATCCACCGGCAAGTTCCCCCTCGTGCTCGCACCTCGACTGGTCCCGCGGGCCGGATGTTCCCACTCCCGCGCGATGCATGAGGCGCTATGGGTGCCTCGGTGGTGCGCGCATGCCCGCCGAATGCATGCCGGCGCTGTTGGCAGCCGCGCCCGGGGAGGCGACGCTGGCGGCATGACCGCCGCTGCCCCGATCGAAGAGCAGCAGGGCGCCGACGCCCTGAAGCATGGCCTCGAGCGCTTCCGCGCCGTGCGGCGCGAGCTCGAGGCGTCGGTGCTGCCGCTCGCCTCGTCGCTCGACGGGCGCCGCTTCACGTTCCAAGCGTCGCTGTACGGCCTGGAGCTGCGGCTCGGCGGCTATGTCGTCGTCGAGCACGACGGTGCGGCGCGGCTCGGGCAGGTGCTCGCGCTGGAGATTGCGCAGGCCGACGGGGCGCAGCTCGACATGCCTGGCGAGGCCGGCTCGCAGGGGGCGCTGCGCTCGAACGTCCCGATCAGGCTCGCCCGCGGGGAGGGCGCTCTCCTCGAGGGGGACGGAGCGCCATTCCACGACGCGACCGTGCGCCCGGCGACCGCGGACGAGGTGCGTGAATGGACGTGCCGCAACGGAGACGGGCGCGCCGTGCTGGAGATCGGGGAGCTCGCGCTCTCGCCCGGCGTCCCGGCCGGGGTGGACGCCGGCGGCTTCGACCGCCACACCTTCCTCTGCGGACAGTCGGGCTCGGGCAAGACGTATTCGCTCGGCATGATGCTCGAGCGGCTGCTCGAGCAGACGACGCTGCGCATCGTCGTGCTCGACCCCAACTCCGACTTCGCGGGCCTCGGGTCGATCCGGGACGGAGCCGATCCCGCCGCCGCCGAGCGCTACCGCGAGGCAGCGAGCAGCATCGCCGTCCACGCTTCCCATGCCGAGGGCGAGCGGAGGCTGCGAGTCAGGCTGGCGGAGATAGATCCAGCCGCGCGAACCAGCCTGTTGCGTTTGGATGCCATCGCCGACCGCGAAGAGCACGCCGCGCTGATGGAGCTCCTCGCCGATGACCGACGGGCCTCGGTGGCCACCATGGGCACCTCCTCGGACCCCCACCGACGACGGCTCGCGCTGCGGGCGAGGAGCCTCGGCCTCGAGAGCCTCGGCGTCTGGGCCCGCGACCAGGTCGGCTCGACGCTCGACGCGATCCGCGATCGCGGCAACCGCTGTGTCGTCGTCGACCTGGGATCGTTGCCCACGCCGGAGGAGCAGGCGCTCGTGGCCGAAGCCGTCCTCGGGACGCTGTGGCACCACCGGGAGGAGCGCCATCCGGTCCTGATCGTCATCGACGAGGCGCACAGCGTGTGCCCGGCGCGACCGGAGGGCCCGCTGACCGCGCTTGCGACTGCGCATGCCGCCCGGATCGCCGCCGAGGGACGCAAGTTCGGCCTTTACATGCTGGTCTCGACGCAGCGCCCCCAGAAGGTGCACGAGAACATCGTCTCCCAGTGCGACAACCTCGTGCTGATGCGGCTCAACTCGGCCGCCGACGCCGACTTCGCCCAGGGCGTGTTCTCGTTCGTGCCGCCGAGGCTCATCGAGCAGGCATCGACATTCCGGCTCGGCGAGGCGCTCGTGGCAGGGAAGATCTCGCCACATCCGGCTCTCGTCCGCTTCGGAGCCCGCGTCGCCCAGGAGGCCGGCGCCGACGTCCCATCGACATGGACGGCTCGGGGCTGATGGCCGGCTCGGCGGATTCGCGCGATCTCGCGCTCGGCGCGGCGATGGCCGGCGCTCGGACGGGGCTCGCCGCCGGGCGGGTCGCGCTCCTGCCTGCCCGTCTGGCGATGCGCGCACCGCTGGTCGGCCCGCCCCTCCGGCGTCGCGCGCAAGACCTCGCCCACGAGGGCGAGCTGGCGCGCGGGCGCGCGCTCGCGCGCGCGGAGGAACTGACCCTCGTGATCCTCGCATCACCAGAGGTCGAGCGGGTCGCCGCGCGGGCGCTCGCCACGATGGACCTGACGCGGATAGTGGGAGCGATCCTCGAGCACGAACGGACGGAGCAGCTGATCGACGGAGTGCTCGCCAGCCCGGGGCTCGAGCGGATCGTCGTCCGAGCGCTCGAGAGCACACTGGTCGATGAGCTGACCGAGCGCGTCCTGGCGAGCCCCGAGCTCGAGCGCGTCGTCGAGTTCGTCGCCACCAGCCCGCTGGTACTCGACGCGGTCGGCCGGCAGTCGCGAACGCTCGCCGAGGAGCTGGCCGCGAACGTGCGCCGGCGCGCGGAGTCCGCCGACGACGGCGCGGAGCGCACCGTCCGAGGCTGGCTGCGCAGACCGCGGCCTCAGCCCACATGAGCACCGCGCGCATCCACTACGCCGGCATCGCCACCCGGGCGGTCGCTCTGGCGATCGACGTGGCGATCGTGCATCTGCTGGTCTTCGCCGGAGGGGCGATCCTCGCGCTCGTCGCGTCGCTCGTGGGCGATCTCCGGCTGGACACGCTCGCCCGGGTCCTCGTGGCCGGCGCCTGGGCGGCCGCCGTCGCCGGCTACTTCGTCATGTTCTGGAGCATGGTCGGTCAGACGCCCGGCATGCGCATGATGGACCTGCGGGTGACCACCGGCGCCGGCGAGCCGCCGAGCGTCAGCCGCTCGCTCGTACGCGTCGTCGGTCTGGCGCTGGCCATCATCCCGCTGTTCGCCGGTTTCCTCCCGGTGCTGGTCGACGATCGCCGCCGCGGCGTCCACGACCTGCTGGCCGGCACCGTGGTGGTGCACCCGGTCCGGGTGGCAGCAGGCCACGGCGCGCCCGCGTGAGGCAGGCCCACACCCGCAAGCGGACGGATGTGCACCACATTGAGGCTGCGGTCGCCATACCGGACGATCGGCGTGACGGAACCAAACGACGAGAGGAGCGGGGACATGGCCGCAACACCAGCCGCCGGGGCACGCGCTTCGGCGCGCAGCTCGAGCAGCGAGACGGATACCAGCTACGTCGAAGGCAGCGGCTGGGTGCTCTTCTCGAGCATCATGCTCGGGCTCATCGGCGTCCTCAACGTCATCTACGGCCTTGCGGCGATCGACAAGTCGAGCTTCTTCGTCGCCAACACGAAGTACATCCTCAGCGACCTCAAGACGTGGGGCTGGGTGCTGCTGATCATCGGCGTGGTCCAGCTCTTCGCCGCGGTCTCGGTCTGGCGCGGCGGCAGCTTCGGTCGCTGGTTCGGGATCGCCGTCGCCAGCCTCAACGCCATCGCGGCGCTGATGTCGATCCCGGCGTACCCCTTCTGGTCGCTCGCGATCTTCGCGATCGACGTCCTGATCATCTACGGCCTCACCACGTACGGCGGCGACCGCCGCATCACGGCCGGCTGACACCACCACCCATCCTGACCGACAAGAGGAGCACACGATGAGCACACTGCTGGCAATCGCCTATCCCGACGCGGCGACCGCGGAGAAGGTCCGAGCCGAGCTGGTCCAGGCCACCAAGGAGAAGCTCGTCGAGCTGCAGGACGCGGTCGTCGTCGAGCATCAGGCCGACGGCAAGATCAAGCTCAACCAGGCCGTCAACACCACCGCCACCGGCGCGGCCGGCGGGGCGATGTGGGGCGGGCTGATCGGCCTGCTGTTCCTCGCGCCGCTGGTCGGCATGGCCGTGGGCGCGGCGAGCGGGGCCCTGGGCGGCAAGATGACGGACATCGGGGTCGACAACGACTTCCTCAAGCAGCTCGGCGGCAAGCTCGAGCCCGGCGCGGCCGCGCTGATCGCCCTCGGGCGCAGCGACGCGCCGGACAAGCTGCTCGAGCGCCTGCGCCCGTACGGCGGACACGTCATCCAGACGTCGCTCGACACCGAAGAGGAGGAGCGCTTGCGCTCGTCACTCGGGGAGGCCGTCCCCGCGTAAGACGAATTGCGCGCCGGGCGCGGGTCCGCGACTGAGGACCCGGGTCCGGCGCTTCGGCTGTACGTCTCCGTCGTCCCCGCCCAGCCAGCCCATCGGCGGCAGCGGCTATGGTGCGTCCATGGCGATCCGGATAGCCCTCGGCGAGGACAGCCTGATCGTGCGCGAAGGCGTGCACCAGTTGCTGGCTGTCGACCCGGCGGTCGAGATCGTCGCCGCGGTGGGTGACCTCGAGTCGCTGCGCGAGGCCTGCGAGCACCAGCGGCCCGATGTGGTGCTCACCGATATCCGCATGCCGCCGACGGGCACCGACGAGGGGATCCGGCTCGCCGCCGAGCTCCGCGACTCCCACCCTTCGATCGGCGTCGTCGTGCTCAGCCAGTTCTCCGATCCGCTCTACGCGCTCGCGTTGCTCGAGCGTGGCTCGGACGGTCGCGCCTATCTGCTCAAGGAGCGCGTGCACAACCGAGCCGAGCTCATGGCCGCCATCCGCGCGGTCGCCGAGGGCGGATCGCTGATCGACCCGAAGATCGTCGAGGCGCTCGTGGCCGCTCGCGGCCGTGCGGAGCGCTCGCCCCTGAACGAGCTGACGGCCCGCGAGCGGGAAGTGCTCGCGGAGATCGCCCAGGGCAAGAGCAACACGGCGATCGCGGAGTCGCTGTTCCTGACGAAGCGCGCCGTCGAGAAGCACATCAACTCGATCTTCCTCAAGCTGGGCCTCGCCTATGCGGAGGACGTCAGCAAGCGGGTCAAAGCGGCGCTGATGTTCCTCTCGGACGCCGACGGCGTCGAGGCAGCCAACCCGGTGAGCTGAGCCGAGGCGTGCAGGCGAGCACGCCCCGCCCCGGGGCGTCAGCATCCGTGACAGCCCGGCCGTCGGCTGCGAGTCTCGCCCTGTGGGAGTCGACCGCCTGACATACGTCGGCCACGCCACCACCCTCATCGAGGTTGACGGCGTCACCCTGCTGACCGATCCGGTCCTGCGCGACCGAATCGGCCACATCCCGCGCATCGCACCGGCCGTCGGGGGCGACCTGCGCCCCGACGCGATCCTCATCTCCCACGCGCACCGCGACCACCTGGACCTGCCGTCGCTGCGCCGGCTGCCCTCCAGCATCCCCGCCTTCGCCCCTCCGGCGGTCGCAGAGATCCTGCGGCGCCGAGGCCGGCCGGTCACCGAGCTCGTCCCGGGGCGCCGCGTGCAGGTCGGGGCCCTTGAGATCACCGCAGTCGAGGCGGACCACGACGGCCGTCGCATCCCGGTCGGGCGGCCGCGCCGCGCGATCGGGTTCCTGGTCGACGGGACGGTGCGCGTGTATTTCGCCGGCGACACGGACCTCTTCGACGGGATGCGCGCGCTCGGGCCGGACGTCGACGTAGCGCTCTTGCCGATCTGGGGCTGGGGCCCCCGGCTCGGACCGGGGCATCTGGACCCGGAAGGGGCGGCACGCGCCGCCGGCATGCTCGCGCCGCGCGTGGCGATCCCGATCCACTGGGGCACCTACGCATCGCGGGGCGCGCCCTGGCGGGACGATCCGGCCATGCCGGCCCGCGAGTTCGAGCGCCACGCGGCCGTCCACGCGCCCGACACCGCCGTGAAGGTGCTGGCGCCCGGCGAGTCGTCGGCGTTGTCGCCGGCGATGCGCGAGGCGCGCTGATGGTGCGTCGCGTGGTGCTGCTGGCGGTCGCGTGCGGATCGCTGTACCTGGTGGGGCCGGCGGTCCTCGAGGTCCTCGACTCGTGGCCCGCGGTGCTCGACCTCGATCCGTTCCTGTTGCAGTTGATCGTCATCGCCCAGATCGGTGCGTTCGCGTGCCAGTGGGCGCTCCTGCGGATCACCCTGCGCGAGCGCCGCTGGACGGGCGTAGTGACCTCCCAGCTCGCAGCCACCGCCGCATCGCGGGTCCTGCCAGGGGGCGGCGCCGCGGCGAACGCGCTCCAGTACTCGATGTTGGTGCGCGGGGGCGTGGCCGCGGCGACCGCGGCGAGCGGGCTCGTCGCGGCGTCACTGATGCTGACCGGCATCGTGTTCGCGCTGCCGGCGCTGGCGCTTCCCGCCGTCATCGGCGGGGAGGGGATCGACCGCAGCCTCGCGCGCGCCGCGTGGGCCGGCGGGGCGGCCTTGGCCGTCCTGGTGGCAGCGGGCGCACTGCTGCTGAACACGGAGGGGCCGCTGCGCTCGGCGGGGCGGTTCGTGCAGGCCGCGAGCTGCCGCGTCCGTCGCCGGGACAACGACGGCGCCCTGCCGGGCCGGCTCCTGCGCGAGCGCGATCTGATCCGCGACGTGCTCAGCTCGCGATGGCCCGAGGCGCTGGTGGCCACCGTGGGCCGGTGGGCGTTCGACTACGCGGCGCTGCTGCTGGCCCTGCTCGCCGTCGGGGCGCGGCCCGCGCCGTCAGCGGTCCTGCTCGCGTTCTGCGTCGCCCAGGTGCTGGCGCTCATCCCGCTGACACCGGGGGGTCTCGGGTTCGTGGAAGCGGGCCTGACCGGCACGCTCGCGCTCGCGGGCGTCGCGACGGGCGACGCCCTGGTCGCCACCCTCGCCTACCGGCTCGCGGCGTACTGGCTGCCGTTGCCCGTCGGCGCGATCGCCTACGCCGTGCACAAGCGGACGTTCCGGCGACCGGTGGCCGCGGGCGGCTGATCAGGTGGCGGGCGCCGTCGGTGCGGCCAGCGCCGCGCCGACGCGGCGGAGCTGCCAGCCGGCGTAGACGGCAGTCGCGCCCCGGAGCACGAAGCCGATGCCGGCGATGATCGCCACGGTGCGCAGGGTGGGCTCCGGCACGCTGAGAATCACGACGCCGAGCACGATCTCGCAGAGCGCGACGAGCATTCGGAGCGCACGCCCCTCGAGCTCGTCGAAGCTGCGGAAGAACTGGACGGCTCCCGAGACGACCAGCCAGATGCCCAGGATCAGCAGGAGGGCGAGCAGCGTCTCGCCCGGCCGACGCAGCAAGAGCAGGCCGGCGATCAGGCTGAGCGCGCCGAGGACCGCGGACAGCGCCTTCGAGCCGCTGTCGGAGTGCCGCGAGAACGCGTCGATCAGGCTCAGCACGCTCATCATGATCAGGTTGATGCCGCCGAAGATGGCCAGCAGCTTCAGCGTGATGTCCGGGTAGGCGATCGCGAGCAGGCCGGCCACGATCGAGATGGCGCCCGCGGCCATCACGAGCCAACCGGCGCCGCTGAGGTCTGAACGGGGATCTGAGGCGGCATGATCGGACATGCCTGTCAGTCTCACCGGGCGGCTCAGCGGCGCCAATGGCGCGGGCACGTGTCCTGCGGTGGGGCGCGCCTCCCCTGCTCGGGATCTGCTTCCCGGCCCGCTACCGCGTCGTCGCCGGGCGGCGGACGCTAGGTGGCGAGCGCCTTCGCCTTGAGCGTCTCGAACTCCGCGCGGGTGATCGCGTCGCCGTCGAGCAGCTGCTTGGCCCTCTCGATCTCGCCTGAGGCGCCGCCCGCTCCGACCCGCGGCGCCATGCCCCCGTACGCCTCCGCCTTGCGCTCTGCCATCTCACTGCTGTTGGTGATGAGGTAGATGAGGACGCCCAGGAACGGCAGGACGATGATGAACACGGCCCACGCCGCCTTGCCCCAGCCCGACATGTCCCGGCGGGCGAAGACGTCGGCGAGGACGCCGATCACCATCCAGATCCAGATCACCCAGCAGAAGAAGATGATCATCGTCCAGAAGATGTTCAGGAACGGATATTCGGCTGCTGCGAACACCATGTGCTCAGTCTCCTTGTCGATGCAGGACGGGTCGATGCTCCACGGGCTACCAGCTGAGCTCGATCTCCAGCTCAGCCGTGTCGTCGTCGATCTCGAACTCGACCTTCAGATCGACCTCGTCGGGGACCTTCACCTTGAACTGGAGGCCGCCGCGCTCGAACTCGACGTCGTTGTGCCGGGCCAGGGCGTCGGCCAGCTCGCGCAACCGACGGGCGACGACCTCGCGGCCCAGCCGCTCCTTCTGCGTGATCTCGAGAAGCTCCATGCGGTCGGTACCTCCGCCCTCAGGCGAGGATCCTCGCCTTCTGCTCCGCGAACTCCGCGTCCGTGAGCACGCCCTGGTCCTT
>Ga0126308_10000645_pt1 | contig 12196 bp, 9 predicted proteins | sample Plot55_FD_92533 | JGI IMG/M metagenome (GOLD analysis project Ga0126308, IMG submission 92533) | Serpentine soil microbial communities from UC McLaughlin Reserve, CA, USA - Plot55 | ecosystem: Environmental > Terrestrial > Soil > Grasslands | place: USA: UC McLaughlin Reserve, Lake County... | reverse complement strand
GGTGGCCTCGACGGAACGCGGACCTCGCTTGCTGGTCACGCCGGAGGAGGGACGCTAGCGTTGACCCATGCGGGAACGACTTGAGGCGCTGCTGGCCGAACGGATCCTCGTGCTCGACGGCGCCTACGGGACCGCGATCCAGGCCAGGAACCTCGCCGACGACGATTATCGCGGCGAGCGCTTCCGGCATCACCCGCGCGAGGTCGCCGGCGATCCCGACCTGCTGAACCTCACGCGCCCCGAGGTGGTGAAGGACATCCATCGCTCCTACCTCGCGGCCGGCGCGGACATCGTCACGACCAACACGTTCACCGCCACGGCGATCGCCCAGGCGGACTACGGCCTCGAGGAGGCCGTCTACGACCTCAACCTGGCCGGCGCCCGGATCGCCCGTCGCGCGGCCGACGCGTTCGGGCCCGATCGCTTCGTCGCCGGGTCCGTCGGTCCGACGAACCAGACCCTGTCGCTGTCACCCCGCGTGAACGAGCCGGCGTACCGGACGGTCTCGTTCGACCGGATGGCCGAGGCCTACGCGGAACAGATCCGTGGGCTCATCGAGGGCGGCATCGACCTGCTGCTGATCGAGACGATCTTCGACACGCTGAACGCCAAGGCGGCGATCGCGGCGGCGAGCGACGTGGCGCCCGACGTGCCGCTCATGATCTCGGTCACGATCACCGACCGGAGCGGCCGGACGCTCTCGGGCCAGACCGTGGACGCGTTCTGGCTCTCGATCACCCACGCGGAACCCTTCAGCGTCGGGGTGAACTGCGCGCTCGGGGCGGCCGAGATGCGGCCGTACCTCGAGTCCCTCGCGCGGATCGCGCCCGCCTACACCAGCTGCCACCCGAACGCCGGCCTGCCGAACGCGTTCGGCGGCTACGACGAGCGGCCCGAGACCACCTCGAAGTACCTCCGCGAGTTCGCCGAGAGCGGCCTCGCGAACGTCCTCGGCGGGTGCTGCGGGACCACCGACGAGCACATCCGGGCGATCGCCGCCGCCGTGAACGGCCTCCCGCCACGCAAGATCCCGGCCGACGGTACCGTCACGTCGTTCAGCGGCCTGGAGCCCTTCTCGATCACGCCCGAGACGGGGTTCGTGATGATCGGCGAGCGACAGAACGTCACCGGCTCGGCTCGATTCCGCCGGTTGATCGAGGCCGGCGACTACCAGGCCGCGGTCGAGATCGCCGCCGACCAGGTCCGCAGCGGCGCCAACATGCTCGATGTGAACATGGACGCCGACCTGCTCGACGGCGTGAAGGCGATGACGACGTTCCTCAACCTGATCGCGACCGAGCCCGAGATCGCGCGCGTCCCGGTGATGGTCGATTCCTCGAAGTGGAACGTCCTCGAGGCCGGCCTGAAGTGCCTCCAGGGCAAGGGCATCGTGAACTCGATCAGCCTGAAGGAGGGCGAGGAGGAATTCCTCGAGAAGGCGCGCCGCGTCAAGCGCTACGGGGCCGCGGTGGTCGTGATGGCGTTCGACGAGCAGGGTCAGGCCGACACGGTCGAACGCAAACTCCAGATCCTCGAGCGCTCGGTCGGGCTGCTGATCGACCGGGCCGGCTACGTGCCCGACGACATCGTCGTCGATCCCTGCATCCTCGCGATCGCGACCGGGATCGAGGAGCACAACGCGTACGGCACGGCGTTCATCGAGGCCACCCGTCGGCTCAAGGAGCGGCTGCCCGGGGTCAAGGTCTCGGGCGGCGTCTCGAACCTGTCCTTCAGCTTCCGGGGCAACGACGCCGTCCGCGAGGCGATCCACTCCGCGTTCCTGTACCACGCGATCGCCGCGGGCCTCGACATGGCGATCGTGAACGCGGGCCAGATCGCGCTGTACGAGGACATCCCCGCCGACCTCCTGCAGCACGTCGAGGACATCATCTTCGATCGGCGGCCGGACGCGACCGAGCGCATGGTCTCCTTCGCCGAGACCGTCAAGGGCGGCGCCATGAAGAAGGAGCTCGACCTCTCATGGCGCGAGACGACCGTCGAGGATCGCCTGAAGCACGCGCTCGTACACGGGATCGACGAGTTCATCGAGGAGGATACGGAGGAGGCGCGGCGGGCCTACGAGCGACCGCTCGACGTGATCGAGGGGCCGTTGATGGCGGGGATGCAGGTCGTGGGCGACCTGTTCGGCGCGGGCAAGATGTTCCTGCCCCAGGTCGTCCAGAGCGCGCGGGCGATGAAGCGTGCCGTCGCGTACCTCGAGCCGTTCATGGAGCAGGAGAAGCTGAGGCTCGGGCCCGAGGGCGCCCGGGCCCAGGGCAAGGTGATCCTGTGCACGGTCAAGGGCGACGTGCACGACATCGGCAAGAACATCGTCGGCGTCGTGCTCGGGTGCAACAACTACGAGGTGATCGATCTCGGCGTGATGGTCCCGCCCGACGTCCTGCTCGACACCGCCGCGGCCGAAGGCTGCGACATCGTCGGCTGCTCGGGACTCATCACGCCATCGCTCGGAGAGATGGAGGGCGTCGCCAAGGAGATGGAGCGGCGAGGGCTCGACCTGCCGCTGCTGATCGGAGGTGCCACCACCTCCCGACAGCACACCGCCGTTCGGATCGCGCCCGAGTACGGACAGCCCGTTGTCCACGTCGTCGACGCGTCCCGCGTCGTGGGGGTCGTCTCGGATCTCCTCGACGCCGATCGGCGTACGAAGCTCGACCACGTCAACCGCGAGGATCAGGAACGCCTCCGTCTGCTCCACGCGGAGCGCGAGGCCCAGCCGCTGCTGCCGTACCGGATCGCGATCGAGCGCCGAACGCCGATCGTCTGGAGCCAGCGCGACCTGCCCACGCCGGCGTTCACCGGCACCCGCGTGGTCCAACCGGACCTGGCCGAGCTCCGCCCGTACATCGACTGGACGTTCTTCTTCAGCGCGTGGGAGCTGAAGGGCGGCTACCCGCAGATCCTCGACCACCCGCGGCACGGCGAGGCCGCCCGGGAGCTCTTCGATGCCGCGAACGAGCTCCTCGATCGGATCGTGGCCGACCGATCGCTCTCCGCGCGGGGCGTGTACGGGTTCTGGCCGGCGTGGGCCGAGGGGGACGACGTGGTGCTCTCGGACGGTGCGCGGTTCCCGATGCTCCGGCAACAGGCCGACCACGGCGACGACCGGCCCAGCAGATCGCTCGCCGACTACATCGCGCCCGCCGAGACGGGACTCGTGGACCACATCGGTGCGTTCGCCGTGACCGCCGGTCTCGGGGCCGACGAGCTCGCGGGACGGTTCGAGACGGACCTCGACGACTACCAGGCGATCATGGTCAAGGCGCTCGCCGACCGCCTGGCCGAGGCGTTCGCCGAATGGCTGCACCAGCGTGCCCGGCGCGAGTGGTACGAGTCGGGGCCGGCGATGAGCGGCGACGACCTGCTCGCCGAGCGTTACCGTGGGATCCGGCCCGCGTTCGGCTACCCGGCGTGCCCCGACCACACGCGCAAGGCGACGCTGTTCGACCTGTTGGATGCTCGGGGAGCCGGCATCGACCTGACCGAGCACTTCGCGATGACCCCGGCCGCGAGCGTCTCGGGCCTGTACTTCGCGCACCCGGCCGCCCGGTATTTCAACGTGGGGCGCCTGGGTCGCGATCAGGTCGAGGAGTACGCGGCCCGGTGCGGGATGGACCGGCGCGAGGCGGAGACCTGGCTGCGCCCGAACCTCGCGTACGAACCCTCCTGACATTCAAGGCCCTACCGATCGGGCCCGATACGACTGCTACCGTGAGCGAGCCCGTGGGGACCTTCTGGCACTCCTTCGCCGACATGGCTGCCATCGAGTCGGGCGGCGAGCTCGTCATCGACCGAGGCGAGGGCGCACACGTCTGGGACGAGCAGGGGCGTCGCTACCTCGATGCGACCGCCGCGCTGTGGTACTGCAACGTCGGCTACGGCCGCGAGGAGATCGCCGCCGCGGCACACCGGCAGATGGTGCGCTTGTCGGCGTACTCGACCTTCGGGGACCAATCGAACCGGCCGGCGATCGAGCTCGCCGAGCGCATCGGCGGGCTCGCGCCGGTCCCCGACTCGAAGGTCTTCCTCACGAGCGGCGGGTCGGACTCGATCGACACGGCGACGAAGATGGCCCGCCGGTACTGGCAGCTCCGCGGCGAGACCGACCGTACGCTGCTGGTCACCCGCCAGCACGCGTACCACGGAATGCACGTCGCCGGGACGAGCCTCGCCGGGATCGAGGCGAACGCGGCCGGTCACGGCCCGCTGGTCGGCGATGTGGTGAAGATCGCCTGGGACTCCCCCGCGGCGCTCCACGATGCGATCGTGGCGGCCGGTCCCGAGCGTGTCGCCGCGTTCTTCTGCGAACCGGTGATCGGCGCCGGGGGCGTGTTCGCGCCGCCGGAGGGGTACCTGGCCGAGGTCCGAGCGATCTGTCGCGACACCGGCGTGCTCTTCGTCGCGGACGAGGTCATCACCGGGTTCGGGCGCGTCGGCGACTGGTTCGCGAGTTCGCGGTGGAGCCTCGAGCCCGACATCCTGACGTGCGCGAAGGGCATCACGAGCGGGTACCTGCCGATGGGCGCGGTGATCGCGGCGCCGTGGATCGCGGAACCCTTCTGGCTGCCCGGCGCGGGGCTGTGGCGGCACGGCTATACGTACTCGGGTCACGCCACCGCCGCGGCGGCGGCGCTCGCGAACCTCGACGTCATGGAGCGCGAGGAGCTACCCAAGCGGGCGCTCGAGCTCGAACGCGACCTCGTCACGGCCCTGGCGCCGCTCGCCGATCATCCGCTGGTCGGCGAGGTGCGCGCCGGCACCGGGGTCCTCGCGGCCGTGCAGTTCGCCGGTGATGCCCTCGAGGCCGACCCGGGTCTGCCCGCCCGTGCGGTCGCCGCCTGCAGGGCGAATGGCATCCTGACGCGTGCACTGGGGATCGGCGCGCTCCAGGTCTCGCCCGCGCTCGTCCTGACGGGGGACGAGCTGGACGAGCTCAGCGAAGGGGTACGGGGCGCCCTCGACGCGGCCTGAAGAGCTTTCGGGTCCGGCCGAGGAAAAGCCCGGATCGAGCTCGTTGTTAGGAACGAGCTAGTGGAAGGAGTGCCCGCAGGCGCAGGAGCCCTGGGCGACCGGGTTGTCGATCGTGAACCCAGAAGCCTCGAGCGAGTCCACGAAGTCGATCTTGGCCTCGGAGAGGTACGGCACGCTCATGCGATCGATCACGACGCGGACCCCGAACTGCTCCTCGGCGACATCCTTCTCCGTGAGCTGGTCGTCCAGGTACATCGCGTACCGCAGGCCCGAGCACCCGCCGGGTTGGACGGCAACCCGCAGCGCGATGTCCGAGCGTCCCTCCTCGACCAGGAGCTCCTTGACCTTGCCGGCTGCGGATTCGGTCAGCTGGATCATCGTTCCTCCGTGGAAGACGGTGTGATGCTCGCCCGATGATTCTAACCGTTCGGCGGGACGTTCTCCTCCCGGGAGTCCGTTTCCTTCAGGTCGACGACCTCGGCCGCGGTGGTCCGCTGGAGCTCGCCCGCCGTGGTCCGGAAGACCGCGTCCGGGGTGCCCGCCGCCGCCCAGACCTCCTCGAACGCCAGCAGGTCGCGGTCCACGAACGTCCGGATGGGCTCGGGGTGACCGAACGGCGGCGTCCCGCCCACCGCGAACCCCGTGGCGGCCCGGGCCTTGTTCGGGTCCGCGCGCATGGCCGCCGAGGCCCCGGCAAGGGTCGCCAGGCGGCCGACGTCGACCCGGTTGGCCCAGCTCATGAGCGCCAGCACCGGTTCGCCGTCCGCGACGAACACGAGCGACTTCACGATCTGCCCCACCTCGCACCCGATCGCCCGAGCCGCGTCGGGGGCGGTCTTCGTTCCCTCCGGGAACCGTCGGACATCGACCGGGTGCCCGAGCACCGTGGCGGCGTCGAGGAACCGCTCGATCGCCTTGCTCATGACGCCAACGATAGCGGCCGCATGTCGCCGGGTACGATACGGCGCGCACGACGACGAGCCGATCTCGATCGCCAGGCGGTGCCGTTGACCGGCCGGCGGACCCGGCCGACGGACGCAGCCGGCCGGGAAGAAGGAGCGGACAGGTGACGTTGGACCGGACCCAGCTGCTAGGGATCGCCAACGCCGAGCGCGAACGCCTCGGCAGGACGATCCAATACACGTCCCCGGACGCCTGGGACGCCCCGAGCGTCTGCCAGGGATGGCGCAACCGGGACATCGTCGCCCACCTCGCCGCGCAAGACACGGCGGCGGCCCAGCTCCTTGCCGGGGAACCCGCCGCGGAGTTCGACGCGTTCCGGGAAGCCAACGACGGCGAGCTGTGGGTGAACGGATTCAACGAGTGGGCCGTCGAGGTCCGCAAGGACGTCCCGACCCGACAGCTGATCACCGATTGGGGTAAGGCGGCGAAGGTATTCCTCGTTCTGTGCTCGGGACCGACCGACGACGAGTGGGCAGCGAAGAAGCTGGAGTGGGTCGCCGGCGAGATCGGCCTGCGCTACCTCGTGCAGTCCCGCACGATCGAATGGTGGTTCCACCAGGAGGACATCCGCGAGGGCGCGGGTCTGGAGGGCAACCCGCAGCACGACCCGGTTTTCCTGACGAACGACATGGCCATACGGATGCTGCCTTGGGCGCTCGGGCAGGCCGGGTTGTCGTTCCCCGGCCGGAGCATCCAGGTGGACCTGGAGGGCGTCGGCGGGGGCACGTGGCACTGGGGCCTCGAACCGCGGTCGACACCTCCGGCGGACAAGAAACCCGACGCGTTCATCAACGGGCGCGGCACCGCGTTCGCGCTGGTTGCCGGCCGACGGGTGGCCGCGGAGTCCTACCTCGACGACGGCGACCTGGTCGTTGGCGGGGACGAGGCACTCGCGATCGTCGTGCTCGAACTGCTGCGCGCGTTCGTCCAGTAGCGCCCGTCGCGCGGCCGGCGCGTCACCACCAGCCGCTTGATCGTACGCGCCACCGCCCCGAACCGGTATTTGTAGGCGTAGTCGCCCTTCAACATGTCGAACGCCGAACACCCTGCCTCGATCGCGATGCGGATGTCCTCGGCCACGAGCACCATCCCGGGCGATACGGGTTGATAGGCCCGGTCGAACGCCGAGTTGTACAGCGAGGAGGTCCCTTCGAACCGGAAGCCGATCGAGCCCGCGAGCTTCAGATGCTCCGCCGTCTCGATGAACGTTAGGCTGAAGATGCCTCGGGGCAGGAACGCATCGCCCAGCCGGCGGAAGAAGATCTCCATCCCCGGCTGCATGAAGACGCCCTTCGGCCCCTCGCTCGTGCGGTGCAGCTCGACGAAGCGATCGAGGAAGGGCTCGAGCGTCTCCGGTGTGGCCAGGCAGATGTGCCAGGGCCCGACCTCGGCCTCCAGGCGACGCGCCTTCCGCTTGATCTCGTGGCGGAGCTTGGCCGGCAGACGGTCGAGGTACTCGGCGTACGAACCCGGTAAGGGGAGGAAGGGCGCGACCCCGTTCTGGTCGTCGAGCACCTCGGTCGAGAACCCTTGCGCCGCAGCCGCCTCGACGAGCAGGCCCAGCCATGGCTGGTCCTCCGGGAGGCCGCGGAGATCTGCCTCGATCCAGTCGTCCGTGCGCGCGAGCGAGGCGAACAGCTCCTTAGCGAAGGTGGGCCGAGCCTCGGGCAGTCCGACCGGTCCCATGTAGTCCGTCACCTCGGTCCCGCCCAGGAACCGCAGCGTCCCGTCCAACCGTTCGAACGCGACCGCGCCGACCTGGTCCCCGTCCTCCTCGGCGAATGCGAGCAGGAGGTGGTCCGGCAGATCCGCGAACTCCTCCCAGTACAGCTTGAGGAAGGCGGGCGTGTGGAAGACGGTGCCGGCCGGGTCGGCCGTGACGAGCGCCGACCAGTCACGCCGGGCGAAGTCCAGCGGGTCTTGGCTGAAGACGATGTCCATCTCGTGCGAGCCCCGCGCTCATCGCCGGTCTCGCGGCGACCCTACCAGGAGCCCCCGCCGCCGCCGCCGCCTCCGCCGCCCGCCCCCCCGCCGCCGAACCCGCCGCCCCCGAACCCGCTCGAGCCCGAGCCGGCTGGGGTCGAGGAGATCGTGCCGCTCGTCTGCACCGTGAAGGAGTCGATGCTGTGGGCGAACTGCGCGTAGACGAACGGCCGGCTGCTCACGAACCACGTCGTGTCGGACGGAAGCTGCCCGAGCGACTCGAACGCCTTCGCCCACTTGTCCGTCACGCCGAACACGACCGCGTACGGCAGGAAGCGCGTGAACACGTTCTCCTGCTCGGCCCACTTCGACATGTGCTCCTCGGCCTTCTCGATCACGACACGGAATCCATCCACTCGCCGAGTCATCGCGGTGCCCTTGGCCGTGCGGGCGGGCATCCGGTTGGCCCCGATCAGCAGGAGGATCCCGCCGGTCACCAACGGGATGCCGAGCAGGCCGTACTTCGTGAAGGCCGCGAGCGCGATCGTGATCGCGATCCCGAACGACAGTGCAAGCCACCCGATCACCGTCCACGTATGCCGAACGCGGTCGGGCCGCCACAGGAACCACTTGCGCGAGACCACGTCGTTGTAGAGCGCGTCCTTGACGGCCCGCAGACGCTCGGCGAACGTCGTGCGAAGCGCCGACAACTCGACCTGGTCGCCGTCCTCGAACAGGCCGTCCAGCAGCCTCTTCTCGTACGGCAGGAGCGCGTCGTCCGCGGGTTCGGGCAGCAGGCGCAGGTTCCAGTCGGGCTTGCCGAGCAGCCACGTCTTGGGGATCACCTCGATCACCAGGTACTTGCGCACGGCGAGATCGACGATCGTGGCGCTCACGTCCAGCGTGTTGGCCACCTCGTCGACCAACGTCCCGACCTGCCCCGGCCGAAGGCCCTCGGGCGGCGCGAACTCCACCACCGAGGTCCCCTTCTCGAACAGCGGGACCGCCTGCGTCTCGGCTTCGGACGGACCTCCCATCACCTGGTCGACCTGAGAACCGCGGAAGCGGACGTCGCGTCCGCGCTTCCACATCAGCGTGCCGAATCCGCCCACGATCAGCACGAGCAGTCCGACGCCTCCCCCCACGCTCGTCGGCGTGCGCGCGAACGCCTTGTCGAGCGACCAGCGCTCATCCAGGATGGGCGCGGTGCTGGCGACCGTCCCCGCCGGCAGCGCGACCACCACGGACATCGCCTGGAACGCGGGCAGGTTCGACTGTTCGAAGACCGCGTCGCCGTTCCTGGTGATCTCGCTGTGGCTGCATGAGACGGTCGAGCCGAACGGGCCCTGGAAGCACGCGATGCGAGCGATGTCCGCCGTCCCGGACACCCGCACGTTCATCCGGCCGATGTCCTGCTCCCACTGGTCGCCGATCGCGTTCCAGAACAGCTCGTCGTGGTCGGCGAACCCGTTCATCGCGCCCTGCACCCGGTAGATGATCTCGTACGTATGGCGCCCGGTGACCGTGGTGTCGGGATCGCCGATCCGGATCACGAAGTTGCCGTTCTCCTCCTCGGTTTCCACGTCGTCGGGCGTGCCGGGAGGAGAGGCCCGGACCGAAATCAGGTCGATCGGATAGATGCGGTCGAACTCGTCGTCGTACCGGAACCGATCGGGGATGGATCGAAAGATCCCGTGCCTGGGCGTCGAGCCGAACTCCTGGACGATGGTCTCGGTGATCTCGAGGTCGCCCGACGACTCGATCACGATGTTCACCTCGAACCGCGGGGTCGAATCGAACACGGATCCCTGCGCGTGAGCCTGCGCCGGGATGAAGATCGCATAGACGAGGGCGCCGAGCCATGCGATGCGGACCGTTCCCTTCACAACGCCTCCACGAAGAAGAACGAGATCGCCATGATGACGTAGGCACCCGTCAGTTGAGCGCCCTCCAGCCAGTTGCTCCGGCCGTCGCTCGAGATCATGAAGACCAGGATCGTCGACAGGGCGACCGCCGCCACCTCGAACGTGCTGAACACGAAGTCCATCGGGTGGCCGACGAACAGGCTGATGAAGACGAGCGCCGGAGCCACGAACAGCGCGATCTGCGTGGACGAGCCGATCGCGATCTCGAGGGTCACGTCCACCTTGTCCCGCAGGGCGAACATGATCGCCGACGAGTGCTCGGCAGCGTTGCCGATGATCGGGATCACGATCAGGCCGACGAAGAACTCGGAGAGCCCGAGGTCCTCGAGCGCGGGTTCGAGCGACGACACGAGGAACTCGGCCTCCAGGGCGACGAACGCCGTGGCGACGAGCAGCATGCCAACCGACTGTCGGCGGGACCACTCGGGGCGTTCCTCCGGCGAGGGCGTCCGGAACAGGTGCTCGTGCGTGACCAGGGTGAACAGCAGCGCGGCGGCGTACAGGATCATCAGCACGGCGGCCACGGTGCCGCTCACGACCTCGCGCTGCGCGAAGCTCTCCCTCCCCCCGAGCGCGAACAGGGCCGGCATCAGCAGCCCGGTCACCGCGAGGACCAGCGACGTCGCGTGGATCGTGGCCGCCCGCCCGTTGTAGGTCTGCTCCTCGTGCTTCAGGCCGCCGAGCAGGAACGACAGACCGAGGACGAGGAGGAGGTTGCCGATGATCGAGCCGGTCAGCGACGCCTTCACGATGTCGACCTGGTCGTCCAGGATCAGGAAGAACGCGATCACGAGTTCGGTCACGTTGCCGAAGGTGGCGTTCACCAGGCCGCCGATCCGCGGGCCGGTGTGCAGCGCGAGCTGATCGGTGGAGCGCCCGATCAGCCCGGCGAGCGGCAGGATCGCGCCCGCCGCGGTCAGGAAGATGAGGAGCTCGTTGCCGCCCGCGAGCTCGAGCACGATCGACACTGGGACGAGCACGAGCAGCCAGTCGAGCGAGGGTCGGAGCCTGGGCATCCGTTGCTCCTATGTCAAGCCGCCACCGCGGTCAAGCGGTCGGTCGGCTGGTTCATCGATGTCATCGTCTTGAACACCACCCGGGTGATGTGGCGTTTCAGGGCGCGGATTGCCTCGGTCTTGGTCTTGCCCTCGGCCCGCTTCTTCGCGAGGTAGTCCTTCGCGGGATCGTGGATCCGGATCTGCGTGACGGCGATGCGGTGGACGGCCGCGTTCAGCTGTCGGTTCCCTCGCCGGTTGAACCGCTGCCGGTGCCGCGCTCCCGAGGATGCCGGGATCGGTGCGGTGCCCGCGTAGCGGGCGAAGTGCCCCTCGGAGGGGAAGCGGGCGACCTGGGCGGCCTCGGCCACGATCTTGGCCGCGGTGAGCGAGGCGCACCCGGGGATCGCGAGCAACGCCAGCGCGTGGGTCTTCACGAGAGCACCGATCTGGCGCTCGAGCTCGTTCGCCCGCACGGTGATCGCCCGGCACCGAGCGAGCAGATCCAGGCAGATCTCGACCTCGACGGTGGGCTCGACGGTCTCGAGCGCTCGGACGAGACGGTCCAGGGTCTTGAACCGACCCAGGGTTCGCAGGGCCGGTGCGAGGTCCGGGTCGATGTCGTGCAGGAGCCAGCGCAGCTTGCAGATCCGGTCCGTGCGCTCGTTGATAAGCATCTCGCGGTGCGCCACAAGCAGGCCGATCTGCCGTTCGGGACCGGCCAGCGTCGCTTCGGGCAGGTCCGAGTGCCGCAGGGCGGCGCGGGCGACCGCGGTGGCGTCCACCGGGTCGGACTTGCCCGAGATCCGATCGGTCCGGCGGGCCTCGCCCATCATCCGGGGTGGCACGCGGACCGAGCGCTCACCCCGTCCGATCAGGTGACGCTCGAGGTGCCCGGAGACGTGGCGACCGTCCTCGACTGCGAACAGGCGCTCATCGTCGAGGGCGCGAGCCCACTCGAGGAGACGCTCGAACCCTGGCGTGCGCGCCTTGATCGTGAGATCGGCGAGCACCTTGCCCGTGGCCCCGTCCACCGCCACAGCGGTGTGGGTCTGCTTGTGCGGATCGATCCCGATTACGATCACCCCTGGTCCCCCCTTCGGACATGACCGGCCGGATGGTGAGACCACCGGCGGACACGCCTCAGTGGGGCTGAAGCAAGCTCCTATGAAGTCACGCCGGCAGGCCTTCGCCGGCGGCGGGCGGCACAACGCATGGAGGTCATCCCGCTCGCGGGGTGACACGAAGCCTATGAGCCAGCCCGCCGTCGGTCGGAGGCTATCCCGATGACGGATCGAGATCTCACTGCTCGTTCACCCTGACACTGAAGCGAAGCCTAGCAGTGGGCCTGTTGCGGCCTGCCCGAGCTACGAGTGGGCTCGCTCAGCCGATCCGGAT
>Ga0126308_10000643_pt1 | contig 12205 bp, 18 predicted proteins | sample Plot55_FD_92533 | JGI IMG/M metagenome (GOLD analysis project Ga0126308, IMG submission 92533) | Serpentine soil microbial communities from UC McLaughlin Reserve, CA, USA - Plot55 | ecosystem: Environmental > Terrestrial > Soil > Grasslands | place: USA: UC McLaughlin Reserve, Lake County... | reverse complement strand
CCTGCATGGCGCGGGCCAGTTACGCGCCGGCTGATAGGCTAGACAGCTAAAAGTCTTCAGATGGGCAAGGCGTGAGTAGTTGACCGGCCGCTTCAATCGTTCCCGTCATCTACCCATCAAGGTCTTGGGGATCCAGCAGCACCGGCATGCGGTAATGGAGTTCGGCCATCATCCGGTTGGCCTTGGTCTTAACGGTAGTGCCAAGACTCGATTGTCTCGTGCGCGCCTTTCCACGTCTCCCACAAACCTGCAAAGCCAATAGGCGAACCATCGCGCTTGGGTAGGTAGTGCGGAAATTTAGGGTCAACATCCCACTTCCATGCCTCGCGACCATGGGCCGAAATCAGGCAACGCAGGGCCTTATAGGCGGCTTGGAAGGCCGGCTTAGTGGCAGCTGTTTCCGCTCGAGCCTTGATCATCTTATAGCCGATGCTGGCGTCTTTGGGCCAGAAGGGGATCAGACCCCAGCGCATATGGCTTAAGGTGCGTTCACCGTCGATCAGCCGGATGGATAGGGACGTACATGCTGGATAGGGATGTACATGCTGGGTGCGACGTTGTAGCGATCGGATAATTGAAACTGATGCGATGAAACCTTGAAGTAGCGCCCAATCGCTGCGCTTGTTTTGTTTACGAAACGGCCGCGCATCTATGATACATTTCGTGAATAAGCTTTATGTAGATTGGCGGGCAGGAGACACATCGGGCGCGAAACACATGTTGAGAATATCACTGCTACTGCTGTTAGCAAACTTTCTGACTATGCTCATAAACTGCATGATACTTGGCCTGAACTTCAAGCTGTACACCGAGTACTTCAAGGACAAGCCTCAGGATCAGCGGATTCTTAAAAGGGGTGAGTCGAAATCAGGTGCGGAGGATGAACCAGCACCTTGAGCGCTAGAAGCAGCTACGGGATTCAACCTGCGGTACAACGCGATGATCCGACCCAGCGAAGAAGACTGGCGGCACTGCAACCAAGTGTAGTAACCACTGTTTCATCTGATAGACGGTGTAGGGCTTTCGATTCGAGCGAAGGTGAGAGTATTGGCGCGGGCCCGTCAGTTGGGCAATATGAGTCAAGCCTGGTCTTGGGATGGGCTACAGCCGCGACAGCTGCTATCGATTCAAGAAGCTGTATGAGAAGCCCGGGGAGCTGGCGCTACAGGAGATCAGCCGGCGTAACCGGAGATTGAAGTGGCGGTGGTTAAGTTCGCCGTTAAGCAACCGGCTAAAGGCGCAAGTGCGGGTGGCCAATGAGGAAGGCCTTAGCGGGGCTTAAGCATTTCCCCGGCGGGGGTGCGTTGTGTCTGGCAGCGGCATGATCTGGAGACCATGAAGAAGCGCTTGCAGGCCTTAGAGGCCAAGGTCGCGCAAGAGGGATTGATCCTGACCGAAGCGCAGGTGGCGGCCCTGGAGAAGGCCAAGACCGAAAAGGAGGCGCATGGTGAGTTTGAGATCGAACATCTAGGCTATTGCGGGGCACAAGATACCTTCTACGTCGGTAATCTCAAGGGCGTAGGCCACATCTATCAGTAGACCTTCGTCGATACACACTCCAAGGTAGCGGCTGTCAAGCTGTATGTTCGCAAGACCCCCCATCACCGCAGCCGATCTGCTCACCGACCGCGTGGTACCCTTGTTCGATGAGCATGAGATCAGGCTACTGCGGATGCTCACCGACCGAGGTAGGGAATACTGCGGCAATCCCGAGCGGCACGAGTATGAGCTGTATCTAGCGGTAGAAGACATCGACCATAGCCCGCACGAAGACCAAGAGTCCGCTTAACCTTCTGGCATCGTGGAGCGCTTCCACTAGACCGTGCTCAACGAGTTTTACCCGGCGGCATTTCGCAAGAAGATCTACACCTCCCTTGAGAAGCTACAGACCGACTTGAATGCTTGGATCAAGGGTTACAATGAACAGCGGCCGCATCAGGGACACTGGTGCTTTGGTAAAACACTGATGCAGACTTTCATTGACTTCCTGTGACTGACAAAGGAGAAATTGATAACCGGTTAGCGATGTCTGACATGAAGCAAAGACACTTGGCTCAGCTTGGATCATGTAAGCTCTCCTCGCTCTGCTATGGATAACCTACCCACTGTCAGGTAAGCGTTAGCTACTACAACCTATCTTATGATGTAATTTGCCTATGGCAACCGCTTCTGGGATCCGGCTGCTAGACAGCTTTACTGAGCAGAAATACCAAGGTGTGTTGTCCCACCTGGAGCCTGATTCCCTCGTACTCGGGTAGGTTCTTTACGAATCCGGCGGACTCCAGGAATATGTTCATTTCCCCACCACCGCCATCGTTTCTTTGCTGTATATGATAGACAGCGGGGCGTCCACAACTAATTCGCCGTTTGTTTACGGTGCCAGAAAGCGATACTTCTCTGAGCTACAGTACTTAGATCGACTGGAATGGTTTCCTTAGTAAACCACTCGAATTTGGCTATTTCAGGTGAGATTCGTATTGCTTTCGAACCGGTTTGTCCTAGCAAGCAGTAGACCGTATCACGCTTATACTCAGCCGTCGAGAGGTAGGAGCCTAGAACGATAAGACGGTCCAACGACAAGTTGAGCTCTTCTCTAACTTCTCGAGAAGCGGCGTCCTCTATCTTTTCTCGCTGTGGCTTAAAGCCACCACCGGGCAGTGTCCAAGAGCTATCGCCTTCATAGCTATGTTTTACGAATAGGAGCTGATCTCCACAGCTGATCAGCACTTTCACTCCAAACGTTTTTGGTTTAGCGATTCGCCAATAAATTTTGCGGAAGCGATGCGCTAGCTTATACAACAATCTTCTAAGGGTCTGCATACCTGCCCCTGGATCATTAATTCTCATTCGTGCCGGGGTGATCGTCTAAAGGGTTTCTGACGCGGATCTCGTCGACTGTTAGGCCAATGATCGGCGAAAGCGCCCCTTAGGTTGAGGGTGGCGGCCAGTGCGGGCCCCTGACCCAGCGCACGCAGCAACGCTATGCCGGCTAGAGACTGCTTCCACTTTGTTTGTGAGCTCCGCCGTACCCGCCGGCGTAAGGCTTCGAGCTGCTGGTAAGGCGCGGCAAGGCGCGGCAGCAACTCGTCCTCTCTGTACGAGAGCTGTTGCTTTAGACTTGGGTCGCGGGTTGCCTTGAGCTCATCTTCCCAGACAGACACCATGGCTTGATCAAACGTACGGGTGGGTTCTTGTGTCATTGTGTTGCCCCCAACTGGTGGTAGCCCTGTTACGGTTAGCGATTGGCAGAGTTTTTGAAGGTATACCGATTAACATCGAGTATAGTCAATACAATGCCAATCCACCCATATTTCAAGAGGTATCGAAGGAATAAACAGGCTAAGGCGTAGCGGGCGAAATTGACACGTCGCTACGAAAGCCAACAGGAATAATTACCTGGACGCTGGCAACAAGCTTAATATGGTGAGATTGAGCAACGCGCTCGAGTGATAAACGTCACGGGCTAGACGGCTTGACTCCTGTCTCGCGCCACTACTAAGCAGCCTGCCAAGTGTTACCCGTATGGTTACCCGAGAGCGCTTTTGCCACTATAAATAAAACGCGGATTCTAAATTGTAACTTGCTGATACATATGGAGCTGGCGACAGGAGTCGAACCTCCGACCGGCTGATGACAAATCCGGTACTTGACCGGTAAGTGACGGTTCCCACACTATATTAACTCCGGGACGCTCGTTGCAATGTGCACAACCGTGCATAAGGATGCACCACCAATCCCCGCAAAATCCCGCAACGCGATCGTGGAGCCATAGGGCAACTATCGCTAACATACGGCTATGCTTGCTTGGCTAGACCTGAGGGGTTCTCCTTGGCGTGACCACTGCAAACTGAACCAGCGACTGGGTATCAACAGGCGGTCTCGTTGGAAGTGCCGAATGTCGAGCGCGAGATAATCGGCAGTGGTCTCTTGCGCTCCCAGTGCTCGACCGGCCCAGGGCGTGATCGGAACAATGGATGGCACTGAGGGCGGACGACTGAGCGCCACTGCCGATACAACGTGGGATTGCGCACGGAGAGCTTCCGTAGCAAATGCTGCCACTCATAGGCCACCTGCCCGGCTGTAACCGAGATGAGTTTGACAGCGCGTACTGGCCCAATCTTGCTTTGGTCAAAGGAGTAGCCGCGGACCTTCGCCTCGGCATGCACTGCTGCCAGATAGGCACTGATGGCTAACCGGGGCGTTGTATGAGATCTAAAACGCTCCAACTGCGGATGATGGCGATAGCCCCTGGTCTCACTGCACAGAACAGCACGAGCCAGCAGCGCTTCGCGCCACAGAGCGACCAAGCCCTGAGGGTCTAGATACCGGGGATGCAACGTCCACAGCCGCATGCGTTCATTCTCTCTGGTATCCAACTTGTAATAGGCGGCCTATGGGCTATGTAGCAGTACCGCGTCAAAGGTTGATTAAAGCATGTCCTTGCCAGCCCAGCAAAGTTAGCGGCTACTCTTCACCCTGGACGAGGATGCTACATGGGCTGTTAGGTGAGGCTATGAGGAGTCTATGTGAAAACGCCGCCGCAACATCCGCTGTAACCCGCCTCGGATAAGGAACCGGTTAATCTCTCATACCTTCTTAGGCCGGTGGGCTATATGTACAGGGTAAAGAGCCAGAATGTCGCCCCGCCGCCACTTATACATAAATAACTTATGGGATGCCCATTGCCCGTTTAATCCCGCATTGATTATAACGATGTAGAACTGATCCCCGCAAAATCCTGTATGGTGTTCTCTCATAACAGCGAGCTGTTAGGCGAAGGGCGCAGCAAGGACCCGCCCCAGTTCGTGGTGCTGATGAAAGATATAGCCGCGATGATCGGAATTCTCATCGCGCTCGCCGGGACCTGGGCTGCCATCCACTGGTCAGATGCCAGAATTGATGGAATGGCGTCAATTGCGATCGGACTGTTGCTTGCCGGCGTCTCGATACTGCTGGCGAAGGAAAGCAAGGCACTCTTGATCGGAGAAAGGGCGGACGCCGCTCTTCGGAAATGGCGGAGAAGCTGAAGGCTGCCGGTGTTCCCAACGAGCTCATCGTCATACCAGGTGTCGACCATGTTTTTATTGGGAAGACTTTGGAACAGACGCGCGAAGGTAACCTGAAGGCCCTCGCAGCTACTTTCCAGTTCATTGACAAGACGATGAGCGCAGCCGCATCCTCAAACCGACAAGGCGAGCATGTTGGTGCGTATTAGCTCCTCGGCATTCGTTACGTGGCAGAGCGCACTAGAATAACGTGAAGAGATAAACCCGAAGCAGCATCGTGTGAATGTCCGCATTACCAGTTTTAGCCGGCACCGCGACCGCCCTTCGGTCTCAGTCTCCCAAAAACCGTTGTAGAGTGCCTGCATGAATAAGATTTTCTAGTCTTAAATATCCAATACCGAAGCATTGTTTCGAAACGATTTCGGAAAAAAATGAAAACACAAGATGGGCGGATTTGGATCCGGGCGACCAAGTGACAATGTTCATGGCATCGTTGAGGCGTGCCGGTCGCTTTGGGTAAACCGGTTGCAGCGAGAAGGCTATCTCACGCCCGGATGGCAGGGCGGCTAGGGGGCACAAGCTGCTCCATGCGCTTTAGCCAGCGGCACTGGCGTAGCTCGCGGTTGACGTTTACCCTCCCTAACTCGTGAGGTGAAGGCATACAGTTATGGTCAGGGATTGCTATGTAAAACCGGTTAAGGATTGGAGCCGGTCTCTATCCCGCCACCGCTGAAGACCGGCTCTAGCGATTCGGGCTCGGGTGCCGCTGTCGCAGCTATCCCGCCCCGTGAGCCGAACAAGCTAGCGCCACTCGAATGAGCCGGTGCCGCAGATCGCAGCCCCATCATTGTCGCCATCTTGCGGCCTTCTAATACTTCGCTAATCTTTGCCAGGCGCAAAACACATGTCCATAACAGCATTGACCGCTGGACTCCCGACAGGCAACGATGGGTCTGAGTAGGGCCGCCATCGCACAGTTCGCTGGGTCATCGGCCGCCGACACCGGGCGCCTCGAGCCCAATACCAAGCAACTACGAATCACAACCACGGATGCAGTAAGTAGTCTCTACAGAACTGGACCAAAAGAGACGGCAGATCAACCTGCCTCACCGCTACCCTAAAGTTCTGCAGCAAAGATTCAGCGCATTTATATTAGACCCACGGTAGGTACCATGAATACATGGAACCGCAAGTGGTGGCAACCGAATAAGGGAGAGCGACTTAAGTCGCAGCGAGTAGATTCATCTGCCTAACTTCAAACTGCAAGTAGCAACACCACCTTAATTTTGCATGTAGCCCGGGAGTGCTACTGTATCAAGGCTGAAATAATAGTTAGTGCTCTGAGTAGGACTTTGACTGTACTTGCTAAATCAGGTGGCTGCCTACGACATTAAAAAGCCTTCGCGTTTGAAATACGAGCCGCCGATGACGTGGTCTCCATTTGCCGATCGAATGTGCGTATGCCTACATGCCTTTGCAGACCTCTGCACGAAGTTCCCCAAGGCCCGCGCGGATCGGGGCGATCTCGGACTGGCTGCTGTGAATGCCCCTTTGAATCACTGGTCCAAGTGAGTTCGTGGCAAAGCTGCATAATAAGGATATGCTGTCTATGCCCTGCTCGAAGCGGTTTGGCTTAGACACACGGACTCGCGGACCGCTGCAGCAGAACGACTTGCTGATTGCTTAAGCTTGGGCTAATCGAGGGCTCTATATGCCCATATTCCACCTCATGATGGCGCTAATGACTCTAATGACCATCATGGCAAGCACACCGGCAAACGATGTAGAAGATCTTGAACAACCTGTGTGCGGCGCAGTTCGAGAACCACTTGCTTTTTGGTTCTGGAGCCGGGCTGCTGGTAAACCAGACCCGAACGCTGCCGCCGATGTGCCAAACGCAGAACCGGTTATTTATGAGACGAAAGATCGGCGTCTCTTGAGGGGATACAAATTAGAGAGCACTGCTGCCAATGGAGCTGTGAAGGGCTTTGTATTGGTAGCTCAAGGCAATGCCATGCTAGCGGATCAACTGTTACCTGCATTGACGACCTTTTCTGACGCCGGCATTGAAGCGTACATTTTTGACTACCGAGGATATGGAAATTCAGAGGGAAGGCGCCGGTTGCAGGCCATTGTGAGCGACTACAAGGAGCTGTTTGATGGTATCAGTGCCTCCGCCCAAGGATCTCGTTTCTTGTACGGAATTTCTTTTGGAGGGATTGTCTTGCTGAACACAATCGGCTCTGGTGTCGCCTTTGATCGAGCTGTCATCGACTCAACACCAAGTCGGGTGTCGCAGTTCGGCTGTCCCAAGAAGTACGATCCGATAGCGAATATTCCACAAGATGGTTCTCGCTTGCTTGTGATTGCCGGAGAACAAGACAACGTTGTTCTCCTTAAAGGTTCTCAAGAACTACGGGATCTTGTCGACGCTCACGGCGGCCGGACAGTAGTCCGGCCCGATTTCGCTCACCCGTTTATGGATTCGGAGATTCACGTGCGGCATGCGCGGTTGAGCCTCACTAGATCTTTTTTGGCTGGTGCCGTTGCGCAGAGGGCCCATGAATCAGAATGACAAAGGACGGCTTGCCCTGCGATTATTCTAGGCTCTGTGGGGGCGCAGGCGATTAAAAAATTAAAATTGCTTGTTTTGCCGCACTGCGCATTTGCGCTGCCGTGCGGCAAAACAAGTGTCACGTGTGCGCCATGGACCAAGTAATGCAGCGGCACATGCTTTCAATGGCCTCACGCAAGCGCTATCTCGGCTGCAACTGACCCTCCCATTCGATATATACCTTATCAGGCGAGGGCGCATAGCCCGTGTATTTGCCGCTGCTGGTGTAAGCGGCGTAATGGCCGGTGGCCTTTGTCCAAGTCCAGTCGCCGTTGAAGGTAGTGCGCGGCTGACCGTCTTTAGTCAGCGTGGTCTTCACGTTTCCATCCCATTTCGCGGTGATCTCCCCGTCATTATCGGTGAACGTGATGTAGCCGTTGTGAGTCCCGTCGCCTTGGACAAGGTCCCGCATCTCACGATTGACGACCTGGGCGCCCTCCAAGAAATCAGTTGGCCCGGTATTCTTGTTAGTGGCGTGTGTCTCTACAAGCATGAGCATGTGACCTTGGGCATCGGGTACCGGCATGGCCTTTTGCATGGCATAGGCGGCGATGTAATTGCCAGAGATCGGCTTTGCATCTTCGGCCCAGACGGGTGCTGGGCCAAAAGTGAAAGCGAGGGAAGACACTACGGTTAAGACGATGAACTTAAGCATTGACAAGCGCTGATAAAGACATTTGTTCATGGCGTGCCCTCCACCAGCCTATTAATACGATAGGTAGATAGTCAAAAACCACAAAAAGTCAAGCGTTTTTTACTGCTTCCCCCGCCGCATGCCGCCGGGTGGAACTGAGGGTAATCAGGGTAGCTCGCAGTTGGAGGTATAGTTGCCTAAGATTTCGGTTGCCGATTGCCTTGAGCGCATCTTGCCAGGCAGCGAGCGCCTGTGGAACAAAGCTTTGATCGGCGCCGGCCGTTGGCACGCCTGCTCATCTTGACTAGGGGTCGTTTTATACCGCTCGTTGCCCCTTTGTCGGATTCTTTTCTTCGCGCGACTGCCCCCTGTGAGGGGCCGAGACTTTCAAGCTTGTAGCCCTCAGGATAGGTGCGGTGAGGCATTTCTGTGCGGAGGCGTGGCTGTTTCTTGCGCGGCAGCCAATCCGAGAACCGGCCGCGCAGGCGCAGCCCGCTAGCCACCAGCCGACGCATGGGTTTCGACGGCCGCGGGAAGCCAAACGCCTCGATCAGCGCGTCATCCAGCGTGGCATGGATCAGGCGGCGCGCCAGGGGGCGCAGAACCCAGGGAAACCAAGCAGCGAACATCTCACGGGTGACGGTACCCACGCGCCGGTTAGTTTCCATGTACTGAAAATAATGCTGTTCATACTTAGCGTTGAATTACTCAAATTCGTAGTAGTCGCGCGGGATCGAATGGATATGCATGCGCTGTCCCACCGCACGCCAGAAATAGAATAGCGCCAACCGTTCCTCTTCGTGCATCGGCCGCCAGCTAAAGTGGGAGATCCAACGAATAGGCTCGTAGATAAAACTGGACAGCACCCAGAGGAAGTCATCGTTAGATATTCGGAAGCGTCCGTGAAGCGTATTGATGCGCTCGATTGCTGCACGCCCTCGCGCTTTCATAGCCATGCTCCAAAATCTCGCTCACCAGCAGGTCAGTGTCGTCATAGCGCTTTTGGGCGCGATGCATAAATTCTCCTGTGCCGTTGAGCAGACGTGAAATAGGGGGCACGCAGAAGGTTCGAAAAAGCGCAAACTCCAGGGTGCGCGTGAAATTGAATGGGAACTCGTAGCAGACGCGGCGCCGCACGATCTGCTAGTCATCATATTGCGGCTCCATTCGCATTCTCTCTTGCTGATAGAGATTCATGCCGCACTTTCCTCCTGACCTTTCGCTATACCGGTAGTAACGGTATTGTCATCCGCTTCGTCACGCATTTACCAGTGACTGGCGGTAAACCGCTAACCCTTAGCGGTTATGCAGGCGTGATTGTCTATGTTAGTAATTGCTTCTGCTACAGATCAACCAAGCTCTCATAGGCCCCATGCACATGGCAGTACCCACCTCACCACGGCGGTCTTGAGGCTGTGGCACGCCCTGCTGATTCATAGCTGTAGTGGATAGGTATTGTTATTGACAGCCTCAACACCATGGCCTGATCTAACAGGCGGGCGGGTTCTTGAGGCATTGTATTGCCCCCCAGGATCGTGATAGCCTTCGGTCATTGCTCAGCACGGCCCTGCTGAGCACTTGCTGGATCTACCCGAGTATAGGTTAGTCGCTCGCAGCGGTGAGACTGATAGCAGGGAAATATACAAAAGGAAAGAAAAACTCAAGGATGTTCGGCGTGATACGAAGCGCAAGGGCAATTCTGCCGGGCGCGGGCATAATCGAACGCTCACTGTTGGCATCATGGCGGCTTGAGTACGGGGCCACGAACACCAACGGATAAGACCATGAGTTGTTTCGAACCTGAGCCAGTTTCGAGATCTTGAAAGGGTGCGAAAGCGTTTCCTAGGGCGACTTATCAAGAGCCTAAAAAGAGCAAAAGGCGCGTAATTTGCTAATTTTTTGACGGTTCTCTCTGGACACGTATCGAGATATGGCCTTGGCGTTGCAACCGGATTTAAGGAACAGATAAGCTCAGCTTCGTTACGCCCTCATGCCATGACCGGATAACGTGCTACGTCTTACTCTGTACGAGACGGATCAAATTTAAAACAGTTTGCTCCTCATTTCCTACCGTCCCTTGCCGGCTCAATAAGGCTACTGCGCGCCGAAGATGGAATACTGAGCAAGTAGGATGATGTCTACCTAGAAACGCGGTCTAAGTCTCTCTAACTAAGCCTGTGGTTCGTAAGAAATTCATATCCGAATAACTCAATGTCCGTCTTATATGCTTGCGCTACAATCTCTCTTGTTTCGTTGGTGTAATAATCTTGATAGCTACGATGCTTACCAGCGTTCCGGTGATTCAGTTTTGAACCTATACCACCCAATGACCGCTGCACATGGGCAAAATCTTCCTCAAAGTTTTCAAATAAGCCCAAAAAATCTACCGCGAGCGTGCCATTTTCGTCACACAAGTAATGGTGCTGCGGTAAAAATATCTTGTGCAGGCTTCTTTCGTTCCCACGCTCAAACCACCCATACACGAACGATTCAAAAGTGTCGTATTCGCGTAAGTGTTCCTCCGCCCAGCGATGACACCGAAACCTTCCGCCTTGCTTACAGTAAAAATAAGTTGAAACAAGCCAATCCCAAGGGTTCCGCACGAAAGCGAACTTAAAGTATTTGTCAAATGTAGACTTACCGAAAATCTGCCTATACTCAAGGACGGTACGATGGCCCCCTGTAGTACGACCGAAAAGAGCGGTATTAACAGAGGTACCACCAGTTTTCGGTACATGAAAAAAAATGCATTGATGCTCATCGAACGGCTGTAAAGTATGGCAGCTGTTAGTGTGGTGCCTAAGCGAACGCCAGCGACGTAGCTGCTTTTGATCATGGACTGAGCGCTTCCAAGTGTCTCTAAGCCGTTTAATGCTGTAAGTAGACCCCGGGGTGAAATATAGGATACGAGCAGTGTGTGCCGTAGCGGGCACGACTAAGGCAAAATCGCGCAACATACGTATAGATTGCATTATGCTGTATGCCTCATTTTAAACGTTACCATGTTTTGCACCGTCGTCTTCACTGGATGATTAGCCCCGGTAAATACTAAGCTCGCAGTTGGCCAATTTTTACTACTTCCTGTATAGCTATCCCCCCAAATTCAGCCAAACAGTCCCATCGTCCCGCAGTACGTTTTACAACAGCGAGAATATAGGTCGCATGTGACATACGAAACAGACGTTGCAGGGCTTTCCCCGCGCGCCCACGATTGGCAATTATGCAGGAGCTCAAGCCGGAGGCTACCACACTGGCTGCCAGTGCAGACGTCTGACCGAGTGCAAGTAACAGTGAAAGGCCGGCCAGGGAACGTTTCCATTGCCGTTGCAAACTTCGCCGCATGCGGCGGGGCAAGGCTTCGAGCTGTCGGTAATGCTTATTGAAGCGCGGCAGCAAGTCTGGCTCTTGCTGCAGGCACTGTTGCTTTAGAGTTGCATCACCTGTGGCCTTAAGCGCAGCTTGCCACGCCGACAGCAGGGCTTGATCGAATATGCGGCCGGGTGCTGGACTCATGGTGCTGCCCCAATTAATGATAGCCCTGTTGCGGTTAGTGATTGGCAATGCTTTTGTGGGAGTATAGCCGCTGCATGGACACTTCGTAAATGACGTCAGGGGCATGTGAAACCGGCTAGACGGCCGGTAGCGCGATACGGACACACCACGCATAAGCCCCTTTCAAGGATCATGGGCTGATGCAGGCGTGGCCACAAGACGCGCCAGCGAGTGGTAATACCCTGCTATAGGTAAAGCGTTAATACGTGCGCTACTTAGGTATTCGGCCGCCAGGCCGTGACACTAAGGTCAAAGGGGTTATCCAGGCGGACGCTTTCAAAGCTCCAAACGCAAGCTAACAGACGCCTTCATCCGCGCCTTGGCACGCGACTGGAAAGCGCACGGCGAGGCAGTCATTCAGCGCGTCAGGGAAGACAACCCGGTAGCTCACTTTAAGGG
>Ga0126308_10000642_pt1 | contig 12207 bp, 12 predicted proteins | sample Plot55_FD_92533 | JGI IMG/M metagenome (GOLD analysis project Ga0126308, IMG submission 92533) | Serpentine soil microbial communities from UC McLaughlin Reserve, CA, USA - Plot55 | ecosystem: Environmental > Terrestrial > Soil > Grasslands | place: USA: UC McLaughlin Reserve, Lake County... | reverse complement strand
CGCCCCCGGCTCGGGCGTGACCCTCGGCATCGGCCACGCCTCGGTGCCCGAGGCCCTGCCGGCGGTGGTCACCCCCGGCTTCCTGCGGGCCGTGTCGGCCGAGGTCGGCCGGGTGGTGCGGGTCCGCGGCCCCATCCCCGGCGACCTGCTGATCAAGGTGACCGGCGTGGCCAGCGTGCTCCCGGGCGCCGTCGGCGACAGCGCCGCCGCCTTCGTCGACGCCGACTGGCTGCTGGTCCACGCCCAGCGCAACCCGATCGACCGGCCGCAGAGCACCGAGGTCTGGACCGCCGGCGGGGCCGGCGGGCAGGCCGTGGCCGAGCGGCTCGGGGCCGCCGGGGTCCGGGTCGAGACGCGCGCCGCCGCCGCCGACATCGAGGCCGGCCTGGCCCAGCAGGCCCCGTCGCTGGCCCTGCTGCTGCTGCTCGTGGGGGCGGCCGCCGGGGCCGCCCTGGCCACCGGCGGGGTCATGCTCCACCTGTACCTGACCGGCCGGCGGCGGGCCTTCGAGCTGGCCGTGCTCGAGGTGTTCGGGGCCAGGCGACGCGACCTGTGGGGGCCGGTCGCGGTCGAGCAGGGGGCGCTGGTCGGCTACGGGGTGCTCTGCGGCGGGATCATCGGCCTGCTGGTCGCCCTGGTCGCGCTCCCGGCCATCCCCCAGTTCGCCGACCGGCCCAGCCTGCCCCCGCCGATCTACACTCCCGACTGGGCCACCCTTGGGCTGGCCCTCGGGCTCGCCGTGCTGCTGGTCGGCCTCGGCCTGGCCGCCGTGGTCGCCGCCCTGGTCCGCCAGGCCCGCCCCGCCCTCCTCCGTGAGGAGGAGCTGTGAGCACCACCGTGGAACGGGTCAAGGGGGTGGCCGACGGCCGCCGGGCCCGGGCCGGGGAGCGGCTGCTGGCCTGCGAGGGCCTGTTCCACCTGTACCTGCTGGAGGGGCGCGAGGTGGTCGCCCTCCAGGGGGTCGACTTCGGGGTCGACTGGGGCGAGATGGTGGCCCTGCTGGGGCCGTCGGGGTCCGGCAAGTCGACCATGCTGGCGATCCTCGGCGGCCTGGAACGTCCGTCGGCCGGGCGGGTGCTGCTGGACGGGATCGACGTCAGCCGGCTCTCGGAGGCCCAGCTGACCATGCTGCGACGGCGCCGGCTCGGGTTCATCTGGCAGGGCCCGGCCCGAAACCTCCTGATGCACGCCTCGGCCTGGGAGAACCTGGACCTGCCGATGGTCCTGGCCGGGCTCCCGGCCGGCCGGCGCCGGCGGCGGGCCGAGGTGCTGCTTGAGGCCGTCGACCTGGGCGGCCAGCGCGACAAGCCGATCCGGGCCCTGTCCGGCGGGGAGCAGCAGCGCCTGGCGGTGGCGGTCGCCCTGGCCAACAACCCGCCCCTGCTGCTGGCCGACGAGCCGACCAGCCAGCTCGACCGGGCCAACGTGCGCCGGGTCGTGGAGCTGCTCAAGGAGGCGCGAGAGGACCTCGGGACCACCGTGGTCGTGGTCACCCACGACGCCGAGGTGGCCGCGGCCATGGACCGGACCGTGACCATCCGCGACGGCCGGGTCAGCGCCGAGGGCCGCGGCGGGGCCGAGTACGCGGTCGTCGGGCCCACCGGCTCACTCCATCTCCCGGCCCACGCCCTCGACGTCCTCCCGCCCGGGGTCAGGGTCGTGGTCGAGGTCGAGGGCGACCAGGTCGTGCTCAAGCCCACCGACGGCGGGGGGTCGGAGGATCGGTTTGAGGAGGGGTCGCCGTGACCAGCCTGGCCGCCGACCGGCTGGTGGCCGTCCGCGGCGGCCGCAACGTGGTCGACGGGGTGTCGCTGGACGTCCACGACGGCCAGGTCGTGGGGCTGGTCGGGCCGTCGGGGTCGGGCAAGTCGACCACGCTGCTGCTGCTGGCCGGGCTGGAGTCGCCCGACGCCGGGGTCGTCCGGCTCGACGGGCAGGACCTGGCCGAGCTGGGCACGGCCGGCCGCCAGGCCCTGCGCCGGGACCGGGTCGCGCTCGTGTTCCAGGGCTACGGCCTGCTGTCGCTCCTCACGGCCAGGGAGAACGTCGAGCTCCCGTTCCGCGTGGCCCGGCGTGACCCGGCGGCCGCGGCCACCGCGGCCACGCGCTGGCTGGGCCTCCTCGGCCTGGGCGACCGCGCCGACCAGCGCACCGACCAGCTCTCGGGCGGCGAGCGCCAGCGGGTCGCCCTGGCCCGCGCCCTGGCCGTCGAGCCGGCGGTCCTGCTGGTCGACGAGCCCACCGCCGAGCTGGACGAGGAGAACCGCGACCGCGCCGTCGGCCTGCTCCGCGACGCCGCCGACCGCGGCGCCGCCGTGGTCGTCGCCACCCACGACCCCGAGGTCGTCGAGCTCTGCGACCGGGTCGTCCGCCTGGTCGACGGCCGCCCCCTGGAGCTCACCCCAGGCGAAGTGGGTGGCCCCGTCGCCTGACCGGGAGGCCTCGCTCGAACGGCTGCTGTCCGCCGAGGGCCGGGCGCTGCTGCGGCTCCTCCCCGACGGCCCGCTGGACCCGGCTGAGGGGTTGCGGGTCGGGACCCGGCTGCGGGAGCGGTTCCCGGCCGAGCTGGTCGCGGCGGCGCTGGCCCAGCAGGAGCTGCGGGCCCGGGGGGCGGCCAAGTTCTCGGTGGCGGCCAGGATGTGGTTCACCCGCGAGGGGCTGGAGCAGGCGTCGGGGGAGGCGCTGGCCCGGCACCGGGCGACCCGGTACGCGGGGTTCGGGGTGGTGGCCGACCTGTGCTGTGGGATCGGGGGCGACCTGTGTGCCCTGGCCCCGGGCCGGGCCGCCCTTGCCGTCGACCTCGACCCGGCGCACCTGCGCATGGCAAGGGAGAACGCGCGTGTCCACGGGGCCGAGGAGGTGGCCGTGGCCTGCGCCGACGTCCGGAGCCTGCGGCTGCCGCCGTCGCTGGCGGTGTTCGCCGACCCGGCCAGGAGGGCCGGCGGGCGGCGCCTGCCGGCGGGGGAGAGCCGGCCGCCGCTGGCCTGGTGCCTCGGCCTGGCCGACCGGGTCACTGCGGTCGGGATCAAGGCCGCCCCCGGCCTCCCGCTGGCGCTGGCCCCCTCCGGCTGGGAGGTGGAGCTGCTGGCCGACCGGCGCGAGCTCAAGGAGGCGGTCCTGTGGTCGCCGGCGCTGGCCACCACGACCCGCCGTGCCACCGTCTTCCCCGGGCCCCACACCCTCGAGGCCAGGCCCGGCCCGGCGCTGGCATGCGCCCCGCCGGGTGGGTTCCTGCTCGACCCGAGCCCGGCCGTGACCCGGGCCGGGCTGGTCGAGCGGCTGGGACGCGACCTGGGCGCGTGGAAGCTCGACCCACGGATCGCGTTCCTGTCCGCCGACGCTCCCCTGCGCAGCCCGTTCGGGCGGCCCCTGCGGATCGAGGCCTCGCTCCCCTGGAACCTCAAGAGCCTCCGCCAGGTCCTGCGGCAACGCGGTGTCGGCACCGTCGAGGTCCGCAAGCGCGGGTCGGCCGTTGACGTCGCCGACCTGACCACCCGGCTGCGGCTGCGGGGCGACGGCCGGGCCGTGGTCGTCCTCACCCGGGTCGCCGACCGGCCCTGGGCGCTGGTCTGCGCCGAGGAGCCGGACTTGCCCGGGGCGGTAGCGTGAGCGTGACCGACCCACTGGAGGCGACCGCACCGTGACCGACCAGGCACCGGCGATCGCCGGCATCGCCGCGCTGGCCATCGACTGCCACGACCCGCCCGAGCTGGCCCGCTGGTGGAGCCGCCTGCTCGGCGGCACGGTCGAGGTCGACCCCGACGGCGACGCCACCCTGCACACCCCCGACGGCCTGGCCATCGACTTCCTCCGGGTCCCGGAGGCCAAGTCGGGCAAGAACCGGCTGCACCTCGACCTGCGCAGCACCGACCTGGCCGCGGCGACCGAGCAGGCGCTCGCGCTCGGCGCCACCCGGGCCGACGACGTCTACGACGGCGGCCGCTGGCAGGTCCTGCGCGACCCCGAGGGCAACGAGCTCTGCCTCCTGCGCCCCCGGCCCTGACCCCTCGGCGTCCTATGGCGTCGGCGACGCTCCGTATCCGGCTCCTCGGCGAGCTCGACCTGCGCCGGGACGAGGTTGCGGTGCCGCCGCTCGGCTCGGTCAGGGCCGAGTCGCTGCTCGCCTACCTGCTGGATGGCGCCGCTGCGCCAGCTGGCCAGGCCGATCGCCGACAACGTCCGGCTCCTGCCGTACCTGTGCCTGCAGTCGATGGTGGACGGCGGCAACCAGCACGGCATGCACGACTACTGGCGCTCCCAGCGGGTCCCCGAGCTCACCGACGAGGTCATCGACGTCGTCTGCGGGCTCACCGACACCATCACCTCGCCGCTGTCCTACACCGCCGGGTTCGTCATGGGCGGCACCACCGGCCAGGTCGACCCGGACGCCACCGCCGTCGGCGAGCGCGGGAACGGGTTCGAGCTCAGCATCGTCGCCGGCTGGCCACCGCCCGACCCCGGCGGCGACCGCCACACCGCCTGGGTGCGCCAGGGCTGGACCGACCTGCGTCCCTCCAGCACCGGGGTGTACTCGCACTTCCTCTCCGGCGAGGGCGCGGCCGGGGTCCAGGCCGCCTACGGCGAGCGCCTCAAGCGCCTGACCGCCCTCAAGGACCCGCTACGACCCGGCCAACCTGTTCCGCATGAACGCCAACATCCCGCCACGCCGGTCCTGGCCGAGCCCTAGAGCTTCACGCCGTAGGTGCGCTCCAGCTCCTCGATCCAGTCGTTCTGGATGGTGAGGCCGTAACGTGCGGCGAGCGCGTCGTAGGTGGCCGGCGGGGCGTGCTCGCGCAGCACCGGGGCCAGCTCCTCGAAGTAGTCCTCAAGGCCACCCGGGGAGAGCACCTCAAGGACCCTGGCCGGCTCGGCGCCGGCGTTCCACATGGCGTGCGGCGTGCCCCTCGGCTTGACCAGCGACGCCCCGGCGCCGGCCTCGACCACCTGGTCCCCGACCCTGGCCCCGACCGTGCCGGCCAGCACTACGGTGAACTCGTCCTCACGGGAGTGGTTGTGGGGCTTGACCAGAGTCCGGGGCGGGATCGTGACCTCGAGCGCGGCCAGGTCGCCGCCGGAGTCGGCGCTGATCACCTTGTAGTCGAACCGGACCGCGAACAGCATGATCGTCTTGCCCTCGCCGGGCGCCACCAGCTTCGGCCGCGGGACAGGGGACATCAGGGCTCCTCAGGGTGTGATGCGGTAGTGGAGATGGACCACGCCGTTGCCGAAGCGGCGCTCGTCGGCGAGCTCCAGCCGAAGGCGGACGTCATCACCGAAGGCCCGGTTGCCCCCGCCGACCACGACCGGCGAGAGGAACAGGTGGCACTCGTCGACCAGCCCGGCCTTCAGCGCCTCGGCGGCGAGACCGGGCCCGCCGACGCTGAGGTCGGCCCCGGCCGCCGCCTTCAGCTGCCGGACCGCCTCGGGGTCGAAGTCCCGCTCGATCCGGGTCCGGACGCTGGAGGTCGCCTCCAGCGTCCGCGAGTAGACGACCTTGTCGGCCGACTGCCAGATCTCGGTGTAGTCGCGGGAGACCGGCCGCTGGCCGGCCTGGGCGTTGGCGGTCTCCCAGTAGACCATCGTCTCGTACATCCGCCGCCCGTAGAGGTAGGTCCCGACCGGCCGCTCGAGGTCGTTGACGAAGCGGTGCACCTCCTCGTCGGGCTCGGCCCAGTCGAAGTTGCCGTCCTTGTCGGCGACGTAGCCGTCGAGCGAGGCGATCGCCGAGTAGATCAGCTTGGCCATGTGCAAACTCCTCGCGTTCCGGGTCCGGGCGGGAGCATACGCGGGCCCGCCGACAGCCGAGTACCCGCAGGTCAGGGGTGGCCGCGTCCCGCCTGGCGACCACGACGCCGGCCGCGACCAGGACGGCGGCCAGGCACGACGGGAAGACCAGCGGCGACAGCGGGCTGGCCGCGCCGAGGTCGACGGCCTCGCCGGAGTAGGCGGCCAGCTGCAGCATCGACAGGAACGGCAGCAGGCCCGCGCCGCCGCCGAGGACGGCCGCGACCAGCGGCTCCACGATGCCTGCCCACAGCGCCAGCAGCACCACCGGCAGCCCGGTGCCGCGGGTGAGGGCGCCCAGTCCGGCCGCCATGGCCGCGACCAGGCCGACCGTGACCGCCCCGAACGCCAGCGACCGCCACAGCCGCGGGTCGGCGAACAGGCTCCGGTCCCAGCGGGTCAGGACGAGCAGCAGGGCCAGGGAGGCGGCCGAGGCCAGCAGCGCGCCGGCGGTGCCGGCCAGGGCCGCGGCCGCCGCCTTGCCGGCGAGCAGCCGGTGGCGCCGTGGGAACCCGAGCAGGGTCGGCCGGATGGTGCCGTAGCGGAACTCGTGACCGAACGCCTGGGCGCCGACGGCCGCCGCCGCCAGCCAGCGGACGGCCAGGTCGCGCTGGACCACGTGGAAGACGACACCCTCGGCGTCCAGCGGCTTGCCGGCGGCGGTGAGGTCGGCCAGCAGGGCGAAGCCGACCACCGCGGCGAGCAGGGCCCGGTTGCCCGGCAGCGACCGCAGGCGCCGCCACTCGTACCGAGACAGCCCGGTCATCGGCCGCCCCCGGGTTGCGTACTCGACCTCGCCGCCGGTCAGCTCGACGAAGGCCGCCTCCAGGGATGGGGCCTGGGTGGCCAGCTCGTGGAGCCGCAGCCGGTGCTGATGGGCCAGGTCGCCGACGACCTGGGCGGCGACCCCGGAGATGGTCAGCTCGCCGTTCCGGTGCGTTCCAGCACGGCCCCCCCGGCGCCCAGCAGCTCGGCCAGCCTCCCGGCGTCGGGCGAGCGGACCAGCACCCGCTCGCGGGCCGTCCGCCCGATGAGCCGGTCCAGCGGCTCGTCGGCCAGCAGCCGGCCGCGGCCGATCACCACGACGTGGTCGGCCAGCAGCTGCATCTCGGCCAGCAGGTGGCTGGAGACGAGCACGGCCCCGCCCCCGGCGGCGAAGGCGCGCAGCAGCTCCCGCAGCCAGGCCACCCCGTGGGGGTCGAGGCCGTTGACCGGCTCGTCCAGCAGCAGCGCACGTGGGCCGGCCAGCAGGGCCGCGGCCAGCCCGAGGCGCTGCGCCATCCCCAGCGAGAACCCACCAGCCGGCTTGTGCGCCACCGCGTCCAGGCCGACCTGGCCGAGCACCTGGTCGACCCGCCGGCCGGGGATCTGTCCGCGAGCGTCGTCCGGCAGCTGCCCGGCGGCGGCCAGCATCCAGAGATGGTCGCGGGCGCTGCGCCGCGGGTGGAACGCCTTGGCGTCCAGGACCGCGCCGACCTCGCGCACCGGGCATGGCAGCTCGCGGTAGGGCAGCCCGTCGAACAGGGTACGGCCACCCCCGCCGGCGAGGCCGAGCATGAGCTGCAGGGTGGTCGACTTGCCGGCGCCGTTGGGGCCGAGGAACCCGGTGACGTTTCCCGGCTCGACACAGAACGACAGCCCGTCGACGGCTCGCCTGCCGCCGAACTCCTTGGTCAGGCCGATGGCCTCGATCCGCATGGCGGTCACCTCCGCCTACTCGGTGGCGATGGCGGTCAGCACATCGGTCCTGGCGGCCCGCCTGGCCGGCCAGGCCGCCGCCAGCACCCCGACCGCCCCCAGCCCGGCCAGGGCACCCAGCAGCTGCCCGACCGGCACGGCCGCGTCCAGCAGCCCGGTCCGCAGGGCGGCCCGCTGGAACATCGCGCCGAGCAGGTAGCCGCCGCCGATGCCGAGCACGCCGCCGGTCAGGGCGATCAGGGCCGACTCGATCCGGATCATCGCCCGCAGCTGGCCCCTGGTCAGGCCGAGGGCGCGCAGCAGCCCGATCTCCCGGGTCCGTTCCATCACCGAGAGGACCAGGGTGTTGACCACGCCAAGGGGCCCGATCGCCAGCGCCAGCCCGAGCAGGGCGTACAGCACGCTGAGGACGAGGTCGGCGCCGCGCAGCTCGGCCTCCAGGTACTCCGATCGTGAGCGGACCACGAGGCCGGGGCGGTCGGCCACCGCCTGCTCCAGCCCGGCCCGGACCGCGGCCTGGTCGGCATCCGGGGCCAGGGCCACGAACGCGCGGTAGGCGTCGGGCTCCTCCAGCCGGGGCAGGGCGACCGGCTCCGGCACCAGCACCCCGGAGACGAGGCTGGACTCCCGGTACACGCCGGTGACCGTGAGCTCGCGCTGGCCGCCGCCGGGCCAGCCGAGGGTCAGCCGGTCGCCGGCCGACATCCCGTACCTCCTGGCCAGGTCGCGGCTGATCAGCACGCCGCCGTCGAGGTCGACCCGGCCCGACAGCAGCGTCAGCCGCAGCGCGGTCCCGAGCGCGGCCGGGTCGGTGACCGTCACGGACGCCCGGGTGCTGAGCGGGCCGACCCGGACCGGCAGGGAGGCATAGCGCAGCGCCGCGACCGCCTGGACGCCGCGCACCCGGGCCAGCCGCTCGACCGTGCGCTGCGGGATGGCGCCGTTCCCGCGGCCGGCCGGCTCGACGACCAGCTGGGCGGCCACGTCGCGGCCGACGCTGGTGACGGTGTGCTGCTTGACGCTGTGGCCGAAGATGGCCAGGCCGGTGACCACCGACAGGCTGATCATCAGCGCCGATGCCGTGGCCGCGGTCCGTCGTGGGTTGCGCCGGGCGTTGCCGGCGGCGAGCCGTCCGGCGGCCCCGAGCCGGTCCAGCGGCGCCGACAGCGGTCCCAGCAGCAGCCGGCACAGCGCCGGGGCGAGCAGGACGACGGCCACGATGAGCAGTGCCGCGCCGCCCAGCCCGACGATCCCGGCCTGCTCGTCGATCTGGTCGGTGAGCGCGGCGTAGCCGTACACGGCGAGGCCGGGCGCGGCCACGATGGCGCCGGCGAGGTTGCGTCGCCGGAGGTCCCTGGGCAGCGAGGTGGTCTCGGCGCGGAGCGCGGCGACCGGTGGCGTCCCGGCCGCCCGGCGAGCCGAGGCCCAGGCCGACAGCAGCGTCCATCCCACCGCCAGGGCCAGCGGGACCAGCAGCGCGGGCCAGCCCACGACGACCGGCGCCGGGCCGGCCGTGTCCTCCAGGAGCCGCACCGCCAGCACCGCGAACCCGTAGCCGGCGGCGATCCCGGCCACCCCGCCCACCAGCCCGACCGCGGCCGCCTCGCCGAGCACCATCCGCCGGACCTGCCACCGGGACATGCCGACCGCGCGCAGCAGGGCCAGCTCGCGTGTCCGCTGTCCGACGAGCATCGAGAAGGTGTTGGCGACGACGAAGGTGCCGACCAGCACGGCGATGCCGGCGAACCCGAGCAGGGCGTTGCGGAGGGTCTCGGCGTCCGCGGCCCGCCCGGCCGAGTCGGTGAAGATCAGCGTGCCAGCAACGAACGCCGTGCCAAGGCACACCGCCACCAGCGTCATGGCCAGCCGCACCTTGTGCGCGGCCAGACTGCGGATCACCAGGCGCCCCATCGCAGGTCTCCTTCCCGTCGAGCCGCTCCCCATCGCCGTTCCGGATCGCGCACTGCCGGCCACCTCAAGGGTCGACCGGCCCCGAACGATGGTCGCCGGCCTCGCCTGGGTGCGGCATCGGCGCTCGGTCGACGGCGACCCCCGACCAAGGTCGAAGTTCCGGGCGACGATGGTCGCTGGTTGCCAGGTGAGCAGGGCCGTACCCTCGACGGATGCGGGAGTCGGGGCGATCGCTGCTGGGACGGGCGCTGGGCTGGTGGCCGGTGGCCGTCGACCTGGGGCTCGCCCTTGTGGTGTTCGCGCTCACCGCCGACCAGGGGACCGGTACCCAGGACTTCGAGCTGTTCGGCGAGGCCCCGGCCGCGACCCGGGTGCCACTCGCCGTCGGCATGGCGATGCTGGTGCTGATCCGCCGGGTCAACCCCTACCCGCTGCTCGTGCTGGGCCTGGGTGCCTGGGCTCTGATGGGTGCCCCCTGGGGCCTGATGGTCGCCGGCTACACGATCGCGGCGCGGCCCCGTCGCCCCCCCTGGTTCTGGCCGCTGGTGGCAGGGCTCGCCCTCGCCGTCCTCACCCGGACGCTGGTGGTCTCGGAGACGAGCGCCCGGTTCGCGGTCGTGGTCATGGTCCTGGTCGCCGGGGTGCCGGTCCTGCTCGGCCTGTGGGTCGGGGTCCGCCGGGCGCTGGTCGAGCACCTGCGCGGCGAGGCCGAGCGGCTGGAGCGGGAGCAGCTGCTGGAGGCCGAGCGGGCCAAGGCCCAGGAGCGGGCCCGGATCGCCCGGGAGATGCACGACGTGGTCGCCCACCGGGTCGGGCTGATGGTCCTGCACGCCGGGGCGCTGGAGGTGTCGCTGGCCGACCCCCGCGCCGCCGAGCAGGCCGCCCTGGTGCGCCAGACCGGCAGGGAGGCGCTCGACGAGCTCCGCCAGGTCCTCGGAGTACTGCGCGAGCGCGAGGACGGCGTGCCGCTCGACCCGCAGCCGACCCTGGCCGGCCTGGACCGGCTGGCCCAGCAGTCGCGGGACGCCGGGATGGAGGTGACGGTGGCGGTCGAGGGGGAGCGGCGGCGCCTGCCGGCCACGGTCGAAGGAGCCGCCTACCGGCTGGTGCAGGAGGCGCTGACCAACGTCCACAAGCACGCCGGGAACGCGACCACCGAGGTGGCGATCTGCTACGGGCGGGAGCGGCTCGAGGTCACCGTCAGCAACGCCAGGCCGGCCAGCGGGGCCCACCCGGGCCTGGCCCCGGCCGGCGGCGGGCACGGGCTGGTGGGCCTGCGCGAGCGGGTCACGCTGCTCGGCGGCACCCTCGCGGCCGGCCCCAGGGCCGACGGCGGCTTCGAGGTGTCCGCATCCATCCCGGCCGAGGTGCCGGCGTGACCCCTGAGGAGCCCAGGAGAACCAGGGTCGTGCTGGTCGACGACGAGCAGCTGGTCCGCTCTGGGCTGCGCATGATCCTCGAGTCGGCCGGCGACATCGAGGTCGTCGGGGAAGCCGGCGACGGCGGCGGGGCGGTGGACCAGGTCCGGCTGCGCCGGCCCGAGGTGGTGCTCATGGATATCCGCATGCCGGCCATGGACGGCCTGGCCGCGACCCGGGAGCTGACCGCCCTGCCCGACCCGCCAAGGATCATCATCCTGACCACCTTCGAGCTGGACGAGTACGTCCACACGGCGCTGGAGAACGGCGCCGTCGGGTTCCTCCTGAAGGACACCCCGCCCCGCGACCTCATCCAGGCCGTCCACACTGTGGCCGAGGGCAACGCCATGCTGGCCCCATCGGTCACCAGACGCCTCATCGCCGAGTTCGCCGCCCGCAACAGCACCCAGGCGGTGGCCGCCCGCACGCAACTGGAGGCGCTGACCGACCGGGAACGCGAGGTCGCCGTCGCTATCGCCCAGGGCCTGAGCAACGCCGAGATCGCCAAGCTCCTGTTCATGAGCGAAGCAACCGTCAAGGCCCACGTCAGCCACGTCCTTGCCAAACTCAACCTGACCAACCGGGTCCAGGCCGCCATGCTCGTTCACGACGCCGGCCTCACCGGAACCTAGCCAGCCCGCCTCACACGCGCCGGCCGGGCAGGGCCGCGGCACCTGGTGCTCGAGAACGCTCAGGCGGCGCCGGCGAGCCAGCGGGTGAACAGGTCGGCGAAGCGGCCGCCGCGGGCGCGGAGCTCGGCCGGGGTGCCGGACTCGACGATGCGACCGTCGGAGACCACGGCGATCTGGTCGGCCTGGGCGATCGTGGTCAGTCGGTGGGCGATGATGATGGTGGTCCTGCCCGAGCGGAGGCGCTGGAGGACGTCGGTGATGCGGGCCTCGCTGGCCGCGTCCAGGTTGCTGGTGGCCTCGTCGAGGATCAGCAGGGCCGGGTCGGCGATCCAGGCCCTGGCGAAGGCGACCAGCTGCTTCTCACCGGCGGCCAGCAGCGCCCCTCGCTCGCCGACCTGGGTGTCGTAGCCGTCGGGCAGGCCGGCGATGACCTGGTCGGCCCCGACCGCGCGGGCGGCCGCCTCGACCTGGGCCCGGGTCGCGTCCGGCCGGCCGTAGCGGATGTTGTCCAGGACGGTTCCCGAGAAGAAGGAACCTGTTCTGTGGGAGTTAGTACTGTTGAGGGTCCCGGAACGCGCCGACCTCGGCGTCCAAGTCGGCGCAGATCCTGCTGACCTCGCTCTTGCTGATGCCGCTGTCAGCAACCAGCGCCCGGACCAGGGCCACGGTGGGTTGTGTCCGTTCGCGAGCACCATTGGCGTGGTCTCGCTGGCCATCGCAAGGTGGTTACCCACGCAGTCCCGGCCGGTTACCTACACCACCTT
>Ga0126308_10000640_pt1 | contig 12215 bp, 19 predicted proteins | sample Plot55_FD_92533 | JGI IMG/M metagenome (GOLD analysis project Ga0126308, IMG submission 92533) | Serpentine soil microbial communities from UC McLaughlin Reserve, CA, USA - Plot55 | ecosystem: Environmental > Terrestrial > Soil > Grasslands | place: USA: UC McLaughlin Reserve, Lake County... | reverse complement strand
CAAATTTGTCTAAGGCTTGAGACGGGCCATGGAGTAGGCGTCGACGTACTCGCCATCCCTGAAGGCGAGACGGCGGTGCGTACCCTCCACCTCGAACCCGAACTTCTCGTAGAGGGCGATACCCACGGCGTTTCAAAATGCCAAAACCTCGCCCGTTCGCTTCCGCGCGAGCCTCTTCAGTGGAGGCGACGAGAGTCTGGAAGTCGTGGGCTGCTAGGGGGATGCAGCCTGCGACACGTCGTGGTATCTTGCGGCATAACAACTGAACAGACCGGGCCGTTAGGTCCCTGAGAACGCCGGAGACGCGCTCCGAAATCAAAGCGAGAGTCTCAGGGGGACAAACCGACGGAGCGACTCGGACCACCAACGCGGAGACGACCGCGAAATCAAATCTAGGTGGCGATGATCCCGCTTCGGAGGTGGCTTGGTGGCCCAGGAGAATCCACGAACGGAAGAGTTAACCGAATACTTGATGACCGTCGAGCAGGTGCGACGGTTTCTCAGCATCGGTAGGACGCATATCTATGCTCTCATCGGCGACGGTGCGCTGCCTCACGTACGCATCGGCCGCTCGCTCCGGGTTCGCAGGTCGGACCTGGAGCGGTTCGTCGAGGAGCACACGGAGGGGGGTGGGGCCGATGCGGCCTGATCCCCCCCTACGCTACTCGGCGCGCGAGGGCGCCGCGCCGACGGTGGAGGTAGCCGCGCTCAGCGCTTGTTACAGGATCATCATCGAGAGTGCGAAGAATAGAGGCCTAATCCCTCAAGCCCCGCGTCCCCTAGCGAAGTGGAGCGGGGCTCCAGACCTTACGCAGAGTGAACTTCATGACGACAAAAGACCGTAGGGCGAACACCGACACGACCGCGGCCGCCCTGTTGCATGGGCCAAAGAACGCCGAGCCCGCCCCAGGGCCCGACGTTCGCGACGGAACCCAGGTTCAAGGAGACGATTCCGCCGATGCCAGTATACCGGAGCAACGGTAGGGAGAACCCGGACACCAAGCTACCAGCCAAACGATACCTGCGGGCCGGGCTCCAGATAATCCCGATCCCGCTCGGACAGAAAAATCCGGGCCGGGCCAACTGGCAAAGGGAACGCTGGACGTTGGCGCAGGTAGACGAGCAATGGGGCGACGGGGCGGGCGTGGGCGCGTTGTGGGGCTCGCCATCCGGCAACCTCGTAGACCTCGACCTCGACTGGCGAGAAAGCTGCATAGCCGCGGCGAGGTTCCTACCCGATACGCGGACGTTCGGGCGTCCGGGCGCCCCCGAATCGCACAGGGTTTACCGGATCGTTGGGGACCTTCCGAAAAACAAGAAGTTCCGGCTGCCGGGGAAGGAACCGGGGCGGACGCTCACAGAAATCCTGTCCACCGGAAGCCAGAGCCTCCTACCCCCGAGCCTGCACGAATCCGGAGAGGTTCGGTGCTGGTATTCGAATCGCCCGGCCGCGGAGATAGAGGCGCAGTCGCTCGTGGACGGCGCCGCCGATGCCGCGAGCGCCGGATACATCGCCCGCTCATGGCCCGGTCAAGGCGTCAGGCACGAGTATGTGAACGCTTGTACGGGCTATCTGGGGCGCCATCTTCCGCGCCCACGTGCCCAGCGCATCATGGACGCCGCGATCTACGCCGCGGGCGTGACAGGAGCGGACGAGGAATCCGAGCGGCGCTATCCGTCCGTGCGGACTACGCTGGACAAACTGGAGCGCGGCGAGCCCGTCACGGGCGCCCCGCGCTTGCAGACTATTTCGCCCGGAGTGGCAGAGCAGCTACAGCGCTGGCACGGCTGGAGCACAAAGCAGGCTTCCCAGGAGGGCGAGGCCAGCAAGGCTAACGGGAGGGTGAACCTCGAGCCCGGCCTGGTGAAGGTACTGGCCGATGCCATCTGCGAACAGGATCATTTCGCCCGGGACGCCGGCGACAAGCTCTATCGTTTCTCGGGCGGGACCTACCGGCACTTCGGCGAGCGCTACATCCGGGCCCGGGTCAAGCGCCTGTTGGAAGATTGGGGCCTTACAAAACGTTGGTCCTCGCACGTGGGAAACGAGGTAGTGCAATACATCACGGCCGACTGCCCCGAGTTGTGGGACAGGCCGCCGGACGATTCGATGAACGTTGCCAACGGCATCCTAGAGATCCGCTCCGGCGAACTTCGCGACCACGATCCGGGCTACTTGTCTCCAGTACAGATCCCCGTACGCTTCGACTCCCAGGCCGATTGTCCAGCTTGGGATCGGTTCATAGGCGAGGTTTTCCCCGAAGATGCCACAGAGCTAGCCTACGAACTCGCCGCGGATCTCATGTGCCCGGGCGTCTCCTCGCAGCAAGCCATCCTGTTACTCGGGGAAGGCTCCAACGGTAAGAGCACGTTTCTTCGCGCCTTGACCGCGTTCATAGGTTCGCCCAACGCCTCAGGCGTCTCGCTTCACAAGCTAGAGTCCGACCGTTTCGCAACGGCCCGCCTCGTCGGAAAACTGGCGAACATCTGCCCCGATCTACCTTCCACGCATCTCTCGGAGACGAGCGTCTTCAAGGCCATCACGGGCGGCGACATGCTACTCGCGGAGCACAAGTACAAGGACTCCTTCGAGTTCGAGCTGTTCTGTAGGCTCGTGTTTTCGGCGAATCACGTCCCCCGCAGCGAGGACGCCAGCCACGCATTTTTCAGGCGTTGGGCCGTGATTCCCTTCGATAGAACGTTCGAGCCCGGCGAGCGGACTCCCAGAGAGCAGCTAGACGCCACGCTCTCCGACCCGGACGAACTCTCCGGTGTGCTAAACCGGGCTCTACTCGCGTTGCCCCGCGTCCGGCGAGAGGGATTCACAGAGTCCGACGACATGCGCTCAGCGTGGGAGGAGTTTAAGGAAATGACCGACCCCGTATCCGTGTGGCTTCAACACCACACCGTAGAGAACGCCGGCGCGTCCGTCCCCAAGGGCACCTTACACAACGCCTTCAGCCGCTACTGCGAACAGAAGGGGAGGGCCGGCATGACGAGCAAGGCGTTTTCGCGTGCCCTCGTGAGAGTTCGACCGAGGGTGGGAGATGCGCAACAGACGGTCTCCGAAAGGCGCGTGTGGTGCTGGATCGGTATCGGCCTCAAATAAAGCGAAGGGATGGGCGAAGACGACCATGCAGGTTGAACACGCTGCACACGGTGCACGCGGTGCACGCGATCCCTATATTGTTATTTTTAGCCGCTCTCTTCCGCTTGCACTGCTTATGCAGTGTTTTTGCCCGCGCTGGATGGTCAGAAATAACAATAGTGCAACCGCGTGCACCGCGTGCATCTCGTGCAGTCCGTGCACGTCCCGCCTAGCGGGGACGGGCCCTTAAGCAGTGTCGAAGACGGTCACAGAGCCCCCCACGAGTAAAAAAATGTGGAAGCGTTTATTGAAAGCCGCGCATCCCGACGTTACGGGAGACGATGGGGCGTTGTTTATATGGGTCCGCTCGCTACAGTCGCTCGTCGCCGGCGATCACATAGAGGAGCCGCCGCGCCGTGTTCGTCGTGAGCCCCCGCGCCACACAACGACGGGCGACCGGATATCCTTCGACACCGCCTACGAGCGTTTCGACTCCCACGAGGATCTAGTCGCCTTCGCCCTTCTCGAATCGGAGCGGATGGGCGGGGTGTTCGGGCGCTTGCTAGGAATGCTCCACGACTGTTACCCGAGCGTGCCCGGAGACCACGTGCTAGAGCGGCAGGAGAGGATCGGCCCAACGTACCGACAGCTAGCCTACGCCGGAAGGCTCGCGGGAATGGATGCCCGGCGGCGGGCGCAGTGGTACGAGGTTGCCCGCTATATACCGCTTTCTCAGCGTTGCGTCGGGCATATCATCTCGCGCTTGCACGGCGAGGCGGCGTGAGAGAGGAGAGAGATGAGTGAGGAGACGCCGAAGCGCAGCGACCTGCTGGGCACGCTACGCACCTGGCAGGCCCAAGACCTAGAACAGGCTAACCAATGGCTCGAAGAGAACCGCGTGCTCTTTCGTAACGCCGTTCTGCACAACCGGGAAGAGGCGCGTAGGGAGGTAGGCAGGCGCCTGATACAGGCCATGGCGCAGCTTAACTAGAGAAAGGGGTAGTAGATGCCAGTCGAGTACACACAAGAGCAAAAGGCTTTCTTTAGGACCCTGATCCGTTACCTGAAGGCACTGAACGAAGAAGTGCTAACCGATGAACATTACATGCGCGCCCGCTATCTGTTCGGCCCAGCGAGGGCCAATATCGAGCGGGAGCATGCTAGGGCCGGAAAGGCGTTTCTCACCCTGCCCAATGGCAAGCGCGCCTACCGGCCCATCAAGGAGCTGAACAAGACCGACGTGCGCGGCCTCATGCGCGAGATCGAGACGAACAACTCGGTGGGTGGAGAGCACATGGAACGCCAACCACTAACCGAGGATGTCGGCATGGTCACCTTTAGGGAGCCCGATTCCGGGAGGGTCGCGATTTCCCTGGAGTACCGCGCCCCGAAGCCGCCGCCCGAAGCCCCCAAGAGTGACCATCTGTTCTACGAAGTCCTCTTGGGGTGGAACAAGCTCAAGCACGAACGCTGGGGAGGTAAGTAGATGAACAACGAAGCCACCGTCTACGCGGTGTGTTCGCCACCGGGTTTGGACTGGGGCGGCCCCAAGATGGAGGTGCTCCACAACGTGCACGCTATCAACTGGACGAAGGGGGAGGCGGAAGAAGAGTTGGCGTTCATGGCCTCGCAGTGGGACCTCCCGTACCCCTGTGACTACTACGTACTTGAGACCCCGCTCGATGCGATCACCAACGCCGACGAGCTGCTCGCCGAGATTATGCGGCCTCCTTCCGACAAAGACCCAATCACGGTTGACCTCAATAACCCAGAACCGGCCCTCTCTGAGCTTTTCGAGCAGATGATGAATCGGGACAACTGGAGGGAGGCGAAGCCCGCCTACATCGGCGTGCCCCGACAGCCGCGGGTCTATAGCTACAACCACGAGCTCCGACACGAGCCACTACGCTACATCTATGTAGGTCATCAGCGTGGCCCTCGGATGTGGCGGGGCGGCTACCCGCTGAAGAAAAGCGTGTGGGCCAACCCGTACAACAAGGATTACCGCGCCGGCGAGATAACGCAGTTCGAGGCTTGCGAGATGTTTCAGGACTACGTGCTCTCAAGCCCCTACCTGATGGCGGAGGAGCTACCGAAGCTAGCCGAGCAGGTCCTCGAGCACCGCAAGGTCCTTATCTGCTGGTGCGCCCCTCCAGAGGGACTCACTAAAGACGATCCCCTCCAGTGTCACGGACAGATCTTGCTACGCCTCATCGCCAACCTTTAAGGCACAAGCCCCTCCCGTCCGGCCACGGTGCTACCTTCATGGGGCGAGGGCGGCTAAAAAGGGTGCCGAACGACAAACGGGAAGAAGAGGAATCCCAAGATCGTCCCCCGTTACCTCTGTTTCGCCCCTCCCCCGATGGGAGGGGTGCGCCTTTGTCCGGCCTGTGGCAAGATGCGAGCCGAGGAGAGAAGGCTGGTGCAGTGGCGTCCCAGCTCCGCTAGGTTGGGGACGAACCCACAGGTCCGCCGCACCGTCCTCTCAGAGAATCGAATACCGAGCGGGCGGGGTGAGGATGCTCCGTCCGAGGGGCGAAAGGGCGGGCGTCTCGTACTCCGCCTGCCCTGCCCCACGAGCGAAGCTAGGGAAAGGAGGATGGCGGTGGAGACAAGCCTAGCGGAAGCCCGCGGAAACCACCGAACCGCAGAGGATGAGCTCGACTCCTTCATAGACCGCCGCGAGCGTCAGCGGCTTACCTATGAGGGCCCGTATGATCCGGAAGCCGAATGGCGAGAGCTCACCCGCGAGCATGCCAAGGAACGCCGCTTGACCATCCGCGAGCTGTGGATTCGCTTTCATCTCTCGCAGGCTGAGAGGCTGCGGTCCACACTACAGAGGATGGTCGACCACCACGAGCAAGAAGCGGCAAAGTGGGAAGGCCAAGCAACGATGGAGAAAAGTGGTCAGTTGACCACTTATTCGCCCCAGAAAGGAGCAGCATGGGATTAGTCCCGAACCCCCCAATCCGGCGCAGCTCCGCTAGGCCGGGTGGGAAGCAGAATAACGAGATCAGGAAGACGAGCTCCGCTAGCAACCCTCGGGTGTTCAAGGTTGCCGGCGAGCAGGTACCAAGCGAGAACAGCAGCGGGCGCGATGTTCCGCGTGGCGCCTTGCGCGATCAGAGGAGCAAGCCGGTTGCTACTCGTGCCCTCAAGAGCAGCGGCATAGTTTCGGGGAATATTCGCCGAAGCCGAGGGCTCTAGGGTGGCAGAGCAACGGCAGCAGGGTCATGGTCATCATGAACCCGAGACTTACGAACAGCTTCGAGACTCCTCGACCGGTGAGATCGGCTCTGCCTGGCAGACAGCAGACAAGCAAGAGCAGCAGCTACAGGAGTTCTACGAACGCCTCAAAGATGACCCGCGCTATACCGACCAGCACAAGGCAGAGCTTGCTTGGCAGAAATACGAGGACATGAAAGACCGCATCCTCACCGGTAGGCAGCGCTCTAAGAAGAGGTTGGAGGAACGATCCGATTCCTTGTGGCTGCAAAGCGTGCCGATGCCGCCCGAGACCGGGCTCAGGACCACGAACGAGAATCGCATCCTGATGACCCAAAGCGAAGGCACCCGCATCGCAAGGAAGATAGACCGCCTAGCTGATAGCCCCGGTCCTATGCGCCCCTCGACCGTGGAGACCCTGAAGGCTGAGTACGCGAAGGGGTTGAAAGAAGGCGGGCCCAGGGGCGGTGCAATCTGCCGAGCAGTGGTCGACGTGGCCGACGAGTTCTCGATAGACGTAGACGACGTCGTCGACGACTTCCGAGAAGTCCGGCACCGCAAACTCGTCCAGCAAGCTGAACGTAGCGCCCTGATGTCGAGGACCATAGGCAAGGGGCTCCGAGAGCCTCCCTTCCGCAATCCCCACGAGCCCTCACTGCGAGCAGGTAGCTACGCCTCAGGCGCATCCGCTGCCGGGTGCGAGGAGAGACGTGGGAAGATCCTTCGGCGCCAGGGCGCCGAACGGACTCGGCCCCGAGTGCGCCTTCTCAGAGTTCGAGCCCCGAAGCGCCGGCGGCGAACCGACCGAGGAAGAGTTCTAAGAAGCCGCCCTCTCATATCGAGAAAGGGAACGTGAGACAGCTACGTGATCCCGACGGTCCGTAAGAGGCTCAGGTTACTGTGGTCCGCCTTCGCAGAAAGTCTCGGGAAGTTCTTCGACGAGGCGGCGTTCCGGATCACCCTTTCCTGGAAGGTACTTTCTGGGCAGCTACCGCAGACCATCGAGCATCGGCACTGGCGAAGGCAGAGCGAAGCGCCGCTCATAATCAACGTCTTCGACTGGACCTCCTACACGCTGCTGTTCAGCGTAATGGTCTGGCCAGTTATCGACGCCCACGCCGAGACGCCAGAGCAGGCGGACCGGTTGCAGAACGAACGGGCCGAGGGTGTCATGCAAGCCATAACGAGAGGAGCCACCGGTATGTCGTGGTCCTTGATCTATGAAGTAGAGGAGCGACTGCACTGGGATAAGCGAAGAGACGCGTGGGTCACTCAGGACGGACACGCTGTAACTTATCCACACGAGCCTGAGGAGGGGGGACCCGCCCGCTAATGGAACTTTGTCGCGCAACAAAGCGAAACGGCGAGCCCTGTAAGCTCCCTCCTAATGGGCCTTCCGGGTTCTGCTGGGCACATGATCCCAGCCACGCCACCGAGCGCCGCAGGATCGCAACCCGGGCCGGCAAGGGTGGCGGACGTGGCCGGCCCTCCACAGAGTTACGTCGGTTGCAGGAACGCTTCGAGCAGCTAGCCGACGACGTTCTCGCAGGCAACATAATCCGCTCCGACGGGGCTGTTGCAGGGCAGATCCTCAACTACGCAAGGGCGTGTCTGAGAGACCTCATCCTCGCCCGAGAGCAAGAGGAGCTCGTCGGACGGATGGAGAACCTCGAAGACGCCCTCGAAGCCCAACGCCAGCTAAGGAACGGTAAGGGGTATGCGGGCTAAGCTGCGGCGCATGGAGCATGACGCACAGTCCGGGCTAACAGCCTTCCCTCTGCGCAACGGGGGCAAGTTCTACTACAGTCCCACATCGCCCGAGCTATTCCTGCACGGGTGCGCCTGCCTGCGCGCTGGACACGACGGTGGGACGGAGGATTATCCGTCAGCACCCCCGGTCCTGAGGGCTCTTTGTGAGGCGGTGGATGTGAAAGCTGCGTTCGGGGTCCTCTACCCCAACCAGCCACACGAGAGCAAGTTTCTTCTGTTCCCCTACGTGCTCGAAGAGCTTTTCGAGAACAGGCGCCTCGTGCCCCGCAGCTTGGTAGCGCAGGCCCCCGACGAACCCGACTAAGCGCCCAGCGCCCTCTCAGACGCGCGAGGATCGCTGTCAAGGGTGATCAAGGGTCGGTCGAGGGTATAATCCTACCGGAAGGAAAGTTCTGCGCGTACAGAAAAAGTCTTAAAGCGGGCGGCGCCGCCTCGTGCACCGCCCAACCATAAGAATACCGATTCTGCAAACCTTGCCTGTCCGCGCCATGACGAGCCTGTCCGATCCGCTTCTTACCGTGCCAATCCAAGCGTCGCCGCGTCCCGATAGCTTAGCGAAGATGACAACGACGTCCATGTCATCCTCCCTAGTGACCAACGCCAGAGCCCCGCACGTCCTCGGTTCATGCGCCTAAAGAACTCCCGGTGCTCCCGCTCGCGCAGCGCTTCGGCCACAAGGGTCCTGCTGGGGATGAACTCCATCGCCTCGAAGTGGGCAAGCTGTGCCTTCGTGAGGCGGTCGTATATCTTGAGAGCTTCCGCCCTTGCCTCCTCCTCCACAGGAATGCGAATCTCAAAGTCCTGGTCGGTCAGAGCTTGGGCATACGCCGGGTCATACTCGCCGGAGTCCCCTCGCTCGGGGTACAGGGCATCCATTTTCTCGTCCAATAGACGCCCGGCCTCCGCAACCTTCGCGGCCAGCGCCTCAAGACGCTCCACGAAAGCAGGGTGTTGGTCACTACGTGTGGGTTCGCTGCCAGCTTCGCCCCCGTAACGCCCGGCCAGTATCTCCGGGTGTTGGTCCACAAGTTTCTTCAACCGGGAGTACTTTTCGAGATCGGCGAGGTCCCGGGCGTGGTCCTCGCCCCAACCTTTGCTCCCCATCTCTTCCAACGCTTCCGCCACCGTGGTGTAGTGACCAACATACATAACGAGGCGTTGCTTCACGGTGCCCGGAGCTTCGCTATCCCGATAGCTCTCGACAATTTGAAGGTACTTGCCGTCCTTGCTCTTTTTCAGTCTGGCGTACATGATGCTCCAGCTTCGCTTGTAGTGACCAACTGCCCACATTCTAGCATGGATTGGTCACTACGAAAAGGCTTAGATCCGCATAGATGCGCGGGTTTTGTTGGTCCCATCGGGGGGTCCCGTAGGTCTAGCAACCTTCTCGGAGGGACGCACGAGGCATCCTCGTGGCTGCAAATAGGTGTTCTATGCGAACTTGCGGCAGAAGCTTCGCTAGTGAACGCTAGCGCCTGATTCCCCCCGACGGATAGCCCCGGCCCGGCCGCGCAGCATAGCAAAGACGGAGCGCGCTGCCGGTCATGCATGTCTGCAAAGATGAAACCCTTGCCTTGTCGAGACAGGCCACACCACCACGTCCGCGCACTATCAAGTACAGAGGTTGCGGTTGGGGTAAGATGCGTCCCCCGTGGGGAGGAGCATACAGGCCGTTATATGGCGAACCAACACCGTGTAACAGTACGTGAGGCCGCCCAAGCACTAGGGATCAGCGAGGGTGCGGTAAGGATGCGCGTAAAGCGCGGTACTTTGCCCAGCACACGCGAAGGTGGCAGGTTGTACGTCTTGTTAGAACACGACCCCACATCCGACCCAGAACGACCCCACGACCGTACCAGCGAGCTCATAGCCACCCTCCAGGAACAGCCACAGGCCGAGCGGGCTGCCCATGCGGAGGCTAGGCGGCTGCTTGCTGCGGCGCTGGAGAGGATACCGTCACAGCTTGAAGCCCCAACAGAGACCCCAGAGCCCGAGACGGAGGAGAGCTCCGCTCCGGAAGAGCCTAGGCGTGGATTCTGGAGTCGCCTGTTCGGCGGATAGCCCCGTCCCTATCACCTAGTCAGCGAAGAGAGCCCCCTGGCCAATGGACACGCGCCACGCTATTGTTCTCTAAGTAGCACAGCCTTCATTCATGCGTGTATACTGCCTCCGTTCCAGTAAATTGGAGGATGGTGGGTTATGCAGAGAAGAGTACTCATCTTTCTTACATTCCTTGTTGCATCCACGTTTGCGTGCATATCCCTTTATGCAGACAAAGCAGCGGCGCAAAACGTTCTCAATTGCTCCTCCTTCGCCACCCAAGAAGAAGCCCAGGCTGCACTCAATAGCAACCCCTCGGACCCCAACAACCTCGACGGCGACAACGATGGCTCAGCCTGCGAAGAACTCCCTTCAGGCGATAACGTCACAACTGACCCAGGTCCCGGCACTTGCCTCGGTCCCCGAGAGCTGATGAACGTGAGCGCTGGTGGCCCCGGCTCCTCGGGCGAGTCATTCCCTTCGTTTGCGACGAACAGCCCCAGCTTCCTCGTAACCGTCTCGGTCGCGCCTGAGCCGAACACCAGTACAGGGACGATGGGAGTGGCTGTGGGGATCTACGACGACAGCTTGCCGGATGCGCAGGACGAGATCGCCTCGGCACATGTTGATGCGGGAGAAACGAAGTCTCTCTTGATCCAGGAAGGCACCGGTACGTACCACATAACCACTGGTACCATAGATTCGGCGTACACCATAAAGGTCGAGGAGTGCACGGAGGGCGGCACGCCGACCACCACTGGTACAACCACGAGCCCTACCACCGCAGGAACGACGGCAACCACAGGCACCACTACGGGCACGAGCACCACTGGTACGACAACGGCAACCACAGGCACGAGCCCAACCGCGAGCCCAACTGCGAGCGCTACCGCGAGCCCAACTGCGAGCCCGTCGGCGAGTGCTTCCGCGAGCCCAACCGCAGGTACGACAACGGGTACGACAACGGGTACGACGGGCACCACGACAGGCACGACGGGCACGAGCACCACGCCCGCAGTAGACGAGTTAGCTCCAGGCCCGGACGCCGAATGTCCGGGCGCGCAGGTGGTGAACACGTCCACTGGGACAGGACCGAAACAAAGTCCTCCTTTCAGAATTACAGGGGAGCGTTTCCGGATCTCTATAGCGAACGATGCAACTTCCCAAGACCCTACCCTTTCTGGGGTGAGCGTATGGGTCGATAAGGCAAATGGTGACTCAGTAGCCACATTTTCGCAGGAAGGGCCGGGAACCGACTCGTCCATTATCAACGCTGGACCGGGTGACTTCTTCATCGAAACCAACCCCGCTAACGCCTCCTACGCTATAGTCGTCGAGGATTGTGTGGACACTCAGGGCAATCCGCCCGTTGACACTACCAGCGCTACATCCGGGGCGAATACTACAGGATCAGCTACCACAAGCGATAACACCTCGAACAGGGACAATGTGATTCGCAGCTCGATCCCCAGGGACAGGGACCCCCTACCAAACACCGGTGGCCTCCCCCTTCTCGTTCCGGCGGCTGCTGTGCTGGCGTTGCTCATCAGTGGAGCAACGATAGGGTTGTTTGCACGGCTGTTCGGCGGATAGCCACGCCCCGATCGCCGTAAGGGTGTGTACACACAAAAGCTGTGGGTGCGGACACTAAACCGACGCGTACACCCCCGTCAGCCGCGCCCCGATCCCCTAGAGCCTCTAAACCGGCGGGCCGGTGCTATGCGGATGAACACCGACTACAAAAATTTGTTTGCAGCAGAGTGCATCCACCATTGCGCATATCTATCCACCGATGTTACAAGCTCCACCGGGGCGGGGCTGTGCGGGGTGTGTGGAGGGGGTGATTCTAGGGGTGTCGGGGTGTGGCTATGCAGGATCCTGGATATGAACTTCCGAGAATACCTATTCCACGCAGTACGTGAATAAGCCCCCTCGGGGGCCTAAGGCCTGTCTGACGGATCTAGCCGTTCTGGTTGAGGGATAACAACGAACGGTATCGACAGCCCTCGAAGCCTGAGCCGCGCATGTCCTTCTCTCTAGGGCTTGTCTTGCCCTAGAGCCCGGCCTCTCGGGCGCGAAGTGCGGCCTCCTT
>Ga0126308_10000639_pt1 | contig 12219 bp, 16 predicted proteins | sample Plot55_FD_92533 | JGI IMG/M metagenome (GOLD analysis project Ga0126308, IMG submission 92533) | Serpentine soil microbial communities from UC McLaughlin Reserve, CA, USA - Plot55 | ecosystem: Environmental > Terrestrial > Soil > Grasslands | place: USA: UC McLaughlin Reserve, Lake County... | reverse complement strand
TCGCGCACGAGCTGCCCGGCGTCGAGGTTGGCGAGGTCGGCGGTGGGAACGGCGGCGGTCTCGGTGGAGGCGGTCATGGATGAGGCCTCCTGGCTCTTCCTACTGCGGGTAGGAAAATGCTACCATAAGTAGGAATGACGGGGACCGCACACCACACCGCCTCCCCGCGGGCGCCTCGCGCCGCCCACCTCGGCCCCGAGCGCCGCAGGCCGATGGTCCTGGACGCCGCCTTCGAGCTGTTCCTCGAGCATGGTTACGACGGCACCTCCATGGACGCGATCGCCCGGGCCGCCGGCGTCTCCAAGCCGGTCGTCTATGCCTGCTACCCGTCGAAGGACGAGCTGTTCAAGGCGCTTCTCTCGCGCGAGGAGGAGCGCGTTCTGGGTGAGATCGCCTCGGCGCTTCCCGCCGCTGCCGACGGCGACCTCGAGACGGCGCTCACCGAGGGGCTCACGGGCTTTCTCCGCGCGGTGCAGGCCTCCCCGCAGGCGTACCGCGTGATCTTCCTCGGCGAGGGCGCGAACGCCGCCGTCGCCCGCCGGATCCAGCGCGGCCGCGAGCGCCAGGTCGAGGCGGTGGCGATGCTCGCGCGGCCTCTGCTCGGCGCCGGCGAGGACCCCGGCCTCGACCGCCGGGCCCGCCTGCTGGGCCACCTCACCGTCGGCCTCGCCGAGTCCGGCGCCCGCGCGCTGCTCAGCGAGCCCGGCTGGACGCCGGAGGCGCTCGGCGCGACGCTCGGGCGGATGGCGGCAGGCGGCGAAGCGGCGCTGGCAAGCGCCTAACCTCACTCCCATGGCGCCGGTCCGGGTCATCGGGGGCTTCGCGAAGATCGTCCTCGCGGTGTTCGCGGTCGTCCTCTTCGGGGCCGGCATCCCGTTCCTGTGGATCTGGGTCGGCTCGCAGCTTCAGGGCGGCACCGCCCCCTCCCTGAGCGGTCTCGGCGTCGCGCTCTTCGGGATCGTGGGCTCCTACGTGCTGCTGGCGATGGCCTTCGCGTGGGTCAAGGAGCGCTACGCGCCCCAGGAGGAGCCGGTGCGCCACGCCTGGAACCGCAGCCTCTCCGCCGAGCGGCGCACGGGGCCGAGCGACACGACGCCGATCGAGGACATCGCCGCGGCGGCGACCCTCGTCGTCGCGATCATCTGCACGATCTGGTTCCTGCTGTTCGGCGACCCGGGCGTGCCGGTCGGCCCGTAGCGCTCAGCCTTCAAGCGTCGCGTAGCCACGCCCGGCGAAGTCGAAGCCCAGCAGGTCGCCCGTGGGATTCTTGCGATCCCCGTGGTGATATGCCCGGACCTCGGCGATCTTGCCGTCGCGTAGACGAAACCACTCCGTGCCGCGGTTGATTCGCCGCTCACCGGACTTGGGGTCGCGCCAGGTCATGGCCCACTCGATCACGGCCTCGTCGCCGTCGGAGAGCCCGTGCTCGTAATGCCACTGCCCGTCCATGTTCTCGACCGCCCACTGGGCGTTCTCACCGATCGCCCGCGCGCCCTCGTGCGGCCCGAGCCGCGTGTAGTAGTGGACGGCGTCTTCGGTGAAATGGGACGCGACGAGATCGGCGTCGCCGGCGTTGAGCGCCTCGTAGTAGGAACGGATGTGGGCGAGCGGGCGGCTCACGGCATCCCCGGGTCCTCGTAGTCGGATCCGTCGGCGTCGTCCTCCATCGCCGCGGCCTGGAACTCGCCCGTCGGAGGGCCGGAATCCTCGGGAAGGGCGACGTCGCAGAAGTCGCTCCCGAAGGCGGTGAGGTGGATGCTGCGGCGGACGACCCGCGCGCGCCCGGTGGCCTCGATCGCCTCGAGCACCTCCGGCTGGGCCTCCAGCACCTGGTAGGAGGACGTGCCGCCGTCCAGCGGCTCGCGGGAGAACCAGACCAGGCCCAGGCGGTTGAGGTTGTTGAGGTACTGGAACACGCTGTCGGGGAACTGCACGCCGGCGTTGCGGGCGATCATCGAGAGGCCCGGCGCGACCAGCCGCGAGCCGACGTCCAGGGGCCGCCAGGTGCGGATGTCGATGGCGGCCTGCGGCCCGTCGCCGGCCAGCAGCCGCAGGATCCGCGCCTCGTCGGGCGCGAGATCCCGCAGGATGTTCTCGTAGGCGGGATGAAGCGGAGGGCCGTCGACCACGTCGGCCGAGGTCTGGAGCAGCTCTGCGCCGCGGTCGCGGAGGGGCGCCTTGACGTCGTCGTCGCTCTTGCCGGACAGCAGGCCCGCAACCAGCTCCTCGATCTCGTTGACGCCCAGAAGGCCGCGCAGGCCACTGCGGGCGTCGTCGATCAGGTCGGGCACCGACTCGCCGCTGAGCACCGCGCGGGCGACTCGGCGGCCTGCCCGCGCGGTCGAGCCAAGCGTCCACTCAGCGGTTCGCACCCATGCTCCGACGGTGAGCCGGGCAAGGCCGGCCGGGTCAGTGCGCGATTCCTCCATCAGAGGCGATGGTAGAGAGGCCCAGAGGGCTGAGTTCCACACCGGCCGGCGGGCGCTGACACAATCGCCCGCGTGGAGTCGGGCGTCATAAGGGACAGCGGCAAGCGGGCGCCGCATCCCCTGTTCGGCGACGAGCATGAGCAGCTCCGCGACTCGATCGACCGCTGGGTCCGCGAGGAGATCGCGCCGAACGTCGACGCATGGGAGGAGGCCCGCGAGTTCCCGCGCGAGCTCTACTCGCGGGCGGGGGAGCTTGGGTTCCTCGGCCTGAAGTACCCGGCGGAGCTGGGAGGACAGGGGGGCGATGCCGCCCACGACGCGGTCTGGGCCGAGGAGCTGGCCGCCGCGGGCGCCTCGGGCGGAGTCGGCGCCGGGCTCGGCGCCCACACGGGCATCGCGACGCCGCCGGTTTTCAACTTCGGCACCCCCGACCAGCACGAGCGCTTCCTCCGCCCCGCGATAAAGGGCGAGCGCATCGCCGCGCTGGGCATCACCGAGCCCGGCGCGGGCTCGGACGTGGCATCGATCCGCACGTACGCACGGAGGGTCGAGGGCGGCTACGTCGTGAATGGATCGAAGACCTTCATCACCAACGGTGTCCGGGCCGACTTCCTCGTCTGCGCCGTGAAGACGACCGAGGCCGGGGGCCACCACGGCATCTCGTTCCTGATCCTCGAGCGCGAGATGCCCGGCTACGAGGTCACGCGCAAGCTGGAGAAGATGGGCTGGCACTCGTCCGACACGGGCGAGCTGTCGTTCACCGACGTCGAGGTCCCGGAGGAGAACCTGCTCGGGTCCGAGAACGGGGGGTTCCACCTGATCATGGCCAACTTCGCCTGGGAGCGGCTGCTGATGTCGCTCGGCGCAGTCGGCGGCATGCGCAGGCTGATCGACGCCACCGTCTCCTACGCGCTCGAGCGCGAGGCCTTCGGGCGCGCGATCGGCCATTTCCAGGTCATTCGCCACAAGGTCGCCGAGATGGCGACCAAGATGGAGGCCTCCCGGGCGCTCACCTACCAGACGCTGCGCCGCTACGCCGCCGGCGAGGACGTGATCCGCGAGGTCGCGATGACGAAGCTGTTCACTCAGCGCGCCTGCGTGGAGGTCGCCGACGAGTGCCTCCAGATCCACGGCGGCTACGGCTACATGCGCGAGTACGGGATCGAGCGCGCCGTGCGCGACGCCCGCCTCGGGCCCATCGGCGGCGGCACCGACGAGGTGATGAAGGAGATCGTCGGCAAGCAGCTGGGGCTCTAGGCGGCAGCGGCCGAGCGCCCTCAGGCGCCCAACCGCCGGGTCAACCCGGCCTCAGCCGCCGGAGATGGCGCCGAGCAGATCTCCGTTGAACGGCTCGGTTCCGGGGACCACGTTGGTGCCCGAGAACGAGCTGTTCGCGTGCATGTAGTCCATCTCGTGGCGCAGGTCGCCAACGCCGTTGGATCCCGCGAGCGGCGCGATCTGGACGGTCGACAGCACGCCGATCGCCTCGCCTTCGCCGCTGAGGAAGCCGCTGCCGGAGTCGCCGGGGATCCCGGGAGTCACCGTGTAGACGTCCCGGCTCCAGCCGTTGCCCTGGCTCTGGACCACGCGGCCCTCCTTGGGCTTCAGCGGACCGATCCCGAACCGAAGCGACGAGTTGCCATACGTGTAGACGGTGTCGCCGAGCATCGCCGACGACGGGCCGAGCCCGGTCGGTCCGCCGAAGCCCGGCACCGACGGGTTGACCTTGCCGACGTCGGCGGGGTCGATGCGCACGAGCGCGAGGTCGTTGTAGGCACACGTGTCCTCATCGGATTCGCGCTTCTGCTGCATCGTCAGCCACGAGTTGTAGACGAGGGTCCCGGGCCTGCTGGCGCCCTCGATCTGGACGGGCGTGCCGAGCGGCTGGGAGCCGGTGTCGCAGCCGTCGGTCGAGGTCTGGCCGCCGGTGCTCGAGCAGTGAGCGGCCTGGCCGATGTAGACGTCGCTCGCGTCCTGGTAGATGAAGTTGCCGGTGCACTGGCCACCGGAGGTGACCGTCTCCGACCCGGGCTTGATCGAGGCCGAGTCGGCCGGCGCCCAGGCGGATGCGGTGGACGGCGCGAGTATCGCGAGGGCGCCGACGACGACCGCCAGCAGCACAGCGAGCTTCCTTGAATCCATGCGGTGAATTCCCCTTCTGTCCCATTCGGCCGGCGCTGGGCCGACCCCCATCGTGTGTCGTATTACCCAGCCGGGGGACGACTAACCCAATACCCTTCCGCGCCCACGATCCACGAGAAGGAGACTGAGGCTCAGACATGGGACTGCTTGAGGGCAAGAGCGCGATCGTCACCGGCTCGGCGCGCGGCATCGGCCGGGCGACCGCCGAGCTGTTCGTGAGCGAGGGCGCTCGGGTTCTGATCAACGACATCGACGGAGACGTCGCCGAGCAGGCGGCATCGGAGATCGAGGGCGAGACGGCGATGTTCGCTGGCGACCTCACCCAGGAGGGCGTGCCCGACGACCTCGTCAAGAAGGCTCTCGACGAGTTCGGCAACGTCGACATCCTGGTCAACAACGCGGGCTACACCTGGGACAGCGTGGTCCACAAGATGACCGACGAGCAGTTCCAGGCGATGCTCGACATCCACACGATCGTCCCCTTCCGGCTCATCCGCGCGATCGCACCGAGCTGGCGCGAGGCGGCCAAGGCCGAGATGGGCGAGGGCAAGGAGGTCTTCCGCAAGGTCGTCAACGTCACCTCGATCTCGGGGACCATGGGCAATGCCGGCCAGGCCAACTACTCGGCCGCCAAGGCGGGGGTGATCGGCCTCACCAAGACGCTGGCCAAGGAGTGGGGGCAGTTCAAGATCAACGTCAACGCGGTCGCGTTCGGGTTCATCGAGACCCGCCTCACCCAGTCGAAGGAGCAGGGCGGCCAGATCGAGCGCGAGGGCGAGAAGATCGAGCTCGGCATCCCCGAGCAGACCCGGGCGATGGCCTCGATGATCATCCCGCTCGGCCGCCCGGCGCAGCCCGACGAGGCCGCCAAGCCGGTGCTGTTCCTGTGCTCAGAGCTCTCCAACTACATTCACGGGCAGGTGCTCAACGTGACGGGTGGGCAGTTCGGGGGCATGACCACCTGAGGCGGCTCGCCTGCCTCGGGCTGGCCGTCCTCCTCGCTCAGGGCTGCGGCGGGGACGAGACCGAGCCGGCCACCACCACGACGCAGAGGGACGGGGGCAAGCCTGTCGTCGCCGCGATCGGCGACTCGATCACCGCCGGATCGCCCCTGTGGGACCCCGACCCGGCGGTCCGTGCCGGCATCGCCGACCCCGACGAGCGCAGCCAGTTCGAGTACTGGGCCGAGAGGAAGACGCCCGGCGTCAGGTTCCGCAACTGCGGCGTCTTCGGCGAGCGCACCGACGAGATCCTGGCGCGCTTCGACGAGTGCACCGAGGGCGCCGAGGCGGTGATCGTCCAGGGCGGCATCAACGACGTCGTCCAGGGACGGCCAACCGAGGCGGCCGCCGCGAGCCTGCTAGCCATGGTGCGCAAGGGCAGGGACGCCGGGCTGGACGTCTGGCTGGCGGACGTCCTGCCCTGGAACAACGGGCACCCTGAGGCCGACCGGCCGATCGAGAAGGTCAACTCCGCGATCCGCGACATCGCCGAACAGGAGAACGTCGAGACCGTTCCCTTCCACGACCTTCTCGAGGATCCCGGCAATCCCGGCACGATGGCGCCGCAGTGGACCGACGACGGCGACCATCCCTCCGTCGCGGGCTATCGGAGGCTCGGCCTCGCGCTACACCCGACCGGCTAGCCCTTCGGCTTGCGCTGCTCGGCGGGCGGCACGCCGGTCGGGCCCGGTGGCCAGGAGCCGAACCAGTTGTCGCGGCCGCCGTCCATCGTGATCACGCACCCGGAGAAGAAGTCGCCCGCCGGCGAGGCGAGGTAGGCGACCAGCCAGGCCCACTCCTCCTCGGTCCCCATGCGGCCCAGCGGGACGGTCCAGGGCACGCCCTCGACCACCTCCTTCGGGTACTTCGTCCGCATCGTCTCGGTGCCGAACTGACCGGCCGCGATGGCGCACGTCTTGATGTTGAAGCGGGCCCACTCCACCGAGAGCGTGCGCATCATGTTCTCCACCGCCGCGCGCGCGGCGCCCGAGTGCACCATCCCGGGCATCCCGTTATGCGGCGAGAGCGTGACGCTGACGACCTTGCCTCGGCCCCGGGGGATGAACGCCTTGGTCGCGGCCGCGTGAGTCATCAGCCAGGTGCCCACGACGTTCAGCTCGACCACCGTGCGGAAGCCCTTCGGCGAGATCGCCTCGGCAGGGCTCAGGAACTGGCCGCCGGCGTTGTTGACCAGCACGTCCAGGCCGCCGTTGCGCTCGAGGATGGCGTCGAAGAGGGCCTCGACGGCCTCGTCGTCGCGGATGTCGAGCGAGGTCGCGTGGGCGGTGCCACCGAAGGACTCGATCGTTGCCACCGTCTCGGCCAGCGGCTCCGCGCGGCGGCCGCAGATCTCGACCGCGGCACCCAGCCGAGCCAGCTCCAGGGCGGTCTCCCGGCCCAGGCCGCTGCCGCCACCCGACACCGCACAGACCTGCCCCTCGAGCAGCCCCTCACGGAAGATCTGCGAGGTCTCGGCCATGCGCGCGGGCCAGCTTATCCACGGGGGGTCGCGCCGCTACCCTGACCGGCCGTGAAGGTCCACGCCGAAGCGAAGCCCCTGGCCGGCCCTCTCGCCGGCGGCCGGCCCGGCACCACGGTCGTCGTCGAGCCCCTGAAGGTGGGCGACATCCACCTCGCCCGCGAGATGATGATCGGTCCCGAGGGATCGCTGCAGAAGCTGAAGATCGGGTTCTCGCTTGCGCGCCCCGGAAGCTGGGCGCTGGTCCCGTGCCCCGCCTTCCTGATCCGCCATCCCGGCGCCGGCGCCTTCATCGTCGACACCGGCCTTCACTCTTCGGTGTCGGCGAAGCCCGCGGCGAACATGGGCAGGGCGATCGCCACGTTCGGCCGACCCCAGCTTGAGCCCGGGCAGGACCTCCCGGCGCAGCTGCGCGCCAGGGGAGTCGATCTTCGCGACATAAGGCTCGCGGTGATGACCCACCTGCACTTCGAACACGCCTCGGGGATGGCCGAGTTCCCGAACGCGACGTTCGTGCTCTCCGCGGCCGAGTGGGACTCGGCGACGACGGAGGGCACGTTCCGCAATGGCTACCGGACCGAGCACTACGACTATGCGTTCGACTACCGCACGGTCGCTTTCGACGAGGGCACGACCTCCTACTCGACCTTCGGCCGCACCTTCGACCTCTTCGCCGACGGAAGCGTCCGTCTGGCGTACACGCCCGGACACAGCGCCGGGCACATGTCGGTGATCTGCCGGCTCGCCGACCGGGACTTCGTGATCGCGGGCGACGCGATCTACACGCACGGACAGCTCACCACCGACCCGCTCGCGCCGCGCCCCTACGACCCCCACACGTATCGGCGCTCACTGCAGGAGCTGCGCCTGTTCGCGCGCCAGTACCCGCAAGCGGTGATCGTCCCCGGGCACGACCCGGAGTTCTGGGAGACGCTCGAAGCCCGCTACGAGTAGCTAGAGCTTCTGCTCGAGCTCGGTGGCGCGCTCGTCATGGTGGGCGGCGCTGCGACCGGCGCGCGGGGCGCGCTCCTCGAGCTCCTCGGCCTCGCGCTCGGCCTCGCCGGCCTTCTGCGCGTGCTGTTCGGCCAGCTCGTGTTCGCGCTCCGCTTCGCGACGCTGCTCCTCCGCCCGCCCGCTGAGCTCCCTGGCCCGAGCGGTGTTGGCCTCGGCCTCCTGGCGATGGCCTGCGGCGTCGGCGGCCATGCGCTCGCGCTTGCGCGCCCGCTCGGCCTGGTAGCGCCTGAACGCGAAGAACCCGAGCACGGCGATCGCGACCAGGGCGGCGATGACGATGATTGTGAGTACGGTGGACATGCGATCCACCTGCCCCGGTGGGCGCTGCGGCAAACGCCTTATTCGGCCGCAGCGGACAGCTTGGCGACCGCTCCGCGGCCCTTCTCGTCCAGCGCCTCATACATCTCGCGGACCGAGGCGAAGATCCGCTCCGCCGCCTCGAGCTGCTGCTCCCGGGTCGGCTCCTCGACCACGTCGAACGTGATCGGCTTGCCGTACTGGATCGTGATCTTCGGGAAACGCAGCTTGCGCCACTTGCGGACGCCCAGCGAGCCGTGGATCGCCGCCGGGACGACCGGCACGCCCGTTTCGAGGGCCAGCCGGCCCACTCCCGGGCGGGCCTCACCGAGGCCGCCACTGCGCGAGCGCCCGCCCTCGCAGTACATCAGCACGCAGCTCCCGCGATCGATCACGGCGTGGGCTGTCTTGAACGCCTCCTCGTCGTGGTGGCCACGCCGAACCGGGAACACGCCGCCGACACGGAAGATGTAGTTGAGGATCGGGTTGCCGAAGAGCTGCGACTTCGCCATGAACTGCATCTTCCGCCGCAGATAGACCGCGACGAAGAAGTGGTCCATGTTGGAGAAGTGGTTCGGAGCGACGATCGCCGGGCCGCCGGCGGGGACGTTGGACGAGTCGATCGCGCGGGCGCGGTACAGCAGGACGGCGACCGGTGTGAGGATGATCCGCACGAACTCGTAGACCCACCCCGGCGGATGCGTGCGGACCCACTCGTGGAAGCGGGTGAAGTACTCGGCGGGGCGGGGGTCCTTGTAGACCTGGGGCTTGATGTCGGCCATGGCGGAAGGGCAGGCCAGGCGCCTGCTCTGCGGATCACTACCCGGCGGGCGCGGGGCGGTTACTCCGGCTCGGCGGGCCCCTCCCGGGCCCAGCCGCGCGAGCGCTCGAGCGCCTCGTGCCAGCGCCCGGTGAGCTCCTCGCGCTCGGCCTCCTCCATCTGCGGCTCGAAGCGAGCCGCCTCGCGCCACATCTCCCCCACCTCGGCGGCCGACCACACATCGGTCGCGATCCCCGCCAGGTACGCCGCCCCGAGCGCGGTCGTCTCGGTGATCTCGGGGACGATCACGGGCGCGCCGAGGACATCGGCCTGGAACTGCATCAGCCAGCCGTTGGCGACGGCGCCGCCGTCGGCGCGCAGCTCGCTCATCGCCTCGCCGGCGGCCGCCTCCTGGGCGCGGACGGCGTCGACCGTCTGGTAGGCGATCGCCTCCAGGGCGGCGCGCGCCAGGTGGGCGCGCGAGGTGCCTCGCGTGATCCCCACGATCGCGCCGCGCGCGTAGGGGTCCCAGTGGGGCGACCCGAGGCCGGTGAGCGCCGGCACGAAGTACACGTCGTCGTTGGACTCGAGGGAGGCCGCCATCTGCTCGGTCTCGCCCGCCGCGTCGAGGACCCCGAGGCCGTCGCGCAGCCACTGCACCGCCGCTCCGGTGATGAAGACCGCGGCCTCCAGCGCGTAGTCGGTGCGACCCTCGATGTCCCACGCCACGGTGGTCAACAGCCCCTCGCCCGGCTCCGGCGCCTCGGTGCCGGTGTTCAGCAGCACGAAGCTGCCTGTCCCGTACGTGTTCTTGGCCATCCCGGTGCTGTGGCACGCCTGGCCGAACAGCGCCGCCTGCTGGTCGCCCGCGATCCCGGCGACGGGCACCTCGCCGCCGAATACGTCGGTCTCGCCGTACACGTGGGCTGACGGCACCGGCTCGGGCAGGCTGGCCGGGTCGACGCCGAGCAGGTCGCACAGCTCGGGGTCCCATCGCAGCTCGCGGATGTCGAACAGCATCGTCCGCGAGGCGTTGCTGACGTCGGTGACGTGCCGGCCGGTGAGCTTGAACACCAGCCACGAGTCGATCGTCCCGAACACGGCGTCGCGCGCCGCCTCGACGTTGCGCCGCAGCCACTCGATCTTCGTGCCGGAGAAGTACGGGTCGATCACCAGCCCGGTCCGCTCGCGGACGAGGTCGGTGTGCCCGGCCTCGCGCAGCTCCTCGCACCGGCCGGCGGTGCGCCGGTCCTGCCAGACCAGGGCGTTGTGGACGGGCTCGCCCGTGGCCCGGTCCCAGGCGACGACGGTCTCGCGCTGGTTCGTGATCCCGATCCCCGCGAGGTCTCGTCCCTCGACGCCCGCCGCCGTGAGCGCCTCGCCGGCAACCCGCCGGGTCACCCGCCAGATGTCGTTGGCGTCGTGCTCGACCCACCCCGGCCGCGGGAAGTGCTGATGGAACTCGCTGTAGGCGCGCCCGGCGATCCGGCCTTCGCGGTCGAAGACGAGGCACGTGGTGCCGGTCGTCCCCTGGTCGATGGCGAGGATCACGGCGCGCAGGCTATCCGCGCCTAGGGGCGGGCGTTCGAGACGCGGTGGAAGTCGCGGAGCTGGCGGGCGCGGTGCAGGAATCCTCCGAGGGTGCGGCCGGTGGCACGGTGCGCGAGGTCGAGCTCGATCTCACGGACCTCGAGGCCGGCGCGGACGACGTCGACGGTGATCCCGATCTCCATCCCGTATCCCCCGGCGAACGGGTAGGAGGCCCGCATCGCCGCGGGGCTCAGCGCGCGCTGGCCCGAGATGGGCGCTGTCGGAACGTAGCCGCTCAGGCGCCCGATCGTCGCCGCCGCGTAGCGCAGGGCAATGCCGAAGCCGCCCCCCACCCGGTGAAGGAACGCGGCGATCGCGAGGTCGGCCTCGCCCGACTCGACCGCCTCGACCAGGGGCCCCAGGTTCCCCGCCGACGCGCCCAGGTCGCCGTCGCACAGCAGGAAGGCGGGCGGGTCGGGGTCGTCGAGGCGGTCGATCACGGTGGCGACCGCGGCGCTGACGTTCCCCCCCTTGCCGTGGGGCCGGCGCCGCGAGACGACCTCGGCCCCCGCCGCCATCGCGGCCTCGGCCGTGCCGTCGCCGGAGGCGTCGTCGGCGACGATCACCTGTGCCCCGGGAAACGCCTCCCCCACCGCGCCCAGGGTGTCGGCGATCACGTCTGCCTCGTTGCGGGCGGCGACGATCACGATCAACGACACGGCCGGAAGATATTGTGCGGCGCCACATGAGCGTCGACGTTCCCGCGCACATCACCGGCACCGTCTGGAAGATCGAGGTCCAGGTCGGCGACCAGGTCTCCGACGGCGACACCGTCGTGATCCTCGAGTCGATGAAGATGGAGATGCCCGTCGAGGTCGAGGACGACGGCAAGGTCGCGGAGATCCGGTGTGAGGAGGGCCAGTCGGTGAACGAGGGAGACGTACTGGTCGTCCTGGATGACTCCTGACGCCGAGCTCGCCGGCGGCAAGCTGCTGCTCGACCACCCGGCCGAGGCCGTCGCCCGGCTGACGATCTCGAACCCCGACAAGCGCAACGCGCTCGATCACGAGGTCCTCGACGGCCTGGCCCGGGCGATGCCTTCGCTCGACCGCGGGATCGAGGTCCGCTGCGTGCTCATCACCGGGGAGGGCCGCATGTTCTCGGCGGGCTACGACATCGGCGGCATCCCCGACTCCAGCTTCTCCGAGGACGCCGAGGCGCTCGTGGCCCATCCGTTCCACGCCGCCATGGAGGCGATAAGCGCGCACCCCTTCCCCGTCGTGGCCGCGATCAACGGGCACTGCCTCGGCGGCGGGCTCGAGCTCGCCGTCCGCTGCGACCTGCGGATATGCGCCGACGGCGCCAAGCTCGGGATGCCCCCGGCCAAGCTCGGCCTCATCTACGGGCACACCGGCCTCGAGCGATTCATCGAGGTGGTTGGCGTGGCCCGGACCAAGGAGCTCTTCCTGCTGGGGCGCAACCTCGAGGCATCTCACGCGGCGGCCATCGGCCTCGTCAACGAGGTGGTGGCCCCGGATGAGCTCGGGCAGGCCGGCGTGGCCCTGG
>Ga0126308_10000638_pt1 | contig 12225 bp, 7 predicted proteins | sample Plot55_FD_92533 | JGI IMG/M metagenome (GOLD analysis project Ga0126308, IMG submission 92533) | Serpentine soil microbial communities from UC McLaughlin Reserve, CA, USA - Plot55 | ecosystem: Environmental > Terrestrial > Soil > Grasslands | place: USA: UC McLaughlin Reserve, Lake County... | reverse complement strand
TACTTCTGCGGAGTGTTGGGAGCGTTGTTGGCGCTGCCTGGAGCGCCGGCGCGAGCGCCGGGCGCCGTGCTGGTCGTGCTGCCGCCATTACTACCATCCGCACTACCGGCGGTTCCCGTCGTTCCCGTCGTTCCCGTGGCGGCCGGCGCTCCGGGTGCGCCGCGCCCCGCCTCGATCGCCTGGAAGAACGCCGCGCTCGCCGAGCCGAAGTCGGCCGCCTCGGTGTCGCGGCGCAGACCGGCGAGCATCTCGCCCGAGCGCGCGGTCAGCTCGCGCTCCACCACCGCGATCACGCGCGCCTCGGCGGCGTTGCGCGCCGCCTCCGCCGCCGCGAGGGCGCCCCGCAGCCCGCCCGTCTGCTGCGACTCCAGCCCCTGGAGCCGCGCGAACTCGGCGGCAAGCAGCGCCTGCGTGCTCGCGACTACCTGCTGCACCTCGCCCAGCAGGCCGCGCATGCGGTCCCCGCGGGTGCGGATCGAGTCGCGCAGCACGAACGCCGGGTGCCGCTGGATCGCGCCATTGAGCCCGCGCTCGATCAGGTCGGCGATCTCGCCGTACGTCCGCGCCGTCGAGGCCTCCGTCTGCATCATCTCCTGCTCGGAGCCGGAGAGCGTGCCGCCGAGCGTGCGCTGCACGCTGTCGAGCAGCCCGGCGTTCTCCTGGGCCAGCAGCCGCGTCGCGCGGATGCGCCCGGTGAACAGCTCGCGCACGCTCTGCGCGTTGGCCTCCAGCACCGTCTCGAGCTTGGCCAGCGAGTCGCGCGTCATCTGGAGCTGCTGCGCGATCTGGCCGAACCGCTGCGCGTCGTCGGCGATCTGCTGCTGGAGCGCGCCCAGCACGCGGAGCTGCCGCGCGAGGGCGTCGAGCTGCTCCTGGAGCCGGTAGCGCGCCAGCGCCACCGCCACGTCCGCGTCGTACAGCGACTGCGCGACGCCGTAGTAGTCGCCGCGCGTCCGCGTCGCGGAGGTCTGGCTGTAGAGCACGCGCTGCGGGAACGCCGCCGAGTTGAGCGGGGCGCCCACGCCCCCGAAGCGCTGCGCGACGTCGGACAGCGAGATCACCTCGGGCGAGGTCACCTGGAGCCCCGCCGGCACGCTGTCGCTCACGATCACGGCCAGCATAGGCACGTCGCTCCCCGGCGCGTCCTCCAGCGCGACCGTCTTGCCGTTCGCCGGGTCGTTGATGAAGAGGAGCCCGGCCGCGCGCGCCAGCACGAGCGCCCGCGCCGCCTCCCCCATCGTCCCGCTCGCCCGCGCCTGCAGCGCCGACGCCTCGGTCTTCATCGAGTCGGCGACCTGGCGGAAGACGCGCCCCGCCTGGTCGGTCTGGTTCCGTTGGAGCAGCGTCTGCGCGTACATCAGCTGGCTTTCGTCGCGCTCCGGCAGCTGCGGGTAGCGGCGCGCGAACTCGGCGAACGAGCCCCCCGCGGCGTCCACCTGGCCGGCCTTGTACTGCGCCCACGCGCGGACCAGCAGCGCCTGCGCGCCCAGCCCGCCGGTGGGGTTCACGCCGCCAGCGAGCTGCGCCGCCTGGTCGAACTGGTTCGCCTCGTAGGCCAGCTGCGCGGCGGTGAGGCGGATCTGGTCGCCGAACTCGCCCCCCTGCGCCGACGCGAGCTGCGCCAGCGCCGCGAGCGCCGGCGCGGTCTGCGCCGTGTCCCCGCGGAGCTGCGCCAGCGCGTCCATGTACTGCGCGTACGGCGCGTAGGCGCCCCCCGCCTGCTGCGCCGTCGCGAACTGCGTCCGCGCGTCGGCGTAGCTGCCCGACTGGTACGACGCGAGCCCGGCGACGAGCGACGCCAGCCCGCGCAGCTCCGACTGGTTCAGCGACCGCGCCAGCTCGCTGACGCGCGCGTACTGCCCGTGCCGGTAGGCCTCGAGCAGCAGCTGCGCCTGGAGGATCCCGGCGTAGCGGGGCGCAGCGCCCGCCGAGACCAGCGCGGTCGCGGTGTTCCGGAACGCCGAATCCATCCCGAGGCGGTAATACGCCTGCGCGAGCAGGAACCGCAGCTCGGTGCGGCCGCGGAGCACGCCCGACGCGCTGGCGTCTGTGAGCGCGACCGGCGACTGGTCGAGCCAGCGCAGCCGGCCGAGCGCGGGGACGTAGCTCCCGTTCATCAGCTCGTAGAGCGCGACGCGGATCTCCGCGTCGACTCCGCGCGCCTGGTCGGCCGTCGGGGTGACGAGGGGCATCGCGCCCGCGAGTCCGGCGCCGCGCGCGCTGTCGGCGGCGGTGCGGCGCGTGGTGTCGCGCCGCGTCGTGTCGGGGCGCGCGGCGCCTCCGGCCGGCGGCACCTGGGCCGCGGCCGGCGCGAGCGGCGCCGAGGCGGCGAGCAGCGACAGCGCGACGATGGTGTGGCGCATGGGGCGCATGGCCGGAAGGAGCCTCACAGCGGCAAGTCAGTCAGAGAGTCAGAGGAGGTCGGAGGGCTCGCAGGCCGTCAGAAGGGTGTCGTGCCCTTGCTCGTCCACGTCGTGTACGTGAGCTGCCCGTTGCGCACCGCGAACTGGACGTAGGTGACCGACTCGCTGGCGACCGTGACGTTGGCGGACGACGACTGCGTCCCGCCGTTCACGTTCACCTGGAGCATCACCGTGTGCGACGTCGGCAGCACGCTGGCGCGGTAGAGCTGGTCCACGGCCCCGAGCGCGAGCGCCCGGTTGGACTCGCCGGTATAAGTGCGGGTCTGGAGCTGCGCGTTGTCGATCGAGAGGTTCGCCCCGCTCAGCGACTGCGCACCCGACGACGAGTCGGCGCGCATGAGCACGACCAGCACGGCGCCGGTGCGGCGCCGCACCGCGTCGCTGATCGCGAGGAAGCGGTCGCGCTGCGCCAGCAGGTTGTTCTCGGACTGCGTCAGCACCGAGTCGAGGCCCATCAGCGCCGCGGTCTCGTTCGCCATCAGCAGCGCCTCGCTGCGGTTCTTGAGGAGCTGCGCGATGTACGCCTCGATGCGCGCCTGCAGGTTCACGCGGTCGCCGCGGATCTCGGCCAGCCGCTTCTGCGCGGCCTGCACCTCGTCCAGCAGCTCCTTGCGGCGCTTCTCGTAGGCCTGATCCTGAACCCGGCTCCGGTCGGGTGTCTGCGCCGACAGCGGCGCGGCCGGAACGGCGAACGCCGCGACTGCCACGGCGGCCGCGAGCGCGATGCGCTTCATCGAAAGCATGTTCTCGTCCTGAAGTCGAGTGGACCGCGTGTGTGTGCCGCGTCTCCGCCGCGCTCCGCCGGCGGCGCGTGCGTGTCGAACCGCCGCCGGCGTGCGTCGTCGCGATGCTGCTGCTAGCGCCGCTGCTGCGGCGGGCGGGTGGGATTCTGCCGCTCCAGCTGCTGGAGCCGCTCCTCGAGCCGGCGCAGCTGCTCGCGCTCGGCGCGGAGCTCGGCCTCCGCCTGCTGACGCCGCTGCTCCAGTTCAAGCAGATTCTGTGCCTCGTACCGGTTGATCTCGAGCTCCAGCGCGGCAATGCGCTGCTGCCGCGCCGTGATCTCGGCGAGCAGCCCCTCGCGCTGCCGCTCCAGCGCCGCGGCCTTGTTCTGCAGGAACTCGCCGCGCAGGAGCGCGAACACGTTGCTCTGCCAGCCGAGCGTGAAGACCGTCTTCTGGTAGTTGTAGAGCGACGCCGAGATCGCGCGCGCCGAGTCGTCCGCCGTCGCCGTGCCGGGGAGCGCGGCCACCTCCGCGCGCGACCCCGCGCCCAGCTCGGTGAACGCCAGGCCGGCGCGCAGCCCGCGGTAGGCGAGCGAGAGGCCGGCGTTGTAGTCCCACGAGTTGTCCTCGAACATCACCGTCAGGATGAGGTTCGGGCCCGCGGAGAAGTCCGACTTCACGCCGTAGAACAGGCCGCCCCGGTCGTGCTGCGAGTAGACGATGCCGCGATCCTTCAGCCCGCCGTCGTCGTTGAACAGGCCGTTCCCGTAGCCGGCCGTGACGCTGAAGCTCAGGTCCGGGAAGTTTGGGCGGATCTCGGCGAGGTTGAAGCTCTTCGTCGCCACGCCGTAGAGCGAGTTCGTGGTCTTGAAGTCCCGGTGCGCCGCGTCCGGCCGGTGCCGCGCGTTAGGCGTGTCGTTGCCCTGCGCGAACGGCGGGATCAGCTCGTAGCCGATCCCGAACCGGTCGATCTCGTCGTACCGCCCGATGTTGCGCACGCCGATGCCGATCGACGGGATGATCCACCGCGCGAAGCCGCCGCGCTCCCGGAAGTCGTCCTCGCGGATCAGCAGCCCCTTCGCGAACAGCCCCTCCTCGGGGTTGCTCGAGAACGCCGCCACGCCCAGCTCCACGCGCCCGGCGAACGCCAGCGAGAACGTCAGCTGCGAGTTGAGGTTCTTGCTGTAGTCCAGCTTCTGGTCGTTCGGGTCGGTCGTGAAGCGCTTCCCCGAGTAGTTCAGGGTGAAGTCGCCCGAGATCGGCGCCACCCAGGCCGCCGGGATGTCGATCAGTCCCGTGTCCCAGTACAGCGTCATCGGGAACTCGTCCTGCGCCCCCGCGGCGCGAGCGGCGACTAGGGCAGCGACTGTCGCCGTGAGCGTCGCCGCGATCGTCGTCTTGCGAATCATGCGCATAGTCCAGTTGAGGTCGTGGTACCGCGTAGGCCTGCCCGATCAGCGCTGCGGCGTGGTCGTCGAGGGCGGAGTGGTCGCCGCCGGCGGATTCGCCGGCGGATTCGCCGCCGGCGGCCGCGGGGCCCCCTGGAGCTGCCGCAGGCGCTCGTTCGCCTCGTCGATCGCGCGGCGCTCGGCCTGCAGCTCCTCCTCGAGCTGCCGGCGGCGCTGATCGATCGTCGCCAGCTCACCGGCCTGCGCACGCCGGAGGGCGACCTCGAGCCCGTGGATCCGCCGCTCGCGGTTCGCGATCTCCAGGCGGAGGCGCGTCTGCTCGCGGGTCAGCTCCGTGATGCGCGTCCGCAGAATCACGCCGCGCGAGATGTCGATGATGTTGCCGCTGTAGCCGAGCGAGACGTTGAACTTCGTGTAGTTGAACACCCCGCCCTGGTCGCCGCGGCCGCCCTCTTCGAGCTCGGTGCCGTACAGGCCGAGCGACACGCCGCGCCAGTCGCCGATGACGCCGATGTTGTAGTCGAAGCCGTTGTTCTCGGCCAGCACGTGCATCGTCGTGTTCAGCGTCGGGTGGAACGAGTAGCGCCCGCCGAGGAACAGCCCGTCGACGATCGTCCCGCGCTCGCTGTACCCCTTCTCGCCCAGGCTGCCCGGGAACTCGCGGAACATCCCCGTCCCCCAGCCGATCGAGAAGCTGCCCTGCCCCGCGTCCGCGGCGCCGAACTCCTTCGTCGCCACGCCGTAGACCGTCGGCCGCGTGTTGAAGTCCTGGTACATCTCCACGCGCTTGTACTCGCCGGTCGACTGGAGCTGCACGTCGCATCCGGCGCCGAACCGGTCCTGCGTCTTGCAGTTCCCGAGGTTCCGGACGCCGACCGCGACCGCCGGCAGGTACCCGACGTCGCCGTCGCGCAGCAGCACCGCCTGCCCGAAGAAGCCGTAGTCGGGGTTCTGGCTGTACGCGGTCGCGCCGACCGAGAACCGGCCGGCCCAGTGCGTGTCGATCGAGATGTTCGTGTTGATGTAGCTCGGAAGGCTGTGCCCCTCGTTGGCCCACGGAATCGTCTTCGCCGCCGTCTGCACCCACGAATCCGCCGAGCGCGGGGAGACCCACGCGACCGGGATGTCAATCAGCCCCGTGCCGTGATACAGCGTCGCCGGATAAGGCTCGCGCTGCTGCGCGTTCAGCCCAGGCGCGGCCACGAGGGCCGCCGCCACTGCACCGCCTACCCAAGCGACACTCGGCCGCCGCATCGTGCGCATGACTCCTCCCGAATCCGTAAGGTCGTACAATGCCTTCGACGGCCGACCGTGCCCACCGACCTCGCCACTCTGCCTGACGCGCCCGACGCGCCTGACGCGTCGACTCGGCGCGACCGACGGCCGCGAGGCCGGACCGTTACGGACAGCCCATCGCCCTTGCTCAATAGCGACGCGAGTTGTGCAAGAGACATGCCCCATATCGCGCCGCACTCTGATGTGTAACGTGCGGTGCGGCACGACGATGGCGCGCAGTCGCTCCACGCGCGCGACTGACTCGCAAGAAGTCGGCTCGCACTCTCGTCACGCCCGGGGCTGTCACGTCGCGGGGCACCGCCGGCGCTCGAGCCGCCACCGCCGCGGCACGGCTCGCCACGGATCGCTACCGCGCATGGCGACCACGACCGTGCGTTCGCGCAAGCGAGCAGGGCAGGAACGTGTCGCTCCGCGCCCAACGCTCGCCGCTCCCGGCAGAGGTCGGCTGCCCGAGGCGCTCGGGACCGGAGCGAGGCACTCCACGGCACCGCGGGCACAGACCGCGCTCGGACTGCTGCTCGTCCCTGTCGGCAATCGTCCCGTACCAGAGCTATGGCCATGCGATGCGCGGGGATACATACTTCTTGCAGCCACCGCGGGACTGGCCCCCTCGCCCGCGTCACGCCGCGCCAGACGGTCCATGAACGCATTGTCGCTCTTCCACCGCCCGCCCGCCTTCGGTGCCGAGCGGCTCGTCCTGCCGCCCCTGGCGGCGCTCGCGCTCCTGCTCCTCGCTGGCGCCGCGACCGGCCACGCCCAGAGCAGGCGGGAGGCGCGAGGCGCGGCGGCCGCCGACTCCATTGTCCAGGCCGCACTGGAGCGGGCGCGGGCAGGCGACACCTCGGCGGCGCTCGACCTGCTGGAACGCGCCACCAAGGTCGCCCCCAACTACGCCCCCGCCCACTTCGAGCGCGGAGTGCTGCTCTCCCGCACGACGCGGCTCGGCTTCAGCGACCTGCTCACCCGGCGGGAGGCGACGGGGCACATCAAGCGGGCGCTGGAGTTGGACGCCAACAACCCGTTCTACCTGATGGAGCTGGGGCGCATCCGGCTCAAGACGCCCTTCCTGCGGCTCGACGCCGAGCGGCTGTTCAACAAGGCGCTCCGCGCCGCGAACGAGCGAAAGGACCCGAAGGTGCTGGCCGAGATCCACTGGGAGCTCGGCCAGATCCACGAGCGGCGCTTCACGACGATGGCCAACCGGCGCATGATCACCGGCGACGCGCTCGTCTTCGACCCGAACCGCGCCATCGCCGACTGGCACTACACCGCGGACTTCCTGGCGCAGTCCAGCCATCCGCTCGACGACGCCGGCGAGCTGGACGCGCGGAAGGCCGAAGATCATTTCCGGGCCGCGATCCTCGCCAACCCGACCCACGAGGCCGCGACCGCGGCGCTCCTTGCCCTGCTCTACGACGCGGGGCGCTACGAGGAGATGGTCCGGACCGCCACCGAGCTGCGCTCCGCGCAGCCCATGTCGTACCGCCTCCTGTTCGCCCTGGGCCTCGCGCTCCACCGCACCGACCGGACGTCTGAGGCGCAGCCGGTGTTCGACAGCGCCCTGGCGCGGCTGGACCAGGACGAGCGGCGCGACATGCTCGGCCTCGAAGGGGTGCTGCGCGAGGAGGACGCGAAGGCGTACCGCCAGCTCCCCGAGGGGGCACGCTTCCAGCTCGACTCCCTCTTCTGGGACCGCATCGACCCGCTGCGCCTGACGCCGGTCAACGAGGCGCGGGTCGAGTTCCTCTCGCGCGTCGCCTACGCCGACCTGCGCTTCTCGTCTCCGGAGTTCCGCACCAAGGGCTGGCGCACCGACCGCGGCGACGCGTACATCCGCTACGGCCCGCCGCCGGTGGTGGCGACGTTCGCCCCGGAGGTCACGAACGTCGCCGCCAGCCCGGAGGCGGTCGCGAAGGTGACGACGGTGTGGTGGTACCCGGAGTCGAAGATTCGTTTCGTCTTCATGGGGCCGCCGGCGATGAACTACGCCTCGTACGCCGGCGACTTCCGGGCGTACGCGGAGAACCTCCGCTACATGGCGCCGATGCGCCTGGACAACCTCAAGTCGGCCGTGCGCGTCGACAGCGTCGCGGTGCAGATCGCGCGCTTCCGCGGCGACTCGGCCAACGCGGTGGACGTCTCGGTGTTCGCCGACATCCCCACCGGGCGGATGCTGCGCGACGTGGACGTGCAGCAGAGTACCCTGGAGACGGCGCTCTTCATCACCGACGGCCTGCGGCGGGACCTGGTGGCCGCGCGCGACTCGTCGGTGGTGCGCGCCGCCTCGCGCGAGCGCGTGACCGGCCGCAGCTGGCGCCGCGTGCTGCCGCCGGGCCAGTACTTCTACCGCGTGGAGGCCCGCGAGCCGGGGAGCGGCCACAACGCCCGCGCCTCGGCGGCGGTCGAGCTGGACGCCTTCCCGGCCGGCGCGCTGGCGACCTCCGACATCCTGGTCGCGCGCCGCATCGTCCCGCGCGAGGGCGCGGCCGCGGACCCGCGCGGGCGCGGCGACTTCCTGATCGTGCCTAACGGGTCGCTGACCTACGCGCCCGACGACACGCTGTTCCTGTACTGGGAGAACTACGGCGTGACCGCGGACTCGCAGGGCAACGGGCGGATCCGCATCGAGCTGGCGCTGCGCCTCACGGAGATGCTCCGCCCCGCCGACTTCGCCGCGCGCCTCCTCGGCGGCCTGGCCGACGCGGTCGGCGCCTCGGCCGAGGGGGACGACCGGGTCGTGCTGCGCTACGAGCGCGCGGTGCCGGCGGGCGGCCGCGACCGCGTCCCCAACTACCTCGCGCTGGCGCTGGACCGCGCGCCATACGGAGACTACATGATCGAGCTCACCGTGACCGACCTCACGACCGGCCGGAAGACGACGCGCTCGCGCGCCATCCGCGTGCCCCGCCCGTGAGGCGTCGCGCCGCCCCCACCCTGGCCGCCGCACTGCTGGTCGGCACGCAGCTCGTCTCGCTCGCACCCGTGCTCCCCGCACAGTCGGCGGGGGGCGGCGACTTCGCCTCGCGTCCCGCCGCCTCGTCCGCGCGGCGGGCGCGCGCGGATGACCTGCCGCGCTCGCGGCGCATCCCGCGCCGGTACCTGTTCCTCGGGATCGGCGCCCTCGTGGGCTTCGCCGCGTCGAGCGCGTACACGCTGAACGGGAGCCAAAACACCTCGGTCGGCACCTGCTCGAGCTCCTCCTGCGTCGGCACCGTGTCCATCCTGGGCGGGTCGCTGATCGGGTACATGGTGGGGCGCGAGTTCGACCAGCTCTACGCGCTGCGCTACCGCGGGGGCGCCCCGATCTCCCTCCAGAACGTGAGCGCGTCGCTGGACGCCGAGGCCAACGACCTCGTGGCGCGCGACACCGCGGTGGCCGTCGCCGTCACGTCGGGCGTGCAGCTCTTTTCGAGCGGGCAGTCCGGGCTGCGCGCGCTGAGCCGGCGCGCGAGCGGCGTGCGCGGCATCGGCGCGCTCGACATCGTGCCGCCGTCGGGGGCGCTGGCGGTGGGCTCGCCGGCGGGGCTCTACCTGTACCCGCCGGGCTCGGGGCCCGGGCTGCTGGCGCGCGACGGGCGCGTCACCGCGGTCGCCTCGTCCGCCGGGCGCGTCTACTTCGCGGTCGGCAACCGCATCGAGGTGGCGCCGACGGGGGCCGACACGCTGCGCGTGTGGCCGGGCGTCGGCGTGGGCGGCCCGGTCGAGACGCTGCTCTTCGACGAGGCGCGCGGCGTCCTCTGGGCCGCGATCGACACGATGCTGGTGGCGCTCCGGCCGGCGGGAGACTCGGTGGAGCGGGTCGCGTCGTTCTCCGTCGGCGCGCCGGTGCGGCGCGTCACGGTCGACAGCGCCGGCCGGCTGGCGGTCGCCCTCGGCGAGTCGGGGGTCCGCCTGTACGAGGCCGCGGACCCGGCGAGCCCGAAGGAGCTCGGCCGGTGGACGACGGCCCGATTCGTGTACGATGTCGCGTTCGCCGGGGGGCGGATCTTCGCCGCCTCGGGGGTCGAAGGGCTCTACGTCATCGACGCGAGCTCGTCGGAGCTCACGACGGTGGGGCTCGACCGCGAGCTGGGCTTCGTCGTCGCCCTCGCCGCCGTCGGCTCGAGCGTCTACCTGCTCGACCGGAACACGGACACCGTCCGACGGGTCTCCGCGAACTTCAGCAAATAGCATGGCCCCTCCCCCTCCCCTCCCCCCCGAGTCGCCCACGCGCCGCCGCCAGCGGCGCGTTCGTCTCATCGCCACCTCGCTCGCGGCCAGCGCCGCGCTCGGCCTGGCCCCCGCGTGCGGCCGCAGCGAGGACCCTCCGCCGCGTCCGGCGCCGGAGCGGCAGAAGGGGGAGAGCGCGACGGCCGCCGGATCGCCCGCCGGATCGCCCGCCGCGCCCGCGGCCGCCGACCCCGGAGCGCTCTCGGCGCGCGCCGACCGCGCCCGCATCCAGGGGAGCGCGTCGGCGTCGGTGTGGGTGGTGGAGGTCAGCGACTTTCAGTGCCCGTTCTGCAAGATGTGGCACGACTCGACCTACGCCGCGCTCAGGCGCGAGTACGTGGAGACGGGGAAGGTGCGGATGGCGTACCTGAACCTCCCGCTCCCCAGCCACCGCAACGCCTGGCCGGCCGCCGAGGCGGCCATGTGCGCCGCGGCGCAGGACCGCTTCTGGCAGATGCACGACGCGCTGTTCGACACGCAGGAGCGCTGGGGCGCCCGCGCGGACGCGGAGGCCTACTTCGCCGACTCGCTCGCGGGCCGCGCCGGCGTGGACCCGGCGGCGCTCCGCTCGTGCATGACCTCCGACCGGCTGCGGCCGCTGATCCAGGCGGACTTCGACCGCGCCGTCGCCTCCGGCGTCGAGTCGACGCCGACGTTCATCATCGGCGACGGGGCGATGGTGCGCGGCGCCGCGCCGCTCGAGAACTTCCGGCAGGTCATCGACTCGGTGCTCGCGCAGAAGGCCGGCCGCCCGCAGCAACGTTAGGCGGGGCCGCCGCGGCCGCCGGACCCCGGTGCACCCCGCGCTGCGGCTGGGCTACGGCGCGGCGGGCCAGCTGGCCCGCGCGCTCGCCGCGCTGGCGCCGGCCGGCGGGAGCAAGCTGCTGCGCGCGCTGCGCGCCCGGCGCGGCATCCGCGAGCGATACCGGCGCTGGGGCGGGAGTGGGCGCGACCCCGCGCGGCCCCTGCTCTGGCTGCACGCACCCTCGGTCGGCGAGGGGCTCCAGGCCCGCCCGGTGGTCGAGCTGGTGCGCCGCGAGCGCCCGGGCGCGCAGGTGGCGTACACGTTCTTTTCGCCCAGCGCCGCGCGGTTCGCGCAGTCGCTGGGCGCCGACTTCGCCGACTACCTGCCGTTCGACACCGCGGGCGACGCAGCCGCCGCGCTCGACGCCCTGCGTCCGACAGCGCTCGTCTTCAGCAAGCTGGACGTCTGGCCGTCGCTCGCCGCCGCCGCGGCCGATCGCGGCGTCAGGCTCGGACTGATCAGCGCCACGCTCGCCGCGGGCTCGTCCCGGCGTGGCCGGCTCGCCGGCGTAATGCTCCGCGACGCCTACGCGCTGCTCGACGCCGTGGGCGCGATCGACGCCGACGACGCCGCGCGGCTGGTGGAGCTGGGCGTGCGGCCGGAGGCGGTCGTCGTGACCGGCGACACGCGCTACGACCAGGTGTGGGCGCGCGCCGCCGCGGCGGACCGCTCGTCGCCGGTGCTGGCGCCGCTCTCGGCCGGCGCGGCGTGGCGGTTCACCCTCGTCGCCGGATCCACCTGGCCCGCCGACGAGGAGGCACTCCTCCCGGCCTGGGAGCGACTCCGCGCCGCGCATCCGTCGGCGCGGCTCATCATCGCGCCCCACGAGCCGACCGCCGCGCACCTGCGCCCGATCGAGGGCTGGGCGGCGCGGGCCGGCGTGCCGCTGGCGCGACTGGGCGCTGAGGGGGCGCCGGCGGCCGAGGTGGTGCTGGTGGACCGCGTCGGAGTGCTGGGGGAGCTCTACGCCCTCGCCGACGCGGCGTTCGTGGGAGGCGGCTTCCACGCCGCCGGGCTGCACTCGGTGCTGGAGCCGGCGGCGTTCGGCGCGCCGGTGCTGTTCGGCCCCCGCCACGCCCTCAGCCGCGACGCCGGCCTCCTGCTCGCCGCCGGCGGCGGCGCCTCGGTGCCTAACGCCGACGCCCTCCACCGCGCGCTGGCCGCCTGGGCTGCCGACCGGCCCCGCCGCGCCGACGCCGGCTCGCGCGCCCGCTCCCTCGTCCGCGCCGGCCTCGGCGCCGCCCGCCGCTCGTTCGACCTGGTGAATGGACTACTGTGACGGCAGGTACGGGATGCGGGACGCGGGACGCGGGACGCGGGATGCGGGACGCGGGATGCGGGATGCGGGATGCGGGATGCGG
>Ga0126308_10000637_pt1 | contig 12225 bp, 13 predicted proteins | sample Plot55_FD_92533 | JGI IMG/M metagenome (GOLD analysis project Ga0126308, IMG submission 92533) | Serpentine soil microbial communities from UC McLaughlin Reserve, CA, USA - Plot55 | ecosystem: Environmental > Terrestrial > Soil > Grasslands | place: USA: UC McLaughlin Reserve, Lake County... | reverse complement strand
GGAGCCGGGGAGCCCGTCATTCCCGCGAACGCGGGAATCCAGACCACAGCTCTGGATCCCCGCGTGCGCGGGGAGGACGGACGGACGGAAGGACGGACGGGAGGACGGGAGGGCGGGTGCTCCGCCGCGGCCTTCCGCGTGCTCCGTGGTGAGCAGCCAGGCGGCGACTGCGCTAGCGCGGAGCGGGCGACGCCACGCCCCACGCCCGAGCGGCCGCGTCGCGCACCGCGTCGAGCGAGTCGTAGACGCCCGCGGCGAGTGCGGTCACGTCCGGCGGCGCCGGGACGAGATCGGGGACGAGCACCACCGGCATCCCCGCCGCCATCGCCGCCAGCGCGCCCGTGGGAGAGTCCTCGACGGCCAGGCAGTCCGCCGGCCCCACGCCCAGCCGGGTCGCGGCCTCGAGGTAGAGGTCCGGGTGTGGCTTCCCACGGGCGACGTCGGCGCGTGTCACCACCGCGGCGAACGCTGGCAGGAGCGCTCCGAGCCGCTCGCGCACGAGCGCGGGCCCGCTCGAGGTCGCCAGCGCGAGCGGGATGCCGAGACCGGCGATGAAGCCCAGCCACTCGCGCGCGCCGGGGCGGAGCGCCACGCCTTCGGCGTCCACCAGCGCGCGCATTCGCCGGTGGCAGGTGGCGCGGAACGCCGCGACGTCGAACGCCGCGCCATAGTAGCCGGCCAGCATCCGCTCGCATTCGTCCGCGCCGCGGCCGACGAAGGTGCCGAAGCGCGCGTCGGAGAGCTCGACCCCGTGGTCGGCGGCCGCCGCCTGCCACACCCGGCGCTCGAGCCGCTCACTGTCCACGAGGAGCCCATCCATGTCGCAGATGACGGCGGCGGGACGACGAGCGATCATGGTCGAGGCAAGCTCCGGGAGCGAGGTTATCACGCGAGCCGAGCCACTGCCCGGATGCGGGCTCCCCCTCCGTCCCGTCCCGCGTCCCTGGTCCGTCCCTGCTCCGCCGGCTAGAATCCCCCCGCCGGCCCACACCGGGCCGGCAGGACGCGCGGGAGGCGGTGCTTGAAGATCGTCACGATCGGCGGCGGGCCGGCGGGGCTCTACTTCGCCCTGCTGATGCGCAAGGCGCGCCCCGACTTCGAGGTCACCCTGCTCGAGCGGAACGCCGCCGACAGCACCTTCGGCTGGGGGGTGGTGTTCTCCGACCAGACGCTGGAGAACTTCCGCGCCGCCGACGAGCCGACCTTCCGCGAGATCACCGACAACTTCGCCCACTGGGACGACATCGACGTCCACTTCAAGGGGGCGACGGTCACCTCGGGCGGCCACGGCTTCAGCGGGATCGCGCGGCGGAAGCTGCTCGAGATCCTCCGCCGCCGCGCCGAGTCGTTAGGCGTGCGGGCGGCGTTCGGCCGGGAGGTGCGCGACCCCGGGGCCGACCTGGCGGCGCTCGGCCTGGGCGACGCCGCGCTGGTGGTCGCCGCCGACGGCGTCAACAGCGTCGTCCGCCGCGCCTTCGCCGACGCGTTCCGCCCCGGCGTCGACGTGCGGCCGGCGAAGTTCGTCTGGCTCGGGACCACCCGGCGCTTCGACGCCTTCACGTTCATCGTCGTGCGCGACGAGCGGACCGGCGGCGTGTACCAGGCGCACGCCTACCGCTTCGACGACCGCACGTCGGCGTTCATCGTCGAGTGCGACCCCGAATCGTGGCGCGCCGCCGGCTTCGACGCGATGGACGCCGACGCCACGGTGGCGGCCTGCGAGCGCATGTTCGCCCCCTGGCTCGACGGCCACCCGCTGCTGTTCAACGCCGAGCATCTGCGCCGCTCGCCCTGGGTGAGCTTCACCGTCGTGCGCGCCGAGCGCTGGCATCACGGCCGCTACGTGCTGGTGGGGGACGCCGCCCACACCGCGCACTTCTCGATCGGCTCCGGGACGAAGCTGGCGATGGAGGACGCGATCAGCCTGGCGCGGGAGCTGTCGACGCTTCCGGACTCGGCACTCGGCACTCGGCACTCGGCTCTGGAAGCGTACCAGCAGGAGCGCCAGGCCGAGTCCCTGCGCCTCCAGAACGCCGCGCGCAACTCGATGGAGTGGTTCGAGAACGTGCGCCGCTACGTGGGGCTCGAGCCGCAGCAGTTCGCGTACAGCCTCCTGACGCGGAGCCAGCGGGTGAGCCACGAGAACCTCCGCCTGCGCGACGCGCGGTACCTGGGCGGGGTCGAGCGCTGGTTCGCGGCAAGGGCGGGACTCGTCCCGACACTCGCGCCTGCGGCGCTCCTGCGGGATGACACGGCCCGCCAGAATGTCACCCCGCAGGAGCGCGGCGACAGCCGCGCGAGTGTCGGGGCGAGTCCCGAAGCCCCCCCGCCCATGTTCACCCCGTTCGCGCTGCGTGGGATGGCGCTCGAGAACCGGGTCGTCGTCTCGCCGATGGACATGTACTGCGCCGAGGGCGGGACGCCGAACGACTTCCACCTCGCCCACCTGACGGCGCGCGCGTTAGGTGGTGCCGCGCTGGTGATGACCGAGATGACCTGCGTCTCCCCCGAGGCGCGGATCACCCTCGGCTGCACCGGCATGTACCGCGACGAGCACCTGGCGGCGTGGCGGCGGGTCGTGGAGGCCGTGCACCGCTGGAGCCCGGCGAAGATCTGCCTCCAGCTCGGCCACTCCGGCGGGAAGGGCTCGACGAAGCTGATGTGGGAGGGGATGGACGAGCCGCTCGACGACGGGAACTGGGAGTGCGTGGCCGCGTCGGCGGTGTGCTACAAGCCGGGCATGCGGCTCCCGCGCGAGATGACCCGCGCCGACATGGACGCGGTGCGCGAGCAGTTCGTGCGCGCGACGCGGATGGCGGTCGAGGCGGGCTTCGACATGCTGGAGCTGCACTGCGCGCACGGCTACCTGCTGTCCGGGTTCATCACGCCGGTGCTGAACCGCCGGGGCGACGAGTACGGCGGCCCGCTCGAGCACCGGCTGCGCTACCCGGTCGAGGTCTTCATGGCCATGCGCGCGGCGTGGCCCGCCGACCGGCCGATGTCGGTGCGCATCTCGGCCACCGACTGGGTGGAGGAGGGCGGGCTCGCGCCGGGGGAGGAGGTCGAGGTGGCGCGGGCGTTCCACCGCGCCGGCGCGGACATCATCCACGTCTCCACCGGTCAGACGGCCGCCGACGCCCGCCCGCGCTACGGGCGGATGTTCCAGACCCCGTTCAGCGACCGCATCCGCAACGAGGCCGGCATCCCGACGATCGCCGTCGGCAACATCACCGACGCCGACCAGGTGAACTCGATCATCGCCGCCGGCCGCGCCGACCTCTGCGCCATCGGCCGCCCGCACCTGAGCGACCCGCACTGGACGCTCCACGCCGCCGCGCAGCTGGGGTACGGCGCCCAGTGGTGGCCGGTGCAGTACCGCATGGGGAAGCAACAACTGGAGCGGCTGGTGAAGCGGGAAGGGGGATGGGGGATGGGGGATGCAGGGCCTCGGGACCCTTCGCTGCGCTCAGGGCAGGCTCTAAGCGGTAGTTCATCCCCCATCCCCCATCCCCCTTCCCTCGCCCGCTGACGAACTCTCATGGCCATCGACCCGCTCTACCTCACCGGCAAGCACTGCGTCGTCACCGGCGGCGGGCGCGGGATCGGCGCGGCGGTGGCGAGCGAGCTGGCGCGGCTCGGCGCGGCGGTGACCATCATGGGGCGCGACCCCAGCGCGCTGGCCGCGCACGCGGCGGCGATGGCGCGCGAGCGCGGGTCGGCGGAGGGCATCGCCGCCGTGCACTGCGACGTCACCGACGAGGGGGCCGTGGTGGCGGCGTTCGAGCAGGCGCGGGAGACGTTCGGGGATCCGTACGCGCTGGTGAACAACGCCGGCCAGGCCGAGGCGGCGGCGGTCGTGGAGACACGCCGCGAGACGTGGGACCGCCTGCTGGCGGTGAACCTCACCGGCGCCTTCCTCTGCACCCAGCAGGTGCTCCCGGCGATGCTCGCCCGCCGCGAGGGGCGCGTCGTCAACGTGGCGTCGACGGCGGGGCTCAAGGGGTACACGAAGATGGGTGCCTACTGCGCGTCGAAGCACGGGCTGGTGGGCCTGACGCGGGCGCTGGCGCTGGAGACCGCGAAGGCCGGCGTCACCGCGAATGCGGTCTGCCCCGGCTACACCGACACCGACATGGCGCAGCTCGCGGTGGACAACGTCGTGCAGAAGCTGGGCAAGTCGCCTGACGAGGCGCTGAAGATCATCCTGCGCCAGAACCCCCGCGGCACGCTGATCGCGCCGGCGGAGGTCGCGAGCGCGGTGGCCTGGCTCTGCTCCCCGGGCGCATCGGCGGTCACCGGCCAGGCGATCGTCGTGGCGGCGGGGGAACTTTGAGTACGACATACCGGCGTGTCCGCTCTACCGTGTCCGCTCTACAATGGGGCCCTGACTTGAAAGAGATACCAGCGTCGGACATCTCGCCCCGGCACTTCCGCTGGGAGCTCGACGACCGCGTGGCCACGGTCACGCTCGACCGGCCGGAGCGGAAGAACCCGCTCACCTTCGAGTCGTACCAGGAGCTGACCGACACCTTCCACCTCCTGCGCCGCGTGCGCGGGGTGCGGTGCGTCGTCGTCACCGGCGCCGGCGGGAACTTCTGCTCGGGCGGCGACGTGCACGAGATCATCGGGCCGCTCGTGCGGATGAAGGAGGAGGGGCGCACCGACGGCCTGCTCGCCTTCACGCGCATGACCGGCGCCCTCGTGCGCGCGATGCGCGAGTGCCCGCAGCCGGTCGTCGCCGCCGTGGACGGCGTCTGCGCCGGCGCGGGCGCGATCGTCGCCATGGCCTCGGACCTCCGGCTCGGCACGGCGCGCAGCGCGGTGGCGTTCCTGTTCACCCGCGTCGGCCTCTCCGGCGCCGACATGGGCGCCTGCGCCATTCTCCCGCGCATCGTCGGCCAGGGGCGCGCCAGCGAGCTGCTCTTCACGGGCCGCTCGATGCGCGGCGAGGAGGCCGAGCGGTGGGGCTTCTACAACCGGCTCGTGGAGCCCGAGCGGCTGCTCGACGAGGCGCGGGAGCTCGCCCGCTCCCTCGCCCACGGCCCCACGTTCGCCCACGCCATGACCAAGGCGGCGCTCCACCAGGAGTGGGACATGAGCGTCGACCGCGCCCTGGAGGCCGAGGCGCAGACGCAGGCGCTCTGCATGCAGACCGAAGACTTCGCGCGGGCGTACCGGGCGTTCGTCGCCAAAGAGAAGCCCCGGTTCGAGGGCAGCTAAACTGCGAATGCTACCACAGAGGCACAGAGGGCACAGAGGACGGGCACACGGGAGGGACTCCCTCTACCGGGACGAGATGCTTCGTCGGTCTGAGGGGCCCTCTCCCGTGTGCCCCTCCTCTGTGCCCTCTGTGCCTCTGTGGTGGAATCGCCCTGCGCATCCCGGTCTCGATGCCTGACAGCACGTTCCTGACCTGGCCCTTCTTCGACGACGAGCACCGCGCGCTGGCGGAGGAACTCGGCGCGTGGGCGGCGCGGGAGCTGGGGGTCGAGCCTGACGAGCGCGATCCTTCGGCAAGCTCCGGGCAGGCTGTGGACGCCCACTGCCGCCGACTCGTCAGGCGGCTCGGCGAGGCGGGGTGGCTGCGGTACGCCGTCCCCGGGGAGTACGGCGGGGCGCGCGAGCGGCTGGACGTGCGGTCGCTCTGCCTGGCGAGGGAGACGCTGGCGCGCGCCTCCGGGCTGGCGGACTTCGCCTTCGCCATGCAGGGGCTGGGGAGCGGGCCCATCTCGCTCTACGGCGCGGACGCGCTCAGGCGCCGCTACCTCCCGGGCGTGCGCGACGGCACGCGCGTCGCCGCGTTCGCCCTCTCCGAGGCCGAGGCGGGGTCGGACGTGACGGCGATGGCCACGACGGCGCGGCGCGACGGGTGGGACTACGTGATCGACGGCGAGAAGACGTGGATCTCCAACGCCGGGATCGCCGACCACTACGTCGTCTTCGCGCGCTTCCCCGAGGGGGGCGACCGCGCCTTCGTGGCGCTGGTCGTCGACGCCGACAACCCCGGCCTCGCGGTCACCCGCCGCATCGACGTCATCGCGCCGCACCCGCTGGGCACCGTCGCGCTGGAAGGCTGCCGGGTGAAGGCGGACGCGCTGGTCGGCGAGCGCGCGAAGGGGCTGCGCGTCGCCCTCGGCACCCTGGACGTCTTCCGGTCGACCGTCGGCGCGGCGGCGCTCGGCTTCGCCCGCCGGGCGCTGGACGAGGCCGTCGCACACGTCGGGCGCCGCCGCGCCTTCGGCCAGCCCCTTGCAGCGTTCCAGCTCACGCAGGCGCGCATCGCCGAGATGGCGGTGGACGTCGACGCCAGCGCGCTCCTCGTCTACCGCGCCGCGTGGACGCGCGACCGCGCCGGGGTCGAGCGCGTCACGCGCGAGGCGGCGATGGCCAAGCTCCACGCCACCGAGGCCGCCCAGCGCGTGATCGACTCGGCCGTGCAGCTCTTCGGCGCCCGCGGCGTCGAGTCCGGCGCGACCGTCGAGCGGCTGTACCGTGAGATTCGTGCCTTACGCATCTACGAGGGCACGTCGGAGATCCAGAAGCTCGTCATCGCCGGACAAGTGCTGGGAAGGGGGACGGGGGAAGGGGGATGAACCCTTCCCCCTCCCCCTCCCCCTCCCCCTCCCCCTCGCTGCGCTCGGGGTCGGGGTCGGGGTCGGGGTCAGGGTCAGGGCAGGCTGTCAGCGGTAGCACTTCATCCCCCTTCCCCCGTCCCCCTTCCCTTTGCCAGTGGAGAGGGTCTCACCATGAGCATCGCCAACCTGACCTCGCACCGGACGTCGACAGGCGAGCCCACCGGCTACGTGGACACGTTCGCGCGCGACATGCTGCCGCCGCGGGAGCTGTGGCCGGAGATGCGCTACGACGCGCTCCCCGAGCTGGCGGCGTACCCGGCGCGGATGAACTGCGCCGCCGAGCTGCTGGACCGCGTGGTGGAGAGCGGGCGCGGCGAGCGCACCGTGTTCCACTTTCCCGGCGGGCGGTGGAGCTACCGGCACCTGCTGGAGACGGCCAACCGCATCGCGCACGTGCTGGTGGACGACCTGGGGCTGGTGACCGGCGGGCGGGTGCTGCTGCGCGGCCCCAACAACCCGATGATGGCCGCCTGCTGGTTCGCCGTGCTCAAGGCCGGCGGGGTGGTGGTCTGCACGATGCCGCTGCTGCGTACGCGCGAGCTGACGTTCATCGCCGACAAGGCGCGCGTGTCGCTCGCCCTCACCGACGTCCGGATCGCCGCCGACTGCGAGCAGGCGATGCGCGCGACCTCGGACGGGAGTCCGCGCGAGGGGGCGAGAGTCGTCACCTTCGGGGACGGAAGCCCGCGGGGCGGTGCGCCCGACGGCACGCTCGAGGCGCTGATGCGCGGCAAGCCGGCCGCGTTCGGGAACCGCGACACGGCGGCCGACGACGTGGCGCTGATCGCCTTCACCTCGGGGACGACCGGGCAGGGGAAGGGGACGATCCACTTCCACCGCGACGTGCTGGCGATCTGCGACTGCTTCCCCCCGCACGTCCTGCGCGCGCACGAGGACGACGTCTTCTGCGGCTCGCCGCCGTTCGCCTTCACCTTCGGGCTCGGCGGGATCGTGCTCTTCCCCATGCGCGTCGGCGCCTCGGCGCTGCTGCTGGAGCAGGCGACGCCGCCGCACCTCGTCCGCGGGATCCAGGACTACCGGGCGACGGTCTGCTTCACCGCCCCCACCGCCTATCGAGCGATGCTCGGCCTGCTCGACCAGCACGACGTGTCGAGCCTCCGCCGCTGCGTCTCGGCCGGCGAGGCGCTCCCGCTGGCCACCTACCAGGCCTGGGAGCGCGCGACCGGGGTCCGGATCATCGACGGCATCGGCTCGACCGAGATGCTGCACATCTTCATCAGCGCCGCGGGGGACGACATCCGCCCCGGCTCCACCGGGCGCGCGGTGCCGGGCTACGAGGCGCGGGTGGTGGACGAGCGCGGCCAGGAGGTGCCGCGCGGCGAGATCGGCCGGCTGGCGGTGCGCGGCCCCACCGGCTGCCGCTACCTGGACAACCTGGAGCGGCAGCGCGCCTACGTGGAGCGCGGCTGGAACATCACCGGCGACTCCTACGTGCAGGACGCCGACGGCTACTTCTGGTACCAGGCGCGCACCGACGACATGATCATCTCGGCCGGCTACAACATCTCCGGCCCCGAGGTCGAGAGCGCGCTGCTGCTCCACCCGGCGGTGCGGGAGTGCGGCGTCGTCGGCGTGCCTGACGAGGACCGCGGGCAGATCGTGAAGGCGTTCGTCGTCCTCGACCCCGCCGCCGCCGCCGCCCCCGACTCGCGCACCGCCCGCGAGCTCCAGGACTTCGTCAAGCGCGAGATCGCGCCCTACAAGTACCCGCGCAGCATCGAGTTCGTGAGCGAGCTGCCGCGCACGGCGACGGGCAAGCTCCAGCGGTTCCGGCTGCGGGAGCGGGCGTGAGCGGCGTGACCCTCGACATCATCCACCCCGACGCCTGGCCCCCGCCCCGCGGCTACAGCAACGCGGTCGCCGCGCGGGGGCGCGCGGTCTACGTCGCCGGCCAGGTGGGCTGGGACCCGCTGACCGGGAAGTTCGAGAGCGACGAGATGGCGCCGCAGGTGCGCCGCGCCCTTCAGAACGTCGTCGAGGTGCTGCGCGCGGCCGGCGCCGAGCCGCGGCACCTCGTGCGGCTCACCTGGTTCATCACCGACAAGCCGGCGTACGTGGCCGCGCGCGTGGCGATCGGCGCCATCTACCGCGAGATCATGGGCCGCCACTACCCGGCGATGTCGCTGCTCGTCGTCAGCGCGCTGCTGGAAGACCGCGCGAAGGTAGAGATCGAGGCGACGGCGGTCGTACCGTAGGTGCGATTCGTGATTCGTGATTCGCGAATCGCTCTTACTGCCGTTCCAGAATCTCGAACCTCCGCACCTGGTACAGGACGCCGCCGTCCATGGGATGCTGGGAGGGCTCGACGTCGACCGTCGTCGGGTAGCCGTAGACGGGGTGGTAGCGCACCAGGATCTCGACGTGGTTGTCGATGGCGTGCTGGATGGTGGCGAAGAGCCCGCCCACGGTCAGGAAGAACTCGGGGTACCGGACCGGACCCTCGGGGCCTTCGTCATCGTACGCCACCGACTGCACGGCCTCGTGATGCGGCGGCTCCGCGGCGCGCGCCACATCCAGCCGCACCGAGCGACTGTCGGCACAGAAGCAGCCGCGCCCCTCCGTGAAGCGATAGCGCGTGATCCCCGCCGCTTCCCACCGCTGCCGCGCCGCGGCCAGCTCCGCCGCGGAGCCAGCGACGAGCGGCGTGGCCGAGTCGTCGACCAGCCCGCCGGTGCGCGGCGCGCCCGGATCGGAGCACGCCGCGGCCGCCAGGCAGGACGCGAGCAGCGCGGCGGCGAGAAGCGGGCGGCGCGGGGGCATGAGATGTCTCACGGGACTGCCTCCAAGTCGGACGCGTGCAGGACCACCTCGTCGTCGACCATCACCGCGTCGTAGTCGATCGAGATCGAGCGGGGATAGCCGAGCTGCGGGTCGTACGAGACGACGAGGCCGGCGGCCCGGCGGTCCAGCGCGTCCTGCACCAGGTCGAACAGCCCGTCCACCGAGGGGAAGAGCGCCCGGTAGCGATTCTCGACGGCGCTCCCGCCCGACGCGTACGTCAGCGAGGTGATGACCTCGGGGTTGCCGACGCTGCGCTCGACCTCGATCCGCGCGGCCTGCGTGGCCTCGGTCAGGCACTCGCAGCTCCGGCTGAACACGTACCGGTAGCGGGCCGGGGCCTTCGCCGCCCAGCGCGAGCGCGCGGCGGCCAGCTCGACCCGGGCGCCCAGCCTCGCCGCCAGCTCCGGCCCGCCCGGGCCCGTCCCCGCGGACGAGGAGCAGGACGAGGCGGCCGCCGCGACCAGTGCAGAGAGTAGTGGAATCGCCAGACGGCGCACTGTGGGGCGCATCGAGGACCTCGTTGGAGGTTGCAGGGGAGTCGAAGAGGGAGACCCCGGCGCGGCGGGCCGCGTCACCGGCGCTGGCGGGCGGTCCGGGGCGGCGTATCTTCACCGCCCATGACGCGTGTCATCGCCGTCACCGGGGCGAAGGGCGGCACCGGAAAGACCACCACCGCGGTGAACCTCGCCGCGGCGCTCGCCGAGCGCGGCTACCGCGTGGAGCTGCGCGACCTCGACCCGCAGGCCTCGGCGACCCGCGCGCTCGGCCAGCGCCCGGTCGAGGACCCCGCCGCCGCGCCCTCGGTCCCGCTGCGCCACGCGCGGCTCCCCGACGGGCTGCTCCTCCTCCGCCCCTCGGGGCACGCCCTGATCGGGGTGGAGCAGCACGAGTCGGACGGCGGCCGCCCGGACGCCGGCGCGGCCGCGCTGCTGGCCCCGCACCCGCGCTGGCGGGCGGACGTGCTGGTGGTGGACTGCCCGCCGGCGCTCGGCAACCTAACGACGACGGCGCTGCGGGCGGCCGAGCTGGCGCTGGTCCCGCTGGAGCCGACGCCGCTCGCCTTCACCGCGCTCGAGGACCTGGCCGACGCGCTCACCACGCTGCGGCCGCGCCGCCCGCGCCTCCGCGCCGTGGTCACCCGCTTCCAGCAGCGGCGCCTCCTCTCGGCGGAGATGCTGGCGCACATCGACGGCTTCTTCCCCACCCTGCTCTTCGACACCCGCATCCCCGAGGACGTCCACGCCGCCGAGGCCCCGGGCGCGGCGCTCCCCGTGACCCTGTTCGCGCCGTCCGCCCCCTCCAGCGCCGCCTACCGCGCGCTCGCCGGCGAGGTGGTGGAGGACATGGACCTGGGCCGGCCGAGCGGCAGCCTGTATGCGGAGCGGTCCTGAGTGCCCAGGTCCATCCGCTTCTACCGCGTCAACGACCCCTACGGCGTCTTCTCGAACTTCGCGCCCTACCCGATCGAGATCGACGGGACGCGGTGGCCGACGAGCGAGCACTACTTTCAGGCGCAGAAGTTCGCGGACGAGTCGCACCGCGAGGCCGTGCGCGCCGCCGGCTCGCCGATGGACGCCGCCCGCATGGGGCGCGACCGCTCGCGGCCGCTGCGCGCCGACTGGGAGGCGGTGAAGGACGACGTGATGAACCGCGCGCTCGTGGCCAAGTTCACGCAGCACCCGGGGCCCCGCTCGACGCTGCTCGACACCGGCGACGCCGAGCTGATCGAGCACACCGCCAACGACGCCTACTGGGCCGACGGCGGCGACGGCTCCGGCCGCAACATGCTCGGCGTCCTGCTGATGCGCGTGCGCGACGAGCTCCGCCGGCGTTAGGGCCCCGCCGGTCTCGCGCCGCCCCGCCGCCGCCCGTATCTTCCCGCCCATGTTGACCGCCGACCAGCTCCAGCATCGCCGTCGGGCGGCCGCCATCGCCCGGGCGTTCTACGACCGCCGCATCGACTTCGGCACGCTGATGCGGGAGATCGGCGCGCCGCGCGACCCGGACGTCTTCGAGCTCGTGGACATGATCATGCACGAGCCGCCGGTCGAAGGGCTCGGCGGCGTCGGCGCCGACGCGCACGGGAAGTACATGGCGGGGATCGGTGAGCTGATCGAGCGGCTGTCGTCGTGACGCGCCGCGTCGCCGCGCGGGCGGCGCGCGCGGCAGCCGCGCGGCTCGGCAGCTCCGAGCGCGCGCGGGCGGAGTTCGTCGCGCGCGTCTTCGGCGCCTGGCGCGCGCAGGGGGGCGGCCGGATTCCGTTCCTCAACTGCTCGCTCGGGCTGCGCCAGGCGAACGGCGCGCCGAAGGCCGCGTGGCGGACGTTCTCCGACAGTGGGAAGGCGCTGCGATAGCGCGTTATCTTCTCCCCATGCCGAAGACCCTCGCCGCACCGCGGTCGCTGCGAACGCTGCTCGCGGGCGCGATCGACTACGCCGGCCTCTTCCCGCCGGCGAAGCTCGAGATGCCCGAGGCGGTGGCGAATTACGCCGCCTACCGCGACGACCCGGACGCGGCGTGGGCGCTGGGGCGCTTCGTCGTCCCGGCCGCGCGGCTGGAGGAGCTGGAGCGCGAGGCGGCGCGCCACCTGGCGTGCGTGCTGCCGGGCGCGGAGCCGTGGCGCCTGAGCGCGCTCGCCGGCCCCGACGTCGCGGCCGACGCCGATCGCATCGCCCGCTTCGCGCGCCGCTTCGCCGCGGCCGGCGTCGGCAGCGTCGTGGTGGACGCGGCCGAGGTAAGGGCGGCGACGGCGGGCGACGTCGAGCGGGCCGCCGGGCCGCTGGCCGCG
>Ga0126308_10000636_pt1 | contig 12229 bp, 9 predicted proteins | sample Plot55_FD_92533 | JGI IMG/M metagenome (GOLD analysis project Ga0126308, IMG submission 92533) | Serpentine soil microbial communities from UC McLaughlin Reserve, CA, USA - Plot55 | ecosystem: Environmental > Terrestrial > Soil > Grasslands | place: USA: UC McLaughlin Reserve, Lake County... | reverse complement strand
CGGATGTCTCACGCTCAGGGTCTCCGATAGGGAGGGCCGCACGCACTACGAGCGGCCTCACAAGAACCGCATAGTGACGAGCGGGAGGATGCTGGTGGCCCACTTGTTCGGCGGGGTCGAGTCGGGCGCGTCACCGACGCAGGTGACCCACATGGCGGTAGGCACGAACGGAACCGCCCCGGCAGACGGAGACCAGGCCTTGAGGGCACAACGCGGCGGCCGCAAGGAGATAGGCGAGGTGAGTTATGAAGAGTTCCCCGACGGAGGGGTCACACGAGTCCGAACCAGGCTGACCGCCGAGTTCGACTTCGACGAGGCCAACGGCAACGATCCGCTGCGCGAAGCCGGGGTGTTCAACCAGGCCGAGGACGGGGTCATGTACAACCGCGTCGTCTTCGATCCCGTCACAAAGACCGATGCGTTCAAGCTGACCCTGATATGGGACATAGTGTTCTAGAAGGAGGCGAGCATGGCTTTTACACCTGATTCTCCGTTCCCCAAAACACGTGGCCACGTCATCAAGTCCAAGGACTGGAACGACGCTATTACCGAGGTCCAGCGACTCGACACTTCCAAGGTGAACAAGACCGGCGACAGCATCTCGGGCCCGCTTACGATATCCGGCAACGTCGGTATCGGTTTGACAGGACCACAACGGGCTCTGAGTGTCAACGCGGCGCTGAACGTCGATCAGGCCAACGCGAACAACGGCGCGGTCAACCCCGGAATCACTTTCGGCTCGGCAAGCGGTGAGGGCATGGCTTCCAAGCGCACCGCCGGTGGGAACCAGTTCGGGCTTGACCTGTACACGGGCTCCGCCGTGCGCTTGAGCATCACGAACAGTGGCAACGTGGGAATCGGAACCTCCAGTCCGGGGGCGAGGCTCGAGGTGAACGGCGACGTCGCTCTCATGGGCAAGCACGCGCTACGCGGCAATGATACCTGGCTGCGCCTCAACCAGGACGGCGTGTTCACTGCCGGTGTTCACACGCCAGGTCTCTTCGCTCCGTTGAGTCTAAACGTCGGCGGCGCCGGTGGTTGGAGCAATCCGGGAGCAGGCAACGTCTGGATCACCGGCAGTGTCGGCATCGGTGTGACGGATCCCTCAGGATTCGCGTTGGATGTCGCCGACAGAATAAGGCTCAGGCAGGGATCGGGATCGGCGGGCCTCTGGTTGTTCCAGAGTGCTCCCGCTAAAAACCAGGCGTTCATAGGAATGCGAAGCGACACAGAGGTAGGTCTGTTTGGTGCCACCGGCGGAGGCTGGGGCCTGTTCATGGATACGAATCGTGGGCACGTAACTATGGCCACCGACATGACGGTCAATCGTAACGCCCAGTTGGGAGCAAGTGGAGGCCAGGTCTTTATCGGGGGTAACCTGACCGGTCCCTTCATGCGACTGAACGACGACCTCTGGTTCAGCGACCAACAGAACGGCACCATCTGGATCAGAAACGGTAACGATTCTAACTGGGGTACGTTGGTCGGGATCTTCAACAACCAGAGCAGCATCAAGTACAAGAAGGACACCAGCGTGCTGAGAGAGAACGATCTGACGTACCTGCTGGATGACACATTGGGAACCGACGTCGTGCGATACAGATATAAAGGGGACGATGAAGCTACAAGATTACGCCTCGGCGTCATCACCGAAAACTGCCCGCAGTATCTGGTCGGTGATGACGGCGAGAGTCTTTCCACCACCGAGTACATCGCCATGTTGCACGGCGCTCTCAAGGCACTTGCGAACAGGATGGCAGTGCTCGAGAAGAGTTCGACCGCGTAACCACTAGGCCAATTGCAATGGTGGGAGTCGAAACTACGGTGTTGAAAGGGCCCGCGGAGAATCAGCAAGGTCTCCGTGATCGTCGTGTGAGCGGTGACGAAATGGTCCAAAGCATAGAAAGGTGAGCAGCAGATGCGAGAGCGTTTAGAGCAGCGTCTTCAGGAGCTGAAGATCGAGTTCGACAAAGGGGAGCAGACGCTCCGCGAGCTGGAGGAGCAAGCCGCGACGGTGCGGCAGACCCTGCTGCGCATCAGCGGGGCTATCCAGGTGCTGGAAGAAGAGCTCGGCGACACGGACGAGCCCGACGGGGTCGTCCCCGGATTGTCCGTGGAGGAGGACAAGGCCGGGCCGGCGACCGCGAGCAGAAGAGGCTAGGCGCGAATGACCGGCGGTCTGTCCCAAGCCCTGGAGACGCTGCTCACAGACAGCCTGCCCGGCCTGTTCGACGGTGAGGTGGTGGGCCTGACAGTCGGCGGTGGTTTGTTGGAGATAGATCAGGAGCAGTCCGCCGACGCTACCGCGAGCGAGCCGCGACCGGACGACCGCGTGGACGACCTCGAGTTCGACCCTGAGGATCCGGCGGGCCCGTACACGCTGACCCAAACGCCGTATCCGGGACCGCGCCGCGTGTGGCTCGTCACGGGAGCCGACGACCGGATCACATTGAGACCGGATGAAGCAGTTTGGGACCGGACAGATGCCCGCACGTTCTCTCTCACGTTGAGGCCGCAGCGCGACGTGTCCACCGTTACTGCAATCCGCGTGCTCTACGGCGTGACGGCCGTTTACACGAAGGTCAAGGCCGTACAGACCCTCGATGTGCAACTGGAGACCTCGGACGCTGGCCTCCTGGAACGAGCGGAATCTCTCGTGGTCGCCGTGATCCAGCTCAACCGTCAGCGGCTCGCCGACGAGGCGCGGGCGAGCTACAAGGATGGGGATTACGGCGCTATCGTCGAGATCAAGAACGTGGGCTTGGTAAGGGGAACCGGGCCCGAAGACAACACACGCCTGCTCCTCCTGCGGGCGGAACTGGAGCTCAAGGCCAGCCGCGCACTCGGGGAGGACGAGGGCATCCCGATCGAGCGCATACTGACACCGGGGAGGCCGCTTGACCCCGCCCGGCCTATCGACGTCCATATCGACGTGGAGGGGTAGACCATGAGCCGCATAAAGGCAGCCCTGATACTGGATCCCGACCGGCGCGACGAGCAACTCGCCTATCTCTCCGAGAGGGTCAGGATTCTCAGCAAGGCCGGAGACCAGCTGTGGGTCTCGATGACCGAGGACCAATCGGAGAGGTTCGCCGGGCAGGGCATCGCGGTGCAGCCGCACGAGGAGGCCGACCTGATCGAGCTTCCAGCGGTGACGTTCGACCCCGCTGAAGGGAGCCCCGAACCTCCTGAGAACCTGCGCGCCGCGCCGCCGCCCCAGGGGGCGACAGGATACTATTTGGTGCAGTTTGTAGCGCCCCCTGATCCCACCTGGGTCCATGAGATCCTGCGCCTGGGCGGGAGCTACGTCCAGACCCTTCCTGTCAACGCCGGCGTCTTCAAGCTGAGCGCGATCAGGGCTTCCGAGGTCGGGCAGATCGGCTTCGTGAGCTGGGTCGGCCTCTACCATCCTGCTTACGCGCTGAGCCACGTGCTCGCTGGCCACGACGAGCCGTTCACCGCCGCATCTCTGCGCGACCTTGCCGTGGCCCCGGATAGCCTGCCCCCTGCAGAGGGAGGCAACGTGCAGGTTCGCCTGTTCGACGACGTGAGCCCCGATGAAGCGCGCTCGGCCATCGAAGCGGCGGGGGCGACCATACTCGCCGATACGGGCCAAGGGTTCGTGGCGAGCGTAGATGCGGACGGGTTGTCGCGGCTTCTGAAGGTCGCAGGCGTGTTCGCCGTGGAGATCAACTACCCCGTCGGACCTGCGAACGACAGGGCCGGTGTCATCGCTAGCGTCAACCAGGTGAGGAGTTTCCGGAAGGTCAATTTCCTGGTCAACCTCGATGGGACGGGGGAGATCGTCGGGGTTATGGACTCGGGCCTGGGAAACGGTACCATGGCCGGCGTCCACACCGACCTGGCCGGGCGCGTGCTGCGCATAAGCAACATCACCAACCCTGGCAACCCCGTGCCTGACAGCTACAACCTTCCCCCCGACCCTACGAACTACTGGCACGGGACCCACGTGACGGGCACGATCGCCGGTAACGGCACTCGGTCAGCAGGCAGGGTACGGGGCGTCGCCCCAGCCTCCCACGTCATCTTCCACGGACCGATCGCGGCGAACTTCCTGGGGGCTTTCACGAGGGCCCACGATGCGGGCGCCAGGGTGCACAACAACTCCTGGGGCACCATCGACATCGTCACGAACAACCTCTATTCCACGGCGGTCTCGGACGTGATCGACAGGTTCTGTTTCAGCCACCCCGAGAGCCTGGTCGTGTTCGCCGCCCACAACCACGAGAAGGACGTCCAGCCTGCGCCGAACGACGGCACCCTCGACATGAACAGGCTTCCTTTCCAGACCCTTGCCAAGAACATCCTGACGGTTGGCGCTGCCGAGTCCCGCAGGAGCAACGACGGCTTCGCGAACGATTACCGTAGTTACTTCCCCCCACGCTACAACCACGCCAACCTGCTCCCGCTCGCAACCGGGGCCGCAGGCGCTTTCTCCATGTCAGACAACCCGAACCAGGTAGCCCTGTTCAGCAACCGTGGGATAGTGAACACGACAACGCCGGCCGGCATCGTCCCGACTGGCAGGGTGAAGCCTGATCTCGTGGCGCCCGGCACGAACATACTCTCCTTGCGCTCCAGCCTGGCGCCTCCGCCTACGCCTGCCGCGGGCGGCACCGCAGGTTGGATGGACCCACAACCGGCGACGTGCGACCCTGCATTCTACGGGCTGATGCTCGGCACGAGCATGGCGGCGCCAATCGTCTCAGGCGCCGCCGTCCTCGTCCGCCAGTTCTACCGCAGTCGTTTTGGGCAGCTGAGGCGGCCCCTGCTTCTGGAGCGGGTGAGCTCGATCGTCGATCTGCCGACCGTCGCGCCGCACCGCGACGGCCACGTCGTCGCCTGGGTTCGCCGCGCTAGCGCCTCGGGACAGAACCACGTCGTCGCCGCGCGATACGACCGCGAGTGGAGGCGCCAGGGGGATGTCGTTGTTCTACAGTCGAACGTGGGAAATCATCCCTCGCCCGTGCTCGCCCGCCACGCGGACAACACGCTGCTGCTGCACAGGGCTAGCGACAAAACGATCAGGCTGAGCCTCTACGACGCCGCGCTGGCGCCCGTGAACGCCTTCGGAAGCGGTGGCACACTCACCCTCGCGCCGGCCTCCCGGCCCGAGGACACCAGACGGCCCGGTCTATGCGTAAAGGGCGACGAGGCTGCCGTCGTCTGGAACGAGGATGGCGGCGACAGGCTGCTGTTCCGGCGCTATCGGGCCGACAACGGCAACCCGATAGATTCAGCACCCCAGAGCGTGGGCGACATGACCCAATCCTCCCATCCGTCCATCGTGAACGACGGCACCAGCTACGCCGTCGTGTGGGCGCGTAGCGAGGGTGCCGACCACAAGTTACAGATGCGCCTGGTGGACGGCTCGGGGAAGCTCACCGGCGCGCAACCGGTGACGCTGGTGACGCAGGCGAACGACGTCAGGGATCCCCACGTCGCCTGGGACCCGCGCAGCAAGCGCTTCGTGGTCGTCTGGGCAGGTTCGGGGACGAACGCCAACGGCGAGGCCTGCTGCCTGTTCGTAGATCCCGCCGGCGCACCCGCAGGCGCGGCGATCACGTTAACCACTGTGCCCACCGGCAACACGGTTCGCAGGCCCGTGATCTTAGCCCATCCTGATGTTGGTTATGTGCTGCTGTGGGAGGACGATACCCAGAAGGACAAGAACAACAACAATCGTTACGACGTCTACATGGCCTTCCTGGACAACTCGGGCCAGCCCGACCGCCTCCTTCGGGACCCCACCGACCCTCCTGTGCCTGATCCCGCCGCACGTCCGCCCAGACAACTACTACGGATCTCCGATACCCCGAAGAACACCTCCGGGCTCACAGGTTTTGTGGACGCGGACGGGGTTGCCATCGTGTGGCAGAGCGACGACGAGATCAACTCCGACCTGCTCGGCGTATACGGTTTGAGCGTAACGCCACAGGGCGCCTTCCGTGCGCAGGCAGACCCCAGTACACCGATGATCGACAGCGGGCGCTACAAGGCGCACTCGCTTCTGGACCAAACAGTTGAGAGACTCAAGAGCGTCTCTATGGTCTGGGCGGGAGGAACCTACTACTTCTTGCGCCTCGGTCCTGGAGAAGGTCTCAACGAGCTGCAACTCGTCAGGACCAGCACGGACGGACTCGCCGACACGTCTTACGCGACGAATGGCGTGCGCGAGCTCGCTCCCGGCATATTCTTCCGGCAGCACGAGATGCACTGGACGGGGGACCGTTTGATCTGCGTTTCCGTCCGTGAGTCATCAGGTCCCGACGTCTTTCTGCTCGATGCCGCGGGTGAGCCCGTAACGGGGTTCGGCAACGAGGGCTGGCAGTGGATCGACGAGGGCGGCACCACGAATCCCGCGATCAGCCCCCAACTGGGCCACGTCGCGGAGCCGGAGTTCAGGATCATCGTTGCCTACGGGGCCGGCCCGAATCTCCGGTATGCCGTATTCAACGTCAACGGGCAGTTTTTCGTCTCCCCACTCAGCATGGTCCGTGCGGACGGCACGGCACGCCATGGTTGGTTCCACTACATCAGCAGCGAAGCTTACTCGATCGCCGTGTGGCACAGGGAAGCCGCGGGCAAAGCGACCGTATACATCAACCAGTTTTCGATTCGCGGCGCGGCGCAGCACGCGCACGTCACGGCGTCGGGGGATCGCGAGCCTGACGACATCAGGCTAACCATGCTCGCGGGGGATTCGAGGAACGCCGTTGTCGCCGCCCGCCCCGTATCCATCAACAGCAGCAAGCGGGAGTACGGGGCCGCCTGGCAACACCGTGCCGACGCCGCCCAGCCCTGGGAGATCCGCTTCAGCCGCCTCGACCGAGACGGCTACCCCATGGACAACGCGCCCTCTCCGCCGGCGCCGCCCGGCGGCACGCGGGACGTGCGCGTGATCTTCCCCGGCGCACCTGGCTGGCCCGCGGCAACCCACGCTACCGAACCGCAACTCGTCTCCACGTACACACACCAATCATGGAGCAGCGCCCGCCAGTGGAGTCCCGGCTACGGACTGGCCTGGCTGGGGCAGGACGCCGCGGGGGGGAGCCAGACGCTCTTCTTTACGGCGCTGGACGAAAACGGCGCCCGCGCGCAACTAACCTTGCCGCCGCCGTATGCGGCGAGTGCGCCTCGTACCGAGGCGGCCTCCATAGTCCAGATCAGCACTCCAGGGGCGGACGTTCAGGAGTTCAAGCTGGTCTGGAACGGTCGTACCTACCGCCTGACTTGGACGGAGACCCGGGGAGGGCGGTTCAGGCACATGCAGACCGCGCTGACCCGCAACGGGAGACAGGAGGTCTTCGATCTACCAAGTTCAGCGCTGCTGCGCGCGACGCTCATCAACGGAGCGGCGAACATAAACAACACCGCCCTACCCAACGTCCCGAGACCTCCGATCACGGCCGCGAACCGCAATCACGGCTACGGATGGGGAAGGGTCAACCTCCGCCAGTCTTTTTCTCCCTCTCCTCCCGTGACCTTCCACGTAAGGGATGACGAGGCCGTGGGATCCGGGCTCCGCGCGCAGTACCGGTTCTACCTGCCGCCTGGCACGAAGTTACTCAGGACCACCCTGGCCTGGACGGACCCACCGCGCACGGACGGCAGGATCGTGAACAACCTGCACCTGAGGGTTATTCCTCCGGGCGGAGCGGCGGCGGGCCTGGAGTACCACGGGAACACGTGGCGGCGGGCACCAAGCACCCACCTGAGCCGGCCCGTGGCCCCCGGTGCGCGTTTCGAGTCCGTGCACAACGCCGAGCAAGTTGTCCTCCGGGACCCACCCGGCGGCATCTACGACGTAGAGGTCATCGCGCAGCCCTTCCCGGCCAACAGCTTCAACCAGCTTCGCACGCAGCCTTTCGCCCTCGTCTTCGTTGGCAGCGGACAGGAAGTGCGCTACGGAGGCGTGCCGCCTGCGGGCCCGATCCCGGTATATTGAGCGCCCTCGTCACGTAAGCGACCAGCGAGTGCCTCGGCTTTGAGGATCGGCTGCTCCAGATACGAGCAACGACCTTACATGTCAGAAGCTCAATAGGGATACCGGCCAAGCTCTAGAAAAGCGTCTTGACCGCTTTCGGTCACGGAGTTGTGTCACTGACCCACACCGCTAAGCAATCGAGCCAGGCGTGGACTGATCCGGCCCCGAACTAGGATACATCCAGTGGCTTCGGGACAATGGTTTCGGGCGACCGCCTGAGCCGATCCTTGAACCCCTTGAGGCTGTCACACGGAAGGATGCGATCCTGGCCTTCGATGAGAACGGAGAACCCACAGTGGCCCGAGGCCGATAAGCCTACCCGCTCAAACAACTGCTCCACGAGGATCATCGGGATTGCGAGACGGCCTGCTACAGGTGCTTGCTCCGCTACGGCAACCAGCAGTTCCACGGCCTCCTGGACTGGTCTTTGGGACTTTCGTACCTCCGCGCGGTCTTGGATCCCGGATTCGCCTGCGGATTGGACGGCGATTTCGCTTATCGGGGAATCGATGGATGGAGGGAGATGGCTACGCGCCTCGCCGAGGACATGAAGCAGCGCTTCGGCGGCGAGACCCGTACCTTCGCCGACGGCACGGTCCCCGCGTTCCGGCTGGATCTGGCCGGTGGTAAAACCTCGGGGTGGGTGTTGATCGCTCATCCTCTCTGGGATTGGCACGATGCGGAAGAGCTGGCCCCCGACACGATCCTCGCGAACGCCGAGGAAGAGGCTTCGGAGGAGGGTTCGGTAGACTGCTGGGACACATTCAACCTGGCGCGCAGGCCGGTACAGGTGCGTGAGTGGATACGAGACTCTACGGAATGAAGAAACGTGCAACCGGGCAGTAAGAGGCCGCTAGCCCTTCCGGAAGCACTGGGTGAGGTTCGTCCTCCCGAGCTTTTCAGCCCGTCGAGGTTCGCCGAACTCCTACGATGCCCCCTGTCCGTGATCCACGGGCTGCCTGAGGACGAGCTCTTGACGCCAGCCCCCTTGCCGTACTTGGTGAGATCATCCACGAGGTCATGTACAAGGTGAGGGCCATGTCGTTCAAGCGGGACGAACTCGACGGCGAGGTCAATGCTCTCTTCGAGAACGAAGTCGCCGCGGCGGAAACCCGTCTCTCGGCCGACCCGGCGACTAAACGTCTGGTCCCGCTGCGTCGTGCCGTGGGGAGAAAGGCGTGGCGACAAAGAAAAGCCCGCCTACGGGCGTGGGCTGCAGCGTATGCCATCTCGACCGGGCTCCGCACCGGAAGCGAAGCAGCGCGACCTCCGGAACGCGGAGGGCGCGGTCGCGACGATGCGGTCGAGACTACCCTCAGCCTACCCATCGGCACCGAGAGACCCCTGATGGTGACCGGCTTGAGGTTGTCTGGGAGACCCGACCGCATCGACCGGGACCTTGAAGGCGTTTTCCATATCACGGATTTCAAGAGCGGTTCCGTTTCCGACAAGGACGGCCATCCTTTCCAAGAGTACGCGCTCCAGATGCGCTTGTATGGTTTCATGATCGCGGCAATCGACCCAAGCGCTCGCGTACGCCTATGGCTTGAAGGATCTGAGCACATTGAGGTCCCATGGAACGACGCCATACGGACCGAGATCGAGGACTTGCTGTATACGACACTGGCCGAGCTGCCTCACGATCGTTCTTTTTCTGCTGATTCTCTCGCGAGGGCGGGACCGCATTGCGGACGATGTCGGATTCGCCAGCGATGTGCTCGCTACCGGCGCGTAGCGCCCTCCTGGTGGGGGGAGAGGTCCACCGTTGCCCCGGTTGCCCCATTCGATACATGGGGACTCGTGTCCGAAGTGGGCTCAGAATTGGAGGAATCGTACGAGGTGTTGCTGCGCGATGCAGCGGGCCGTAAGGTCCGGGTCACCGGAGTGGAGGCCAGCACCGGAGTCGAGAAGTTGCATAGGCGCGACCGTGTTTGGTTTTTCGATGTGGAGCCCAGCGAGACCCTGCCACACCATGGCGCTTTCACCCATCCGCGCAACTTCCATGGGAAGCGCTCCAGTCGTGCCTGGCCCGATGCGCTGCGCTTCGGTTGTTCATCGAGGCAAGGCGCCCAGCATAACCCGAACTGCGCCCGATGAGAGCTGACAAGCCGGCTTCGATCGCATGCCGCGTGGTGGCATCGACCCGGTTCTGATTCGTAGTCAACCTACGTGGGTATGGCCCACGCTGGCTCGCGACTCGGCGGGTGCGCCAATGTGGTGGCAGTCCGCTTCGTGGATCGTGCCGTACTCGGTCGTCTTGACGTTGAGGACCGCGCGCATCGGGTTGCCCTGGCGCAAACATCCGGAAATCAGAGATCTCATCTTTCCCTCCGAAACCGGCGGCCCTATGAACCGCAACAGCCTCCACCGCCGCCACTTCAGGCCGCTCGCCGAGAAGGCGGGCCTGCCCAAAAAGGCAAGACTCTACACCTTGAGGCACACGTTCGCCACGCTCTGGATGGAGTTCAACGAGCCGGTGAAGGTCCTCCAGGAGATCCTCGGCCACCACCGTATAGACCAAACCATGAACACTTACGCGCACGTGATGCCGCACATCCAGGCCGACGCGTTCGGGCGCTTCTCCAGGCGCTTCTCGCGGAGATAAGTGGTCAAATAAGTGGTCAACACCACAAAGCGGCGTTACGGGCAAAAACAAAACCCCATGATTTACGGGGCTTTGTTTGGCGCGCTCGGCAGGACTCGAACCTGCGACCTTCCGATTCGTAGTCAGAAGCGACGTGTTCTCAGTCGTTCGCTATGGTTCAGAAAACCGCTTAGTTAAGCGAAGTACTCGAATCTGACGTTTCTGGATGTTTACAGGCGTTGGCCCAGGTAACTGTCAAATCTCTGTCAGGAAGGAGCGTCTTGAGCCCGCTTCTTGCTCCTGTGATGAGCCTGGCGGCAAGCGTCGTCGCAGAACCTCTTGTCTCGGCGACGTTTTCTGCCTTCAGGATGAGATCGGGACAAGGCAAATATGCGACCGCAGTACTCACAGCGGGTAAGTTCGCCGCCAGAGGTCATGAGCCAGTGCATCTGCAAATACATCGCCCCCAACAGATTCTCGTACTCCCACCCGGCCCTCACGTTGGTGGGTACCCAACCACCTTCGTCATCCACTAGGTCGGGGGTCTGATAACACAGCCCTTGTCGCATCATTCCGTCAACTGCCCACATCGAGAATTCGAGGGCATAACCGAGGTAGTCGGCATAGTAAAACTCATCGATAAAGTCGATCATGAAGCGTGCGGTGAGGTCGCGCTCTTTGCGCGTAAAGTCCTCGATACCTCGCAACCCTTGCTGGCGACTACAATCCAGTAGTTCTGCGGTGAGAACCTCCCCAAAGATCTCACGAGCTAGCTTCCATCTCCATCCCTGCTGCTCTAGATCCTCTCTGGCCAGCTCCAAGAAAGGAAACGCCACGGGGACTGCCTTTTCGGCCTTTTCGCTGTCACCACTCAGCGCGATTTCGTACATCGCCAAGATCCCGGCGGCCCAGCTAACTTGTTCCCAAAAAGCTTCTACGGTCTCTTCCGGACCCCCGTGCCAGCTTGAGCCTTTTCCCGAGCCCACTCCCAAGAGCCCGTACCTGCCTACCCATTGGAGAATGAGTTCCGTGGAGAATCCCTGATCGTATAACCTAGCGAACTTCAGAAAAAGGTCGGGGACATCTACCAGAGGGACATACACTCGCCACTCTTCTAGAGCATCTTTGCTTAGGCCATATTTGGCCCATATTTGGCCAGACCTAAGCTCATACGCTGAGCAAACCAGCCAACCACGTTGCTCAGAAGAAAGAGGTGACCACTGAGCTTCCTTGTTAATGGCTGCGAAGTCATCCTTGTTCAACCTACGCAACATACATCTCCTCAAGAAAAATCGTAACGCATTGTCACGGTTATTTACTGGTTATTCGTTGCAGACAGCTTACAACCTGGCGACAATAAAGGCAAGCAGAAACGACCATCGACGAAGGGAGAAGGATGCAAGCAGAGATAGTTCGCGAGTGGCTGACCTACAGGGAAGCAGAGCAACTCGTGGGGCTCTCCAGGACCACGCTCTGGAAGCTCATCGGCGCCGGAGAGATTGAGTACCGGCGGATCGGACGGGCGGTCAGGATCAACCGTGCGAGCCTCGAGACGTACATGAGGCGCCCGGCCGAACCTTCGGTCGCAGAGTCAAACTAGCTCGGGCCTCTTCTGTGGAGAGTGGGACGAGGAACCT
>Ga0126308_10000634_pt1 | contig 12246 bp, 12 predicted proteins | sample Plot55_FD_92533 | JGI IMG/M metagenome (GOLD analysis project Ga0126308, IMG submission 92533) | Serpentine soil microbial communities from UC McLaughlin Reserve, CA, USA - Plot55 | ecosystem: Environmental > Terrestrial > Soil > Grasslands | place: USA: UC McLaughlin Reserve, Lake County... | reverse complement strand
TCATGCTTTAGCAAGGGTTCATTCAGCATAAGCATTATTACAACGGACAGTTTCTCAAATAAAACAAATCAGCAACTGAACGAGGCTGCTGGTGTAGGTAAGATAGTTAAAGGCACATCATAGAAATATAAATGAAAAAGAAGAATGCTTAAGAGACTAAGTGTCTCTTATTTTTTCTACCTCTTCTTTTATGTCTTTGTCAGTACTTACGCCTTGTGTTGTAGTTTTGGGGTCTCTACTTCCATGCCTTGGTGTAAACTGGGCCTTGGTTTTTCGTCTTCGACACCAGATTCGTTAGAAGTAGTTGCCTCATCCTCTAAACTAGATTCGTTGGACATAGAATCTATATACTAAAAGGAATTTAATGACTTCTAGATCAACACTATAAGACAATATGAAAGCAGACTGAATCTTAGGGGCCTTTTTTATTATTATAAAAAAATCACTATTTGAGACTCTCTAGATCCCCAGAACCTTTAGATCGAATAGGCTTATTTTCCTGACGTACTAACTGGCTGAAAACCGCCCTTGGAAGAGCCGCTTGATAAATCTGATTTTATCGACCATAAAACAAGTATGTATTTTTGCTTCTCCCATGAAATTTCATACCTTGGTCTGAAGCTAATCCTTCTATGATCTACATGAGCTTCAAACCATCTGATGTAAATGTTCCAAATCTCTCTTTTGCCTTCGAGAGAGCAGAATCTAAGATCACTTCACCTTTATCTTGACCTTCACTTCTGGCCATTGAGTTTTCTACTATAAGTTTGAACACTTCTGCTCCCTTGGTTGTTTGTCTGCTAAAGTCTGGCTCTCCATCTCCTGTATTACGATGAATACTAAATAATCCAAACTTTGCTTCAGGTCGGTAGGCCTCCTGCCATTCATAGTTATCCATAAATGACCAATGTAAATAACCAATCACATCAGCTCCGTCAGTCATTGCTCGCTTTACCTCTTGAAGATGAGCTACAATGAATGGTGCTCTGTATCTGTCTGATTTATCTGCAACTCCATTCTCAGTAATAAAAACAGGTTTATTCCATACTGTTTTTATCTGCATAATTAAATTGTACAACCCCTTAGGATAGATTTCCCATCCTAGATCATTTAGGATACCATGTGATTGACTGACCTCTACATTTAGATCGTTTATAGTAGCTCCGCCTACAAACCTTGCTGAAGACAATGACACTATATTGCTATGGTAAATGTAGACCCGGCGATAATAATCAAGACCAACAAAGTGAGCTTTATCCTTCCAGTTTTCATGTATAATAAAATCATTACTATCTTTATTACTTCTTTGAAGTGTGTTTAGATAGTTTAGATCCTCCTCACCATTAATAACGGCATTAACAAAATAATCGTTTACAAAATAAGAAAAGTTCTTGGCCGATTTAGTATTATCTTTTATAGTTACACCCAATATTTTGCTTGGTTCAGCTGGAATGACTTCCATCATTAAGTGCGTAAAACCAACTTTACTTGCAAAGCCGTCTCGATCAGCGTCCATGTCGTCAAGAACAGTGATTTTATCATAAGCTTGAATATGTGCTTCTATCAGGTTATGCATTACTGCTTTCGTTCGATCTCCATCAAGGAAAAAACCAGGGGGCCATAGTCCTGCTATATAACCCCCGCCAATAATTGCTGCCACAGGTTCGCCTATTGTTATCCAAAAGTCAACTTGATCTTTTAGTTCCAAGACTATCCTTTCTACATATTTGGTAAACTCTTTTACGGTTTCATTATTTTCCCAGCCTCTAAGAGATTTCCAATAAGGATCTGATGATGGAGGATCTGCTAGTGGGATATCTTTTAATGGAGGTGGCAGCAAGTCCTGTCCTATCTTTTTTGTGAACGTGCTAGGAGGAGTTAAGACCCATAGTGGAAGTGTTGCATGGTTTAAAGAAATGACAGGTTTTAAGCCTCTTTCTCCCATGGCCCTTATCATCTTCTTATAATGGCCAATAGCATCTTGATTCCATTTACCTCTCTCTGGTTCGATACGAGCCCACTCTATACTAATTCTAAAAGTATTCAGTCCTAGACTTTTGGCAAGATCAAAATCCTTTTCATAGTATCTGGGATCCCAGAATCTAACTGCATCTCCTGCTGGTTGTAAGAGAACCTGACGGCTACCCTTGTAAAATCTACTTGGACCTGTCAACCTTGATATTCTGCTTTTAATTTCTTCTGATCTCGTAAAATAGTCCCAATCATTGTTGGTGATCCCTCCTTCTACTTGGTATGAAGCTGTGGCTACGCCCCATAAGAAATATTGTCGTTTATGAAGATAACTTTGAATCATAATCTAGATCCATGGTTTGTTGACAAAATCAAAGAATTATCATAAACACTCATAACAATGATGCAACACCTATGTAAGAAAATAAAGCTGGATATTCCTTTATACCTGTCTTTTCTTTCATGGTTAGTTGCCCATATAGTTTTGACCATCCAAGATTCCTAGAGTGTATGTTTGGCTGCTACTACTCCATGGTTACGTACTACTATGTCAACTAACATCTCTCTGGAAGAATGGAACAGGCTACTGCAAGGTCATCTGCTCCTTGGGGCGATAAACCACTAAGCGTTAAGCTTTCTGACGGTCTTAAGCCTTGGGGAGGTTCAATTTCTGGCGTGTTTGTACTATTCTGATCAACAGTTGTATTTCCTGGGGGTATATTTATGGTAAAATCGGAGAGAGATGCTGATGCAAAGGTACCGAGAAAAGCGATTAATAATACTAATATTAATGCAATGATTACACCTATAGCTAGCAACATTCCGCCATCCCCTGTTAATATCATGGCTAATGAGATATATATTACTGATGTGGGTATCCACCTTCCAGTCATTATTGTGCCGCTTCCAGTACGAAGGCTGATTTATTATTAAAGCAGTAGTAATAGAGTAATCAAAAAGGGAGTGATGGATGGTGATGCTTGTATCCCCGGTATGCTTTGTCTTTCTCCTTAAAGCAAGACCTATCACATACTTCTATACTCTATTGTCTTGTACGTTAAAGAAATAATTGAAAATTGGATACGGGTAGTCAACAAGAACCAAATACTGAATCAAATAGGAAGCTAACTACCGAAATTAATAAAATAGTGGGCTAACACATAAAAAAGCCAATATTCCTGCAATCTGCTTGAGCTTCATTCGGTATTTGATCTTTAGTAGCGCTAATGTCTTCTGGATTTGTAGCTAGAGTAGCAGTCCTATCTAAAGGTGTTACAGATTTGGTATGCTTAAATTATGTTAATTGCCTTTCTCTTTTTCTCCTGTTGGCGTCTTGTACATTCCAAAGGTAATCCCCAATTCTACAAAAGAACGATTTTATGCTAATTAGCTTATGTATATAGATTATATTAAATGACCTTAGCTATTTATAACGTTAATTATTAATATATTTATAAGTAAACGCATATTTCTTATTAACATAACTATATATTCTTATTATATGCTAATTATGTTAATTTGACAAGTAGGCAAATGAGAACCGGAATAGCTCGGCTAGTGATTCCACTTTTATCGACTATTCTAGCAGATATAGCTAGCACTAGTATCATACATATGACAACCAATCCCAGGCAACACATATCTCTTATGCATCACAAATTAAAAAATAGTATATTACTTAATCCATTATTTCTTGACTTAAATGTGAATACTCATATATCAATTATGCCTTGTATGGGAGAACGGTTTGATTGCAAGAAGTAATAAAGCTTGAGAATGTCAATTACAGATATAATTTAGATCTAATTTTAGAGGATATTTCATTTAAAGTAAATCAGGGCGATCTATTGGGCATAATCGGTCCCAATGGTGCAGGCAAAACTACATTATTTCGTTTGATACTTGGACTGCTCGAAGGTTATCAGGGGAAGATTATGGTATTCAGCGAAGATATACGAAACAATATAAAGGCCCTAAAAAAAATAGGCTATATACCACAGAAAAAAGATATTGATCAGGGTTTTCCTGCAACAGTAGAGGAAATTGTTTCATTGGGAGTATTACATAGAAAAACCAATAAGGACACAATAATTTCTGCCCTTAAAACTGTGGGATTGTTTAAACAAAAAGACAAAAGGATTGGCGAACTTTCAGGAGGACAGCAACAACGTGTACTTATAGCAAAAGCTCTAGTAAATGAGCCCCGATTGTTGATACTCGACGAGCCTACAACAGGCATTGATTTGGAAACACAAGACAAATTCTATACCCTGCTAAGAAAATTAAATTCAGAGAATGATATCACTATAATATTAGCTTCACATGATCTCGACGCAATAAATAAACTTGCAAATAAAGTAGCATGTATTAATAGAAAAATGTCATTTCACGGAGATGCTAGAGAATTTTTTGGAAATGAGCAATTGCTCAAATCCTATTCCGAATCAAGCATGCAGGCTCATATGCATTCACACAACTATAGGTAGGTAGTTGCGATTATGATATGCAGTTATATAGTTCATTTCTTATCTAGTTAATAATTGGATGGGCAACCCGAGTTGAATTAAAACAAACAGAAGATATTTTATTTAACGGTCCCCTGTTAGTTACAAAAATCATGTTGAGCAGAAAATGGCTAGATGATTAATCAAGAAGAAGGTGATGATATCGAAACGCAAGGAGAGCAGAAATCACAACAAAGACTACAGATGAGAGATACCATGAAAGCCCCTATCATAGAAATAAGGCAAATAAGTAATTGATAATTAGTATGACTCTAGTTCTAACCTTTGCATTCTTTTAACCCTCGAGTCTTTGTTTATTCATCCATCATAGTTCAATTTTCTATGATTATTTTTTATCTATATGACTGTCAATTTTACAAACAAGCCGAAAAATGCTTGCTATTATACTAAGTAATCAAAGTATATGTCTAGCTGGTCAAAACCGTAAAAAGAAAAAGAAAGCTGGGAATAGAACGATATTATCTTGAACTTTTACCTCTTCCCTTACTTTTGCCGCCCATGGTTGAATTACACACAGCATAGGGATTAGCCTTCTTTCCTAATCTACTTTTCACTTTGTTAACACACCTATCAAACTTGGTTGTGCTTAATCCCTTTTTTATTCCTCTTGGCATATAAGCTCATCAACACGCTTAATAATCATTTAAGATGTTCTGTGCCAGAATTGATTATCATGTGAGTCCTACTCTAGATTTATCAGTAAAGCTCAAAGATGCGTCAAATCACTGATGAGATATACTTACTATTAGATTTCTATATTATGCTTTTATCCATTATTGCAAATGGTAAGTTCAATTGGAAAGAAGTAGAAGTGAAACATCTGCATTAAAACAACAAACACTGGAACTAGAATGTCTTCACCAATGTGTCAGATGTGGCGTTTTGTATACTTCAAAGAGAGCCCAGACAAATGCCAAAGAGTGTTCTATCGTGGGAAATGTTTATTGTGTTAAATAACTATTTTCTTTGAGAGAACCATTATAGAATCAGATTCTTGCCATTACTACCGTAAAAATACCGCCAGATATCAAAATTATAGTTACTCCCATCAAAGACTCAATTATTTTGCCTTGTTTCATATTTCCTGCGTTATAGGATTTCTTATTTATATTAACTGAATTATTCCCAATTATGAGAATGAGCCAATTTAGCGATATATTTATTAAAATATAAAGGATACAGCCATCAATTCATTCTTATTTTTTGTATAATTCGAATAGAAGTCCTAATAACGTCATCCAGATAGAGAGATATCTTACTCTCACATTATTTTTCTACAACATTGTCCATATGGTATATTACAGTCATGTGGACACTTCCTTGGGTGGTTTAATAGAGTACACAATGCATTTGTAAACTTCTTTTTCATATGATGTTCTATACCGCATATCATTTCCTCATCAATTTCTATCTTTAAGGCATTTCTCATCATTACTTCAAGTAATCTTGTATTTCTTATCATTTGTTTCCCAGTTCTTTCGCCTTCATTGGTCAGTTGTACTAGATTTTTTCCTCCTCTATATTCAACTAGATGAGTATCGTTTAGCTTACGCAGCATCTGAACTACAGAGGGTTGCTTTACATTCAGTAATTTCGCTATAGAACTTACCTTAACATCTTCTCCTTGTTCACGGATATACCATATAGCTTTGAGATACATTTCTACATGTTCTGCTTCGGCTGTATCGATATAGAGTTCTTCTCTTTCTTCTTTCAGGCCATTCATTTTGCTGCTTGTAATTTTAGCCTCCAAGATTCTTGTGATCAATATACTACTAAATTTAACTATTAATGTTATGTGTATTTACTTAATGTATATCCAGGATTATAGATAGTAGAAGAAAATAGATTAAAATATGCTAGACACTCTTCAGTTGTAAGAATAGGAATGCAGCTCAGAAGGTCAAGAAATAGTCTTTAATATGATTTTAATGGCTTGGTTCATTAATAGAGCAGAATTGCTTCGCATCAATCTAACCTGGATAATTCGTATATTAAAAATACGGTTATTGCTATTAGGATTTAATGCTTACTCAAAAAGCCATCATTTTGCTCAAACTGTAATAGTACGCTTTCTTTTTTTAAGTTGAAATCTAGGGATTTTATATTACTCCTGTAGAATATAACTCTTCTTCCCTTGGCATCAACTTCAATTCTTTCAACTGAAACTATACCGTTATTCTGTAGAGTTCTTATCTTTCTATAGGTTGAACTTAAGGGGATTTTGTTCTCATAACATATCTGCAATACATTTTTTGCTGTATCGATAGTTGACGAGATTATCTTAAGTGTAGTTTCGTCAATAATATTTTGCAACAAAGGTATTGCTATCCGACTGTCATTTAGGGTAACAAAGTCATTTTTTAACATATTGATTAGGTCCACCTAATTAGGTTGCCCTAATATTTAAACAGTTTGACGACATATAAATTAAAAGTGTGCGCATATCAAGTACAATATTCAAACTACCCAGCAACAACAACTCATAATAAGACATAGCCGTAGATAGGAGGAGATTTACTATCTACTTTCTTATATCTTTGCTATTCCTCCTTTTTCCGAGAGTTTTCCTAATGGATGCCAATCCTATACTTCCAGATTTTCAGCAGCTACTTGTCATATGTTAGGGTAGCTAATATTTACCCTTTATTCCGATTCTATGGTTTGAGAATTATTATTGATAATAATAGATAATTGTAGAGGTACGAGGTATGCTCATCTATCTTATTATTCAGATTGATCTAAGGAATCTTCTTTCTTTTCTGCTCTGAATCTGCCGTAGATTTTCTCGAAGCTTCTAATTGCCTTCTTCTTTCTGGGCTGTAATACCAGTATGTAAGAGGTCTGGTAAATTCATAAAAGAGAGATTAACAAAATAAGTAGTATTTTGAAATACACATACTGTACCAAATGTAAAATAAAAGTTGACATGACTAATATTAATTATATCAGGCTTGCAAATAACAGACTTGCCATAGAAGGCTATTGTGTTAGATGTTCTGGCAAACTTCTTAAAACAAAAGTTATGCCAAAATCTGGTATAAAGAAGAAAAAGAAATTAATGACAATAACAAAAAGAAGAAGAAGAATAAAAAAATAAAGATTTAGAAAAAGCTAGGTAGACTTTAACTAGCGAATTTCAAGCTTGGCTAATATGTCTTCTATATTTTGTTCGTCTTCAAGTTCTGCATTTAGAAGCTCTAATGCAAGTTGGTATGTTCCATGATCCTTGTCCTTTGTACTATTAGCCAAGTCATTGTATAGTCCGATTACCTGTCTTTCAAATTCTAATGCTCTTTCAAGTGCACTTCTGAGGCTGAGAAACCTTGAAGGCTGAAGCCTTCCCATGCCACTGTCCTGTTCCCATTGAGCAGGATCGTCTGTTGGTGTTTCTCCTAATTGCATAAGTCTAAATGCGACTTTTTTTGCATGACCAAGCTCCTCATCTGCTCTTTGTTCAAAAAACTTTGACTCTAATACTCCTAACCCTTCTATATTTTGTGCAATATACCAGAAGTACTGAAATGCAGAAAGCTCTCCGCCATATGATTTTTTTAACATAGCAATTGTGCCATCGACACCAGTACCTGCTATTTCTTTAGATTTCTTTCCCATAATATTTCAATTGATCTCAAGCTATTTAATATTTCAGTATATGTAGTAAGTTTTTATCTATTGTTCTCTTGTTCTTGCTTCTTTCTTCCTGGGGCTAGGAAGATCTAATCCAATAATCCCCATCATGGATTCTCCTATTGGTTCAAATAATGTTCTTAAAGAGTCGTTATCATAAAATCGGGCTGTTTCAGCTAACTTGGTCTCTATTTTTTTTTGTTCTATCTTTAATAGAATATACCTAGCAATTAAAGCCTTAATTTCATCCGCTTTATCCTCTTGTATTGGGTGTTTAGAACTCAAGATATTTACATATATCACGAACTAGGGAGCATTCTTAAGTATTATGACCGAACCGTAACTAACTTGGGTTTCATTTAATGCATATGTCATTTGTTCCAGAGGATCCAATATACAGTCGGTATTTTCACATATATATATAGACGTCTCAGGCATCAGTTCATCCTTTTTTTCTAAGATAGGTATATCGTGTTTGGCCATCGGTGTGTCCTAGTTAGGGAAGCCTAATATTTAAACAATCTGATGATGCTATATATTGATGGATTGAATTTATATGCAAAAATTTTAAATCTAGGAGAAAGCGATACAGTTACCATTTATCTTAGTGACGAAGGCTCATACAAATACTACGATTATTGGTTGACCATCGTCTGATTTTCTGTTAATATGCCTGTACTTGATTTGTGGAGAAGGTCTTTTCAATTATTAGGAACAAATAATTGAACATTATTGTTTGATAGGCTTTGGTAGGCCGGCTGCAGTCTCTTCTATCTTTCTGTCTAATAATGCTGATTTACTTGCGTTTATGGTTACGTTTGCGTTTGCGTTTGTGTTAGAAGAAGTTGAAACCTGAGACAACTGCAAAAGCTGATGTCTGCATATTATATAAGTATACTAACTACATACACTAACAACCAGAATATGGTATCAAATGAGGACATTGAAAAAAGTATTGCTGGGGAGTTATATAACATCGGATGGGAGCTAAAGGATGAGAAGCTAATCAAATCCTTTCAATTCCCAAGTTTTATGGGTGCCATTAATTTTGTAAATGATGTTGCAAATATAGCGGAAAGACTTGACCATCACCCAATAATTACAATTAATTGGAAGACTGTTAAGCTTTCCCTAAAGTCATTTGATGTTGATGCTATAACCAAAAGAGATATTACTCTTGCAAAAGAGATAGAGAAGAAACTAAAGAATAGATAAAGATAATAAAAAGGCAATATTTGATAGCATATTATTGTAGCCAGCTTATGCTAGCATTTTTTCACATATTAATAGTGATTATTGTTAGATTAAACAAATAGAAACCACTATAAGAGCGCTTTTTCACTTTGAGTCTGTATGGAAAAGTCTCCATTGTCACATTTTTCTATAGCGTTTTTGGTATCTGTCTCAATAATTATAATGTTAGAGCCTATGCTATCAGGCTCTTATCTAGTTGCACAGGAAGAAGTAAATCAGCAGCAGCAATTACAACCTCTATCTATTTATGATATATTCAATAAAGTAGAGGACTCTGTTGTACAAATAACTACTTCAGTTCCTCCTTCAACTATACCAAATCCTGATAGACAGCAAGAAAACAGGACTGCATTGGGTTCAGGATTTGTATATGATAACAATGGACACATAGTCACTAACAATCATGTGGTAGCAAATGCAAGAATAGTTGATATAACATTCATAGATGGAAATAGATATACCGCCAATGTTACTGGAAGAGATGTTTACAGCGATCTGGCGGTTTTGAAAATTGTTGAAAATTTCACTCAAGCTGAATTGGCTCCGCCTCTTACACTAGGAAATTCATCGGAGCTTAAGGTAGGAGACCAAGTTGTAGCCATTGGAAACCCATTTGGATTAGAAGGTTCAATTACAACAGGCATAGTTAGTCAGACAGGACGTCTATTGCCACTTGAAGAAACAGGGTTCTCTGTGCCAAATGCAATACAAACTGATGCATTAATTAATCCAGGAAACTCTGGTGGGCCTTTACTAAATATGAAAGCAGAGATTATTGGGGTCAATACTGCAGGTATTTTTCCAGGTAATATTGGATTTGCGGTTCCATCTAATGCTGTTAAACGCATAGTCCCTATTCTGATTGAGACTGGAAACTATACCCATCCTTGGCTTGGAATGACAGGCGGTCCTGTGACATCTGATGTAGCACAAAGGGAGGGACTTGAGAGAAACTTCAAAGGGATAATAGTAGATACCATTGTAAAGAATAGTCCGGCAGATAAAGCTGGCATAAATGGAAGTATAACTAACCAGTATGGAGAAAGGCTTGGAGGCGACATAATAACAGCCGTAGATGGAAATTCGGTTGTAAGAATGGAAGATTTGATCTCATATCTTGAGACTGAAAAATCTGTTGACCAAAATATGACATTAACTGTCTACAAGGATGGAAAGACAATTGACAAACAAATAACAATAGGACAAAGGCCTTCTCCTATACCTTTTCTAACAGGAGCTCCTCAACCATCTCCGTAGTTTTTAGTATTATAGAGTTTATTAATAATAAGACTATTTGACGGTCTGAACCTTTCTTAAGTTATTCATTCGATTTAATAATGTACGCAGTCTCCAAGTCTAGTTGTTATATTGTTATATTCCTTTATTTTGCTAACCTTGTAGGTCAAGTCATTAACAAATGATATTATACTCAGATTATTAGAATCTGATAATGCTAATCCATTATAGTTTCCGCAATAGAAACAATCCGGACTTCAGACTATAGTTCCATTACTATTCCATTAGTCAGAAGTTATATCTCCTAATTTAATTACAAGAGCGCCTAAGACAGTTAGAAGGATAAAGGTAGCAGAAAGCCAATTGGAACCCAATATTGAAGATCTACCAACTGCAATCGTGTAGGCAATTTGTAAGATAAGTGGTGGCTGTAACTTTGTGCTTGCTTAAATTGTGGAGAGTTTGCTTATTATAATAGAAACCTTTTTTCACCGTCTGTACCGAAGAAATAGACCTTACTATAAGGTATGCCAAACGTAATAATACGGCCAACAGAAAGATTACGATTCGAAGTTGTGTTTGCGACTTTTATTAGACTGGATCCTATTTTTACCTCTATTATAGAGTCATCGCCTAACATTTCTATGAAAGTAATTTCTCCCTTCAATTTGATATCTGCATGAATTTCATCCTCCAAAATACTAATATCTTTAGGCCTCATCCCAATTGTCATTTTGTTAGGCAAAGGCTCTGAGGATGATCTTATTATGTTATTTGGGAGTTTAAATGATATACCATTGGATTCAAGACGAATAGTTGTATGGTCTTTGACAAGATTGCATTCCAGAAAATTCATTGAAGGACTTCCTATAAAACCAGCTACAAATGTATTCGCAGGTTGATTATATACCTCCTGAGGCTTACCAACTTGCTGAAGTAAGCCTCTCTTCATAACTGCGACCTTATCTGCCATACTCATAGCTTCTATCTGATCATGTGTAATGTATAGTGTAGTTATGCCTACCTTCTTCTGCAATTTCTTGATTTCTGTTCTCATGTACATGCGCAATTTTGCATCAAGATTACTTAGCGGTTCATCCATTAGGAAGACTTTTGGTTCACGTACCAGTGCCCTACCTAGTGCAACCCTTTGCATCTGTCCTCCGCTTAGCTCTTTAGGTTTTCTATTAAGAAGATCCTTCATGCCAAGCAGGTTTGCCACATCATTGATTTTTTGTTCTATGTATGATTTCGATTTCTTTTTCATTTTTAGTGGAAACCCAATATTATCATACACACTCATATGTGGATAGAGAGCATAATTCTGGAATACCATTGCAACATCTCTGTCCTTAGGAGGCAGATCATTGACTAGTTGATCACCAATGTATATTTGACCGCTGCTAGGGCTGATAAGTCCTGCAATACACCTTACAGCAGTAGTCTTTCCACACCCAGAAGGACCAAGAAGCACCATAAATTCACCAGACTTTATATCTAAAGAAAAATCATCCAGTGCTTTTGCATTTCCATATTCCTTGGTCAGATTTTCGATCCGAAGATTGGTCATATAAAAAAATTGCCTGTACAATATGTGTGTAGTAGAGATATTAATTTCCTTACATCTTCT
>Ga0126308_10000632_pt1 | contig 12251 bp, 13 predicted proteins | sample Plot55_FD_92533 | JGI IMG/M metagenome (GOLD analysis project Ga0126308, IMG submission 92533) | Serpentine soil microbial communities from UC McLaughlin Reserve, CA, USA - Plot55 | ecosystem: Environmental > Terrestrial > Soil > Grasslands | place: USA: UC McLaughlin Reserve, Lake County... | reverse complement strand
TCTGGGGCATCGAGCTCGTCAAAGACCGCGAGACCCGCGAGCCGCTCGTGCCGTTCAACGCGGCCGGCGAGGCCGCCGCGCCGGTCGCCAGGCTCGCAAAGGCCGCGATGGAACGCGGCGTGTACCTGATGACGCACTGGAACGTCGTCATGGTGTGCCCGCCGCTGACGATCACCCGCGACGAGCTCGATGCCCCAGAAGAGGCCCTTGCCGCGCACCTCGCCGACCGAGGGATGGCGTTCCATCAACCCACGCAGCCCGTCACCCAGCACCTCGCCCATTGCGGCCGAGTTCTCGACGATGCCCTCCTCCTGGAAGGCCTCGATCGACGCGACCGCGGAGGCGCAGGCGAGGACGTGGCCCGAGTAGGTCAGCCCGCCGGCGAAGTACTTGTCCTGCACCCAGTCGGCGAGCTTCCGGTTGATGATCATCGCGCCGAGCGGGACGTAGCCCGAGTTGATCCCCTTGGCCATGGTCATGACGTCCGGCACGACGTCCCAGTGGTCGACGCCGAACCATTTGCCCGTGCGGCCGAAGCCGGCCATCACCTCGTCGCAGATCAGCAGGATCCCGTGCCGGTCGCAGACTTCGCGGATCGACTGCAGGTAGCCGTCGGGCGGGACGATGATCCCGTTCGTCCCGACGATCGTCTCCATGATCACGGCGGCGACCGTCTGCGGCCCTTCGTACTGGAGGATCTCCTCGAGGTGCGGCGCGCCGGAGCAGACCGGGCACGGGTCGGGGTGCCCGGCCGGGCAGCGGTAGCTGTACGGGTCGAGCATCCGCACCACGCCGGGGATCCCGGGCTCCGCGTGCCAGCGCCGCGGGTCGCCGGTGAGCGTGATCGCGCCGGCCGTGGCGCCGTGGTACGAACGGTAGCGCGCGACGATCTTGTGGCGGCCGGTGTACCAGCGCGCGAGCTTGATCGCGTTCTCGTTCGCCTCGGCGCCGCCGTTGGTGAAGAACGACATCGTCAGGTCGCCCGGCGTCACCTCGGCGAGCAGCCGTGCCAGCTCCGAGCGCGCCTCGTGCGCCATCGGCGGCCCGATCGTCGTCAGCCTGTCGGCCTGCTCCTTGATCGCGGCGACCACCTTCGGGTGCTGGTAGCCGATCGAGACGTTGACGAGCTGCGACGCGAAGTCGAGGTAGCGGTTCCCGTCGTGGTCCCAGAAGTAGCGGCCCTCGCCGCCCGCAATCGGGAGCGGCTGGATCTGGTTCTGCACCGACCACGAGTGCAGGACGTACTGCTTGTCGAGCTCGCGGATCTGCTGCGCGTCGAGACCCTGCTCTACTGCCACGAGGATGATCCTAGCTCGCCCCCGCGTGCCTCACGAGCTTGCACCCTCCCCGGTTCGGACGCAGGATTGGACAGATGGCGACCGTTGCGCCCACGACGCTGCTCGAGCGCGAGCCGTTTCTGGACGCCCTGCGCGCGACCCTGGAAGAGGTCGAAGCCAGCGGCGGCAGACTCGTCCTGGTCGCAGGTGAGGCGGGAGTCGGCAAGACGGCGCTCGTCGGCAGCTTCTGCGCAGAGCTCGACGACGCCGTCACCGTCCTCAGCGGCGCGTGCGACTCGCTGTTCACGCCGCGCCCGCTCGCGCCGATTGCAGACGTCGCCGGGCAGGTTGGCGGGACGCTCGCCGATCTGATCGCGCGGGACGCGCGGCCCCACGAGGTGCTGCCGGCAGTCGTCGAGCTCCTCGGCGAGCGGCCGACCGTGCTCGTCCTGGAGGATCTGCATTGGGCCGACGAGGCGACTCTCGACCTGCTCCGTCTGCTCGGCCGCCGTGTGCAGCAGACCGACGGGCTCCTGATCGCTACGTACCGCGACGACGAGCTGCCCCGAGCGCACCCGCTTCGCGATGTCGTCGGGAGTCTCGCCACCGAGTGCGCTGTGCAGCGCTTGCGGCTCCCCGCGCTGTCATTCGAAGCGGTGTGCGAGCTCGCCGTTTCCCACGGCGTCGATGCGCGCGAGCTGTTCGCGCGGACCGGCGGGAATGCCTTCTTCGTGACCGAGGCGCTCGCCGCGGGGAGCGCAGACGTTCCCAGCACGGTCCGTGACGCCGTGCTCGCGCGGGCCGCACGTCTCGGACCGGGCGCGCGGGCGGTCGTCGACGCAGTAGCGATCGTCCCGCCGCGCGCGGAGCTTCAAGTACTGGAGGAGTTGGCCGGCGAGCGGATCGACGCGCTGGAACAATGCCTCGCCTCCGGCATGCTCGTCGAGGACGCCGGCGGGGTGATGTTCCGCCACGAGCTCGCGCGCATGGCGGTCGAGGATGCCATCCCGGCCTACCGCCGACTGGAGCTCCACCGGGCGGCACTACGGGTTCTACGGGAGCTCGTGCAGGACTTCGCACGGCTGGCACACCACGCGGAGGCCGCCGCCGACGCCGAGGCGGTCCTCGAGCTCGCACCCGCTGCGGCCGCGCAGGCCGCGGCCGTCGGCGCCCACCGTGAAGCAGCCGCGCAGTACGAGCGCGCTCTGCGCTACGCGGAGTCGCTGACCCTCGTGGAGCAGGCGGACCTGCTCGAGCGTTGCGGCCACGAGTGCTACCTGGTCGACCGCTTCGACGATGCCGTCCAGTGCCTTCGCACCGCCATCGAGCGGCGCCGTGAGGCCGGCAACGCGAAGGGCGAGGGCGACGCCCGGCGACAGCTGTCGACGATCCTCCGCTGCGGCGGGCGACCGGAGGAAGGCGCCGCCGTGGCCCGCGAGGCCGTGGCCCTGCTCGAGCCTCACGGCGCGAGTCGTGAGCTGGCACGTGCCTACGGCGCCGTCGGCATGGTCGCGCTGAACGTCGGCGACAACGACACGGCCGTCTCGGCGGCCGTGCGCGCGGTCGAGGCGGCCGAGCAGGCCGGCGACGTCGAGGGCCTCGTGCACGCGCTGAACACGATCGGCACCGCCGAGCTGCTCTCCGGCGCCGACGACGGGCTGGACAAGCTCGAGCGCAGCCTCGCGCTCGCACTGGAGGCCGGGCTCGACGAGCACGTCGGGCGCGCGTACATCCACCTCGCGGACGTGGCCGCCCGCACCCGCCGCTACGACATCGCGGATCGCTACCTCGTGAGCGGCACCGACTACTGCAGCGAACGGGGGCTCGACCTGTGGACGCGCTACATGAACGTCTACCGCGCTCGTTGCGACCTGGACCGAGGGCGGTGGGGAAGCGTCGACGAGCTCGCCACCACCGTGCTCACGGCCGGCACACCGCTGCCCCGGATCGGGGCGCTCGTGATCGTCGGCCTCGTGCGTGCGCGCCGCGGTGACCCCGAGCAATGGTCGGCGCTCGACGAGGCGGCCCGGTTGGCGACCGAGGCGGGGGAGCTGCAATGGCTCGCGCCCGTCGCGGCCGCCCGGGCCGAGGCCGCCTGGCTCCAGGGCGACGCAGAAGTAGTCCCAGCCGAGACGCGGGGCGCGTACGAACTCGCGCTCGCGATGCGCTCGCCGTGGTTCGCCGGCGAGCTCGCCGCCTGGCGGCGGCGCGCGGGTGTCGTCGAGGACGAACCGCCGGAAGTCCCCGAACCCTACGCAATGCAGCTTCGCGGCCGGTGGCGCGAGGCCGCCGACGCTTGGTCTGCGCGGAGCTGTCCGTACGACGCCGCGCTGGCGCTCGCCGACGGCGACGAGACTGCGCTGCGATCGAGCCTCGCGACGATGCAGGCGCTCGGGGCGCGACCGGCCGCAGGCCTGGTCTCCCGCCGGTTGCGGGAGCTCGGCGCGCGGATGGTCGCCCGCGGGCCGCGGCCTCGGACACGGGCCAACCCGGCGGGCCTGACCGACCGCGAGCTCGAGGTGCTGGGCCTCGTGGCTGACGGTCTGCGCAACCGGCAGATCGCCGAGCGGCTGTTCCTCTCGGAGCGGACCGTCGGCCACCATGTCTCGGCGGTGCTGCGCAAGCTGGGCGTGCGCACGCGTGGCGAGGCCTCCGCCGAGGCTCTGCGTCTCGGCCTCCTCGAAGATAGGCAGCCGCCGGCGCCAACCTAGGCGGTCCGCCCGATGTGCCCGCAGCCGCGGCAGCCTAGCGTCGCGGTCGTGAACGCAACCGCGAGCGGACGGATGAAGGCGTACGTGGTGCTTCGCCGAGGCGGATGGGGGTCGGGTGACGACCTGTCGGAAGCGGTCGAGCGCTCGACCGCGATGACCGAGGCGATGCAGGATGACGTTCGCTTGATCTGCAGCTACGTCCTGACGGAGACCGATGGCAGCATCGGGACCGTTTGCGTCTACGAGGCGACCGGCCCCGAGGCGATCCGGGCGCATACACGCCGGGCAGGCATGCCGGTCGACGAGATCGTCGGCCTCGCCGGGACGCTGCCCACAGATCGGGAAGCCCTCGCGGCCCCAACTGGAGCCAAGGAGGAGTGATGAAGCGAATCTCCCGCACCAAGGTCGTGCTCGTGGTGCTCGTCGTCGCCGTGACGGCGGTGCTGCTCGCCGTGCTGAACCGGCCGGCCGCCGCCGTCGACGAGCACGCGCTGACGGCTGCGACGAAGTCCGCGACGGCGCGCTACCACGACCTGTCCAAAGCCGAGGTCGCGGGCTACGGCCTGCTCACCGATGCCGCCGGCATCGCGTGCATCGACAACCAGCCGGTCGGCGGCATGGGCGTCCACTATGTCAAGGGCTCGCTGGTCGGAGACACCGTGCTCGACGCGGAGCATCCCGAGGCGCTCGTGTACGCGCCGAACGCAGCCGGGCAACTCAAGCTCGCGGCACTCGAGTACATCGTGTTCAAGGCCGCCTGGGATGGCGGGCATGCGAGCCCGCCGTCGCTGTTCGGGCAGGAGTTCAACCTGACGCCGAGTCCGAACCGCTTCGGCCTCCCGGCCTTCTACTCGCTCCATGCGTGGGTCTGGGAGCCCAACTCCAGCGGCCTACTCCAGCCGTGGAACCCGCGTGTGCACTGCTAGCGCACGACAAGGAGATGAGCACGATGCGACACCCGATCTCGATCATCGTCATCGCGGCGGCGGCCGCGTGCATGCTCGCCACCGGTGCCTCCGCGAAGGGGGTCAGCCCTGCGCAGCTGAGCCGGGCCGGCTGGGACTGCTTCCTGCCGCCGCCGTTCAACCCGAACGTCCACTGCGCGCCACCCGGCCAGCTGGAGGCAATCGTGTCCGGACAGGCACGGTCGGGGATGTTCATGGCCTTCGCGACCGACGACGTCAACTCCGACGATGCGGCCCTGCTCGGAACTGAGCGGCTGATCCGTGGCGACCTCTATCACGGCCAACCGTGCCCGACGGATCCGCCGACGTACATGTACAGCTGGCTCTTCCCACGCTTCGGCTGGGACTACTACATCTGCCACACGTTCGACAGTCCCTGGTGAGGCCCGGACGAGGGCGGGTCGCGCGGCGGCTCGCCCTCGCGCCGCTCGCCGAGGTCGCCGCCGAGACCGGCGACGCACTTGCCGAGCTGATCGAGGGGGACGCGGTCCTCGCCCGGGCGTCCCACGTCGGTGCCGCTGCCCGCGGCGTGCTGGACGCCGTCTCGATCGTTCGGCCCCGAGCGGAGCTTCCGCTCCTGGTGGCGCCTGCGCGGGCGTCCGCCCGGCTGGACGACTGCCTAGCCTCCGGGATGCTAGTGGCGGAGGGCGCCGTGGCGTTCAGGCACGACCTGGCGCGGATCGCCCGCGAGATCGCCGACCGGCTCTTCGTCTCCATGCGCACGGTGGACCACCACCCGTCCGCGATCCTGCGCAAGCTTCACGTCCGCTCGCGGAGCGAGGCGTGCGCCGAGGCGGTGCGGCTCGGACTCGTCGCCCCCCAAGATAGGTAGCGCCGGGCCGAAAACCTAGGCAACTCGCCCGATGCGCTCGCCCTGGCACGCTCGTAGCGTCTACGGCGTGAATCTCCATCCGCACGTCGTCACCTCGGCGCTCGACGCACGGCACAACGATCTCGTCCGGCAGGCGCGCCCGAGCCTGAACGAAGAAGGATCCATGCACCGTCTCTCACGTAGACGCCTGGCGCTCGGCGGGTTGGCGCTTGCGGCCGCGGCGATCGCGGTGACCGCCGTCGTCGCGCAGGCCGGAACCACGAAGCACTACCCGAGCGCGGCGCAGACATTGCGTCACGCCACGGCCAGGTACCACGACACCAGCGTCGCGGAGAGCGCCGGGTACTCGCTCCTGCGCGACGCGCAGAACATCGCCTGCATCGACAACCAGCCCATGGGCGGGATGGGCATGCACTTCGTCAACGGCCCCCCGGTCGGTGACAACGTGCTCGGCCGGGAACAACCCGAGGTGTGGGCGTCGAACTCGCGCAGGCTCCTACAGCCCTGGAACCCGCGCGTGCACTGCTGAGGCTCGCAGAAGGAGCGGGGCCACCGCCCCTTCTCCTCGCACGCTAGTCTGGCCTCCGACCAAGGAGGCCGGCATGACCGAGGTTGCGGATCAGTTCACCGAGGAGCGGTCGGGCGAGGTGACCCGGATCGCGCACTGGATCGACGGCCAGCGTGTCGAGGGCACGTCGGGCCGCAGCGGCCCCGTCTACAACCCGGCGACCGGCGAGCAGACCGGCGAGGTCGACTTCGCGAGCGTCGAGGAGCTCGGCACGGCCGTCCAGGCGGCCAGGCGCGCGTTCGCGAGCTGGCGCACGGTCTCGCTCTCGCGCCGTACCGAGCTCTTCTTCCGCATCCGCGAGCTGGTCCACGACCACTCCGAGGACCTCGCGCGCATCCTGACGCTCGAGCACGGCAAGGTGCTCTCCGACGCGAAGGGCGAGGTCGCGCGAGGGATCGAGGTGATCGAGTTCTGCTGCGGCATCCCCGAGCTGCTGAAGGGCGGCTACTCCGAGCAGGCCTCGACGGGAATCGACGTCTACTCGATCCGCCAGCCCCTCGGCGTCGTCGGCGGGATCACCCCGTTCAACTTCCCGGCGATGGTGCCCATGTGGATGTGGGCGCCGGCGATCGCGTGCGGGAACGCCTTCGTGCTCAAGCCGTCCGAGAAGGATCCCTCCGCCTCGATGTACACGGCCGAGCTGCTGAAGGAGGCCGGCCTCCCGGACGGCGTCTTCAACGTCGTGCACGGCGACAAGGTTGCGGTCGACGCGGTGCTGGAGCATCCCGAGATCGCGGCGGTCTCGTTCGTCGGCTCGACGCCGATCGCGCGCTACGTCTACGAGACCGGCACGAAGAAGGGCAAGCGCGTCCAGGCGCTCGGCGGCGCGAAGAACCACATGATCGTTCTTCCCGACGCCGACATCGACATGGCTGCCGACGCCGCGGTCAGCGCGGGCTACGGCTCGGCCGGCGAGCGCTGCATGGCGGTCTCGATGCTGGTCTGCGTCGGCCACGCGGCCGACGACCTGGTGGACGCGATCAAGGAGCGCCTGCCGAAGGTGAAGGTCGGCAACGGGCTCGAGCCCGACTCCGAGATGGGCCCGCTCGTCACGCGCGAGCATCGCGACAAGGTCGCCTCCTACATCGACAAGGGAGCCGAGGAGGGCGCGAAGGTCGTGACCGACGGCCGCGAGACCGCGCCCGACGCCAACGGGTTCTTCCTCGGCGTGACGTTGCTGGACGAGGTTACGCCGGAGATGGACGTCTACAAGGACGAGATCTTCGGCCCGGTGCTCGGGATCACGCGCGTCGACACCTACGAGGAGGCTGTGCGGCTCGTGAACGAGAACCCGTACGGGAACGGCGTCGCGATCTTCACGCGCGACGGCGGCGTGGCGCGGCAGTTCCAGTTCGAGGTGAACACGGGCATGGTCGGCGTCAACGTGCCGATCCCGGTGCCGGTCGCGTACTACTCGTTCGGTGGCTGGAAGAGCTCGCTCTTCGGCGACCTGCACATCTACGGGCCCGAGGGGATCCAGTTCTACACCCAGGGCAAGGTCGTCACCTCGCGCTGGCCGGATCCGGCGACCTCGAAGGTCGACCTGGGCTTCCCGCAGACTCGCTAGCGGCTGGTGCGAGTCCTCGTCGTCGGCGGCGGGATCGGCGGGCTCGCGGCCGGGATCGGGTTGCGCCGGGTGGGAATCGACGTGACGGTGCTGGAGCAGGCGCGGGAGCTGGAACCAATCGGCGCGGGCATCGGGCTGGCAGCAAACGCCCTGCACGCGCTCGACCGACTGGGCGTCGGCGACGCGATTCGCGCACGGGGCGAGGTCGCGCGCCGGCTACGGGCGCTGAAGCCGAACGGCGACGTCGTGGTCGAGATCGAGGGCCGCGAGATGCTCGGCGTGCATCGCGCCGACCTGCAGGAGGTCCTCGCGCGCGGGGCCGGTGACGCGCTCCGGCTCGGCGTCGCCTGCGACGGCTTCCGCGACGAGAACGACCGCGTAGTGGTGACCGGCTCCGACGGCGCGGAGCTCGAGGGGGACGTGCTCGTCGGTGCGGACGGGCTGCGCTCGAAGACGCGCTCTTGGCTGCTCGACGACGGGCTTCCCAGCTACGCGGGCTACGTCGGGTGGCGCGCGGTCACGGCGCTGGAGGACGAGTCGCTGCGCGGCGGGATGACGGAGACCTGGGGCCGGGGCGCGCGCTTCGGCCTCGTCCCGATCGGCGGCGGGCGCGTGTACTGGTTCGTCTCGGAGAGCGCGCCGGAGCCGGAGGCGCCGGTGATCTCCGGCGACAAGGAGCGGCTTGCGCAGCTCGTGGCCGGGTGGCACGACCCGATCCAGGCGGCGATCGCCTCGACCTCCGCTGACGCGATCTCAGGGACCGGCATCTACGCTCGCGCACCGGCCCGGACCTGGGGTCGCGGCCGGGTCACGCTGCTCGGAGACGCGGCGCATCCCATGACGCCGGATCTGAGCCAGGGCGCGGCGCAGGCGCTCGAGGATGCGGTCGTGCTCGCGGCGTCGCTCCGGGATGAAGCTGATCCCCTCAGCGGTTTGCGGGCCTACGAGGCTGAACGGCAGCGGCGCACGGCGCCGATCGTCAAGCGCTCGCGCGCCGCGGGACGCCTGGCGCAGGCCAGCAGCGTCCTGGGTGCGAGCGCGCGTGACCTCGTGATGGGCTCGCTGCCGGACCGCCTGCACGGCATTCAGCAGGCGCGCATCGTCGACACGGAGCTGCCCGCGCTGTGACCGTCATCGGAGTCGCGCTGTTCGACGGGGCCGAGGAGCTCGACTGGGCCGGGCCCTGGGAAGTGCTTGCTGCCTGGGCTCAGCAGTGGTCCGACGACGGCGTGCGGGTCTTCTCGCTCGCGCGCGAGGATCGTGTTGTGACCTGCGCCAAGGGCCTGCGCGTGCTGCCTGACGAGACGTGGGAGACGGCGCCGCCGCTCGACGTGCTGGTGTATCCCGGAGGGCGCGGCACGCGCGCCGAGCTTCGCGACGAGGCCGTGCTCGACTGGATGCGAGGCATCTCGCGCAGCGGCGCGGTCGTGGCGAGCGTCTGCACCGGCTCGCTCGTGCTCGCCGCCGCGGGGCTGCTCGACGGCAAGCCGGCGACGACCCACTGGCAGTCGCTCGAGCTACTGCCGACGCTGGGCGCGGACATCGACGTGCGTCCCGACGACCGCTTCGTCGATAACGGCGAGGTGATCACCGCGGCGGGTGTCTCGGCCGGAATCGACATGGCCCTGCACCTCGTCGCGCGCCTGCACTCGCCCGAGCGGGCCCGCGAGGTGCGGCGCTACATCCAGTACGACCCGGAACCGCCGGTCTGAACGCCCGGCGCACCACTCCGGAAGACATCACCGCCGCGGTGGTCGCGAGCTTCGAGCGCTCCGGCGACGAGCGGCTCCGTACCCTCGCCCAGAGCCTCGCACGCCACCTGCACGCGTTCGCGGCCGAGGTCGGCCTGACTCAGCGCGAGTGGGAGGAGGGCATCCGGATCCTCACCGAGACGGGCCACATCACGGACGATCGGCGGCAGGAGTTCATCCTCTGGTCGGACACCCTCGGGCTCTCGATGCTCGTGGACGCGCTCGCGAATCCGCTCCCTCCGAGAGCGACGGAGTCGACGGTGCTGGGCCCGTTCTACGTGCCCGGTTCGCCTCAGCGGCCCTACGGGGCGTCGATCGCCGAGGAGGCAGCGGGGAAGCCTGCCTGGATCAACGGACTTGTGCTCGACATCAGCGGGGAGCCGATCGCGGGTGCCGAGCTCGACGTGTGGCAGAACGGCGACGACCGGCTTTATGCCGTCCAGAACACGGAGGCGCCGGAGGGCCACCTCCGCGGCAGGTTCACGGCGCGCGACGACGGCAGCTACGCGTTTCTCGCCGTGCGGCCGGTGCCGTACACGATCCCGGACGACGGGCCGGTCGGCAGGATGCTCGCCGCGACGGGCCGCCATCCGTGGCGACCAGCGCACGTCCACATGATCGTCCGCGCGCCCGGCTACCGGACGCTGGCCACGCACATCTTCGACCGCGAGAGCGAGCACCTCGGCTCCGACGCGGTGTTTGCCGTCAAGCCGTCGCTCCTCCGGGAGTTCGTGCCGCGGCGCGCCGACGACCCGGAGCGCCCCGACGGCGTCGAGGGCGAGTGGTTTTCGGTCGAGAACACGATCGTCCTCGCGCCGGGCGACGACGTAGCCGAGCCAATCGACCCCGGCCGGACAGCCTGACGCCGGGTTAGACCCGGACGGCCCAAACCGGGGTCAGGTCTTGCACTGCCGCGTTTCCGAAACGAAAGCGCACCGATTCGTCCACTGTGATGCCTTGGCGCACAATCGGCGCACCCCGTTCGAGCATCCTGGGACTGAATGTGTCAATGCAAGACCTGACCCCGGGGTACGCGCCGGTCGAACGCCCGCGCCCGTAACCGGATACGGAGAGAGCGATCCCCCAGTCCCGCCGCGTCGCCCGCAGCCGTGGCGCCGCCGATCGTCGCCAGCAGCCAGGCCTCGCGCGCGCCCAGCCACTGCTCGTAGTCGATCCCCCAGAGCTTGTGCACGAGCGACGCGAGCTTCAGCGAGGCGAACATGTCGAGCCCGTCGTTCGTCCGTCCCCAGCGCGACGTTCACGCCCTCCGCGAGCAGCCGCGGCACGGCCGCGAGCCCGGACCCGAGCTTCAGGTTCGACGCGCGGGTTGTGCGCGATCGTCACGCCGCGGTCCCGCACGAGCGCGACGTCCCACTCGTCAGCCAGATCCCGTGCGCGAAGCACACCCGGGGCGAGAGGAACCCGATCGCGTCCATGTCCTCGACGAGCGTCTTGCCGTATATCCGCCGCCCGGAGACAGCCTGCATCCGCGTCTCGAGCACGTGGATGTGGATCACGTGGTCGAGCTCCTCGGCCAGGGCCGCGCAGCCGGCCAGTAGCTCGTCGGTGCAGCGCTGCGGCCCCGAGGGGCCCAAAGCGATCGAGATCCCCTCATCCCGCCGGTGGAAGCGAGCCACCGCGTCGCGGCAGAAGCGCTCCCACTCGTCCCACGAGGGGCGGCGCATCCTGCTCCAGCCGCTCGATCAACTCGCGCGAGACGAGCCCTCTTCGAGGATCACCGTCTCGTGGTAGGCGCGGTCGCCGATGCCCAGCGCGACCAGCGCCCGCAGCCCCGCTCGGGCGGAGGCGGCCGTCACGCACTGAATCGCAGGCCGGAGGGCGGCCGCGTGTCGCCCTCCGCCGGCGTTCCAACCGGGGTCAGGTCTTGCACTGCCACATCCAGCCACGAGACGGCCAGCTTCCGCGCGACGAGTGTGCGCCAACTCCCCACAGCGCAAGACGGGCGGAGGGATGAATCGGCACACACTTGCGACGCGAATGCGTCAATGCAAGACCTGACCCCGAGTCATGCGCTGGGGCGACGCGGCGAGGGGGCGGCCTTGCGCCGACATCCGGCTATCTCACGAAGGCGAGGACGGGCCCGAGCCGCTGCGCGCCCAGGAAGAACGAGACGCGGTAGGTGCCGGGACCGCGGGCGGGGAACTGGCGCCGCCAGCGGATGCTCAGGACGTACGCCGGCCCCGACTTGGTCATGCGGAAGCTGCGGCAGGCGCGGCCGCCCTTCGGGTCGCGCACGCAGATCTTTACGCGGCCGTTGAAGGCGAAGCTCCTGACGCTGAGGTAGCGCACGCCCTTCACCTTGGCGACCGACGTGCAGTAGTCGCCGGTCGGGCTGCAATACGTGACCTTCGCAGCCGCCGTCGGTGCCAGCACTGCGGCGCCGAGCGCCAGTGCGACGAGCAGCAGGCGCTTCACGCGACAGCGCTCCTCGCCCGCAGCTCCTGCCCGAAGCGCGCCCGCGCCACGTACTGCCCGATTCCTGGGGAGGCCACCAGCTCGTCGCCCTCCACGAGCACGTTGCCGCGCAGCAGCACGACCTCCGGCGAGCCCGTCACCTCC
>Ga0126308_10000629_pt1 | contig 12283 bp, 7 predicted proteins | sample Plot55_FD_92533 | JGI IMG/M metagenome (GOLD analysis project Ga0126308, IMG submission 92533) | Serpentine soil microbial communities from UC McLaughlin Reserve, CA, USA - Plot55 | ecosystem: Environmental > Terrestrial > Soil > Grasslands | place: USA: UC McLaughlin Reserve, Lake County... | reverse complement strand
CAAAGTGCCGCCTTCAGTCTCTGCAATTAAACCTCGACGTGACTGACGAGCATCAGTGAAGGCCCCTTGCTCATGGCCGAATAGTTCATTCTCAAAAAGGTCCGGTGGCATCGAGCCGCAGTTAATTGGCACGAAAGGTTTGCTCATTCGCGCACCGAAGTAATGGATGGCACGCGCGCAAAGCTCTTTGCCTGTTCCGGTATCACCAACCAACAGCACCGTTGCGTCACACGACGCCACGCTCGGTATTTTCTTGATTGTGGCCCAAAATGCAGGGGCGCTTCCGATGAACTGCTGCGCTCCCAGGTAAGCAACTAAACGTTGTCGAGCATCTGACACTTCATCTCGGCTGATGTGCGATGCCAAACCTTGCGCAGCGGATTGCCCGTCCTCCGGGTATCGCCGGCTCAGACGCCTCACTCTTAGACAAAGATCTCTCACACTCAGCGGAGCTATGAGGAAATCATCAATCTCGGGCTCGAAAGACTCCAACTTATTCTCCGGCGAATTAAAGTAGACGAGCAACGGCACATCTCTTCCTCCGCAATGAGATCTGATTACTTTGATCAGCTCCGAAGCATCACCGGCAGCAACTGTAACCAGAAGTAGTTTCGTTTTAGGATTGGCGAGAGCTGCTGGAATACCCGTCCGATCGAAGACAGTGCAATGGTGTCCGTCTTCTGTCAGCGCGTCCACGATCTGACTCAACTGATCAGGTTCAAAGCCATCACGCATGATGTGGACGGTGTCGTGCTTCATCGGAGATTTCGCCTCGGGGACTTTGCCATTGGGTGCGATCGTAAACATGATTTCCATCCACTAACTAGGGCAAAGGGGAGGTTCTTGACACTCGTTATCGTCACATGGTCATGAGGAGAGCTAACCATTCAGCTTGACCAGACAGTCGCAATGTCGCCGCTGAGATTACGCAATCATCGACTCCATGTCTTTAACGAGTTCCTAAATAATTGCTAATCGATTGCTAAATTTGGAAGAGGAAGTTGAACGAGTGAGTATTGGAGGTCTTAGCCCGCGAAGCGGGCGGATGCTTTCGCCGGTTTCGCCGGCTGAGAGCGTAAGTTGATCACTCAGGGAATCCAATGCGGCTTAATAAACTCGTGAGTCTGGAGTCGTCGCGCATGCTCTTCAGTTCAGGGCTAACCTTGAGCCAAACCAACCAGTCGTTGCGCTCTTCGTAAAGTTGTTCGAGGAGCTCAAACACCCGCTCTTGCCGCCCAAGTCCCAGATGGATCACTAGCATGCTATAAGGAGAAACATATTTTCTGAGGGAAATATCCTGCAATATGTTCAGGAGAGTCTCGGCTTCGGCGCGTTGGCCGGCCAGCACATGGGCATAACCCATGAAACCCAGCGCCAGATAAGCCTCCTCATCCAACTTGTAGATGAGTTGGAACTCTTCAATGGCTTCCGCGAGGCGGTTCTCCTGGATATGGACACAGCCCAAAACGAAATGCGTCGGCATGTAATCAGGGTCCAGCTCGATCGTCTTTCTTAGAAGGTTGATCGATCTTTTGTACTCACCTTTTAGGTAGTGCGTCGTAGCCAGATTCATGTTGATCTGAAGAGAGAACGGATCGAGTTTGAGAGCAATATCATAGTGCGCTATCGCTTCGTCAAAGCGCCCCATGAACGTCAAATAGGACCCGTAACGCTGATAGGCCGAGACGAGATTTGGATCCAACTCGATCGCTCGTCTGAATTCCTTTTCGGCCCCGGTCCAATCCTGCTCGTAGTACACTCGGACCAGACCTAAAGATGAATGAGCCTCTGCCAGACTGTCGTCAATTGCTACGGCCCGCAGCGCGGCCTCCTTCGCTTTGGGCAAAACTTCGCGCGGCGGAAAGTGGACATTCGACAGTCTGAAATAAGCATCCGCCATTCCGCAGTAAGCCAGTGCGTAATTGGCGTCGATCGAGATTGCTTCTTTGAAAGCCTCTATCGCCTTCAACACCCACTCTTTGTTGTACTTGTTCCAGAAATAGCGGCCTCTGAGATAGAGGTTATAAGCTTCAGTGTTCTCTGTTGGTTGTTTATTGAGTCGTATCCGATCCTGGCGGGTGATCTTTAATTCCAAACTCTCCGAGATGGCTTTTGCAATCTCGTCCTGAACCGCAAGAATGTCGGAGGGGTTGCGATTGTATTGCTCGCCCCAAAGTTGCGATCCGTCGAATACCTTAACCAACTGCCCCCTGATGACTACTGTTTCGCCCAGGCGCAGAACTCGAATCATCATCACGGCTTTGACATTGAGCAGACGACCAACTCCCTGAGGATCAGCCTCCTTCTTTTTGAAACGAAAGACCGTGCTACATGCCAGAACGCGGAGCTGAGGAATTCGAGAGAGTATATTGATAATGCTTTCAGTAATGCCGTCCGAGAGATATTCGACATTCGGATCGCTGCCCGGACTTTGCAACGGTAACACCGCAAGGGAGTCGATCGGCTCCTCTTGAGGAGCTATTTCGGCGGAACTTCCGAGCCTGTCTGTTGTTGCTGTTTGCTGTGGAAAAACCTCTGTCACTTCTGCGATGAAGCGATATCCCTGGCGCGGGACGGTTTCGATAAACTGATTACTACCGCGATCATCACCCAGTGTCTTTCGCAGTATGGACATGCTGACGGTGATGTTATTCTCTTCTACAATCGTGTCCGGCCAGATCTCTCTCATCAAATCTTCCTTAACGACCAGTTGACCACGCATTTGTACGAGGAAAAGCAAGAGATCGAGAATCTTGCCTTTAAGCGGAACTGGCTGGCCCTGATACAGAAGACGACGTTGAGTTCCTTCGAGACGGAATCCGTTGAACTCGTAGACCTTGGAGGCAGCTTCTCTTTGCATAAAGAAACTTGCGTTGGCTCCGATTGTCAGCTTCCCAAGGGCCTTGGGCGAGCACTACGGCGGGAGACGTTGAATCGTTCCGAAGAGACTCCGAGGCGTCTGCGTCGAATCTCAGGATCGAATAAGCCTAACCCTCCGGGAATGACATGTGAACAATCCAGCAAACTAGCCGGAACATTATAAACTATGAAACACGTAAAACCGGGATTCCAGAAGGTTGGGCAGGCCTTGCACGAAAAGTCGGCACACGCAGTCTTCTCTGTGCAACCTCTGTGTCCTCTGCGTCTCTGTGGTTCAGTATGTTCGGAAAAACAACCACAGAGACACAGAGGACACAGAGGTTGCACAGAGAAAAAGTTCACCAACCGACTTTTCGTGCAAAGCCAGTCAAAGCTACGATGCGGTGTCCTTAGTCGATCAGCTCGCGGTTTTTACGCGGGGTTTCGGGCTCTTCGATGGGGTTTTCCAATCCCAGGACCGTTTGGCAAAACTCGATCCACTCGGGCGTCACATCACTGAAAATGATGTTCTCGTCCACAAAGATGCCATCGGTGACGGTGAAATTCCTCTGGAGGTAGACATAATCTTCATCGGTTAACTCTCTTGCCTCTTCCACGATCTCACCGTCGACCTCTCTTCTAATTTTCCTCGCGTTCTCCGCTTTTTCATTCCAGCCTGGAAACTGACGAAGTTGTCGCAGCGGGTAAGCTTTACAGTACTTTCCAAGGGTTGCCATAAGTACCTACAAGGTTAGTGATTCATAGTGAGTAGATCCGGAATGATCAGTCGACGAAGGTGGTCCAATCGCCGAAAATGATCCCATCGCCGAAGATAATTCCATCGCCAAAGATGATTCCATCCCCGAAGATGATCCCGTCGCCAAAAATTATTCCGTCACCGAAGATGATCCCCTCTGAGACCATGACAGAGTCAGAGATAGTCACACCGTTCGCGCTGAGCTGTCCGTTGCCCATCAAGATACCGTCGCCGCGCAAGTCACTGTAATTAATGAAGGAGCCACTCGAGAGTGTCACACCCGTAGAGAGCAGGATGTCACCTGGAAGCAGTATCCCGTCATAACTCTCCGTCGATGGCACGCTACGGTAACCTGTCATCAGCGGATCCGAGAGAACCTGGCCATCCAAAGTTATCGACTGATTTGAAATATGAACCGCATCGGAGATGAGTGTGCCATTTGACAGCTTCACACGATCGGCAACGAAGTTGTTGTTAGTCCAAAGAGCGTCTCCGTTCATAATCTGTTGTGCGCCGGAGAAGAGGAGACCCTTATTGATGATTACCCCGTCGGAAAGCAGGAAACCGTCGCCGAGCAGTTCCCCCGTGCAATATGGACCTTGAAAGCGAGCGATCAGGGCAGTTCCTGACATGGTATTGAACTTACGGATGATCTTTCCGCTCCAGGCGAAACTGCTACCAGAAAAAGAGGAAGATGCCGTGACTGATCCAGTCAGAAGTGGCGAGCCCACCTGGACCGGTGACGCGAGATCCTGTCGTACCAACTGCGCCAACTTCATAGCGCCTTCGATATTCAGTGCCCCCGCCCCCTGCTCCACAACTCCGAAACCATTCAGGTTCTGGGCCGTGTATTCCATGAAAGCCTTAATCATGTTCGGCGTCAGTTTTGGATTGAGTTGGAGCATCAGGGCGGCGGCGCCGGCTGTGATAGGTGTCGACACGGAAGTACCACTCATCCGCATCATTTTCATCGTTGGAGCGGTGCCGACCGCTGACTCATTGAGCGTCGGATTCGAGCTTACAAGGAAATTATCGTGGGCCTGCGCAAATACCAGTTTGTTGCCGGGAGCTACCAAATCGGGCTTCAACAAGTTGTCATGATGAGTAACACCATTTCCGTCGACCCAAGAACTGCGCGTTGGTCCACGTGAACTATAGGTGGCGACTGCGTCGTCGAGCCGCTGGTCAGTCTGAAAACTATTGGAAGCTCCGATAGTAAAAGCCGAAGGTTCATTGCCTGGAGAGTGAATCGAGCCATAAATCTTTTGGCCGAAAGCATCTTTGCCGTCATTGCCGGCCGCGACGAGTACCAGAAGGCCCGAATTTACCAAACCGCGAACCGCGCGACAGAGGACGTCATATTTATAAGACTCGACGGCGAGCATCCCGAGACTCAGGTTGACGATCCGGATGTTGTACTGGCGAGCGTTTGCCGCCACCCAATCAAGTCCTGCCAGAACGCTTTCGACCGTTCCCTCACCCGTGCTGTCCAGGACGCGAACGTTCAGCAATGAGGCCCCGGGAGCGATTCCTTTATAGGCAGCCCCAGCGCCCGAACCACCCGCCGCCGCCGCTGCCACAAACGTGCCGTGTCCATAAGGATCGTCGGTGCGATTCTCTCCGGTAAAATCAACGTTTGTGAGAACACGAGAACCCCCCGCTACCAGGAATTGCACGTGATTGACATCAATGCCGGAATCCAAAATGGCAATGCCAACCCCAGCGCCATCAATCATTCCCCGGCCCGCGGCCGCTGCCGCGGCTTGCCCTGCATCCGCGCCAGTCGTGTCCGAAACATGGCCCAGACTGCTCACAGTTTCATTCGACGATATGTGGGAGATCTCAGGGAAAGAGGCTAGCTCGGTAATCATTCCGAAAGGCAGACTCAGCGAAAAGCCCTGCAGATTTTTCATCTCTCTGCGTTGATGAACGCCGGCTTGGTTAAGCAGAGCGTTGAGACGACCGCTTCTGGATCCATTCAGCGTTACAATTACCGTGACTTTTTCGTCTGCTTCGCGCTTATTGCCTTTCAAGAGTGAAGAGACTTTGTCCGTTTGCAACTCAGAAGGCCAGACCACGAGCCCAGCCTCTACAACATCAGCAAAAATCAGGCAGATAGGACTTACCAGCAATACCGCAATTACTGCCGATAGAGATAAACGACGCGCTGTTCTTTTAGATTTCTTAAGCATCTTGGAACTCCTTAACCGAGGGTGCCTTTAGCACGTGACAAGAGGTTCCACCGAGAGGTGAAAAACTCAACGGGGTCTGACTGGAAGATTTGATTTGTGGTAATCGTGAAATCATCGGGTGCAACCTGGTCCAGAGCTGGATGTGGTTGATGCGGGCAGGAATATAGGTGCGAGGAGAAGGCGCAGTCTTTAGCTTGTTGCTAGTTGTTTCTTAATTATTTATAAAGCGGATGGGTACGGTCGAAGACATTAGCAACAGGGACGTTCCTGTTACGTGGTGGTCCCACGGTGAGAAGGAGATCGAACTAAGATGATGGCGGGACGTCTTGATACTAAGCCAGCCGAAACGAGACCTTGACGAATTGCACAAGATCTAACTTTTGAGGATAGCGGCCCGTAGAGGTGGATATTATTTTCTCAAGAGGTGCAATGCAACCTTCCCGATACAGGTATGAGGGCCGCAGAGGTCTATCGTAAGCCCAGCACCAATTCTGCGAGGAACTTAAATGAAGAGGATTTGTTTTACTTTAATTTTTGTTTTTGCGCGCTTGCGTCGGTTTCGGCCCAAACCGTTGCCTTCACTAATGTCAACCTGATCCCGATCGTGAACGGATCCTCGCGAACCAGACGGTAGTGGTCAAGCATGGGCTGATCGCCGAAATCGGCGATGCGAAGAAGCTGAAATTCGCCAATATCTAAACACAGATAGACAATGCAGATCCCTTGAGGCAACTACTCGTCGAACAATTCGAATGATTTCCCGGACGAACGTCCATTTGCCCATCCGTATTATTGGTCCGGTTTCTCCGTCTCATCGCCAGTATTCTAAGGAAAAACAGAATTGTAACCCGCCACTTGCGAATTAAAGGTTGATTTTGATCTTGATTTCCCGGTAAGAGTTAACTTCCATTTTGCACTCCGGCAAGCTGCCTAATTCGAGAGGTCTTCTTCGCAGTTATTGATTGCGTAGAATCTGCGCTCGATCAGAACGTTTTTCCCTCCCTAGTCTTGTCTGCCATTTTGCATAGCTCCATTTCGTTTTTTTTGGAGGAAATATGAATCGACAGGATGCTGAAGTAATCAAAGCTTATCTATGTGACGGCTGGAGTCACCGGAAAATTCAGGAGCGAATACTTGGAATTGATGCACCTGAACGGGGCGGAGGATATGAAGTAATGAAGATCCTTCACGTATATGGGATCACGGTGAATACAAATCCGCTTTGAAGGGCCGCACCTTTGATGCTGACGCATTTGAGGCTGCCGGCAATATCCGAAACTACTTGCGAGTAAGTAGCTAACTCGTGAAGACAACCTTCATCGGTATCGATCTTGCCTGGAAGAGCGCGCGCAACCCAACCGGCGGTGCGGTACTGAACGGTGATCGTTTGGGCGCCCGGCTGGAAGTCTTAGCAACGCTGTCTCCAGAAACGTCTATCGCAGACTTCGTAAGTGCGAATACGACTGCCAACACAGTGGTCGCAATCGATGCTCCTTTGGTGATCGTCAACGAAGCGGGCCAGCGTGCCTGCGAAACTGCTATCGGCAAGAAATATGGTTCACGCGAGGCAAGCTGCCACACTTCAAACCTACGACTCTATCCTGACGCATCGAGCATTGCTCTAACGGGCGCACTCCTGGCCCAGGGATTCACACACGTCGATCCGGCGAGGACCAAACAAAGCGGTCGAATCATGGCTGAGGTCTATCCCCACGCCGCAATGGTCGCGTTGTGGGACTTGCCAAAAACTATCAAGTACAAGAGAGGATCCGTAGCCGCGAAGCGTGTTGGTTTGGACACGCTGCGAAGCCATGTGACGATTCTGCGTAAGGCCGAGCCCCCACTTCTACGAACGGGCGTGTTGCAGGAACTGCTGTCGGCGGATTTGAATGAACTTGTTGGTCAAAACTTGAAAAACTACGAGGATCGATTAGACGCGTTGTTCTGTGCGTACCTTGCCTGTTACTTCTGGTATTGGGGTTGGGAGCGCAACGAGCTCTTTGGTGATACAGAGTCAGGTTACATCCTCAACCCAAAACTCAAGTCCTGCGGAGAGTTCGAATGATAAGTTGATGTGAGCTAGACTAACTGCTCGGATAAGCTCAATCGGAGTCCTAACTCATATTGTACACACTGAAGATCGAACATTGTTCCGATCAGGATTTCCTCGATAGATTTAGGGTGGACCTTAGTAACTCTGGTGAGGAGGTAGTAATTCTGTCGCCCTTCTTGTCTAGCAATCGGGCAATTCATTACTATCAGATTCTGATGACGTTGACTGAGCGAGGCGTCAAAGTTGACGTTTATACTAAGCCCCAAAATGAGCAGCCTGAGAGTTTGCGCGCGCTTTACTGGCAGGTCGAAAAAGCACTGATGCAGTCGGGGGTATCAGTACATACGCGAGCTGGGATGCATGAGAAAATAGGCATAGTTGATAATCATATCCTTTGGCACGGCAGCCTGAACATACTCTCACATAACAACACTCGCGAGTCGATGCTGCGATTTGAATCAACCGATCTTGTCCAAGAGATAATTGCGGAACTTCAATTGGGGCTTGAACGCCTATCGTCCGAACCTGTGCGCGGTGAAAATGCTGGCACCGACGACTTTATTGACTCACCCGCCTGTCTAATATGCAACGGGCGAATGATATCCTACGAACACGCTGGAATGTGGATTTGCCAGAAGAGCCCAGACTGTGCCGGGAGCGTGCCTCTTAGTGCTTCGCACCAGCTCATTGGAGACGTGAAGTTGATTCCTCAAGTCCAAGTTTCATGTCCGCTGTGCGGGACACCAATGGAAATCAGTCGCGGGATTTTCTTGCGCGTTGCCTGCCCATCTTCCGATTGCGGCTTTAGCCTCAATCCGCGTCTAGCTTCCAGTCTTCTCCGCGTCCTGAAGCGAAGGGGGGTTGTATGAGTACCCCTTTTTCCATCGAAAGCAAAGTTCGGTGCCGCAATCAGGTGTGGGAAGTCGTTAAGGTCACTGACAACAACGACGGCTCGTGGACGATCCGTCTGTTTCCGGAACAGGGCGGTAGACCGCAATCTTTCCTTTTTCCGTTAACGCCAATTGAACCTGTCGCAACGGCGCTCGACAACCTTCAAGAAGGACGGATCGATCACTTCGATCATTATCGCCTTCTCACTAACGCCACTCGGCTCTCGCTTGTTTACGAGTACGACAAGCTCCTGAGCATCAGCAATTCGAAAATGGTGCCGGAGGCTTATCAACTCCTGGCTGTAAAGAAGGTTATGGAGTCTTTGCGCCAAAGATTCCTGATCGCTGATGACGTGGGACTGGGAAAGACGATTGAAGCAGGTCTCATCATGCAGGAGTTAACTGCGCGTCAGCGTGGAACCCGAGTTCTGATCATCGTGCCGGCTTCATTGCAAGATCAATGGAAGAAGGAGATGCGACAGCATTTCGCTCGTGCTTTCTACATCTACAACAGTCACAAGATGGAGGGCATTCAGGAAATGGTTGACGAGAACCTGAATCCCTGGCTTGCAAAGAATTCAATTATCACTTCAATTGATTGGATCAAACCACAGTACGATGGCAACGGTGGCGCGCGACGCAACGTCAACCGGTTCTTGGATCAGTTAATAAAGGTCGATAAGCGTTGGGACTTGGTAATGATTGACGAGGCGCATTATGTCTCGACTGATTCAAATAGAGCTGATTTAGGTCGCGCCCTTCAGGATCGTTGCGACAGTCTTCTGCTGCTGACGGCCACTCCGCACTCTGGAAATCCACAGCACTTTTTTAACCTGCTTAATCTCCTCGATCCGTTTATGTTCTCTGAACCTGAATCCCTCGATCGTGCTGATGCTCGCGAACGCGTTGATCGAGTAATGATTCGGCGAGGCAAGGAGACAATCTACGAGCTAAATGCTGAGGGCGAACTGGTCAAGAAATTCAAAGAGCGCTCACCACACGCACGTGAGATTGAGTTTTCACCAGAGGAGCAAGAACTCTATGACCGAGTGTCGGCATACACCGGAAGTGGGTGGGCTCTTCTGGATAGAAAGCGGAATATCTCCGCGGTTGAACTCAACATGGGGAGATTCCTTCTGACTCTGGTGCAGAAGAGAATGGTCTCCAGTCTGGCGGCTCTGCGCGAAACTCTTGCTCGCCGCATCGAGAGCATTGTCGAGAGTCGGACAATCAGCCGCTTGGAAGGCAATGGCAATCGTCGCAGCGTCGAAATCAAGAGACTACTGAAGGATTACAACCGCAGTGATTTAATGGAAGATGAGGATCGCGAACTCGTCGAGCGATACATCGAGACGCGGCACATGCAGTCTGTCTATGCTGAGCGTACCAATGAAATAAAGACTCTTCGTAGCTTGCTCGCCGATGCTGATTTGCTAATAGCCCGAGGACAAGACAGCAAGCTCGAGTGGCTTACGGGATTCCTTCGTAAACTCTTTACTGAGGACCCGTCTGAAAAAGTAATTATCTTCACCGAGTATCGCGACACGCTGAACTATTTGAGAACCAATTTGTCCAAGCAGTGGTTTCTCCCTGAGAACAGTATCGTCCTCATTCACGGGGGCATGGATCTCGGAGAGAGTGAAAACGATCCGGGAACAAAGCTATACGCCGAACGAAGATTCAACGAACCAGACACTCGTTTGTTGTTGGCGACGGACGCGGCGTCTGAAGGACTGAATCTCCAACGATATTGTCACACACTCATCAATTACGAATTACCCTGGAATCCAAATCGCCTGGAGCAACGGATTGGACGTATTCATCGCTATGGGCAGCGCCGTACATCGCAGATTCACAACTTGATGATCAAGGGTTCAAAAGAAGCTGAGATCTTCAAACGTCTACAGGAAAAGATTGAGGTAATTCGCCTCCAGCTCGGCAACATGGCGGAAGTGTTGGGTGTGCTGGAATGCATTTCGCTTGACGAGGTGATCATGCGCACCATCAGTCAGGATGTTACTACCGCTGAGGTAAAGGAGATTGCGGACATCGAACTCAAACGCATGGATGAGATCGCCGCAAGTCTGAAAAAGACACAGTTTCTATCCGGCTGCCGGCAGTTTACCCGTGAAGAGATCGCGAGCGCAGACGAAGCGATTGCCGAGTCGCAGCGCGCTATTCCGACCCACAGGGATGTACGGACTTTCGTCGAAACATTTCTGCGAGTATTCGGTGATGGTGGTACTGGTGAGCGCGATGGGAGAAAGCTTCAGTCGACAACTAGCCAAAAAGTCCACCGTCTCCTGGTCCCTTCGGCTATTCAGGACGAGAAGCTACCCAGGGCTTACGCGCGTGTGACTTTTGAACGTGGGATTGCGACTGCCGATTGGCCGCGCAACGAGGAGCCGGAGTTTCTGGCCTTTGGTCATCCGCTGATTGATCGGATGGTGCACTACTGTCGCGTTACGAAGTCTGCCGAGCTTGGGGGAAAGTTAGCATGCATGGTCGCGGACTACGAGGGAATGCCAGGTGTGATCTTCAACTTCCTGCTCCGGTTCGAAGATCGTATTGGACGTGTCATCCGCGAAGAGCTGGAACCGGTGTTTGTAGATCTGGAATCTCGGACCATCCCTGAACTGGGTCGGCGATTCTTTCTTGGGTCAAACGCACCGCAAGCTGAGCCTAATTCTGATACTTTGAAAACGATTCAAAACAATATCGCTGATCTCCAGCAAACGGCGGAGAACCACATCCGTTCCCAATACCAGGAGTACTACGAACGGGTCGAAAGAAAGCGTAACGAAGAAATCGCGATACTGTCGGAGGACCTGGAACGTTTTGACCGTGGTGTAATGGAAGACCTGGGCGCCAAGCTCGCCATCATTCGTGGGGAACAAGGTCAACTCTTCGACGACTCAGTTTTGAAAGGACAGAAAACACGTATCGAAAACCAGATTGCAACTCACCAACACCGGATGAATGAACGGCGCGCTGAGATTGAACACATGCGGCTCGGCGCATTTCCCGCACCTCAACTATTCAACATGGTCATAGTCATGAAGACGTAACGCCGAACTCTCACATGAGTGAAATTAGAGAAAGGCTCACGAAGCTCAGGCAGCAAGAGCAGGAAACCCGAGGCTATGGTACCTCCAGCGCCTGGTACACCGCTCTGCGTCCAGCCATTTCTTATCTCGAGTTGGCAGAGACAGCGACCAATCCCGCCGAGAAGTTTCGCAACGCCTGGAACGCCGTTTACAACCTTACGATGATGATGCATCGACGCGGCGAGATCGAGAACGTCACGTTCACGCACTTGATCACCGAAGTAGAAGCGGCGCCAAAGGTAAGAAGCATCGCGCTCGCGACTCCTACTGCTTTCCTTGAAGCCTTGAAGAAAGCCCAGACGACGTTGCTCTTCGATGCAGAGAATAAAAAGCCGCGCGAGTCTAAACAGCTGGTTGAGATATGGCTGGACCGTCGCAAGAAACGCGGCGACATTTCGCCCGTGAAAGCCTGCACCTATCTTTTT